>Ga0207130_1039_pt1 | contig 47413 bp, 40 predicted proteins | sample Alteio_BWMinHeat_16_FD_153545 | JGI IMG/M metagenome (GOLD analysis project Ga0207130, IMG submission 153545) | Enriched cells from forest soil in Barre Woods Harvard Forest LTER site, Petersham, Massachusetts, United States -... | ecosystem: Environmental > Terrestrial > Soil > Temperate forest >... | reverse complement strand
ATTCACAAGTTCGGTGAGGCCGGCGGCAAGTTGAACGAACGGTCGAACATTATCGTGATGGTGGACGAGGCGCACCGCACGCAGGAAGGCGATCTAGGCCGCAAGATGCGCGAGGCGCTGCCGAACGCATTCCTCTTCGGTCTTACGGGTACTCCCATTAACCGGGCCGACCGCAACACGTTCTGGGCCTTTGGCGCGGACGAGGACCCTAAGGGTTACATGAATCGGTACTCGTTCCAGGAATCCATCCGTGACCGGGCGACGCTGCCGCTGCACTTCGAGGCTCCTGAAGTGCGGCTGAAGATAGACAAGACGGCCATTGACGAAGCCTACAAGCAAATCACCGGGAGTCTGAGTGAACAGGACCGCGACGATCTTGCGAAGCGAGCTGCCAAAATGGCCGTGCTCGTTAAGAATCCGGAGCGCGTCCGCGCTGTGGTGAACCATATCATCAATCACTTCCAAACCAAAGTCGAGCCGAACGGCTTCAAGGCGCAGGTAGTGACTTTTGATCGCGAGTGTTGCGTGCTCTACAAAGCGGTTATGGACGAGCTAGTCGGCCCCGAAGCCAGCGCCGTTGTCATGACTTCGGCCCAACACGATCCGCCGGAGTGGAAGCAGCACATTCGAGATAAGAATGAGGAAGAGAAATTGCTTGATCGCTTTCGTGATCCGGCAGATCCACTACAGTTTGTCATCGTCACGAGCAAATTGCTTACCGGCTTCGATGCGCCGATCTTACAGGTGATGTACCTCGACAAGCCGATGAAGGATCACAACTTGTTGCAGGCCATTTGCCGAACCAATCGCACATTCGGCCAAGAAAAGACACACGGTTTGATCGTGGACTACATCGGCATTTTCGACGATGTTGCCCGTGCGCTCGATTTCGATGAAAAGGCCGTCCAGCAGGTCATATCGAATATTGACGACCTTCGAAAAACACTGCCCGTACAAGTGCAGAACTGCCTTGCATTCTTTCCAGCGGTTGATCGGAACGTAGGTGGCTATGAGGGGCTCATGGCAGCACAACAATGCCTCCCGAACAACGATGTGCGAGACAAGTTCGCCGCTGAATATTCGGTTCTCGAACGCATCTGGGAGGCTCTATCGCCTGACCCTGTCCTTAGTCCTTATAGCAAGGAATATCGCTGGCTAACCCAGGTGTATGAGTCCGTGAAGCCGTCGAGCGGCAACGGACGATTGCTCTGGCACGCCCTTGGAGCCAAAACCGTCGAACTGATCAACGAGAATGTGCATGTTGAATCGGTGCACGATGAAATCGAGGCGCTGGTCATGGATGCAGAAGTCCTGGAGGAAATACTCAAGAATTCCGAGCCCGAACGGAAGGCGAGAGAGATCGAGATCAAGCTCAGTGCTCGATTGCGGAAGCATGCCGATAATCCCAAATTCAAGGCTCTTGGTGACCGACTGGAACAAATCAAAGAGCGTCATGAGCAGGGATTTCTCACGAGTCTGGACTTCTTGAAAGCAATCTTGGCTGTTGCCAAGGATGTTGTGGAAGCTGAAAAGGAAGTAAGCCCCGAGGAAGAACGGAACCGCGCCAAAGAGGCACTAACTGAACTATTCAGCGAAGCGAAGACCCGGAATACCCACATCATCGTGGAACGCATCGTCGCAGATATCGACGACATCGTCAAGAAAGTGCGCTTCCCCGATTGGCAGCACACAAGCCAGGGCGAACGGCTTGTACAGAAAGAGCTTCGTCGCACTCTTCTCAGGTACAAGCTCCACACCGACCAAGAGCTGTTCGATAAGGCGTACGAGTATATCCGGCAGTACTACTGATTTGCTCACAATTGCAGACACGCCGTGTAATCGCGCGCTAACTCGTCAACCATTGCGTATAAGCGCGGATGTCAATCATCGGACCGTCGCGCTGGTTTGCAATCGCGCGATCAGTTCAAAAAGAAATGCGGTCGCAGCCTTCGACTCCCTCGACTCTCATCACCACGCTGACATCACCTCCCTTAGTCAGAAAAACCTGATCGTCCAGAAAACCGAAAATACTGATGCTCTCGCTCAGTGCGCCGGTCTCCGTGTAGCTCTTGACGATTCTGGAAAGCCTAAGCATGGTGAATCACCCGCACCTTCGGATTGCTGTATTTCGCCGGGTCATACTCGCGGCGAAACTTGCTGGAATTGAGCAGAATGGGCAGAATTTGCGGGTCCGTCCGAGTCGCCCCATTGCGCCATCAGAAACAGACTGCCGAACATAAGAAGGCCACCAAGAAGACTCCCGAAGAGGTTGAAGCGCTGCCGCATCCATGATCAGGGCCACAAAGAACAGCTTCCGTTCCGCGCCGAGGATCGTCAGAGGCTTATTGATTGCCTTGTGTGTCGCGTTAATCCGCCGCTCTGCCTGCATACCATGCCTATCGTCCCAGCGGAGCCGGAACTGAAACCCGTGGTCGCGGTACAACAGACCGTGACAAGCTAGGGATTTGCGGGGACGAAAAACAATTGTATTGGGTAACCTCCTACCGGAGTCTCAATCGACCCGAGGGAAGTACGCCGTGGCTATGCGCACTTGGCAGACGGCGCATTGAGCGACGCGACCAACAGTTTCGCCAACATGCTGAAGCAGAAAAACAGCAGTGCGTTCAAGGTCTAGCACTTGGCGGGATAGTTAGAGATGTTCGTGGCTTTACGTAGGGTGTCGGAGCCGTTGGTTGTGGATCAATCAAAACCCCGGCAATTTCAATGAGCAGGTAAACCGCTCCGGCAGCCAGCATGACACCGACGCCTGACACTATGGTAGCGACGCCGAGGGACGCTCCAGATTTATCGGGGATGGAGGTAGAAGCTGAAAACAGAAAGATCAACAAACCGATCGCAGAAGCAATTCCGCCTAGAACCACAAATACTGATGCTAACCACTTCAAGAATCGTCTCATAGATTAAACGCTCGCCCAAAGGCGAGGAATTATCTCACGGCAAGTCATGATTCGCCGCCATTGCTATTAGGGACCTCAGACGGCACCCACCGGATGAAAAATCGTCTCAACGACGTCGGAGCAGTTGAGATGGGCGTAGAATGGTCGCGGTTTTCGACGTCAAAAAGGAAATCCCCAGTGACAGCGCCGATTATCAGACATGGACCCAGATTCGGAGGCTATGAATTGCTCAGCCTTTCTGGGCTTGTAGTTGTGACAGAATTTGCACTGTAAGCACATTTCGTTTTGCACAGAGTTTTACTATGAAAGAAATCGCAATCCTAAAGACGCTTAATGCTGAATATCGTCTGAAAACTGAAGAGTTGATAGGTCCCCTCGTGGCAGAGTGGAACGAGCTTCTTCAAGACCACGAGGTGTGGAGTAAGTCCAAACGCGCTAGAACCGAACTCAGTAAGAAAAGCATCAGCGACCTTAAGCGACTCGGGTTCGATTGCGACGAGCCTGCCCTGCGGAAGTTTGCCAATGCCGGACTGGTTGAAATCGAATTGCAGATGACCGACGATTGTCCTGCATGGCAACTTCCTTGGGAATATTTGCTTACGTCTGCCACAGAACGATTTCAGTCGAAGTCGCAGATGTTGCTCGTTCTCCGGCGCTTAAACCGAAGCCTTAAAACGACTTTTGTTGCACGCCCGTCAAAACTGCTAATTTGCAAGAATAATCCTGAGTATCTGGCAAATTTGTACACCGACAAGTCCCTTAGATACGAAGAAACTAACGTGGCGGAGAACATCGGACTAGAGTCGGACGTTGATGCGCACAATCTGACTCTAGAAGAGCTTGGGAGCTTGGTGGCCAATTATTGCCCCGATGTTGTTCACGTCGTTGGAGTCGATTCTTGGCAGGCAACAACTTTTAAGTATTCGGGGCAAGAAGCCGTGTCAGTGAGGACCATCCCCGAAGGGATGATGGTTAAGGGAGTGGATGACGCGGCAGAAATCGCAAGCCCGAGCCGGCTGGTAACAGCACTTTGCAGTTGTGGTAATCATCTGCCTCGGATGTTCGCCTTTAACTTCAATAGGTCGGCTTCGTTCGCCGCTCTGGCGGTTTCCCGAGGGGCGCATGCTGCGTTTGGCTTTTACAGCACCATTGATGACCTCGTTGCAGAAAGCTTCTACACCAACTTCTACCTTGCTTGGCGTCTTTCGGACTGGAATCTGCTCGATGCGTTTCGGTTGTCCTGGACCGAATTGGCCGCCGAGACGACAACGGAGAAACTTTGTGGATCGGGTATTGTTCTTTGGGTTAGTGAGTCTTTGCTGGAACGGGAACGGTCAAAGCGAAGTGAGTCCGGTGCATACACGTCTCCGTCCCAACCCTCCGCAGCTTTGCGTGGGAAGTTCGCCGAAGAAGCGACCAAGACACTTGAGCCGCAGCCGATCACCAAGGCAATTGACGTGCGAATCAAGGAGCTTGACGACATTAACTATTGCTTGCTGCACAATAATCGCAACCTTTTTCATTGGTTTTATATTCGCAAATTGCTTCCAGAGGGAATACTCCGTAACGTTTTAACGGAAGTGTCGCTTTATGTGGGGGCTGAACGACTGATTTTTAGGGCGCGGAAGGACCTCCGATATCCAATCTGGAACCTGGTTGATTCGGTTCGGATACCCCTTACAGCAGCACTGCCCAGGGCATTGCGGGAGAGCGTTTATACCGGGCTGCATGTAAAAGTTAGCGCATCGGAAATACCAGTCTATGAAAACACTTTTCGTGTAAATCTACTGCCCATCGATCAATGGCAAAACGACGACCGGAACCGCAAGTGGCTCCCTTCATTCGTGCTTCCCCGCGATCCGATAGTCATACAGATTGTCGACGTGGCACAGAAGTACCTAGCAGCCATCGCCGATGATCCAAGTGCTGGCTTTAATGGATACCAGGACACCGCGAGCCCGGAAGCTGCCGACGTTCAGGCTCGCGCTATGTGGTGTGCCCTGTGGAACGATTTTTCTTTAAGTTATGTAAATCCGCCTCCCTCGTTCAAAGACAAAGCGCAACGGCTGAGAAGCCCCTCAGACGTTATCAAAGGCCGACGCGGTACTTGCATCGATTTGGCATTGTTATTTGCCGCTGCTCTTGAATATGTAGAGATTTATCCGGTTGTGTTATTGTTCGCTGACCATGCGATAGCCGGTTTTTATAGAACTCAGCAAGCACACGAGAAAATCAGGGAGTACATGGTTCGGAATTCTTCCTCCGACGAAGATTTTTGGATGTTGGGCAGGGCAGTCCTGCCTACGATCAAGGAAATGATTGAATCCAAACAGCTTGTAGCGATTGAAACGGTGGGTCTAACGCGGAGAACAGCTTTCCTGCAAGCGATAATTGAGGGAACCAAGAGGGTGCAAGAAAGCTTGGATTTCGAGTTCTTGGTGGATGTGCATCTAGCACGGGAGAGCGGAGTCACGCCCCTTCCCATCTAGGATGGCCGCCAAAATGAGCGAATTACACTCTTGACACAGATGAATAAGTGTATTATTTTCTGTTATTTAGAAAGGAAAAGGCATCGCCAATGGCCTTCCGCTTTTCTTTGGTAACTTTGGGGGGTAAAAACATTACACACCTCCGATCTAGATTATGCCTTAAGAACGTGCGGATTTCAAGTTAAATCCCGCCCGAGTGTTGGATGCTGAACACACAGTATTCGATGCTCTTTTCGTTCAGAGAACTACCCCTTTGCGGGAAGAAAGAGATTTCGTCATGAGTGATTCCATAACAGGTCACACCAGCACCGGGTCCTCTAATCGGATGTTTCCCACTATACCAGTAATCGGAGAGCTTTCTGGCCCTGCACTACAGAAAAAGCTGCAGGAGATGGGCCACCCCATCCCGCCGGCGACTTCCGGATCGCCGAAGAAAGCTGGATGGTGGACTGGGACAGGAGCGTGGAAACACACCACCCATCAGTTTGGCCACATTGCGCCTTCAACTAGGGACATAAAGGGCGTTGACGAGATAGAAGCAGATAAAAATCTAGCGAACCAGCGAATTGACATCCTTCTGAATCGACTTCGGATCTTTGAATATCCCGGTTCGGGGCAACACCGGATTTTGTTTACGTTTCGGGCCCAAAACCAATTGGAGAAAATGCCTGAGCCCATCAGCTTCAGCCAGCTGTTCAGGGCGGAAGACAATGCGGCCGTAGCGGTGAAGGGGTACCCCATATTCATAGGCCTCAGCGTAGGCGAAGTCGGAGCGGCCTTTCAGGGTTTTACAGTTAACGTGAAGAATGACAACGATGAGGCATTACTCAGTTTTCTGGATTCTGCTCCGTTCCAGTCAGGGTTGGGGCTGCTCAAGACTGCTCAGCCTGCGCTCAAGCCCCTCATGGATCTTACGCTCGGGGTCACTAAGACGTTGGCGGGAAGGAACAAGAATGTCGCCGTGCAGGACTTCTATTTAGGACTTAGTTTGGCGGACAACAGGGGAGCTAGGCTCGCAACGGGCGATTACATCGCCGTGCAAGTTCCGAATGAAACGACTGTTCATTGGTCCGACTGGCGCTACGATCCCCACATTGGAACCATTGTAAATAAGAAGGATTCAACGCAAGGCCTGCCGTACAACTACGTTGTCTTCGGGATTAGTCGTCACCCTGAATAAACTCGGGGTTCGCTAGCTTCGTGCTTTATATTTGTCAAACCTGCGTCCTCACGGATTTTCATTCGGGTGGGTGGTTTCGGCTCGAAACCGGGCCGCGGTCCTAAACGTTGGTCCGAACCTCACGAGCTGTGGACAGAGACAAAGTCGATGTTGACCGGGCCGCGCTGAGTTAACGAGGAGGGCGCGGAGAGACTTAAAGTACTCTCCGCAAGAAAACTCGTGGGAGTGACATAGGCGATGACACCACCCGTGCGGGTGAAGCGGACGGCTAGATCCGTAAAGAGCCCGTATAGATTTGCGTGGCCGTAGAGGCTCCGGCTATACCGTTCGCGTATGTCTGCTGCAAGAGAAATCCTGCCGTAAGGAGGATTCCCGATGACGAGATCGTAATGCTCTTGTCGTTCACCGGGTTCGTGTACCGTAAGACTGTTGCAAACTTCTACTAGAACTGGCAGCCGCTGCCCCGCACAATGGCAGAGAGGCATAAGGATTGCTTCAAGGAATACCCGGGACAACCAGGCCGCATACCCTTCCGCTGACTCCTCAGTGCTCGGCAACCCCGACAAGACGATTCCATATCGCTACAAGCTGGGACAGTCCGGCAACCCTGGCGGTAGGCCGAAGCGCAAGTCCATCCAAGACGAACTGGGGAAGGTCTTCGAGGAAAACCCCGAACTCGCTCGAAAGATTGTCTACAAGGCCGCCATGAAGGTGGCCAAGGGGGATCACAAATTCTTCTGCGAAGTGTGGGACACGATGGATGGAAAGCTGGCTGCGCCACTTTTCAGGGAGGATGATTCCAGCATGAGCGTAGCGCTGAACATCGCCGTAGTAAGGGAAAAGCTTTTTGGCGACGACGAATAAGCTGCTCGAGGAAAAGATCAGGCGAGAACAGTTCGACAGGCCTGGGGATTTGTTATGCCACGAGGGGCGAGTGGCGCGATCCTACTGCAAAGAGAAAAACCGCACAGAAGATATTGCCCGAAAAACCCTGATGTTGGCAACAGTTGGTTGTGGGTTTTTCGAAACTGTTAGCAGTATCCTCTAGCTTCGTCCAGTTGCCTTCTGCCATCTCTCCACCTCCACCAGTCTAGGCTACCATCCGACTGCACCAGCCCCACATAGCTGGCTATCTGCTTACCGCAGCGAAAGCGCTCCGGTGTCCCGATGACCAACTCGAACGCCAATGCCAGGCGCGCTCTTGGGCATGGGTTGAGTGTGCCCTGACGTAAGATTCGATTAAAGAACGGCGTGCGCAAATTACTTGCAACATTTAACTCTCACACCAACCTCAATGTAGGAAAGTTTGAGGTTGTTCCGCGAGCCGGGCCGATACAGTCAGCGTCAAGCGATCAAGGCGAATCCAAGTGCCTCATTTACCGCTGTCTTAACTACAGCAAGTCCGGCATTGATGGCCTCCTCTACAGCCAGCAGAGCAAGTCCTTTAAGGGTAAGGAGGACATTTCGCGAAGCGCTCGTTTGCATATCGAGTAAGAGACCCGCTTGCTGCTGGTTAATCTGACTGGCCGCCACCTGCTCTCCTATCGAAACAATTGTTTGGGCGATTTTTGTGAACTCAGTCTTCGCAAACGACTCTGCATCTGCCGCATGCTTCTTCAAGAGTGGTAGGGCGGCACTTAGCATCTGTGTCGCCAACTTTCCAACGTCGAGTGCCATATTGTTCTCCCTTATCGGCCAAGCGTGCTACTTGCTTGTTCTTGTGAGACTGGGCGGAGTAGCATTTCCTCGAGCTTTCAGTGCAAGCTCAAGTTTTAGAATACTTTCAACCGAGATCGCAATCGCCGATTCAGCATCGGTCGCAGCGGCGCTCGGGAATGGGCGTGCTGAACCTTTGTCAAGCTTTTGCAATGTGTCAAATTGCGATTTCAGATTGGTGAGCTGCTCAACAACGATCGGGTATTTCGGCAACGACGAAGCGCGGCTTTTCAATACGGCAAGACGCGAGTTAATGTCATCGTAAAAGTCTTGATCGTAGGGCGTGTTGGGACTCGACTGCAGTTTGGACAAATACAACTCTGCCTTTTGCTGGATATCCGTAACGCCTTTGTCGATTGTGTCGTCATAATCACCGATGAACCTCACCGCGCAACTGGCGAGCAACAAGGCTGCGAACACAAGGGCTGCGATTCGAGCCATGACTGACGTCCGTTTCTGTAACTGCAGATGCGTCCTTTGCATAGTTGTCATCCCATTCTTCTTTTTCTCGAATTGAAATAGATTGCGCCGCGCCAGCGTGGAGAGCGAGTATGCCCCTAAGAAGGTTCTATCGCTAGCATTTTCTTACACAGTGAGCGTACTGCAACGAGCAATGCTGGTTGGGTATTGATGGGCGTGCCAAGGGAATAAATGCTGTGCCGCTACATCTTTACAGTGACGGGTTCGGCGAGTTTGAAGCTGCGGGTAGACTCGGCGGGCAGGACGATCTCCTTCTCTCCGGTGTAGGCCGCTCCTCCGGTTCCCGCACCGGCACCGCGCTCAGACTGGCATAGCCAGCCACAACTCGCCACCTTGGTGGCTCAGCCGGCAGAAATTCTCATAGAGAGTTGCAACCTCCAACTCCGGCAACGTTGCCGTGGCTTTCTTCATCGTATCGCCCGTGCCCGAACCAAAAAAATGCGGCGCGAGAAGCTGGTCATCGGGCCCGGATGGAAATATTTTCCTTGTTCGCCAGGTAGTCGGCTGGCGCTTTGCTCTTGATCTTTCCGTTCGTCTCGTCGCTGATCAGCGTCCGGTTTGCAATGCTGTTCACTACTGCACGCTTTTCCATGCCGTGGTTTCTAAGGTAGTCGCACGGAAAGATATGATGGTCCTCGAGATCCTGGAGCTGAATGCTCTCACCGCGACGCCAGTCGCGCGCCCCGCGAAGGGCCAGAAGGCAAAACCCGCCGCTGTACACGGCGCTAGCCTGGCTGGGCCGGATAGTTTTCTTTGGAAAGGGACTCGGGCAGAGTCCCTTTGCGTCCACCGGTTCACCGTTGTCCGGATGAACGCTGCAGTTCGGCATCTTGGCGATACAATCAAGGGTGATTGAAGACAGCCATGAAATGGACGCTACATTCAAAACTGGACGCGACTACCGATCCCTAAGCATCGTAGTTTACTTCTTCGGTGAACTCAGCAGCCAAAAAAGCGATGCCATCGCTGCGAACAAAGGCATCACCCCCCAGTGAAAGTCCGTATCACCGCGCGAGGCCATACGCACTGATTGAAGGAACAAAATGACAAACAGGTAGAACAGAAATGCCGAAAGGCCCTTTAGCCATCCGCCCGGTTTTGCGAACCTAAAGACAGCGAGCAGAGCTAGGAGTTGACTCCTTCGTTGCTCACGAACCCTCGAATAAAGGAGTTGGCGCTGACTCAAGGTTCTTATTATTTCGTCGAGTCGCTCCTGTGCGGCGTCTCTCACTTCGCCCGTTGGAAGGTGCTGCAATGCTTCGCTTGCCTTTGCCCACGAATCAACTAGCGCTACAGTCCTTTGTCCTTCATCCAGAACCTTCTTAGGGGAGTTGGGATCGGTAAGTGTCTCGAACGAGCTCGCGATCTGAGCTACAACAGTAGTCGCAAGGGCCGTCAGAAAAGCTTTAAACGCTTCGTCAGACCATGACATGTGACGCAAACCTGTTCACCGGCAAAAAATCAGCCTCTGAGTCATTTGCTCTTGTGGTTCTTTTCTTCTTCGTTTGCTTTCTGTATTAGCTTCTGAAGCTCTTTGTCGATCTCACGTAGTGTCGAAATCTCTGCGTTCAAGACCGACACAATTCCATTTAGACGCTGTCTAACCTCGGGGTCCAATGGCAGGGGAGCATTTGTGAGGAGACATAGCTGCCGCAACTGCTTAACTTTTTCGTCGGTTATAACACCGAGATCGGCAAATGATTGATCGCCGGCGAATAGACCTCCCTTCTTAGCCTCAGAGCGCATTTTTCCTAAGAGAGTGACGATTTGGTCTTCAATCGCAGGAATCTGTTGAGTTCTAGCTTTGAGCCAATCCGGCAACGAATTTTGCTGGGCAACGTTGTTCAGTATTTCCGCAAGGTCGGCTTTGCTCTGTTTTAGTTGAAGAACTACTTGTCGCAGATCGCTTAACCGCTGCGCTTCGCCAGTTGGATTGAAGCCTTTTACGACGATCCAAACGGACTCAAATAGTCCCGGTCCCTTCAATATTGCGGGATCGAAGTTTACGGCGCAGCCGCCCTGAGCGGCTGCAACCGCTGGCATACCGAGGAGTATTGCGAGAGTGAACAATCTCATCGAGCCCACCCCCATCTTAGGGTACAAACGCGTTGCCATGTCGATGGCGATATTATATCCATCGCGTCACCGAAATCCATTTCGCTCCAGAACGCATCGGTTCTGAAGGTGGAACAAACTGGGCTAAGTTGCTTTCTCCGACAGACGCATCCAAACCGAAACCAAGGTCGCTGTTGATCAAATCGCCGTTCCAAAACCGCCCGTTCGGGGCTGATCTTATCGGTCGTGTTGATTATTTGTTGGCGTACCTCCCTGCCGGTGTTTTCATGGTAGCTGCAATGAGTGGACTCGCTTTACAGAGGCTATCCGTCAGGCACGATTCTCGTGTGGGCAACCGATGAGACATTTGAAACGAAAGTATTGCTTCTACCCCCAACGCACACTCTCGCGACGCCTGCACAGAGGACCCGAACCCGTGTGTTGAGGTCAGACTCCCATTCCTCGGCCTTCTTGGCACGTGCCGCGAGCGGATTCGTTGCGGTAGTTGCCAACGCCGGTCTCAAACGGAGCCTAGCTCGGTACTCATAGTGTACGGCACTTCGTTCAAACCGCAGAGGAGTCGAGCGCTCCGGACCAACTCTCGAATGCCCGCCCTTTGCGCTCGTCGTCTTTGAAAAAAGCCAAGTAGGTCATCACGTGATAACCCACAAAGTGCTTCTGGCCGGGGTGGAACTGTGCCAGCTCGTGCACAGGTCGCCACGTTCCCGAATTGATGTATATCTGGTCTACAGATTTTCCCGCTCGTTGAACCGCTTGCAGAGGGACCAGTTCGTAGTGGTGAGTGTGGCCATAAACGATGAACTTCGCCCACCCTTGTGCAAACGCAGCCTCGTGTAGAGCATAGGGATAGAAACTTGCGGCATGGCCTCCAAACTTCGCGCTGAACCACGCCGCCACGTCACTCAAACCCGCGAGCGGAACCTCAGTCGAGATTTCGAACCCCAGTTTCAGAAATGCCGAACTCGCAAAAGGCCGCGATCTCACGAAGTCTACCGCAAGAAACTGGTGCACTATTTCGTTCCAAATCTGCTTAATGTCGTTCGCCAGTTGAGGGCTGCAAGTATTCGAAATAAATCCATCCACCCAAATGGGTACAATGGAAAGAGGACGGACATTGTCGATCTCTTTGAGCCCCGATTCGCACGCGTCCGGGAGTTGTCCTCCGAGTCGCTTCCTGACTTCGACGCCAAATCTGTCGAGCAGCTCGATGACAATCGCGTCGCCCAAAGATGATGCGTTGCGGCTGTGCTCAAAATTGCTTGGGTCGAAAATGTCGCCATGGCGGGCGAACACGTGGTGTTCCAGATAAATCTGTTGCAGCACCGCCGATTCGGCCGGGTCATGGGGGAAGGGGGCGGTCGCAGGGGTCTCCAAACCTATGGCTTCGGCAATTAGCTTTCTTACGGCGTCGAACGCTGGACCCCCGAGATGATAGAACCAATCATGGTTGCCCACCAGATAGTGGACTCTCACGGGCACGGGGACTCTCTCGTGGGCATTCAGGTCCCTTGACACGAGCGCAACCTTGCCAGCCGCCGTGGCCGGAGGAACATTCATTACCTTGGGATCGTGCAGGCTTTTGAGAACATCTAGGGAGTTCTTGTTGTTTGCAATGATGTCTTGAGTGATCTGGGTGACCATAGCGGCGAAACGGGGATCATCCTGCCTGCCCCAAGGTCGGACGTCGGCAGGCGCATCGCACCAGCGGGTGGACCGGATGACGTCGAGGATGTCCCCCAACAGCACCAGATCAATGCCTTCCAAGGGTCGGTATTCGTCATCGCTTCTCCACGAACCGTCATATGCCAAGTCTCGGAATCTCTCCCGAAACGCCTTGAATGCCCCGGTTCTTATCGTCTCGCCGGAGGTCCCGTCAGTTAAATGAAGGTCGCTAACGATGACTAGCATTCGAGTTCTGCCTCTCGACGTCAGAGCCACAAGGGGCAAGCCGGTGTGGAGACGGATGCTGGAAGCTTCCTTCCTTCAATCCTCTTCTTCCAGACAGGGACTGGAAGAGGCGACCGCGTTTTGTAGCGCCACTCCAAATGCAAAAAACTCCAACGCAAACGGCGTAGACTTCCAGACGTAAGCCGGCTTAACTGGGGTGACAGAATACACCTAGGCCCAGACCCTCAACAATGTTTTGACAAAAGTTCCGAGAAAACGTAACTGATTGATTTTGTGGAAAGACGCCGACGCTGACATCCCGATCCTCAAAGAAGCCAAGGCGGGGTACGCGAAGTTGCAATGAGATGAGAGGCTGTTGCCTGGGACGTGACCAATGTCGTTTAGACAAACAAAACTTGCGCAGCTTATTCATCGTCGCCAAACAGCTTCTTCCTTACCGTTTCAATGTTTAAGGTCACGATCATACTCGCAGTGTCGTCCCGAAAAGCTTGCGGCGTTTTCCCTTCTAGCGCTTCGCGTATCTCGCGCGCCGCATCGGTCTTGCCCTTAATAGCCGCCTTACACTGGCCTTCAGCAATTAACTGGGCATACGTCCTGCCCTCCGGATCACCAGGGTACTTCTGCTCGGCAATATCGGCATAGGCCTCGGTGATCGGCTTCCGCGGGCGACCGCCTGGATTACCGGACACCTTAGGCGGAAAACGATACGGATTGCCCTTCTGTGCAAGTCAATGAGTTCGGAGGGGGCTACTTCAACTTCTCGTACTCCGCCTTGGCTTCTTTCAGGACGGAGATGTCGGGGTCGGCATCTTTCCAGAGCGCGAAAAAATCCTGGTAGGCAGTTTTAGCTTTGGCAGTATCGCCTGACATTGCGTATGCACGACCGAGTTGAAGATGCGCCAGTGCTCCGGTCACAAAGTTCACAACGATACCATGATGATCGAGTAACTTCTCGAACTCAGCGGCTGCGGCGTTTCCGTTGTGTGCCAACACGTAGGCTTGGCCGCGAAGATACGCCGGATAGAGAGTCCCGATTTGCACCGGTGGCGGTTCGCCTAATTCGTAGGGAGCCGCTGCTTCCAGAAACACAAGAGCCTGGGCTGAATTTCCACCGCTGAGTTCATTCGCCGCCTTGAGAGTTGGCAGCCAATACAGTTTGAGAACTGTATTCAAGGGATCGCTCTTCTCCAACTGCTCAACCATCGCCTTCGCCCGCGCAATATCACCCACCCGCGCCAGCGCCAGAGCTGACAGCACCTTTACATCGCGCCCTGGGGCGAGGGCCAAAGCAGCGTTGACATCCTGCTTCGCGGCTCCTGCGTTGCCAAACTCTGCCTCACGCACTGCGGCATTCACCTGCCAGAGCGCAGCCGTCTCCTTAGAGTCAGCACGAACTGCTGAGTCCACAGCACGTCGAGAGTAGTCTCGTGCCTTCGTCAGCCTGCCATAATATCCTTCGGTATCGGATTGGGCGGAGAGCAGTGGGTCTTCGGCCCCCGGCTTTCCTGCTCCCCAAGCCAACTGCTGCGCCATCAGCGCGGAGTCGCCGCGGAGGAAAGCGAGGTAGTACATATACAAACGTAGATTCCAGCCATCCAGTTTGCGTCCCAGCGCCCCGTCGAACGTTGCCTTAGCGTCATCCAGTCGATTCAGTGCAAGAAAGTCCAGTCCGAGATTTGTGTATCCGGCCATGATGTTGGGTTCGAGACGAAGTGCTTCTTGAGTTTCGGCCATAGCTTTGTCGTATTGCCCAAGCGTCTTGGAGTTATCCCCCAGATTGGCGTGGGGGATAAAATCTCGCGGATAACTCTGCATCCACAAAACGTAGGTCTGGGCCTCCTTCTCCAGTTCGCCGGTGCCAAAGGCGTAGTAGTCGGCTGTGATATGGAACTTTTCTCGCTCACTCACCCGGTCCCGCAACGCATACGCTTTCTTGAGATTTTCTGCCGCCAAGCTTGGCTGGCTTAGGTTGCCGTATGCCACCGCCAGACGGGCGTAGGCCATGGCAAAATTTGGGTCGAGTTCAATCGCCCGGCGCAGAAAGGGAACTGCTTCTGAGTCGCCTCTTTGCTCCTGCGTTGTAACGCCCATACTGAAGGTCTTAAGCGCCTCCAGCGAAGGCGTGGTGGCCTCAATAGGGACATCGAACTTCTGCACGGAAGCCAACGATTCACCCAGCTTGGTGCGAAGACTGGTGCCCACTCTGCCGACAGCCTTGACTGCGTCCTCTTTGGTGGCGGCCGATGCCTGTTCCTTGGCCAGGGAATCGCCGTTGCCGCAACCGATGGCCTCCAAGCCAACCATGTACTCGTTGCCCAGACGGGAAATCGAACCGGCCAGCAGTGCCTTGCTGCCGGTCCGGAGGCAGATTTCCTGGGCGACGTCCCGCGTCACGCGGTCATTCAGCGGCCGACCCATCAGATGCAGTGTCTCTCCCACTCTGCGGTCGGAGAGAACATTAAGGAAAGGTGACTGTTCCAAATCCACTGCCAGCGCCTGCTTCAAGGCACCGTCAAAGACTGCGTCTCCGGTCGTGTTGTCGAAGTCGGCTAGGACGACGGTGTCCTTCTCGGTCAATGGCGCTGCCGGACGCGAACGGAAGTAGAGACCACCAGCGACAAGAGCAGCGACCACAACGACAGCAGTCGGAACCAGAATCCTCCAGAGTTTCTTGCCCGCTACAGGAACCTCGGGGAGCTTCACGGCGCTCGATGACAGCGAGGGGGCAACCGCAGGGGAGGAAGTGGATGATGGTGACGGCGGTTGGGCTGCAACCGGAGAACCGCTTTCCTGTGCGACCGCCACTGACCCCGAACTAGCTGGTACGCCGTGTCGCGATTCCGTTTCCCGTCTCAGCCGCTTTAGGTCGGCACGCATCTCTGACGCAACCTGATAGCGCAATTCGCGATCTTTCTCCAGTGCCTTGTTGATAATGTCTTCGAGCTTGGGCGGCAGGTCGGGATTGAAACGGATCGGAGGAGTCGGGTCAAAATCTAGAATCGCTTTGAAGATGACACCTGAACTCTCACCGCGGAACGGCGACGCACCGGTCGCCATTTCGTAGAGGACTGCTCCGAATGAAAACAGGTCGGTTCGGGCGTCCAACTCCTTGGCCCGCACCTGCTCCGGCGACATATAGGCCACCGTTCCCGCCGCCGTGCCCGGACTGGTCAGGTGTGTCCCCGCTGTGTCGGTTTCCGCAGCGTCGGACCCTGGCTTCGCCCCGGCTGCGGTCACCTTCGCCAGCCCAAAGTCAAGAACCTTGGCGTGGCCGCGCTCGGTCACGAAGATATTGGCGGGCTTGATATCACGGTGCACGATGTTCTTCGCATGGGCGGCGTCCAACGCATCGGCAATCTCAATGGCCAGCGACAGCAGCGTCTCCAACTCCATGGGACGGTTGCCAATCATGTGCTTTAGGGTCTGGCCGTCCAGAAACTCCATTGCGATATAGGACTGGTCGCCACTCTTGCCGATATCGTAAATCGTGCAAATGTTGGGATGGTTGAGCGCGGAGGCAGCACGAGCTTCGCGTCGGAAACGTTCCAAGGCTTGCGGGTCTCGGGAAACGTCATCAGGCAGGAACTTGAGCGCCACGAAACGACCTAGCTCGGTGTCCTCGGCCTTGTAAACCACGCCCATACCGCCGCCGCCGAGCTTTTCGACGATGCGGTAGCGCGAAATGGTCTGGCCGATCAAGAGTGGACCTGCCCACGGCTGCCATGTTAGGGACGCTCTGGAGAGAAGTCAACGCGTTGACGGGTAGGATGTGGCAAAGGAAAAAACGGCTCCACCCCCAATTCTGGGGCGGCCATGTTAGGGAGGTGCTGGAGGGCAGTCAATGCAAAGAGGGGTTATTGTATGTAGTGCCTCCATCTCATACGCTTACCATTTTGCTCATAGCGCGCACCAGCATAAACATTGGCTAAAGCGCATGTACCCTGCGTCGGACCCGCAGGTAAGCTGCCTCAAACGCCCCCCCTTCTGTGACCCGCATAAACATTGGCGCTCGCGCGCCCGCATAAATACTGGGGAAAACGCACACTAGTGTTAGAAGTGGTCCTAGTAGCGGGTGAGTCTTGTGGAGAGAGGCTGTCGTTATTCTTTCACGATGCGGATGGCATTGCCGACGTCATCCACGATGAAACCATCTCTACGTGCGCTGGCTTCTTGCTCTTGCCTCAGCGCTATGCGCCTGTTGCCGAGCTAGCGGGGAGTAGTACGTGCAGCGGTCGCTTGTCCAATTGGCGAGAGGCGCGGGCGGAGCTGGCGCTGGAGCCACCTCTGGCGCGCCAGGTGTAAATGCGGTGAAATGCGTTTTGTAGGCATCGAGCAAGATGAGGCACAGCTGGCGCGGCACGGCCGCCCAGAAAATCATTGTTGGAGCGAATGAAACCAAGGCCATCGACCGGGCGGGCCCTTACGACTCGTCTTCAGCTAAGGAACCGCACTATTTAAATGCAATCGACCCGAGCGTTCCCGCGAAATTGCTGTCCGGACCGGCAGTGAAGAATAGTCGGTTCTTGGGGCCATTCTTTCCCATGCCATCGCCGAAGTCGATTCCCCAAAGCTGGTCAATGTGGAAGAAGTTTGAGGGCTTTGCGGCGGCCCAGAAGGAACATGGTTCAATCAACATGTGAGAGGGCAAAACGGTTGTAGAATCTTTGCCACTTCCGAAATCAAAAATGAAATCTCGGATAGAATCGCCCGCGCGCGCCGAGTTTCGCCAGCTCGTCATGGACGCTTCGCGACCTCTTAGAAGTTCGCCCGACTGGAGCCTGACTATGCCTTCCGCTCAGAAACTCGACACTCACCACAAAGCGCTAACCCTGAATCTTGATGCATCCACCTTCGGTTCTTTCGCCGAAATCGGCGCCGGACAGGAAGTCGCGCGCTGGTTCCTTCTCGTCGGAGGAGCATCCGGCACTGTGGCCAAAACCATTTCCGCTTACGACAAGGAAGTCAGCGATGATCTCTACGGCTCCGGATCGCGCTACGTATCCAAACAGCGACTCGAGGCGATGCTGGACCACGAATGGGCCCAGCTTCTCACGGAATTAAGCAAAACGCGTGGGCCACAAACTCGCTTCTTCTGCTTTGTTGATACCGTCTCCGCCCGTAACTTCGCCGGAACCAACGACTCACATGGCTGGATCGGTCTCCGGTTTCAGTTGCAGCCCGGCGGTCCTCCCAACGACATCCTGCTGCACATCAATATGCGCGATCCTTCCAATGTCCTCCAGCAGCAAGCCATCGGTATTCTTGGCGTCAACCTCATCTATGCCGCGTTCTATGAAGTGCAACTCAAGGAATCATTTCTGGAAGGCCTGGCACAAGACGTCGTCGCTGAGCGAATCGAGATCGACTACGTGGATCTTCGCGGGCCAGCATTCGAGAGTTGGGATCGTCGTGCCCTGCTAGTCCACTTGGTTCGTGAGGGACTCGCAGAGGCGGTACTTTTCCCCGCCAAGGGCTCCACGGTTCCCCCGACCGAGGTTCTCTACAAGAAAGCCGTCGTGCTTGCACCGGGATATTTTGGCCACACGGATCCAGCGCACTCGCAAGTTCACCTGCGATTGTTGGCTTCGGCCGTTCAGGACCTTCGGAAGGAGCTTGGCGAAACAAAGTCGGCGCCCGCTGGCTTTTTTTGCCTGACAGTTGCTCCGTTCGCGCCGAACGAACCAGCCCCGGAGATTCCCGACTTGCTTCGTCGCATTAATTCTCTTCTCGACGCTGGCGGCGACGTGCTGCTTTTTCGTAAACCCGAGCTCTACCACATGACAGCTCTCGTAAACCGCCATACGCAGGCGCCTGTGCGCTTCGTCGCAGGTCTTTCCCTGGTCATTCGAGCGTTTGAAGACGTTTACGGCAATCTCGAAGGCAGACTTCTGGAGGCCCTCGCACGTCTCTTCGCCCAGAATGTTCGGATCTACGTTTATCCGATGACCGCCGCGGATTTGCGGGAAGGGCTGAAGAGTGTTTCCACTACGGGTTGGGAATGGAGTGAGACGAATGGATGGGTTTCTGCCAGCCAGCTGCGTCGGGCGCCGCCTCTCGGACACCTGTTCGCCTATCTTCTCGCCAGCAACTTTCTTGTCCCTATGCAAGTCCCCGCGGCCCTAAGAGCCGACGCTTGACCGCCACGCGCGAAAGACCCGCTCTTGGCAGATTGCACGCTGCCGAAGGGATGGCGTGCGAATCTCCCGACCTTTCTAGGTCTCAAGTAGCGCGCAACATCGAAGACCGCAAACAGGCCGAAGAAAGGATGCGGAACGAAAACCTAGCGTTGCAAGAGGAGATCGACCGTTCTTCGATGTTCGAGGAAATCGTTCGATGCTCCGAGCCACCCCGACGTGTGCTGGCGCAAGTCGCGAAAGTAGCTAGGAGAGGTTATAATCCGCGCCGTCCACTTGCGCTTCTCCTTGAATGTGGAAAGGGCTGTCTCCATGATCCGCCCACTGCTTCTTCTCCTCCTTTTTGGAACTGGTTTCTCGACTTTCGCGCAGGATGCAGTTCGCGTGCTGACGCTCGAAGACGCCGTGAGTCTAGCGCAAGCAAACAATCGCTTGGTCAAGAACGCGCAGTTATCTGTGTCAATGAGCGACGATCAGATCGCCGAAGCGCGCACACATCGTTTTCCAGCTCTCAATCTCTATGCACTGGGTTCGGAGCTTCTCACGCCCGTAAATTTTACTTTTCAACAGGGGGTGTTTGGCACCTTCCCAGGAATCGGACCTGTGCCGCCAACGAATACCCAAATTCACACACCGCTGCGGCCGACCTTCTATGCGTTGACACAGTTTTCTCAGCCGCTATCCCAGCAGTACAAAATTGGATTAAACATTAAGCTAGCCAAGGTCGCCAAACTGGTAGACGAACAAAAGCTACGTGCGCAGAAGCAGTCGGTAACCAGCCAGGTGAAACAGGCGTACTACGCCATTCTGCGGACGCAAAGCGCACTTGCTTCCAGCGAAGAAAACCTCAGGTTCGATCGCGAACTGGATCGCACGACCGAACAGTACGTGACCGAGAAGACTGCCCTCAAGTCAGACAGCTTGGACGTAAAGGCGAAAATCGCGCAAGAGGAATACAACAACCTGATGCTGCGCGACTCGTTCACGAGTCAGAAAGAGCAGTTGAACGATCTCCTGGGGCGCGATATTCGAACCGACTTTTCAGTCGCCGAACTGCCCGAGGCCACCATTATCGAAGCCAACCTGGATGCGGCCCAGGCTCAAGCACTGTCCGCGCGCCCAGAACTGGCCGAAGCTCGCTTGACCGTGCAACAAGCGGAACTGAACCGCCGCATCACCAAAACGCAGTACATACCGGACGTGAGCCTCGCCGTGAACAACCTCTCACTCACAAATGTAAATCTCCTGCCATCGAACGTGGCTGCCGCTGGCGTGCTGGTCAGTTGGGATCCAATCGATTGGGGGCGCAGGAGGCACCAGCTGGCCTCTGCCAGCAAGACCATCGAACAGTCGAAGAACAGCGCGAACGAGACCGAGGCGCAGATCCTAGTGGAAGTGGCCGCCAAATTCCGGAAGCTCGGCGAAACTCGAGCGCTGCTGCACGCGACCACCCTTCAGCGTGACGCCGAACGTGAGAAGCTTCGTGTGGTTATGAACCAGTTCGAACAAAAGACGGCGCTTTTAAAGGATGTTCTTCAGGAGAAGACGTCCTTGGAAAGCGTCACCGATCAGTATAACCAGGCTTCGCTCTCGTTCTGGACGGCGAAAGCCGATTTCGAGAAGTCTTTGGGTGAGGAATAGCAGATGCCGAAGAGTCTGAAGCGAATCCAAGTACGTTGGGATGGCATTTTTGTCCTGGCTCTGTTGGCGGTTGCTGCGCTCTCCTCAAGTTGTAGCCATGAGACCACAACTACTCCACCGACACCAGTGCGCGTAACCTCCGTCGGTACATTCGAAGGAGGCCGGGGAATCCGCTATTCGGCGAACATCAATGCCTTCACACAGGTGACTCTCTCATTCAAATCCGCTGGATACGTGGACAACATCGCGCAACGCAGGGGAGCTGACGGCCGCATCCGCGTGCTGCAGCTGGGTGACCGCGTGACGCGGGACGAAGTGCTCGCACACATTCGCGAAGCCGATTACCTGGACAAAGTGAATTCTGCAAAGGCTCAAGTCGCGCAATCCCAAGCCGCTTACGACAAATCGCAGCTGGATTTCGAACGTGCCTCCAAACTCCTCTCCAGCGACAGCCTGACCAAGGCCCAATACGACTCCGCTAAGGCTCCGTTCGACTCTAACGCCGCGGAACTTGCGAATGCCAAAGCAAATTTGGAGCTGGCAAGTACCGCGCTAAAGGATTGCTCGCTACGGTCACCAATCAACGGGTGGGTCGTGGAGCGCGACGTCGAAATCGGTGCCTTGGCGGCAACCGGAACGCAGGCATTTATCGTTGCCGATACACATCTCGTGAAAGCAGTTTTCGGTGTTCCCGATACAACCGTCCAGTCTGCAAAGTTAGGAACGCCCCAGACCGTTACCACGTCCTCTTTACCTGGTGAGTTCCACGGAAAGATTACTGCCGTCTCGCCCTCAGCGGACCCCAAGAGCCGCGTATTCTCCGTCGAAGTCACCATTCCCAACGGGGATAACCGGTTGAAGCCCGGGATGGTCGCAACTTTATCCCTGGGCGCCGGCAAAATAGAGCAGCCCACAACAGTTGTTCCCTTAAGCGCGATTGTCCGTTCGAGCAAACACGCCGACGGTTTTGCGGTATTTGTGATTGAGGACCAACGTGGAAAGAGTTTCGCTCACGAGCGAGTGGTTGAAATTGGAGACACTCTTGGCAACATGATCAGCGTCACGCAGGGCTTGAGGGTTGGGGAGAGCGTCGTTGTCGTTGGCGGTACGCAGATCAAAGACGGCGATGAGATTCGCGTGATTCCTTGAAGCGCTCTACTTGTGGGAGAGCGGCATATGGCTCATAGAACCGATGCAGACATCATCGAGAAGACTCACAATACCGCTCGTTTCTTCCTTGAGCACCGGCAAATCGCGTGGGTTCTCCTGATAAGCACGGTCTTGTGGGGATGGTATGGATACAACTCGATGCCGCAGCGGAAAGATCCCGACCTCCCTGTGCGCGTCGCGGTCGCACTCACTCCCTGGCCCGGAGTCAAAGCACAGGAAGTAGAACAGTTGGTGACGCGGCCCATCGAAGAAAAAATTGCAGAGAACTCTTATATCCACCCCGCTACCGCAGCGGACTATGGCATCAGGTCGATCACTCTGCCGGGCCTTTCGATCATTTACGTTCAATTGGCGGAAAATGTCACCGACACCAAAAAACAGTTTAGCGACATCAACCTGAAACTCAATGCGTTGAATAATCAGCTTCCCCAGGGCGCGGGCCCCATCCAGTTCCAGAGTGATTATGGAGACACCGCGGCGCTGATGCTTACACTCGCCAGCCCTCGGTTGGACGAAGTCGAAATCGCCATTCGCTCGCGTAGTGTTCAGAAAGCCATCGAAGATGCGCGCCGATCAAAGCCAAGCAAATCAAGCGAACCCCGTGTCGGCGCGGTGTATTGCTTTCCTCAATCGGTGTCGCCCGATGTGGTGCGCCGGGGCTTCGCCTCCTTCGCCCAGCTTGCCCAGCAAGACGGAGTGTTTCGCGACGTTCGGCGATTTGCCGGCCCCGGCTACATTGGGCTCGATGGATCTTCGGCGCGCAGCGATGCCGAAATTCGAAGCTATATCGACTGGTACATTCGCGAGCGTCTGCGCGTTTCGGAGCTTCACCCCGATGCCTGGGGACCTGTCTTGATTCGTGATACGAACGAAACGCCGAAGAAATTGGCTGCGGTCGCAGGCGATAAGTACAGCTATCGGGAATTGGATGATTTCACGGACCTGATGGCCAGGACCCTGATCGGCACACCACAGGCTTCCAAATACCAGCGCGTGGGTGTTCTGCCCGAGCAGGTTTACCTCGACTACTCGCAGGAGCGCCTTGCGAACTATGGCGTTCAACCTTCCAAACTTCAGAGTCTCCTCCAGGCGCGGAACATCGCGCTTCCCGGCGGGTCGCTCGAAATTGGCCAGAAAAATGTCATCATCGACCCGTCCGGCGAGTTTAAGTCGGCGAAGTCTATCGGCGACGTTATTATTGGCACCTCCTCTTCCGGCAGTCCCGTCTATTTGCGCGACCTGGTAGAGATCAGCCGCGGCTATCAGAGTCCCGCCAAATTTCTGAACTACTACAACTGGCGCGACTCGGAAGGAAAGTGGCAGCGTAGCCGCGCAGTGACGGTGGCTGTTTTCATGCGGTCGGGCGAACAAATCAGTCAGTTCGGCAAGAACATTGATGAAAAGCTCGCCGCGGTTCGCCAAATCTTGCCCGCCGACCTGATGATCGTGCGGACGTCTGACCAGCCGCGCCAGGTGAAAGAAAACATTGATCTCTTTATGGACGCACTATACGAGGCCATCGCTCTAGTCGTCCTGGTTTCCCTGGTGGGATTCTGGGAATGGCGCTCCGCGCTCCTGATGGCGATTTCGATTCCCATTACCCTGGCGATGACCTTCGGCTTTGCGTACGTCTTGCGCATCGATTTGCAGCAGGTGTCCATCGCAACGCTGATTATCGCACTAGGCTTGTTGGTTGATGATCCCGTCGTCGCGGGCGACGCCATCAAACGCAGTCTGGCTGAAGATCATCCGGGCATCGTATCTGCGTGGCTAGGGCCCACGAAACTGGCCACGGCCATTATGTTTGCCACCATCACGAATATCGCGGCGTATCTGCCCTTCCTGATGCTCACGGGCAATACAGGAAGTTTCCTTTACAGCCTGCCCATCGTGATGGCATGTGCGTTGGTCTCTTCTCGTCTTGTTTCCATGACCTTCATCCCGCTCCTCGGCTACTATTTACTGCGCCGTGGCGATAAACCAGAGCGCTCCGTTGAAGAGAGGCGGCAGCGCGGGTTCACGGGACTCTACGCACGGGTCGCCACCTTCGCGATCGAACATCGGTGGAAGGTCCTCATTGGATCGTTCGCCTTTCTTCTCCTTGGCGTTATTTTGGCGAAACAGCTGCCGAGTCAATTCTTCCCCGATGATGTCCAGTACTGGGCAACAGTGGACGTTTGGCTGCCCAACGATGCGCCCCTTTCCGCCACTAACGAGGTCACCCAGCAAGCGGAAGTGATTTTACGCCAATCTGCAGAGGCCTATGGCCGCCTGCATCCGGGCAAAGACGGAAAGCCGCGACAAGTCTTGCACTCGCTGACGACGTTTGTGGGCGGTGGCGGGCCGCGGTTCTGGGTGTCGGTCTCACCGGAAATACAGCAGCTAAATTACGCCCAGATCATCCTTCAGGTAGACGACAAAGAGGACACCCCAACCCTGGTAGGCCCACTGCAGGTCGCCGTCAGTTCAAAGGTCCCCGGGGCGCGCATCGAAGTCAAGCAACTTCAGACCAACCCCGTTGAACAGCCCGTTCAGATCATGATTTCAAGCCAGGCGGATGTCGCTTCCGATCGAGAGCCAGAGGACATCCGAACACTCCGGGCCCTCGCGGGGAAGATCGAGGACATTTTTCATGCGGTTCCACAGGCTGCTCGAGTACACAACGACTGGGACGAGGAAAGCGCGAGCGTCAGGCTGGAGATCGACCCGGATCGCGCGAATCTTGCGGGCGTAACTAACTCGGATGTGGCTTCTTCGACCACAGCTGCCCTAAGCGGCACCACCGTTACGACTCTCCGGGAGGGACAAAGGCAGATTCCCGTTGTAGCACGTTTGCTCCTTGAGGAAAGGGCGCAACTTTCCGATATTCAGAACCTTTACGTATACTCAGCACAGAGTACGCAGAAGGTTCCTCTCGTTCAAATTTCTTCGATTAAGAATGATCTAGAATCACAGAGGATTCGGCGCCAGGAGCATTTCCGCACCATCAGTGTGGAGTGTGCTCCCGCTGCGGGCGCGCTCTCCTCAGAAATCCTTAGCGCGGCGATGCCAAAACTCTTAGTCTTTCAGGCGTCGCTTCCTCCCGGCTTCAAGATGATTATCGGTGGCGAGAATGCCAAGCAGGTCGAAGGCTTCCGAAATCTTGTGGCCGTCATGGGAATTTCTATCGCTGCAATTTTTCTGGCACTCGTGTTGCAGTTCAATCACGCCGTCAAGCCGCTCCTGGTCTTTGCGGCCGTGCCCTACGGAATCGTGGGCGCTTTGCTTGCGCTGTTTATCACCGGAACGCCGTTCGGTTTCATGGCATTCTTGGGCATTGCCAGCCTGATTGGCGTCATCGTCAGTCATGTCATCGTGCTCTTCGACTTCATCGAGGAAATGCACGAAAAGGGCGAGCCCCTCGAACGTGCACTGGTCGACGCGGGGATCGTCCGCCTCAGGCCGGTGTTGATTACCGTCGGCGCTACCGTGCTAGCTCTCTTTCCGCTCGCATTGCACGGCGGCCCTTTGTGGAAACCCCTTTGTTATTCACAGATTGGCGGGCTTGGCGTGGCTACCTTCATCACCTTGTTGCTCGTGCCGGTTTTCTACAGCATTTTTGTTCTTGATTTGAAGCTCGTTAAGTGGGAAGGGCCAACCGAATAGGCCGTTCAGATCAGTTACAAACCGTTATTTTTGCATGTCGAAGGGTTGCTCGTGACTCGGACGCTAATTCGCGGGGAGCCCGGCGAGCGTACAATCAACGGCCTGAACGCAATCGTGAAAAGGACTGAACGTGAGGGCAGCGGTGTGTGACCGACTCAGTTTTCCTGGTTGTTGACAGCGACGCGGACGACCTCGCGAAATTTGCCGGCGCGTTGACCTCTCGTTACGCAAGCGAATACGAGATATGCACGGCCGCTACTGCGAGTGAGGCCCACGCGACCCTCGCGGCACTCTCCGTCGCAGGCATCACCGTCGCCCTGCTCATCGTCTCGCGGGACCTGGGGGACGCAGACCTCCTCTTGCTCCTGCAGCGTGCTCGTGAGCTCTTTCCCAGCGCCCGGAAGGTTCTGAGCGCGCGATACCTTGACCCTTCGGCATTCGACTTTATTACTGGAGCGATGCGGACCGGACGGATCGAATACTTCCTCTACAAGCCCTGCGAACCTGTGGTCACACGGCTCTACCCGGTTGTCGACGATCTTCTCGGAGGCTTGCGCCGGACCAGCCAGGAGCGCGGCTTCGAGGCGATTCGGATCATCGGCGAGCAGTGGAATCCGCGCTCCCACCAACTGCGCGACCTCCTGGAGCGTACCACGGTCCCCTTTGGGTTTTACGATAGCGAGTCGGAAGAAGGTAAGCGGATACTTGCCCAGGCTGGCGTCGGCGGATCGCGTTTACCTGTGCTTTGCATTCACTCCGGCGCCGTGCTCGTCGACCCAACCAACGAGCAGGTAGCGGTGGCGCTAGGCGCCAGGACCACGCCGGAACCTGGGCTCTACGATGTGGCCATCGTGGGAGCCGGCCCAGCTGGACTCGCGGCCTCGGTCTACGCCGCGTCCGAAGGTCTGCGCACAGTCCTATTCGACCCAGAGACCATCGGTGGCCAGGCTGGAACGAGTTCCCGCATTGAGAATTACCTCGGCTTTCCGCGGGGTATAAGCGGAGGGGAGCTTGCGCATAGAGCTTTTGAGCAGGCACAGCGGTTCGGTGTTTCCGTCGTCTTCAGCAAGGCGGCCACCAGACTGCGCGCAGACGGGATGCGGCTCATCGCGACCCTTTCGGACGGTGCGGAGATAGAAAGCCGGACAGTTGTCATCGCAACTGGTGTGGCCTACCGCCGCTTGGACGTACCTAGCCTCGAGCGTTTCGCGGGAGTTGGTGTTTTCTACGGCGCCGCGATGAGCGAGGCGCCACCTTGCACAGGCGAAGAGGTGCTTATCGTGGGCGCTGGCAACTCGGCGGGACAGGCGGCTATACATCTGGCGCGGTTCGCTTCGCGTGTCACGATGGTCGTTCGCGGCCAGTCTCTTGCTGCAAGCATGTCCGACTACCTCATTCGCCAGATCGGCGCGCTTTCCAACATCGACGTGCGACTCGGGACTTGGGTGGTGGACGGCCAGGGTGACAAACGCCTCGAGGCGGTCACTGTGGAACGCGTCGACGGTAAGCGCGAGAAATTGTGCGCCGCCGGTCTGTTCGTTCTCGTCGGGGGCACGCCCCATACTCAGTGGCTCGCGGGCACCATCGAGATGGATGCCAAGGGATACATCCTGACCGGCCGCGACTTGCTCAGCTCGGGCCGTCCGCCCAGCGGGTGGAGGCTCGAGCGCGAGCCTTTTTTCTTGGAGACGAGCATGCCGGGAGTGTTCGCTGTCGGCGACGCGCGCTGCCGCTCCGTCAAGCGCGTCGCATCTGCAGTGGGAGAGGGCGCCACTGCGATCCAGCTTGTCCACGAGTACTTGCGCGCAGCATGATCGCCGCAAAGTTCAGACTCTTCAGCCCCGAACCGAAAACTAGTAAGTTCCCGAGATACGCGCACACCGAGGAAGTGGCCATACTCGGCATTTCGATTTGGGGCGCCATGCGATAAGTCCCGGATGGTCGCTAGGCTTGATCGGAAACGCCTCGGGCAGGACACTTTCACGACGAACTGGAACTCGATTCGAGGCGTTTTCGATGAGCAGACTAGGAGGAAGCCGCTGGTGTTTGCGGCGGACGCGGTGCGCTATGGGATTTGAACGGCGGTTTGGGGTGCAACAGGTCGGCGGGTAGGAACCGGAAAAGCCGATCAAGACCGAGTGCGATGCTGCCGAGAACTGCAGGAGTGTTGGTGGAGGGTAGTGAGATGGGTCGTGGACCTCGGGTGAGCACACGAATGCGACGGCGTGCCAGAGCACATCCTCGAATCGTTGGTGATGGAGGCATCAGGAAGAATCGAAGTATGTGCATGCTGATAATTCCGCAGCAGTGAATCTCTGAATCACGAGATTCCCAAATCAGGCTTTCCCTATACTGGCCGGATAAATTAACCAGGCCGTGCAGCCTGACTACGAGTGAACGGCAGATCGCTCTCAGTTTGATGGAAACCTTCAAGGAGAAAACGGTGTCTGGCCAGCCTCCCTCGCGGGAATCCGCGACAGATGCCTCCGGCCAGAGGGACTGGTTAGAGCGCATGTTGAAAGAACTGAGACAAGAGGCAGACGGGTAGCCCCATCGGGAACGAAAAAACTGTTTAACTTTCGGTTTCATCTCACTTCGGTTCAGACGCGCCAAAAACTTTCAAACTTAGGAGAAGCTACGCCTAACTCGTTCGAGCGGAATCTTAGGAAGGAAAACTGTAGATCGATACAGCATGAACCCGATGGCTGAAGTTCGGATCAGAGCATAAAGTGCTTTGGTCAAGTTCGCAATTTGCCATATCTACTTCTGGACCAGGTCCGCAGACGATCTTGCCGTGCTTGTAAACCGAGACTATTGGAAGGGCCCTCAATCTGATGAGAATCGCACAAGTTGCGCCCCTCTGCGAGAGCGTTCCGCCCAAGCTATATGGAGACACGGAGCGCGTTGTATCCTGGCTTACGGAGGAGTTGGTTCGTCTCGGCCACGATGTGCCTCTGTTCGCCAGCGGCGATTCTCTGTCGATGCGCTCGGGTAGAGTGGTTGTTTCATTCATAAAAATCATTAAAATGTCGTTCGTGGGTAGTGGTGCAGTTTGAAATTCCACTGACTGGCAATGTAAACGGGGCTATGGGAAACTATTCGCATGCCGACCCAAACACCAAAAGTGGGCGATACGGTCTTTGTCAAAGATCCAAAATACGCTGGTACATATGTAGTGACCAAAGTGGACTCTCGGAAGAAAGTCGCTGATGTTAAGAGCACAAAGGGTGTAGTCGTTCTGCACAGTGATGTGCCTTGGGATCTAATTTCACCTCTGGATGCAAGTCAGAACACTGCCCGGATCGTGAGAGAAGCTACTGAGAACAAGTAGTCATGGTTCCAATTTCTTCGGCATATATAGAGGCCACTTTGCTGCGAAGACAACACGCCTCGCTTCCCCGACCATTCGCCTAGCATGCTACCTATTCGAGTAGGCTGTTGACGTGTGCAAATGAATCCACGACTGCGGTTCAGATAAGAGTCCGGTAGCCACACTCGCAGGCAAGAGCACTTATTTTTCTTGGAGGGCCTTCGCGTACTCCTGCACTAAGGATCTTGCAATGCTTTCCTCTGTTTGAGTATGGATGAGCGCTGCGCTAGCTTCGTCCTCGACCTCGGCCAACTCGGCACTATTGAGCTTTGAAAAGCCATCTGGAGGGCTCGTCCTTGTACCCCATTTCTGGAGGTCGAGCCACTTCTCTAAGGTGCGTTGCTGGAGCGATAAGAACTGATCCTGCACCACGTAGACGCGCGTGTAACCTTGGACCTCAGAGTAATCCATGTAGCTGACAGCCCCGGTGCTCTTGGCGGTGCTCCAAGCCGTTGCATTGAGCGGGAAAAGTCCGTAAGACCAATCCAGATTGGACGTGCGGGCAGTGGGTTTCCTACGATAGTTGTCGATTGCTTCAATCGTCGCCTTAAGCCGCTGCTCAGCGTCGGGCGCACTGTCCAATCCTTTTGCAAGGCGCTGTCGATTTTCACGAATCTCGGACGCTAGATTGGAGCGTGCCTCCTGGACGAGCGATCGGTGATGGTGCCACTCAAGCAAACCTTCGAGGGAGAGCGCGATGAGAATCCCAATTACTACCGTGAGTAGATGAAGAACGAAGTCTTTGAATGAGCGAATTGGCCCCTGGGATGGGTGAATGTCCATTTAGGGCTCCTCTAGGTTCGTTTGCCGGTGTCCATTGAAGCAGAATAGGCGTTTCGGAGCTATAGGAGTTTTCCTCGCTGGCGGTCTTCGCTTGGGTGCGACGCCATTCTCATCGTTTCGCCCAAGACCCCTGAGCTGTAGAAACGGGTGGCTACGGAAGCGTTTTCGGGTGTATCAACAAACGTTCGCCAAAACACTCACGTAGATTCAGCACCTTGCGAGTTAAAAGAGTCGTCTCATCAAAGAGTCGAATGATGCTACTCTGATTTCAGAGAATACGCCATGACAGTTGGAATCTATGCGCGAGTTAGCACCGCCTTACAGGAAAATGGCAATCAGCTGGACTCGCTACGAGAGTTTGCCCACAAGCAAGGCTGGAAGGTCACCCACGAATACGTGGACGTTGTTTCCGGCTCGGGCAAGAAAACCCGACCCAAGTTCGAGCGCATGATGTTGGCCGCCTCACAGAAGCAATTCGACCTGCTCTTGTTCTGGAAGTTGGACCGACTATCCCGTGAAGGGGTACGCAAGACGCTGGTGCATCTCACACGCCTCGATAGCTATGGTGTCGCGTGGCGCAGTTTCATGGAGCCATTCTTTGATTCCTGCGGCGTCATGCGCGATGTGGTTATCAGTATCATGGCCACTCTGGCCGAACAGGAACGAATCAGCATCTCCGAACGAACCAAGGCGGTCTCGTGCGGGCGGTGAAAGCAGGCCGGACATTAGGACGGCGGCCAGTCGCGGTGGATGTGGTTCGGGCTAGGAAGATGCGGAAGGAAGGTTTGGGATTGCGATTGGTCGCCAAGAAACTGGGTTGCAGCGTCAACACCCTGCAACGTGCTCTCAGAGCGTAAGAGGCAATGACCGCTTGGAATTCGCGAGATACGGCTCACGGTGAAGGACAAGTGACGGCGGTGCCAGATCGTGAGTGTAATGGCGACCTTACAAACAGCAATCTCCTTTGATGTTTGTTACGAAATAGCGCCAGCAGATCGAGCATGCGGCAACTCGTCAATATTGATTTTCAGCCACCTGAAGGCTGAGGGAGACGGGCGTGCGACGACCGGCTAGAGAATGTTCACGGCTCTCGCAGCGAGTAGCGCAATCACCGCCAGTGAAATCGTGGCCTGTATCATCATCAGAATCTTGGCCCAGCGCGAGAGTGCAGCCGTATCTGCGGGTGACAACGCTGTGCTGGTATTGAAGGCCAAGAACAAGTAATCCACAAAATTGGGCGACCAGTCAGAATTGGAGCCAGCTCCCCTAACCATCTGCGGAAACAGGAAAGCTCCCTCCCGGTGCCCAGAGACCCTTTCGCGCTCATGCGGGCCGCCAGCGTCAAGCCGCCAGTACCACAGAGCAAATATAAGGATGTTTGTGACCCAGAGCGCAACCGCAGACCGGAGAAGAATCTTTGGATCTATCTCATGCTTGGGAATGGCCGCTACAAGCAGTCCTAGAGACCAGATCATTGCCGTGGTCAAAATCCCAGTGCCAAGATACCCAAGCATCTTGTCGGCGGTGTGATGTCCGACCCGATGTGAGATGAATGTGGGGACCACTACCGCGACCATCACTGCCAGCAGTAGCCAACGCGGGCCCACGGAAAGATTGCTGGGCAGCGCTGCATAGATAAGTGCGGTGGCCAGCGTGGCCACGACAGCGAGCCAGCGGGGTTCATCCTTATTCTTGTTCGTTTTGGAGTTGATCGTCACCGCCAAAGCATAGTGTAGGCCTAGAGCCCGGCAGGATTGTCCAGGAAGCCGCGAAGTACTGGGTAAAAGGTTAGGGAGTCTTCGCAGCGCTTCGGTGCGAAAACAGGCCGGGCGGCCCGAAAGCAGAGCCAGTAGAAAAATCGGCGCGGTGCTGTGACAGAATGTAGACTGCTCAGCAGGTACTCGGAAACCGAATGACGGATGACTGTCGTCCCGCCGGTCGCATCAAAATCCAACTACCCGCCAAGGCCCTCCAGAGAGGAATCCACTCGGAGGCCCAACTCTAGTGGAACTCTACCAGCGGCTGCCCCCTGAGGCTCTAAAGATTGTTCTGGTCTTGTTTTTGTCTTTCCTGATCGGACTAGAGCGGGAAGAGCACAAGGTGGCAGTGGGCTCATCCTCCTTCGGAGGAGTGCGGACATTCCCGCTCATTGGCCTGATCGGTTATTCCATCGCTCTTATCTCGGGCGCACAACTGCTGCCGCTGATGGTCGGCTTTCTGGTAATCGCCGGATTCTTGCTTCTGTCTTACTGGCACAAGCTTTGCTCTGCGGCAGCCGCCGGTGTCACATCAGAAATGTCCGGTCTCACGACATTCCTGGTGGGGGCTCTCGTCTTTTACGGACATTTTTGGATTGCTACCACGCTGAGCGTTGCCAGCCTGTTGTTGCTCGATCTCAAAGAGGTTCTTGAGAAGCTTGCCGTTCGTATCGCTCCGCACGAGATTCTTACCTTCGCCAAGTTTCTGCTTTTGACCGGTGTGATCCTACCCGTGCTGCCGAATCAGGAATTTGGCCGATTCCACATCAACCCTTTCAAGACCTGGCTCGTCGTGGTTGCGGTCAGCACGATCTCGTACGGCAGTTACGTTCTCCAGAAGTTGACGAAGGAACATGGCGGGGTCGTGCTGCCAGCGTTGCTGGGCGGGGCGTATTCATCGACCCTCACTACGGTCGTGATGGCGCGCCGAGCTGCTCGTGAACGGCATCCCCACCTCTTTGCCGGGGGCATCTTGATGGCCTCCGGCGTGATGTACTTGCGCTTAGTCGCTCTTTTGGCCCTTTTCAACCGACAACTGATGTCTTTGCTGGCGCTCCCTTTTCTGTTACTGGCCGGTCTGGCCGTCGGCGTCGGTTGGCTCTGGACCCGCCGGGCGGATTCAAGTGCTCAGGCTGTACAGCGGGAGTTCGAACCCAAGAATCCACTCGAGCTGCTCGCAGCGTTTCTTTTCGCCGCGTTGTTTTTGGCAATGCTGGTAGCTACCCAGTTGGCTGTCACTTATCTTGGAAGGGCGGGAGTGAATACTCTGGCCGCCATCATGGGTGTTACCGACGTAGATCCGTTCATCATGGGAATTACCCAGGCCGCGGGGACACTCGCACCTCTGAAAGTTGCGGCAGCCGCAGTTCTAATCGCCGCCGCCAGCAACAACCTCGTGAAAGGGATTTACGCCTGCGGCCTGGCCGATCGGAAGACCGGCATGCAGAGCCTCGCGCTTCTGACAGTTCTTGCGACGCTGGGTCTCGCCCCCTTACTTTGGGTCGGATCGTGAACATCATCCTGAACCGTTAATTAAACAGAACACGTGCGAGAGTTTGTACATTCGCAACTCTTCGCGCCAACGTCATGCGAAGTAGTCTAGCTGTCTGGTTGTCAATTTTGAGTGACCCCTGCTAAGGCGAACCATTTGTATGCTTCCACGTAATCTTGCGGCACACCTAGGCCATCTAGGTAAAGCAGCCCAAGATCGTTGCGGCCTTGTCCTGCGCCTCCGTAGTCAGGAACGTGCTCTGCAGCCTTTCCGTACCACTCGGCGGCTTGTACCTGTGGCTTCGACAGTTTCGTTTGACACTTTCAACATTTTCAACACCAAGGCCCCTTCCTATCTATCCGGTCGGCCTGTGTATGCAGCCAATTAGGAGTACACAGCCCTTAACTCCGCTTTGGCATGGCGGTTGCTTTTGGGTAAGGCAACGGAGGCCAAAACACAATGACTCCACAAATGAGCCAGACAACAGACGACAATCTCCAGGCCGAAATCGATCGGCTTACCTATTCCGCCTATCTGTTGACGCTCGATCCCGGCAAGGCCTTTTCGGCGGTGGTGAGAGCCATCGATGGATCACTCGAGGAAACCACCGTTAACTCCGATCTCCTTGAACGAACGGTGGAACTCGCGCTAGAAGAGGTAATCTGCGAATCCGGAAAAAGATGGGATGGTGAGTCATCAGCCTTTGACATGGTGCTCTATGGACATTTCGCGGCGATCAACTCAAAGGCATTTCAATCGCTGCAGGATCTGAGCGGCAGCCCCATCCTTCTGCTCGATTCGACTTCCCGCGTAGCCTTCGTTCTACATCACGTGCTGGGATACAAGATTAGGGACGCCGCCGCAAAGGCACGGCTGACCGAAAAACAATATCGTGCGCAGTTGCGGCGAGCGTACGTCCAGTTAGCCTCATTTCGGTTACAAGATGGCACTCCGGCAAGTCATGGTGTGGAGCAGTCCGCGCCGACCTGGGAACGAAAGTTATGAACTGGTTGAAATGGATTCTTGCTTACTTGTTCGATTGCGTTCATCTACACACGACATGGCCGCACCGTGATCGAACTGGCTTCGCATACATCTGCTGCCTGGATTGCGGCAGAGAGTTGCCCTACTCACTGGAGCGCATGAGGATCGTGACCAGAGGAGCTTTTGGGAGATCGACACTTGGAGGCAGCTTCGGCGAATGGAATTGCCGTGCCGGGCACAATAACGTGATCATCCGAACGGACGGAACCGTGGCACCATGCTTTCCCATTTACTCCGCTTCCGTTGATTAGATGGGCTGGCGTTGGCAATCGGATTGCATTTGATGATGGAAGAAGTTGTTCCAACGAAGTGCTGGAATGCGATTGACGCTGCAAACGCTGAGTAGAAGGAGACCAGGATGGACAGCAACTATGTGTTTCTTTGCGGAGTCATGTGGTGCAAGTTCGGACAGAAAGACGCAGGCAAGGAACTACTCAGGGCTGCCGATTCTGGGAATCCAGATATGAAAGCACTGGCCTGGGCGATGTTTGCGAAAGGACTCCGTCGCTTGAAGGAGTTGGAAAAACGGATGCAACCTTCTTCCCGCGCGATCCTTGGGGAGGGGCTATGTGGATGAGATCATGCGCTGCCTGTAAGGCGCTTTTGCACAAGCTCCGGTTGTGCGATTCCCTGCGTTGTCAATGCGGATGGATTTGGTAGACCGATTGGAAGTTGAACGCGGATGGGAGTCTGGCCGACAGAAAGGAATGAGATCGAGGAGGTTGTCATGGCGAAAGTAATTGAGTTTTATGTACCGAAAAACTTTCGGAAACCGTTGAAATGGGCCCCTGCGCTGCACTGCGGAACGATCATTGAGTTCTGCTCGCCGACTAAGAAGTCAGCCTAGCCCCAACAAGTCAGTTGTCCCGCACAGGTTGATCTTGCGAGCGTCTCCGGCTCTGCCGGTGCGACGATACGATTCCGGCCCCCAGTTCTGCTCGCGAGACGATACGCCGCTCGCTTTGTTGTCACTGCCCGCCAACTATCAGCCGTGCCTCTGTAGGGCAATGCTCCAAACTCATGAGACCTGCAGAACATCGGAGGAGAGTATCGTCTCGCGAGCAGAGCCTCGGCTCCTGTCGAAGCTACGAGGCGGGCTGGAGATCAAGCATACTGCCTCGCATAAATGCCGAATTTCTTCATTCGAGAAAGGAAAGTCGTGCGGTTCATTCCCAGGCTTGCGGCAGCACCATCGGCACCGCCGACGCGCCCCTTGCATACGGTGAGCGCCCGTATGATCTCGTCGCGCTGCTTTCTTTCGTGTTCGTCAGCAATGCTGGTTTGGTCGCTTTGCGAATCTGTTCTTTCTCCAGCGACTTGCTCGACGTGATGCTGCTCGGCATGTGGAAACGCTGCCGTATTTGTTTTCCGGAGTTCTCCGAGCGGTGCCTCAAGCGACCTGCCGCGCGTCACAATGACCGCCCGCTCGATAAAGTTCTCCAGCTCACGGATATTGCCGGGCCATTCCCACGCCGTAAGCCCCTTCATGACGGCCGAAGAAATAGCTTCAATCTTCTTCTGCATTTGCTTGGCAAACTTCTGGACAAAATAACTCACCAGTTGTGGAATGTCTTCCTTACGTTCCCGCAGCGGTGGTATCCGGATGGGAAACACATGCAAGCGGTAATACAAATCACTTCGGAATTCGCGGGCCGCGATCATCTGTTCGAGATCGCGATTGGTTGCCGCTATGAGGCGGATGTTCACTCTTCGTGTGTGAGTGCTCCCCAGTCGTTCAAATTCACGCTCTTGTAATGCACGCAACAGCTTCGGTTGAATTTCGGTGGGAATGTCTCCCACTTCGTCAAGAAACAAAGTGCCTTGATCTGCCAGTTCCATTCGGCCGACTTTTTGCGTAATCGCGCCGGTGAACGCTCCCTTTTCATGTCCAAACAGTTCGCTCTCCAGCAGACCGGTAGGAATGGCGGCACAATTCAGCTTCACAAATGTGCGATCTTTGCGTCTGCTGCGGTCGTGAATGGCGCGGGCGATCAACTCCTTGCCTGTACCTGTCTCCCCAAGCAGCAGGACTGTAGAGTCGCTGGTAGCAACCGTTTCCACGAGTTCTAGAACATGTTTCAACGCGGGGCTGTTTCCGATGATGTTTTCAAAATTCATCTCGCTGCGGATTTCTTCTTCGAGATAGAGCTTCTCCTGGGCGAGCTTGTCTTTGAGTTGCGAAATCTCGTGGTATGCCAACGCGTTTTCAATGGCAATGGCAATCTGGCCTGACGCTTCGCGGAGAAAATCAACGTCTTCGTGGGTAAATCCCTCCCCCCTGCGTGCAAGAATGAGAACTCCGACGGGGCGATCGCGGCTTACGAGTGGTATCAGACAGTGAGCGTTCAGCCCCTCCGCAACGACTAATTCGTATATTTCCGTCCCGAGTTCTTTCCTGTCATTTGCGGCTAGCGTGACCGGCTTAGAGCTTTCCCAAGCACGCATGAAAGCGTCTCCCGGCGTGACCAGGATCTCTTCCTTCACGAATCCTCTGGCATTGGGAAAGTCGACAACGTAAATGCGACTTTTAGCAGATGCCGCATCGTAAAAGGCGATACCCGCTGCATCGGCTTGTATCACTTCGCGAATATTCGCTGCAATCTCGCGCAACAGTTCCCGAAACTTCAGGTTAGATGTGATGCGACTCGTCAGGTTCAGAAGCAACTTCAGCCGCTCATTGTGCTGTTGCGAACGCCTGAGATTCAAACCATCATCCAGCGCGAACGCGACGACACGCCCGATCAGCCGCAGCAAATCTATCTCTTCGTCGCTAAATGGATTCACCAAATCGCGGATGATTCCGAAAACACCCAATCGACGATGCGGAGTTATTAATGGAACGCGGATGCTCGAGCCAAGCCTTATTTTCTTCGCGTATTCCTTGAATCGGGGAAATCGCTCCTCTGTATCCCAATCAGGAGTATGCTGCGGGTCTCGGCTGTTGATCGCGGCCCACGTCGGCAGCTCTTCCATCGGCAGGTCCGGCAAAGGGATTGGGCTCTTCCCCCACAGAAGGTATTCGATTTCCTTGGAGTTCTCCTTCAACACAACGAGATACAGGTGGTCAAAATGGAGGAACTTGCCGATTTCGTCCGCGAGAGTTGTAGCCAACTGCTCAGGTTCGCGGCACGCGGCAATCGCTTCGCTGATGCGCACAACGGCCTCATAACGGTGAGTTTCGCTCTGAGGCGCAATGATCGGGTCTGTACCCATAGCCTTACAATCCAGAAACTCGCCGCTGGCCGGACCGGCCTTTAATTCACCCCAAATACCCAAATAGATGATGACTCACTTCCTCCACAGGTCGCAAGAGAGAGCGCCAAGTGAATTTATAAAGGGCTCCCGCGGGTTCAGGAAACGGTTGGGGATACTAGTCTCCGCTCAGGCCCGTCCTAAGACAAGACCACTTCGATGTTTAGCGCTACGCTCATGCTGGAATCATCCTCCCTGAAAAGAACTAAAGAACTGAGGATTACTAGTGAAATGGCAGAGCCCTGCAGATCCCCAGCTTCAGCCCTCACTTCAACAATTTCTGGCAAGCTGCGATGAATTGCACACCGCACCCATGATCTTCAGGACCACAGCGTCGGGATCGGCATCCTGGTCGTTGGTGAGCACCACCACGGCAAAACCGCTGTCGAGGAAGACGGCATTCTCCGCTGTAAATCCACCAATCTGGCCGTTATGCCAGATAATCTGCCGGTTGTTGAACGTCGAGAGAGCCAGCCCGAACCCATACGAGCCGCCCTCTGAAGTCCCGAACCCGTTGGAAGTCGTCATGGCTCTGAAAGAGTCGGGAGAGACGACTTTCCCATTCATCAGAGCGTTGTCCCACGCAACCAGATCCTCCACGTTCGAACTCAAAGCTCCGGCTGCAAATGCGGCCGAACGGTCCCAAAGAATTGCAGGCACCAAGCCTGATCCGTTGTTGGTGTAGCCGGTGGCCGACTGACCGGCGGGAGGAAGTGAGTAATAGGTGTTCATCAACCCCAAAGGGTGGAAGATGTACTGGTCGAGGTCAGCCGCGTAGGACTGCCCTGTCAGCTTTTCGATGATTGTGCCCAGCGCAAAAAAATTGCTGTTGGAATACGAGTACTGTGTGCCCGGTTGAAATTGCAGGGGTGCCTGGCTGACAGTCGTCAACACTGTTGCTTCCGACACTCCGTGTTTTACCCAGTCTCCAAGTTGTGGAAAATTGGTGAAATCCGACAGCCCTGACGTGTGGGTCAGCATCATGCGAAGGGTGATGGCGGACGGAAAGTTATACTCCGATAAATAAGTTGCTATCGAATCGTCCACGTGCAATCGCCCCTGCTCCTGCAACTTCATGATTAAGGCTGCCGTGAACTGCTTGGTGATGGAGCCGATTTCAAAGACAACGCTCGGCTGTGTCGCTTGGCGCGTGGTCAGATCGGAAACACCGTATCCTTGGACGTACAGAATCGTGCCGTTTTTGGCGAGAGCGACCGCCATGCCAGGCACACCTTGTTGCTGCATGGCCGACTGCACCACCCCATCCACGGTGCTGCCCAACGAAGCTTGGGCCAGTGGCGGAGAAGAAGCGCTGGAGCCGCCACATTCCGTGAAGGCAAGCGCAATCGCTGCGGAAAACAGAAAGAAGGAAGGCCGCGATCGAGGAGCGCGTATCATGCCCAAACTCCCTGCCGTCCACAAGTTTAGACCCTACAGGGAAGAGTAGGCAAAATTTCCAGCCCTCAATCGCTGAGCTGTAGGCGAATCCGGCCTTCAGAGTAGCGCGGATGATTGCGTCAGGGCTACCACAAGGATAAGCAGCAAGATCACGAATACCAAAACACCGGCAACCAGAAGTATGACTTCACTTATCGAATCAGGCTTTAGTAGATCTTCACGACGCACGAGATCGCCTCCCCAAGAACTGGGGGAGGAGGAGGTAGGCACGAGTCACCGCGCTTCGTGTCTGCATTCCCATTGGATTACCTGCGGTATGGGAATCGGAGAGAGCATACGGCGTCACAGAAATCAGTCTCATGATTCCGGCAAGCTTGTGCGGAAACGAGACATTTTTGGCAAAAGCTTGGAGTAGACGTAAATTAACCTTTAAAAAGCGCAGTAAAATCGGCCTGACAACGGTGGGCGGGCCGCATCCGGAGGTGTAGGTATGCCAAGGAAGGCCAGGCTCTTTGCGTCAAGTTCCGGTTCTGCGGCCCGTGGATTTTTGAAGTTCCGGGCGAACATCCCACCTCGATGGATAAAAAACGCTCAGAAGTCGCGCAAGAGACCGAGATCGATCCCATGATGGATCGTGCGTACCTTGGGCATGGATTCCTGTTTGCACTGGAAGTCACTAATACACACGTAGTTGACCTGAGGGTAATAAGCATAATACTCACTCAGCTTCGGCTCATGGGGTCCATGAAGGGTCAGAACCATCGGACGATCGACAAAGCGCGAGAGTGAAATTGCCTGCGCCGACTGTACATGAATAATGTCACAAGCTTTCGCGGCGTCTTGCACCGCCCAAGAATAGTGGTTCAGTTCTCGGGTCCAGGCATGCTCGGGTACCTTGATGGGCCACTGCGAGTGCTCATAAATCCAGCGATGCTCCGCCTTGATCGTAGATTCGCCATTGGCGTACACCACGACGTTGACACCTGTTTTCTGGAGGCCTTCGGCAAGATGGGCTACGAACAGTTCGGTTCCACCGTAATCAGCAGGAGGGACGGCAATGAATGGGGCTACGATAAGTGCGATGTTCAATTAACGCACCTCCCTCATAGGTTCAATCGACTCGCTATGGTCTGATTTCTTCTGATAATCGCCTTGGCAGTTGGGACATGGATGCTCGCGAGGTACTCGTGAGGCATTCGTGGTTCTGATTCGTCGGGTGATCCAGCGCAGATAGCTGCCGCAAAATCGCTATTACACGCATTGACCCGTCCTTCACGGTTGTTCCCAAAGGTGGGGTTTTCCTCGAGCCCATCGAGAAGCACGCTTTTGTACAGGACAGGTGTATCCTTGATCACCAAAAATTAATAGTGGATCAATAACACCCGAAGTATTATGAGCGCCATTGTTTGAGTCACAGGAGGTCGCTTATGAAAGATCGGCAGAGAACGTCCACCTCAACCCTCAACTCTCCCACCTGCCAGTCCGAATCCCGCCCCGGAAAATCCGGGTCGATTCTCAGGTTTATCAGAACCCACACCTTCAGTCTTTTTGCCGTTTTGCTCATCACGGGATTGGCGAGCGCCGCGCCACTCGCGCCCCGATCAGGAGCCTCCGCCGGATGTGCGCTCTCCAGCGGCCCGATCCACCACGTCATTTACATCCAGTTCGACAATGTTCACTTTCGCCGCGACAATCCGAACGTCCCCTCCGACCTCGAGCAGATGCCTCATCTGCTCAACTTCATCGAGAAGGGCGGCACCTTGCTGTCCAGTCACCACACTCCACTGATTTCACACACAGCGAATGACATTCTGACCTCACTGACCGGGGTGTATCCCGACCGTCATGGCGTGGCCGTGGCCAACGCCTATGGCTTCTTCAACCTCGATGGCACAGATGGCTTTACCAGCGCCTTCCTCTATTGGAATGACACGATTTCTGACCCACCCCACAGCTTTAACATGTTGAGCGCAAATGGCAAGAACGCACCCGCTCCCTGGGTCCCTTACACTCGTGCCGGATGCGATGTGGGCGCTGTAGGCACGGCCAACATCGAATTGGAGAATCTCTTCCCCGACGTGCCAACCGTCTTCGGGGCGAACTCTCCTGAGGCGAAAGAGGCCAACAACAGTCCGAATAAAGCGAGCGCGGATTTCATCGGGATCGCAATCCATTGCGCCCAAGGAGGCGGTGTATGCTCCGGAACACCAACCGCCCGGCCTGACCTGCTTCCCGATGAGCCGGGCGGCTACACGGGATTCCAGGCGCTTTATGGCCATAAGTATGTCGTGGGAAAAATTGCTCCGCATGGCCTGAAAGATCTGAATGGGAACCGCATCAGTGGATTCCCTGGTTTCGACGGTATCCTGCCCGCCCAGTCGCTCGCCTACGTTGCCGCGATGCAGGAAAGCGGCGTTCCCGTAACCTACGCCTACATTGCTGATGCCCACGACGACCACACGACGGGCACGCCGTTCGGGCCCGGCGAAGCCGGTTATGTCGCCCAACTGCAAGCCTACGATCAGGCTTTCAACACCTTCTTCACTCGCCTGGCCAACGATGGAATCGATCCTAGCAACACACTTTTCGTCATTACGGCCGACGAAGGAGATCACTTCTCCGGCGGCGCGCCCAGCCCCGCGAATTGTGACGGCGTCACCGTGCCTTGCACCTACGCCCAAATTGGCGAGATCGACGTCAACATGACGGGTCTACTCGCGAGCGAAGGAATTACCACGCCCTTTGACATCCACCTCGATATGGCTCCGTCCGTTTATATCTTGGGGAATCCGCGACGAACCGATCCCCGCGTGCGCGCCTTCGAACGAGCTTCGGGAAAGCTTACTGCAAAGAACCCGATTACCGGAAATACCGACAACCTCACACTTTTCATGGCTGATCCCGTGGAGCTGAAGGCGCTTCACATGATCACGGCCGACAAGTTCCGCACACCAACGTTTGTGCTGTTTGGCAATCCCAACTACTTCTTTCTGACGTTCGGTGGAACCACTTTGGACTCCGGTTTCGCCTGGAACCACGGCGGAGTCGCGCCCGAGATCAATACTACCTTCCTAGGGATCGTCGGTCCCGGGGTGAAGGCCGACGGCGTTGACGCTCAACTCTGGTCCGACCACACCGACATTCGTCCCACCATCCTGATGCTGCTCGGACTGTCAGATGACTACAGCCATGACGGACGCGCGCTTGTCGAACACTTCGATCCGCAGGTGCTGCCCGATGAGTTAAGCGAGGACGTGGCGAACTTCAAGAAACTCGCAAATGCCTACAAACAGATCAACGCTCCGGTCGGTAACTTCGGCTTGAACAGCCTGATTGTTTCCACCAAGGCTCTCGACTCCGATGATCCTTCCGACGGAACCTACACATTTCTGGAGGGAGAAATCGCTGCGCTTACCAGCGTGCGCAACAGCCTCAGTAGGGAGATCATCGGGCTTCTTGAAGGCGCGGAATTTCACGGCAAGACCATCAGCGGTAGCGACGCCCAGCGGCTAAGCGGCGAAGCCCAACAACTGTTGCGCCAGATGCAGGGATTGACACACTAATCCGCTGAGCGAATCGATAACAGAGTGGGCTAGGAAGGTGCCGCCGCACAACCCGGAGTGGCGATGCTGGGCTACTTCTTGGGGCCGACGAGATCGCTCATCGGCGGCACGTTGGCGGTGTCGCAGGTAAATGCCAGGCAGCCGAGTTGCCAGCCGTCCTCGATGGTTGCCAGCATGGATTGGTGGTTGTAGGCGACATTCGAGGTACGGGACGAATGGTCAGAGTGAGAGATGGTGATCATCACCACGTGCCCACCGCCCTGGCCGGGAACGGAGTCGCAGCAACCGCTGTCGTCGCCGAACCCTTGGAAACCCGAGTTGGTGAAGTCGGATTCATCCCACATGATGAAGATGACTGAGTTGCCGGTCCAGGCACTGGAATTCATGATTGCATTGACGGTATTCAGCAGAAAGGTGTCGCCCGTGGCGATCAGGGCGGGCACCTGGGAAAAATCGCAAGGGTCGTTAGGAATGCCGGTGTTCCCGCGCCCGTGCATGTCATGGCACTGGTCGGGGCTGATCCAGTTGTAATCGGCCACGTTGCCGCTAGCCAAATCGGTAGCAAATTGGCCGAAATCAACAATCTTGGCCACGCGCGCCGGGTTGCTCTGGACGTCCTGATACGAAATGAAGGGGTTGTGCTTGCGTTCGTAGAGCTGAATGCCGCAAGCGTGATCAAGCGGCGTGCTGCAAAGCGAGAAAGACTGCATGTAGGCCTTCCAGGTTTTGCCGTTGGCCTCGAGCTGATCCACGATGTTGGCGACGTTGATGGTGGTGTCACTATCGCTAGTGACGCCGTTGGTCGAGCCGGAGGTGGCCGCAATGTAGTTCGGCTGGCTGGGATGGGTCACACCGAAATAGTTGGTCGCAAGACCGTACTGGGAGGCCGCCGCATTAATAAAAGAGGCGTTCGGGTTCCCGATCAGAGCGTCAAAGCCTGTGTTCTCCATCATGATGATGAAAACGTGCTGAAAATTTTTCATGCTGGAACGGCTGTTCTGTGCGCCAAGCGGCGACGGAATGAGCAGAGCAAGAATCAGAAGTAGTAAAGAGAGAGTGCTAATTCCTGGCAGCGCTTGGAAACGCGTCGTTTTCATGGGATTCCTCCTCCGAGGTTTTAGCTTCCATTTGGCCTTGTGCCGGTGCGCGAAAGTATACACCCCCGCAATCCCGCCACGATTGTTGGCGTAACATCGTCATTCCACCAGCAACTCACGCTCGTCCCAAAAGCTCACGCACGATGTGCTCGATTCGCATTGTCGTGCTGTCCCCATGTTCTTGTTGGCGTCCTCGAACGGTGGAGACGAAAGTTTTTGGAGGGTCGACTTTTTGGAGGTGGACTTGCTCAGCTCGTGGCACACAACGGCAGCGCGGCGGCCACGGAGTTCCAGAGGATCATTGACCACCGCGGGATCGTGCTCAACTTTCCGCTCGGCCCGCTGGCCCATCTGCAGCTCGGTCGTGCATACGCAATGTCAGGCGACACTAGAAAAGCAAAAACTGCTTACCAGGACTTCCTCGCCCTCTGGACGTGCATACGCAATGTCAGGCGACACTAGAAAAGCAAAAACTGCTTACCAGGACTTCCTCGCCCTCTGGAAAGACGCCGACCCCGCCACTCCCTTCCTGAAGCAAACCAAGGCGGAGTTCGCGAAGCTGCAATGAGATGAGAGGCTGTTGCCTGGGACGTGACCAATGTCGTTTAGACAAACAAAACTCGCGCTGCTTATTCATCGTCGCCAAACAGCTTCTTCCTTACCACTTCGATGTTTAGGGTCACGCTCATACCAGCGGTGTTATCCCCAACGACTGGTTGAACCGCTTTGCCTTCCAGCCGATCAGCAATCTCGCGCGCGGCCTCTGTCCTGCCCTTAATTGCCGCTTTACACTGGCCTTCCGCGATCAGCTGCGCATACGTTCTGCCCTCCGGATCACCAGGGTACTTCTGATCGGCCATGTCGGCATAGGCCTCGGTGATGGGCTTGCGCGGGCGACCGCCTGGATTACCGGACACCTTAGGTGGAAAACGATACGGATTACCCTTCTAACTAACTCGTCTAACATCACTCCACCCCTTCTTTCTTATTGGTCGAAATTTCTTCGCTGCAACCCCTCGCGGCATACTTGAAAAGTACGCGATTTAATCAATTGAAATCAAGGGGAGTTCCAGGCTGCAATGGTGTCCCGAACAGTGTCCCGTAACTGCCGAATGAGGTCACATCGGGTGAGTTTTAGTATGCCAGTGCGACTGTAAGTAATTGGGATTGCGAGGCGTGACATCGGAGCAGACAATTGCTAAACCGTTGTACGGGCTAACACCTGTACCGAGGGTTCGAATCCCTCCCTCTCCGCCAGACCTTTAGTTTCCGCTATTTACAGTACGTGACTACCAACTGACTACCAAATTCCGATCATTTGCCTCCGCGCGGTATTAAGCACTGGAGGCAATATGGCAGTCACACTCTATCGCCAGGTCGGCAAAGGCAAAGCCCGACGCTATCAAAAGGTTAATCTCGGATGTGGGCGCCACCCCGCCGTTCTCACCGGTCCCTATTTCCTGCGATATTCGCTGGCCGACGGCACCCGTCCATGGGAAGCGGTTGGCGACGACCTCGACTCGGCAATCGACGCTCAGAAGCGCAAGCAGGCATATTTTGAAGCGCTCAATGCAAACGTTCCCGTCATTGAAGACCACGACGAATCCGGTCCGTATCCGGCTCGGACACGAGTCGCTCGATGTCACGCTAGCCTAGCTCAAAGGCAAGGATGCTGAGTCGGAAGAAGCACAAGAACACGCCAATAGCAGCAGTTTGGCGCTGTACGCATAGACTCAAGAACACCACGGCGGGAGATTTCTGGCTTGAATGAGATCTCCCGTTCTCGTGTTTTAGGGCGATAGTTTCCGAGTTGCCCGTCAGAACGAAGCCGCTCGCGCGGCGGACGCTGCCGCGTGGGTGAGCTCGGCAGTGTTGGTGCCCATGGTCAGATAAATTTTGGGTCACAAGGAGGTCCCTGTGACCCATCTACGAAAAATCATGCTGGAGGAACTCCAGCGTCGTCATTACTCCGAGGGTACCACACGCTACTACATTCGCCATGTCGAAAGGTTCGCACGACATTTCAACTGCTCTCCGGATCGTTTGAGTCCACTACACATTCGCGAGTACCAAGCCTATCTCTTCACCAAACGGAAGTTGTCGCCCGGCTCAGTGACGAACCACTTGTGTGCCTTGCGGTTTTTCTACATTCAGACGCTTAAGAAACCGTGGAGCATTGCCGACACTCCTTATCCCAAGAAGACCCACCGCCTGCCCACGATTCTCAGCCAAGAAGAAGTGGCGCAGCTTATCGATGCAGCCTGCACACCGTTTCATCGAACTATTCTCATGACCCTGTATGCCACCGGAGTTCGGAATGCGGAGTTGACTCGCTTGAAAGTCGGCGACATCGATAGCCAGCGGATGGTGATTCACATTCAAAGTGGCAAGGGGCGCGAGGACCGCGACGTGATGCTCAGTCCCGTTTTGCTCGAAGAACTCCGCGCACACTGGCGACGCTTGCGCCAAAAATCCATTTGGCTCTTCCCCGGAAACAGTTGGCATAGTGGTGATCAGCCCATCGATACGAAAACGCCGCGTCACGCCTGCCAGTACGCGGCTCGCCGTGCCAGCATGAAGAAAAAGGTGTATCCCCACGTGCTCCGTCACTGCTTCGCCACGCACATGCTCGAGGCCGGCGCTGACCTGCACACTATTCAGATTTTGTTGGGCCATCACGATCTGAAAGAGACCGCCCGCTATCTCCATCTTTCCGAGCGTCACTTGCATGCGACCGCCAGTCCTCTGGACTCGCTGCTGCTGAAAGGCAGGTCACAACCGGGGAGATAGATGACTCGGCCGCCCCTGGAGGTGGCCGACTTGGTCCGTACCGCAGGCACCGCTTTCATCGAGCACAACCGTCAGTGGCTCCATTGGACACATATTAAGGTCCTGCTGGCCATCACACGCTGTCGCACGGCCGCACTTGGCGGTCACATCGATGAGTGCACGCGCTGCGGACATCGCGCTGCCATCTCGTATAACAGTTGCCGCAATCGCCATTGCCCGAAGTGTCAGACCAGCGCTCGTGAACGCTGGATCCAGGCACGTCGCCGCGAACTACTGCCCACGCCCTACGTCCATGTGGTTTTCACTCTGCCGCCGCAACTGGCTTCGCTGGCTTTGCAGGACAAGAAAGTCATCTATGGTTTGCTGCTTCGCGCCAGCGCTGAAACCCTCCTCGAAGTGGCTCGAAACCCCAGACATCTCGGCGCCGAGATCGGCTTCTTCAGCGTGCTGCATACCTGGAATCAGAAACTGCAACTTCATCCCCATGTCCACTGCGTCATCCCGGCGGGTGGGCTCTCCCGCGATCGCACCCGCTGGATTCACTCTCGTCCTCGATTCTTTCTCCCCATCTACCTGCTCCGACGCGTATTTCGCGGGAAGTTCGTCGCCGGGCTGAAGTCGGCGTTTCAGCGAGGCCAGTTGCACCTTGCCGGCAACCTGGCTTCACTCGCTCAACCTAAGATCTTCGCATCCTGGCTCCGGCCACTGTTTCGGAAAGATTGGATCGTCTACTCCAAACCACCGTTCGGTGGTCCCGAGTTCGTACTCAACTACCTGGGCCGCTACACTCATCGCGTAGCCATCTCCAACCACCGACTGCTTTCGTTCGACGACGGCCAGGTCACCTTTCGTTGGCGCGACTCCGCTCACAACAATGAGCAGAAGCTGATGACCCTCTCGCTTGGTGAGTTCCTGCGCCGCTTCCTCCTGCATCTACTCCCCAAGAGCTTCGTCCGCATCCGCCACTTCGGTTTCCTCGCCAGTCGCCGCAGAGCTCAACTTCTGCCGCTCTGCTTGGCAGCACTCGATTCCGCATCAGCGCAAACCGAAACAGCAACATCCACGGTCCAGGACATGAGCCCCTCTTGGGTCTGTCCCAAGTGCGGCGGTCCCATGGTAATCGTCGAAAGACTCACGGCCGCTCAGATCCAACTCCGCTCCCCACCCAAGGCGTCGATGGCTGCAGCATGAAGTCGCAATCCCATTTCGAAAACTTCGCGTGCTCCGTCGCGCCACGCCGACTTGTGTCTTGCCCCCGAACCGCTCGTAACTTCACACCCCTCGTCATCATCGATGCAACCACCCCGCGACACCGGCGACCCGCCCGATTGCTCGACTCGACTCTACAACCGGCACCCGCTCCCCGCTCCTGCCCACATGCAATTCCCATAGACCTACCGCGTCCGCCGCAAACGCGAGCGGCTTCCTTCTGACGGCTTTATCGAACGCGCGCACAGCGCTCATGTCTCCACGCGCTTTGAACCTTGCGCGCGTCCGATAAAGCACTAAC
>Ga0207130_1038_pt1 | contig 47878 bp, 42 predicted proteins | sample Alteio_BWMinHeat_16_FD_153545 | JGI IMG/M metagenome (GOLD analysis project Ga0207130, IMG submission 153545) | Enriched cells from forest soil in Barre Woods Harvard Forest LTER site, Petersham, Massachusetts, United States -... | ecosystem: Environmental > Terrestrial > Soil > Temperate forest >... | reverse complement strand
GTTCGCCCTTGGAACATCGACGTCGTAGATGGCGGTGAAGTGAGCTGATGGAAGCTCGGCATAAAGGCGGGCGTGATTCGACCCAATATGGCCCACTCCCACCACGCCGACGCGCAAAGCCTTCATCAATGAACCGCAGTCAACCGCAACGCCGAACGAAACGCAAACCGATTGAAATCAATAATCATAAGGACACGACACGCGTCCCCTGGAAAACGTACTGCTTCCGCCAGGGCGAAAAGGTACGACGTTACGAGATATCCGAAGGCCGCAGAGCGGCGTCCCTATCTTCAGACCCCGCCTTTGCATTTTCTTTTTTCCAGGTTTGCGCAATCGTGGCTCCGTGAGCAAGCCACGGTCTCGTCTGCAGGTTCAAAAGACCTATAAGCTTTACATCGGCGGAAAGTTTGTCCGCGGAGAAAATGGACGCGTCCTTCCGGCCCACGGAAGAAATGGAGAGGTTCTGGCCAATTTTTGCCGCGCTTCCAAAAAAGATTTCCGTGACGCTGTTGTTGCCGCGCGCGGCGCGTTTTCCCATTGGTCCAAACAGAGCGCCTACTTGCGTGGACAAATCCTGTATCGGGCAGCGGAGATGCTGGAAACGCGCCGAGCCGAATTGCAAGGCGAACTCGCCCGCGCCAACGGCGCGCGCACATCGACCCCCTCATTTGAGGTCGCACAAACGATCGATCGACTGGTCCATTATGCGGGCTGGACGGACAAGTTCGCTCAGATCTTCGGATCTGTTAATCCAGTGGCAAGCTCGCATTTCAATTTTACCACGCCGGAACCCACCGGTGTGGTCGTAGTCGTCTGCCCGGACGAACCCGCCTTGCTTGCTTTGGCCTCGTTAGTAGCGCCTGTGATTTTGAGCGGCAACTGCGCCGTCGTCCTCCCATCAACGACAAATCCTTTGGCGGCGCTAACATTTTCCGAAATCATCGCGACAAGCGATCTGCCCGCAGGAGTGGTGAACGTTTTAGCGGGCGATCGCATTGAGCTGGCCCCGCATTTTGCCAGTCACATGGATGTGAACGCCATTGTCGATGCCAGCGGCGACGAAAAGATCGGCCGGGAATTGCAAAAGGGCGGTGAGATGAACGTAAAGCGCTGCGTGCGTCGCGAGCTTGCGCCTGCACAATGGCGCGGTCGCAACGCGGAAAACCCTTATTGGATCCTCGATACCGTGGAAATGAAAACGGCGTGGCATCCCATTGGACTTTGAGCGGCGTGCGCGCGCTTGTCCTCGTCCTTGACAGCGTCGGCATCGGTCACGCGCCCGACGCAGATAAATATGGGGATGAAGGCGCCAACACGTTCGGCCATATTTTCGCCCGCACTCCGAAGCTGCGACTGCCCAATCTTTGCGCACTCGGTCTGCCCAAGATCCTTGATCAAAATTATTCGTGGACGCGAAAGGACTTTGGCCTGCCGCATCTCGCGAGCTTCGGCAAAATGCAGGAGCGTTCCGCCGGCAAAGACACCACGACCGGTCACTGGGAAATTGCCGGGGTGATTGTCGATGTGCCGTTTGCGGTGTTTGGCAAATTCCCTTACGAGCTGGTTCGGGCGATCGAACAGGACGCCGGGGTGACGTTTATCGGCAACTACCCTCAAAGCGGCACGACTATTCTGGAAGAACTCGGCGCTGAACACCTCCGAACCGGTCGCCCGATTCTCTATACTTCGGCCGATTCTGTCCTTCAGATTGCCACGCATGAGGATGTCCTGCCCGTGCAGAAACTTTACGAAATTTGCGAGATCGCCCGGCAATATTGCGACCGGTATCGAATTGGGCGAGTAATCGCCCGACCCTTTGATGGTGCGCCCGGCAAATTTCGTCGGACAGCCCGCCGCCATGACTTCTCGATGAAACCGCCGCGCACTGTCTTAAAGGCAATTGTCGAGGCAGATTTCCCCGTAATCGGCGTCGGTAAAATCAGCGATATTTTCGCCGGAGAAGGAGTTACCGAATCACATCCCACCGCCTCGAACGACAAGGGAATGGCCACGATTGACAATTTATGGTCAAAGACGAAACGCGGTTTAATTTTTGTAAACCTTGTCGACTTCGACATGATTTACGGACACCGGCGTGACGTGGCCGGTTACGCCCAGGCGCTGGTAGAATTCGACAAATGGTTGTGCCGTTTTATCGATCGAGTCTCGCCGGAGGATCTGGTGATCATCACAGCCGATCATGGAAACGATCCGACTTTTCGCGGAACGGATCATACGCGCGAGCAAGTTCCACTTTTTGTGATGTATAATCGTGAATCACGCGATCTAGGGACAAGATCGACATATGCGGATGTGGCGACCTCGCTGGCGGAATTCTTTCAGTTGCCGGAGCCGTGGCCTGACGGCTGCTCGTTTCTGACGCAAAACAGGACGCGACGGAACGGGTCCCTCCATGAAAAGACAAAGGGAGGGACGACCTCTGTGTCCTCCAACTAAGCATCAACGCCCCTAACTCCCCATGCACATTCCCTGGTTAATCGAGAAGAAACGAGATGGCGGCGAGCTTTCCGCCGGCGAAATCAAAGAGCTGGTTGTGGATTTCACGGACGGCGAAATTCCGGACTATCAGATGAGCGCATGGGCCATGGCGGTTTTTTTCCGTGGAATGACGGCAGCGGAAACGCAGCATTTGACCGATGCGATGATGCACAGCGGACGTGTCTTGAAGTATCCAAAGAATTCGCCGCCAAAAATCGACAAACACTCCACGGGCGGTGTGGGCGACAAGGTTTCGCTCGTCCTGGCCCCGTTGTTGGCCTGCGACGAAGTCTGGGTGCCAATGATCTCCGGACGCGGACTCGGCATCACCGGCGGCACGCTCGACAAACTTGAGAGCATCCCAGGCTTCAACGTCAATCTCGATGAAAAACGCGCTATAAAACAGCTCGACCAAATCGGCCTTTTCGTGATCGGGCAGACGGCGGATATTTGTCTGGCGGACAAGAAACTTTATGCGTTGCGCGACGTGACCGGCACAGTCCCTTCGCAACCGCTCATCGTTGCCAGTATCATGAGCAAGAAGCTGGCGGAAAACCTCGACCGCCTTGTGCTCGATGTGAAGTTTGGTAGCGGCGCGTTCATGAAAACGCACGCTGAAGCGAAACAACTCGCTGCCGCCATGACCAGTGTAGGTGAACGCATGGGGGTAAAGATGGCGCATTTGCTCAGTCCAATGGATGAGCCGCTCGGGTGCACGGTCGGCAATGCACTCGAAGTCGCCGAATGCGTGGAGATTTTGGAAGGGGGCGGGCCGAGCGATCTGGTGAAACTGATTCTCGACCTTGCCGAAAAAGTTTCGGCGACTCCGCGCACACAACTCGAGCGCAGATTACGAGACGGAAGCGCCTGGAAAAAATTTGTTTCTCTCGTCTATGCGCAGGATGGTGACGCCACGGCCATAGAGAATATCACCGAGGTGCATCGTGCACCCATCGTCCGTCCTGTTCCGGCGAAGAAAAGTGGCACCGTGAAGAAAATGGATGCCGAATCAATCGGACGCGCCTCGGTTTTTCTTGGCGGCGGCCGCCAGAAGGCTGGGGACACGATCGATTTTGCGGTAGGAATTTCCGGGATTAAAAAGATCGGAGAAAAGGTCGAGCGTGGCGAACCATTGATGCTCGTGCACGCGCGCACGGACACATCGCTTGCGTCGGTGCTGCCGCTTCTGACAAAGGCAGCGCAGGTTGATTGAGCACACATGCGGTGGAGACCGCGATATTGGCGCAAATGTGGTGCGCTTTTGCCTCTCCCTTGATTAGGGGGAGGAGTTTCATTTTCTTCTGTCCTCAAAATCCCTCACCCTCCCATCTGCCTTTATGAAACGGAGCGGCTACCGACTTATCTTTAAAGCGATCATGAAAGCTCTCGTCGTTGTCCTCATTCTATCGTCCAAGATTACCTTCGCAGAGTCCAGCGGTGCACCTGCGTCATCGCCTCTCGCAAAATCTCCGGTCGACCAGCTTATTCCCTGGCTTCTGGACGAGACTCAGCAGCTGCGCGCTATTCTGTTTGGCGAAGTGATCTTTGATACAACGGGCAAACGCGTTTTGCCCGTCGATGGGAAAAACGAAATTGATCAACGAGTGATCAAGCAGATCAGCGCTGTCCTCGATCAGGTGATGAAGAAGATGAATGCGCCCGCCAGTCCGGTTCAAAACATTGGGCGGATCAACGAAGTGAGTAGTTACTTTGAGGATTCACTTCGTGAATTGTTAAATACGACTCCAGGATTGAGTTGCGATTTTCCCCGTATCGCCGATGGAAAAATTCAGCGCTCCGGCTATCCCGATCTACGGGTGGTCGACGTTCCCAGTAAGCGCGTTTTCTATCTCGATCCGAAGCTTTACGCTGTTGGAAGTCGCGACAGCAGTTTCCGCGCGTTCTACTTCGAGCCGAAGATTGCGACCAACAAAGTGCGCGATGACGCGGTTCATCTGGTCGTGGGCTTCGAACACGAGCCGCGTAAAGATGGCCGCTGGAATTTCACCCGTTGGGATCTGGTCGACCTTTCGCAGTTCAAAGTGAGATTGAAAGCCGAGTTTCAAGGTAGCAATCACGATATGTACCGGCCCGAAGCGATTGTGGCAACGAGCGCCAAATAAAGCGCCCGGATACCTTGGCAAAACCCGCCTCAGTTGCGCTTCGCGCCTTCCTCTTTGCCGCGCCTCGCAGCGCGACGCCTGCTTGTCACCAAAGCTGGAGCCTGGGCCCATTTCGCTGAATTAACATTGCCGAGTTGCGCTCTGAACGTAATGGTACAGGTCGATGATTGCCGAAGCGATGGAAACGATGCAGTTCGATGCGGTGGACGATGTTGTGAACGATATCGCAAAGGGACGAATTGTGATCGTGACGGACGATGCCGATCGTGAAAACGAGGGAGATCTCGTCATGGCGGCGGAAAAAGTTTCGCCGGATGCGGTCAATTTCATGTCGAAGCATGGGCGCGGACTAATTTGCGTGCCGATTTCGAACGACCGAGCGGAACAACTCGGCTTGCAACGCATGGTGGTGCAGAATCGAGAAATGTATCGCACGGACTTTACCGTCTCGGTCGATGCCGCCCACGGTGTAACGACAGGAATCAGCGCCCATGATCGCGCCGCAACTATTCGCACGATCGCGAACCCGGAATCTTCGCCCGACGATCTCATACAACCGGGACATGTCTTCCCCTTACGAGCAAAAGATGGTGGCGTTTTGCGCCGGGCCGGTCATACCGAGGCTGCGGTCGACCTTGCGCAGATGGCGGGACTGCAACCGGCTGGTGTGCTTTGCGAAATCTTGCACGACGACGGGACGATGGCGCGTTTGCCCGAGCTCATGGAATTTCGCAAGAAGCACAAACTGCGAATTTGCACGATCCAAAGTCTGATCGCGCACCGGCGCCTGCGTGAGAAGCTTGTTGAACTGGAGCAAGTGGTAAAATTGCCGACCGATTACGGCGATTTCGACCTTCATCTTTATCGTTCCAAGCTCGACGGAAACCATCATCTTGCCCTGGTTAAAGGCAGGATCGACAGCTCGCAGGCGACACTTGTGCGCGTGCACAGCGAGTGTTTGACCGGCGACGTTTTTGGTTCGCGCCGATGTGATTGCGGGAATCAACTGCATGCCGCGCTCCGGCAAATCTCTGAGGAAGGCAACGGCGTGCTTGTTTATATGCGACAAGAGGGCCGCGGGATCGGTCTGGCTGCAAAAATTCATGCTTACAAATTACAGGAGGAAGGTCTCGATACGGTCGAAGCAAATGCGAAGCTGGGGTTTCCCAGCGATTTGCGCGACTACGGGCTGGGTGCGCAAATTCTCTTTGATCTCGGAGTCAGGACATTTCGTTTTCTGACCAACAATCCAAAGAAAGTGGTCGGGCTCGAAGGGTACGGCATGCAGATGGTCGAGCAGGTGCCAATCAAGTGCGAAACCAATCCGCACAACGCGAAGTATCTCGAAACGAAAAAAGTAAAGTTAGGTCACATGCTTTGACGAAGCTGCGGGAGTTGGATGGCGCCGCGCCATCTGAACCTGCCGCGGCGGGTTGCTACAAGGATTTTTCCCATATCGATTTCGCCCTGCCGTTAGACGAAAAGAAGACGCGACCGTGGTTGCCGAAATCGCCATGTTAAGGCATTAAGGCATCAATATGTCGGATGCCATCTCGCCACGTCCCCGCCTGGTCGGGGGAAGACACAACTTCGCGATCGTGGCCAGCCAGTTCAATGCGCCGTACGTGCAAGGCTTGGTCGATCATGCCATGGAAGAGTTGCGCAGACTTGTTCCGAACGCACGCACCTCCATCCATCAGGTTCCGGGAGCATTTGAAATTCCGATCGTCGTGCGTGAGCTGGCCGCGCGAAAAAAAGCGAATACGATCATCGCTATCGGCGTAATTTTGAAAGGGCAAACAGATCACGCCGCGAATCTCAGCCGTTCCGTCACAGATGCGTTGCAACGCATCGCGTTGCAGTACGGCGTACCAGTGATCAACGCCGTTCTTACTTTGAATACCGAATTTCAAGCGCGGGAGCGGTGTTTGGAAGAAAGAATCAACCGCGGAACTGAAGCGGCCCGCGCGGCCGTCGGCATTGCCAATGTCATGACCGACCTGCGCGAAAAGTAGGATATGGGGAAAAGGCGCAAAGCGCGGGAAGCGGCCATCCAATACTATTTCTGGCGCGATCTCCAACACGGCGAAGCGCCGGAGCGCATTGACGATTTCTGGGACTTCTGCCCGGCCACGCCGCGCGTGCGCGAATTTGCCCAGCCCCTGATCGAAGGAATGATGGCGCATTTGCCCGAGATCGACGAGCGGATTCGCCGTTATTGCGAAAACTACGAGTTCCACCGCATCTCGCCGGTCGATCGCAATGTCTTGCGTCTTGCCATTTACGAAATGCTTCACCGTGACGACATTCCGCCGGTTGTTTCGATCAACGAAGCCATCGAGTTGGCCAAAACTTTTGGCGGCGGCGACTCGGGCCGCTTCGTCAACGGCATCCTCGATCGGGTGAAAGACGATCTTTCGCGGCCATTGCGCGAAGCCGCACCGAAAGAAACGCAACCGAAAGACTAAGAGAATTTGTAGGGCGGCCATTTTGCGCCGCCGTTACCGAACCTGGCGGCGAAAATCGCCGCCCTACCATGTCGTAATGAATTTTCTGCAATCGCTCGTTGAAAAATTCGCGGGCAAACCCATCGACTGGGATGAACTTGAAGAATCATTGATCCGGGCCGACCTCGGCGTCCCGCTGACGATGCGGATCGTGAAAAGACTGCAAGAACGTGAAGCCTGGTCCGTGACAGGCCTAAGCGCCATCGAGCAAGTTGTGCGTGAGGAGATTGCGCGTGTTCTCCCGATTGATCCAGCGCCAATCCGACCGCTCCCGGCCAAGCCGAAAGTAATCCTAATTGTCGGTGTGAACGGCACCGGGAAAACAACATCCACGGCGAAGCTCGCCCAGTATTTAAAGAAGGACCGACATACCGTCATGCTCGCCGCCGCCGACACATTTCGTGCCGCGGCCATCGAACAACTCGGGATTTGGGCGGAGCGACTCGGCGTCGAAATTATTCGCGGGCAATACAATGCGGACCCGGCCGCCCTTTGTTACGAGGCTTATCAAGCAGCGGAGAAGGGCAATATTGAATTTCTTCTTTGTGATACGGCCGGCCGGCTGCATACGAAAAGCAATTTGATGGCTGAGTTAAACAAGATGAAGCGAAGCCTGGCCAAACACGATCCGAGCGCGCCGCAGGAGACTTTGCTCGTGGTCGACGCCACCACCGGGAGCAACTCGCTCAGTCAAGCGCGCGAATTTCATCAAGCGATCGGACTCACGGGGTTGATCGTGACCAAGCTCGACGGCAGTGGTAAAGGCGGGATCGTGATCGCAATCCAGGATGAGTTTGGAATTCCGACGCGGTTTGTCGGCACCGGCGAAAAGATCGAGAATTTTGCGCCGTTCAATGGTCGCGAGTACATCGACAAGATGTTGTAGCTGAAGTTCAAACCATGGGAGACGCAACCAAAGAAACCTTCGTGGCGGAAGACAACGTTGCTCCCGTCGCAGCGACAGGTTTTCCCGGCTTTCTCGCGAAATTTACCGTCCTGAAGGGAGCTCAGCGCGAGCTCTGGCTCACCTTCCTGATCAAGTTCCTCATCTACACCGCCTACTCCGTTACGAACAAAACGATGGTTTTGTGGCTGTCGAAGGATCTCGGCTTTAATGACCAGGCCGCGGGAGCTTTAGTCGGCTGGGTCTGGGCGCCGGCCATGACGATCTTTACATTGCTGGCAGGTTCGCTAACCGACGCGATCGGCTTGCGGCGCACTTTCTTTCTCGGTGTCGGGATCTGCACCGTCGCTCGAAGCGTGATGGTGATGACTACGATCCCGTCGCTGGCGCTTGCCTGTGGCGTTCTGCCCCTAGCGGTCGGGGAGGCTCTGGGAACGCCAGTATTGCTGGCAGCAACGCGTCGCTACTCAACGACGGCACAGCGCTCAATTTCGTTCTCCATTATCTACGTGATAATGAACATCGGCTACGTCGCGGCCGGATGGATTTTCGATTACGTCCGCCAGTTGAATCTGCGCGTCAGCTTCTTTGGATTCGAACCCACGACACATCAGCAACTGTTTCTCGTTAGCCTTGCATTCGAGATTTTGCTTTTCCCCGCGATCTACTTCCTTCGCCGAAGTGCTGATGGATCAGGCAGCAGCGAATCGAGTCGCGCAGCTTCCGCGTTCTGGAGTCGCATCGGTCATACGGTGCGGCAAAGCGCCGTCGACACTTTGCGTCTCTTCCATCGCCTGCTCGGCCAATCCGGTTTTTATAGGCTTCTGGTTTTCTTCCTCTTCATCGGATTTCTAAAAGCCCTCTTTCTCCAGATGGACTACGTGTTCCCGAAATTTGGTGATCGCGAGCTCGGGCTGCACGCGCCGGTGGGCAGGCTTTCCGCCATCAATTCGATCCTGATCATTCTACTCGTGCCGGTGATCGGCGCGTTGACACAGCGGTTCTCGGCCTACCGAATGGTTATTGTGGGTGGGGTGATTTGTGCAGCCGGAGTATTCATCATGGCGTTGCCTACGGAATGGTTTCAACCGGCTGTGAATAGTGCACCTGGGCAGTGGCTCGGCCACAGCTATCTCGGAGTAAACGGAAGCATTCATCCGTATTATGTAATGGCAGCACTTTATCTCGCGATATTTTCAGTCGGTGAAGCATTCTATTCGCCGCGAGTGTACGAATACGCCGCCGCCATCGCGCCGCCGGGCCAGGAAGCGTCTTACGGCGCGCTCGCCTATCTTCCATTCCTCGTCGGCAAATTGCTTGTCGGAAGCGCGGGATGGTTGTTAGCGGCGTTTTGTCCGGAACACGGTCCGAGACATTCCGGGAGGATGTGGTTTATCTTCGCCCTCGCGGCATCGATTGCGCCGATTGGATTGCTAGTGTTCCGCCGCTACATTCGCGTGCCCGAAGCCGGACGACAGGATACGTAGTCCGGCGATCTTCGCCGCCAATTCGACGGCGGCCAAAATGGCCCTCCTGCATTCGTCGCACTCGATCGCCGCGCCTGAGTCATTTGCGCATCCAGCAATTACGCCGAACACGCCCAGCCTACCTTCGTCTGTAGTTGGGAGAAAATCGAACTTTCACCGGCAAAATTCCGCTGTCGCGCCGAGATAAAAGGCGTATTTTTTTGACGTGATCCAATTGCCCCATCGGCCGCAGAGATCTTCCCGCGGAATGCTGATTTTCTGCGCATTTGTTTTCATTGCGCTTAGCGCGGTCGCCATGTTTTTGAATCGTGCTGGCGCTCAAAAGAAAGAAGAGCCCACAACGCAATCAACATCTATGACAAATTCATCACCCACTGCTGACAACGAGGCGAAGCCCTCGGCTGAAGAATTGAAGAAAAAACTGACCCCGGAGCAATATCATGTAACGCAGCAATGCGGGACTGAGCCTCCTTTTCAAAATGAATATTGGGATAATCATCGCGCCGGCATTTATGTCGATATCGTCAGCGGCGAGCCTCTTTTCACGTCACTCGACAAGTTCGACAGCGGCACGGGCTGGCCCAGTTTCACCAAGCCAATCGCAAAAGAGCATGTCACAGAGAAATCGGATCGCACTGTAGGAATGGAGCGCACAGAAATCCGCTCCAACAAAGGCGATTCGCATCTCGGTCATCTCTTTGACGACGGACCGGCCCCAACGCGCCAGAGATATTGCATCAACTCTGCCGCGCTGCGGTTCATTCCGGTGGAGAAATTGAAGGAAGAAGGCTACGGCCAGTTCTTGCCATTGTTTGAGAAAGCAGAGAAAAGGTAAGGGTAACCGGGAACTTTCATGTCTGAAGACGCGCGAGCCGTCAGAGTAGAGCATTCAGATAAACATTCGTTACACCTGTCGCTTTGGCTCGGACTGGTCGGGGTGATTTTGGTTTTGGGCGTTGGATATTTTTTCTTCACCCGCGCTCAGGCCGCCAAGCTCGAGCCGGGGCAAATTGGATACCTAAGACCAGTTCCGAGCGACGCCAAACTGCGATCCCAACTGAGTGACGCACAATATCACGTCACCCGGGAAAATGGGACTGAGACCGCGTTTCAAAATTTGTACTGGGACAACTATCGCGTCGGCATTTACGTAGACGTCATCACGCGTGAACCGCTATTTAGTTCACAGGACAAATTCAATGGCAATACGGGCCGCCCTTGTTTCACGAAACCGATTTCACCGGAACGCATCGTGCAGAAAAGAGATACATCCCATGATATGGAGCGCATCGAGGTGCGCGCGGTTAGGAGCGATTCACATCTCGGACATCTCTTCAATGACGGACCGCCACCAACGGGTCAACGTTACGCTATCAACTCCGCCGCCATGCATTTTGTTCCTGTCGAGAACATGGTAGCGCAAGGTTATGCGGAGTTTCTTCCGCTCGTTTCACCTACGCCAGGAGCGGGACAGCCGAGTCCAGGAGCTACCCCAGGCAAATAAATAGACAGAATTATCTTTCAGCAGTTAACAACTTCTCAAAGCGCGGATCGGCGCGGAGCGGATCCCACTCAGGCTCGACTCGTAATGTGCCAGGGGTCGGCCCATTAGGCAGAGCGATCAATTCAGCGAGCTGCTGCAGGGCAAGATCGCGGTCGCCCACCTGAGCATAGATCACAGCCAGGTTCGTCGCTAAGACCGGACCATCGTAGGCATCTTTGGATATTGGCAAGAGTTCGACCGCACGCCGACCTTGCCGGATGGCCTGCTCCCTGCGACCAAGTGCCGCGTCAATCAAGCCGAGCATGCTGTTCGTCTTGGCATCTTCCGAACATTGTCGCCGGTCAGCTTCAACAACGCGGCGGGCAGTTTCAAACGCTCGCTGCATTTGCTGAACATCTTCCTGTCCGCGCGCAACCAGGCCTTCGTACCACGCTTTCGGGAAAGTGTAGCCGTCGAGCGATGCAGCCGTTCCACCTATGCCACCATCGTTGAACTCACTGCAGCTCGAATTTTGGAGCAGACGTTCCGCTTCGGTATAATCACGGTTCATCAGACTCACACGCAGCGCGACGGTCGTAACCGCGCCTCCCGGATCAAAATTGCGCGGAATCTTATCCAGCGCCGCACGGAGCGCCGTGGTATCACCGTCTTTTCTCAAATCGATAGCGGCAGTGGCGATAGAAAAGAGGTGAGCGTGTGGATTGACTAACAGTCCCTCCGCAAATCCACGCTGCGCTTCGGGATAACGGCGCAAACATGAATAAGTTTCGGACAAATTCCATATTACCGAGGCGTTGCGCGGGTCAAGTTGGCGGGCCTTTTCGAAATTCGCCACCGCATTTTCCCAACGACCCTGGCGTCGATCAACTGCTGCCGCAGCATCCCAAACTTCCGCGTCATTCGGGGTCGCCCGCCGTGCCAGTGCAATCTCTTGGCGCGCGAGGTCGTATTCGAGGGAGCCGTAATAATGGTAGTAGGCCAGGGCGAGGTGGGCGTCTCCCAGATCCGGATAAATGCGTAAAGCCGTGTCGGCCTCTGCTTTCGCTTTGGCCAGGCGGTCACGATGTCTCTCGTAGCCAAACCAGTAAAGTTCTGCATGGAAGCGCGAGGCCAAGGCATGGGCGAGCGCAAATCGCGGGTCCCGGGCCAGCGCCTGCTCGAGCAGCTTGAGAGCCTTCTCTCCATTCTCCCAAGGATCGCCCGCCCCGCTCCAACGAAACAAATCTCGCGCGCGCAGGTAGAGGTCGTAGGCGTCCAAATCGGCCGTTGGATGAACTTGAAGACTTGCTTTTTCCCTGGCCGAAAGATTCGCGCGCAGGGCGCTCGCGATCTTTTCGGCAAGCTCGCTTTGCAGCGCAAAAAGATCGGTAATCTCGCGGTCAAAACTGTCACCCCAAACATGTGCATCACTCCGCGCACTGATAAGCTGAGTGTTCACCCGCACTCGATTTCCGATGCGTCGCACCGTTCCCTCCAGGATATGGGCCACTCCCAGCGCTGCGCCAATTTCGCGCAAATTGCGTGTTCCTCCGCGGTACTGCCGTACGGAAGTTCGGCTGGTTACTTTGAGATCCGCGACTTTCGCAAGGTTGGAGAGAATATCGTCCTGAATACCGTCGGCAAAGTAGGTGTTCTGCTGATCGTCGCTCAGATTTTCGAATGGCAGCACGGCGATGCTCTTCTCCGGCACCGTTTCAGCTGGCCTCAACTCAGGAGCGACGTCCAAGGTCCGTTGGATTCCTTGTGGAGTGATGTCGAATGCCCACGAAAGGATCAGCGCCAGAGGAAAACCCAGAACGACCGAAATGATCGCCAGCCGTACGCCCCAATTCGGAATTTCGAAAAATGGAAAGACTTGCGTGGCAATCTGGATGAGCAGCCAGGCGACGACCGCATACGCGATCGCTACTCTATAAACTTTGCGCCGCTTAAGTTCGGCGAAGAAGTTCCGCATTCTAAAGATTACCTAACAGATGAATCAGGAAAACAGAAAAGCAGAAGCGATTCGATGAACCGCCTCTTGCCTGCGTTTGCTCGCACATCTCTTCCGTGAAATAAGAAGCCTCAAACACGTCGGTTTCGCAAAAAGATAAGTCTCACGAAACGTCGGCCCTTATCGCCGGAATTGCAGCTTTTACGACATGGGGACTGATTCCGGGTTACTGGAAGTTGCTCAAAGCAGTTCTGGCCACCGGGATTCTTGCTCACCGCTTCGTCTGGACGGCTTTGTTTTTGACGGCACTGCTGAGCTGGCAACGGCGTTGGAAAGAAGTGAAAGCGAATGCGCGGTCTTCTCGCGCTGTTCTCTACTGTCTGGCAAGGATCAGCCGTCTCGATTAACTGGTTCTTATTTATCTGGGCGGTCAACATTGGGCGAGTGATCGAGACGAGCCTCGGATACTTCATGACACCACTAGTGAACGTGCTTTTGGGCGCCCTGCTTTTACGTGAGCGGCTTAGTCGTTTGCAGTTTCTCTCCGCTTCGCTCGCTGCTGTCGCCGTTCTGAATCTCACGTTCGGTTACGGGCGCTTTCCGTGGGTGGCGCTGGGATTATGCATATCGTTTGGCCTTTATGGGCTGCTCCGTAAAAAATCTGGGACGGCCGCGATCCCGGGCTTGTTTTTTGAGACCATTTTGCTCGTGCCGATAGCGATAGGCTACCTCCTTTTTTTGCGACTAAACGGCGCATTGATTTTCGGGCGAGCTGACGGATTGCTAACGATTTTGTTGATTAGCACGGGTGTCGTCACAGCGGTGCCGCTTGTCTGGTTCGGGTACGCTGCGCGCCACTTACGTCTAACGACTGTGGGTTTCCTGCAATATCTTGCTCCCACGGGCACATTTTTCCTCGGAGTCTTTGCTTATCACGAGCCATTCACGCGCGGGCATCTGATCACTTTCATCTTGATCTGGACTGCGTTAGCAATCTTTAGTTTTGATATATTTAAGAGTTGGCGTTCGGTCCAATCGGACGCAGCCATAGAGGCTGCCGCTCGAGCGGCCGAATCTCCCGCCTGCCGATAGGCAAGAATCGTGTTTATATTGGTAGTGACGGAGAGCCTGCCACATCATTGAAATACGCGGCTCTGAACTTAAATTGTGCGGTCGATGATAAATAAGGATAATTTCGATTACGCCATCGAGAACACGCAGGTGATTCTCGCCCCCGAGCGTCAAATCGCCACTTTTGGCATCACAAGCTTTCGCTTTTATCTAATCTCTGAGTTGATGGATCGGGTGAACCAGGTCCGTGTGCGCGACGGCCGGATTCACGCCGATCGTCCGCAAATTCTCACGCCGGAACATTTCAGCCGTTTATTGCTCGAGGGATTTGGCGAAAAAGCGGAGCGCTACATTGATCAGTTACGCGAACATGCGCGCAACATTGCTGTCTTGCGCTACGGGTTTCAGTTTCGTAAGATCGATGTGAACGAGCGAATGTTCCGCGACCCGATCGACGCCGTGATCGCCCGCACCAAATCGCAAGTACAAAACACGCAGGAGCCGCTGAGCGCGATCATTCAGGGAGTCGACGACGCCTGGGAAGTTTGTCTACTTAAGTTCACGATCGATCTGATTGAACGTTCATCCGATGGCAACATTGGGGATTTCCGAAAGCGCGGATTGCTCTAGCCACCTTGCTTTAAACAATCGGCGGACAAGATGTCGCTACTACATTTTTAGCGTTGCTTACCTTTTCTGTAACGCCGCATCAGTTGGAGAAAGCGGAGGGTGTCACGAATGGGATGGATGCTGCTGACTTCGTCGGAGTAGACCGTGCTGATTGGCACTGAATCGACGCGATAACCTTTGCGGCTGGCGAAGATTAACATTTCGGTCTCGTAATCAAAGCGTTCCGCGCCGCCGAGCATGTCCGGAATCAGTTCTCGATGTAACATGCGAAAGCCGCATTGCGTATCGGGAATGTGCTGGCCGCAGACACGGCTGATCGTTTCGCTCATGTAACGATTAACAATCCGCCGCAGCAATGGCATACGCGAAACGTCATTCATACGGTTGCCGACTAGAAACTTGGATTGCGCGGGCGGTGCCGTCGCCGCAACAAACCGATCAATTTCTTCAGGGCGATGCTGGCCGTCCGCGTCGAGAATGATGACAAAATCGACTTGTCGATCAAACCAATGACGCAATCCGGTTTTGATTGTGTCGCCTTTGCCAAGATTCTTTGGATGGACAATCACTTCGGCGCCGGCTTCACGCGCGCGCAGCGCGGTTTGATCGGTTGAACCGTCATCGACCACAAGCACGCGCTCGAGCTGTGCCCGGGTCCGCAGCACGACTTCACCGACATGTTTCTCTTCGCAGTAGGCCGGAATGATGGCCGCGATCCCTTGTCGATGCTGCGCGCGTGCGCCTAGGCTCTCCATCGTCAGCGGACGACCGGATGAAAGTCGGCCGCGTGATACGAGCTGCGCACGAGCGGACCAGAGGCAACGTGGGCAAATCCTTTTCGGCGCGCGATTTCGCCGTAACAATCAAATTGCTCGGGAGTTATGTACGCAACGACCGGCAGATGTTGCGGGGTGGGACGAAGGTACTGTCCCATGGTCAAAACTTGGCAGCCGACCTCGCGCAAGTCGTCCATAGTTTGAAACAGTTCGGGTTCAGTTTCCCCGAGGCCAAGCATGACACCGCTTTTCGTGACAACCTTCGGAGACAATTGTTTTGCGCGTCGCAAGACTTGCAGAGAGGTTCGATATTTTGCTCGCGACCGCACCAATGGTGTCAGGCGCTCCACCGTTTCCATGTTGTGATTGTAAATGTCCGGGACGGCATCGAGCACGATCTGAATAGATCCATCCTGTGCGTGGAAATCCGGCACGAGCACTTCGACGATGACGGAAGGATCCATTTCCCGAATGGCCGTGATAACCCGGGCAAAATGATTAGCACCGCCATCCTTTAAATCATCGCGCGCCACCGCCGTAATGACGACGTGTTTCAATTTCATTCGCCGGACGGCCTCGGCGACGCGTTGCGGTTCGTCCTCTTCGAGGGCAAATGGTTTTGCCGTTGTCACGGCACAAAATCCACAAGCACGTGTACAGCGATCGCCCGCAATCATCATGGTGGCCGTACCCTGGCTCCAACATTCCCAGCGATTCGGGCATTGCGCGCTCTCGCAGACAGTGTGGAGTCGCAAATCGGAAATAAGCGCTTTCGTGGAAAAGAAAACCGGATTCGATGGCAATCGCACCTTGATCCAGGGGGGCTTCTGTGCCTGGTGAAGCGCCGGATCGATTTTCGCGCAGGACATAACACCGAAAACTAATGCAACCTTGAAGCGTTGAAAAGTTAAAGCGGCGAAGGTGCCATCCCGAACAGAGTGAGGGACCTCACATAAGATCGTAGGTTACACGAAGGTCCATCTTGTGTGACTAACCATTCGATCAGAGGCCCCTCACATTCGTTCGGGATGACAATTGGAATTAACGATCACCGTATTGCGACTTCGATGGCAATAGGAGGGCGGCCATATTGGCCGCCAATCAAAATTGCGGCGGCGAAGATCGCCACCCTACAACTTCGTTCGACCCGAGAGCGCTTGATAGAGGGTCAATTCGTCGGCGGATTCGAGACCGCCGCCGGCGGGAAGGCCGCGGGCAATACGCGTCAGCGTAACTGGTTTGTCCTTTAAGAGATCGACCAAATAATTTGTCGTGGCTTCACCCTCGACATCGGCAGCCAGGGCAAAAATGATTTCGGAGAATTTCTCTCTCTCGACGCGTTCGAGCAGCTCTTTGATTCGCAAGTCTTCCGGAGCGACATGATCGAGCGGTGAAATTCGCCCGCCTAACGAATGATAGTATCCGCGAAAAGCGCTCGTCTTTTCAAGCGGAAGGATATCGGTCGGCTGTTCCACGACACAGAGCAGATCGACCACGCGGGATGTATCGGCGCAGATTTCGCACAGCTCTTGCGTGGCAAAGAATCCGCAGAGCGCGCATGGCCGCACGGTTTGCCGCGTGGTACCGATGGCGCGCGAAATCTGATCTGGTTTCTCGTCGCGCGCTTGCACGATCCAAAGGGCGATACGTTCCGCCGAGCGGGGCCCAACTCCAGGCATCTGCCGCAGTTGTGCGATCAATTCCCGGAGCGCAACCGGATATTCCGTTCTCCTCAAGGCGCTACACGCCCTCAGGGGCGGTGGTCAAATGCAATGCCAGCGTTTCCAGCCGTCGCAGATAGAGCTGCAGCGGCGCATCTTCGTCACCGTCCGGGCCGCGCGCTTTTTGGAATTCATTATACGCCTCAGCCCAGCGCTTTTCCCGATACAGCACAACTCCATTCCAGAAAAAGTCGCGCCGCGCGATGTGTTCCGGTTTGGCCTCGGCCGCCAACCAGAGCGGCTCGTATATCTCATGCCGTTCTTGTGAATTCACGCCGCTGAGAAAATCGATCGGCCGGGCGACAATGTGCTTGCTCGCAAGCTCGAAAGTACGGGGTCCAATCAAGATGCGCGATCCGTAAAAGCGATTCGCGACACAGAATCGGCGCGCCAACTCTACCGGTTCGCCTGTGGTCAGGAGGGTCGGCCGCTCACCGCGCTGGAGGGGTGCCACGATGATTGTGCCGGAACTAACGCCCATGTGCACGTCACATTTGCCGAAAGGGTCGCCGTTGTTTTGCTGGCGCGTTTGACGAAAATTATCCAATAGCCCGAGAGTAACACGTACCGCTTTATCGGCATGATCGGCGTTTCCATCGGGAACTCCGAAAATTGCCACTACTCCTTCTCCGTCCGCCGCCTGGATAAAACCGTCGGCCTCCAGGAGCAAATTCATTGTGCGCTTAATAAATGCTTCGGTAACCTCGGCGAAGGCCGCGGGATCGGATTCTTCCGCGAGGTCGTATTTATTGGCAATATCACAAACGACCACCGTCGCTTCATACGCTCTGGGGCTGGGGTCGAGCGGAACCTCCCCTTCCATTATGCGGCGGGTTTGTTTCTTCGACAAATGATCGGCGAAAAATGCCTGTACCAGGTGAGATCGCGTTCGCCGTGAGACCAAAATCCACGCTTCCGTGGCAACGTAGGCGAGCGCGACGGCGCCCATGGAAGGCAGAGGCTGAAAGAGAACGTGATAGAGCGAGCAGATCCAGGAGAGCCCGGCCAGTTCGACCAACAAAATAAGAACCAGCCAACCAATTCGGCCGCGTTGAAGGCTGGTCAAAGTCAGCCAGGAGACGCCAATTGCGAGGACTAAGATGCAGCTATATTGCCAGAAATTGCCGACAGATCTTGTCGGCGTGCGAAAGTGAGAAATAACATTGCTGGCTGCGAGTTCAAAACGAAACAGGGCGCCAGTGGCATGAAGCGCGATAGCGATAGCCGCCACCACCAAGCCAATTATTAAGGCGACGATAAGCGTGCGTTTCATCAAATAATCAGGCTTTCTGCGCGAGCACCGCCGGATAGTACGACTGGACCACCAGTTCGCTCAAAAATTTATCCGGATCATTCACTGTCGCAGCATTGAAGATAAAAGTTTTCTGACCGGTGTTCTTCTGAATCAGGCTCAATCCGAATTGATAATCCTTAAAAAGATGCGCGCAAAGGTCGCGCATAGGCATGCGCTCGGCTAGGGCGCGTTCCACCAGACGTCGCAGCGCGGATTCATCAAAAACGATTTCCAAGCGGTGCTCACTCTTGAACTTGTCGGCAAACTGGCGCGCGCTCACCTCTAGCGTCTGCGTTTCCTGTTTATGCCCTTCCGCCATCAAACGATCGAGCACGCGCCTTGGTTCGCGCACAAGTTCGGCCGTAACACGTAACTGACTCAAACCCGATCCAGCGAGATGATATTTGTAGTCACGGAATAATTTCTCAAACACGGTCAACAACCCGCGAGCGCCAGTCTTTTCCTTGGCGGCGGCGGCGGCAATGAGCTTGAGTGCTTCGTCCTCGAAGCTAATTTCGATGCCGTAAGCACGAAAGGCCCGCTCGTATTGCCGAAGAATGCTGCCCTCAGAAAATTTCATGATCTCATAGAGATCGTCGGCATCAAGTTCTTCGCATACAACCCGGACGGGTAGACGGCCGATGAACTCTGGCTCAAAGCCATACTCCACGAAATCCTGAGTCGTGACGTATTGAAACAATTCGTTATCCATCACCGGCTTGGGCCCGGCACTAAATCCGATCTGTCCTTGCGAGATCCGGCGTGAGACCTGTTGTTTCAATCGCTCGAATGCGCCACTCACGACAAAGAGGATGTGCCGGGTGTTGATAGTTTCGCGTTTGGCCTTGCCGCGCTTCTGGAATTCGAAAGCCGCCTGCAACTGAGCTTGCAGGTCGTTCATGCTCCGGATCGGGACCTCGGTCTCCTCCATCAACTTTAATAAAGTCGTTTGTACGCCTCGTCCGCTGACGTCACGGCCAATCATGTTTCCGGAGGAGGCAATTTTGTCGATCTCATCGATGTAAATGATCCCGAACTGGGCCAGATTGACGTCACCGTCGGCCTTTTGCACCAATTCACGCACCAAATCTTCAACGTCACCTCCGACATAGCCAGTTTCACTGAATTTCGTGGCATCCGCCTTCACAAACGGGACTTTGATGAGATCGGCAATGTGCTTAATGAGATATGTTTTTCCGACACCCGTCGGACCGACCAGAATGACGTTTTGCTTCGCGTATTCAGTTTCCTCCGCGCGGACGGCATCTCTTTTCTCCAGTGCCCGTAGATATTTCGCGTGATTGTAATGATCGCAGACCGCGATCGAGAGAACTTTCTTCGCTTCATCTTGCTTGATGACGAAGCGGTCGAGCTGAGCCTTGATATCACGAGGCAGAAAGTTAAAAATAAATTCCTCGGCATTTTCCTTTACCGGTGGTTCGTCACCGCCCGTTTCCGCCGGCTCCGGTGCAGTAAATGTGGCAAAAGAAACGCGATCGCCGAAGTTCGACTTCATAAATTCGGAGATTTTCGTCTTCAGCTCCTCCGGAGAAGGAAAAGGCGGTGGCGGGTTTTGTTCCATACTGGGCGATCAAATGATCGCGCGAGAATGTATCAATCGCAAAGATCAGTGTAAATCTGACTCTCCAGGGCGGAATTTGTTCACCCCAATGGAGAAGGGAATGCCAAGCGCGCTACTCCCCGAGCGAGTTACGCTCGCTTATCGACTAGCCGCCAAGTGCTCGGCGCCACCTTTTGCAAAGATGGCATCGAGATCGGCGAGCACCTTGCCTGGTCCAAGATATTGGGTGCCGGCATAACTGTCGGAGATAATCTTACCTGAGGAGTCGACCAGAACGAGACATGGAATTCCGCTCCCGGCATATTTCTTGATCGCTTCCTTGCTCTCGCCCTTTTGATAGTCGATCGCCGGCCACGGCATGTTTGTCTCGCGCATGTAGGTTTGCATGGCATAGGCCGACCGATCGCGGCTAAAAAAGATCAGTTCGAACTCCGGATGCTGCGGCGCCACTCGATTGTAGTACTCGACCAGTTCGGGAGTGAATTTGCGGCAAGGGCCACACCAATGCGCCGAGAAATAAATCGCGATTAATTTTTTGTTCGCGAGCGACTCATCCTCTGCGTGAACCACGCCGTTGTTGAAGAAATGAACGAGATCGCCTTTGACCGCCTCGTAAATGACTTTCGGACCCGCCCCTTGGGATGGTCTTGCGCTGCGTTCGCGCGCCAATTGAGATTGATAGAGCGTATCGAACTTTTGTGAACGTTCATCTTCGGCGGCTTTCCGATTGGCCGCGCTCGCCATCTGTTCTTGAACACGCGCGACCTCTTGCACTGAAATAGAATATTTTCCGCGTTCCAGCGCATCAATGAGCTCCGGGGATGCCCCCGCCTTGAGAAGCAAGGTCTCCTTATCTGGATCGAAGGTTTCGGCGAAACGCCGTCTTGCCAACTCCTGCAGGACAGAGCTGCTGGAATAACCAGCGCGCAACATCAGGCTGATTTCTTTGGAAGTGAGGGGAAGTTGCGCTGCTCGCGCACTGAAAAAAAGCAAACAAAGAGCGATTCCAACTAGACCCCGTCGCATCCGTGGTTACGGAGCAAAAGATGCGCCAAACTCGGGCGGATCGACGTCCCACGCTCGATGTTAAGAATGCCGAAGCAACCGAACTACTTGAGCGATGGGACACACAACCCACCTTTCAGTCCTCGAGCCGCCACAGCGGAGCGCTCGATCCACATCAGTGCACCATCGGCGGCTTAAGGAGTGAAAGTTGATCGCGATATCCCGGCTTGGCTTTTGCCGCGGCGTCGGCGAGTTCACGCGCTGCGTCGGCTTGGCCCGTCTCGGCGGCAAAAACCGCGCTAAGCCATTGCCTATCCGGCATGTCAGAGGCGTTTGGCTTGATGAAAGACGTCGCGACGGCGAGAAAAGTTTTCGGCGGTAACTTCGTCCACGGCAGCAGCGCGGATCCGTAAGGGTTCTTCAAAGAAATATTCTGGGCTGTCGCGCCATCAATGCCGGTGTATTGGACGCGCCCAAGATCTGTAATAGCACCGGAGAAATGAGTGCGATTGATATCATCAATCAGTTTGTTCTTCCAATCCACAAGCCATTGCGCCTTTTTCTGCATACCCGATTGCGCTTCGCGCAATGACGCTTCCGAAACTTTCGCGGCTTTGATCGCGCCGACCGCGCTGGTGAAATCATAGACCGCGACCTTTTGTTTGTAATTCGCCAGCGCTGCGTTCCATGAGGGCGCTTCCTGTTCGAGAAGTTTTTTTTGCTCCTGGTCACGGGTTGTCGTCTCGGCCTTTTCCTGGTCCGCTACGCGTGGCGCCAACGACTTTTCCTCTGTGGTCAAGTCGTCGGAAAGAGTGGTATGGGTTTTGAGTTTCTTTTTGATTGTGCGCAGCTTTTCCAGGCTGGCGGATAATTCCGACAAACTTCCGGCATTTTTCGCTTCTTTCTTCCAGTCGGAATAGAGCCGGGCATCGTCGAGATACTTTTGTGCGACCGGTTTGTACTCGGCGATCCAGGCAAATTTTCCACTCGGCCGCGCGCCAACAAATCGTTCCAGCAATGGAGTGGCGTCTTTTAAATTCGCTTGGTCCACATCCTTTAATGCAGAAAGCAAAAGTCGGAAAGTTTCAAAGCCTTGCTTTTCCGTCGCTGTGCTCGCCGCAATCACGCCCGGCATGGTCATCATTTTGGCCGTCGCAATGAAAAACTTCGCCAGATCGGCATCATCCTTGGCAAATCCGACCTCTCCCGCATTCTCGACGTCTTGAAATGCCTGCCGTGCCTGTGATTTCTCACGGCCAATCCACGCGGCCAACGCCTGGTTCAAAAGCACCCAATCGTAGAGCGGCTGACGACCCTTCGCATCCAACGCGATATGCGCGAACGCGGCGTAAGCAACCTTGTGATGACCGGCCAGCAGTTGCCGCCGCGCATCCCCGAACTGCCTTTCCAAATCGGCGCTGGAAACAGCCGACCCCGGAAAGAGTGCCGAGCCAGCTGCGGTCTGCGGTTTTGGTTTGTTCCCAAAAATAAAAAAGCCCGCGGCGATGAACGGAAGAATCACTAAAGCCCCGCCGATTACCCAGGCCGTTCGCCGTTTGCGCTCCCCGCCGCCCTCATCCTCTCCCGTCAACGCGCGCTGCGCCGTTAGAAGTTCGGCGACTAGCTCGTCATAAGAGGAAAAGCGCCTTGCCGGATCAGCCGCGAGCATGCGGTGAAAGACGCGCGCCGTGGCGGCCGATACTTCCGGGACAACGGCGCGAACATCGAGCGGTTTATTTTTCAACTCGCGCAACGCGGTCGCTGAATTCGTTTCGCCTTCGATTGGCGCCCTGCCCGCTACGGCGTGAAACAGCGTGGCGCCGAGACTATATATGTCACTACGGAAATCTTCCGGCTGATTGTCTAATCGCTCTGGGGCGACATAATAAGGCGTGCCCCAAATCTCGCCCCGTCTTTCCGCAGTTTCCGCCGTGACACCAGCCAGGCCAAAATCACTAATTTTCGCGGTGTGTTCATCCGCAAACAGAATGTTGGCTGGTTTAACGTCGCAGTGAATAAGGCCCTTGGCATGCGCGGCGCGAAGCCCTCTCGCTACTTGAATACCAGCTGCGAGCACTTCGTTTTCTGGCAGGCGCTTTCGCTGCTCAATCAGATCATCGAGGCTGCCGTGATTGACCAACTCCATGACGAGGTAGAATTGTCCGTGGTCCGTTCCCGAAGAAAAAACCTGAATTATATTCGGGTGATTGGCCGAAGCAGCCAAACGTGCTTCCTGCTGCAATTTCTTGTGGTAATCGATTTCCTCGCCCAGATCTTTCCGCATCAGCTTCAACGCCACGAGACGATCTAGCAGCGTATCTCGCGCCTTGTAAACCGTGCCCATCCCGCCAATGCCGAGCGTTTCTTCCAGCACGAAATTGTCAAAGGTACGCTCAACGCGCACTTTTTCCCCGCACTTCGGGCATGGAATGCGCATGAGCGGATCAGCATTGCTCGTATCGACCGTCGCACCACACGCGGGACATGTTTGCGTGGCCGTGTCGCTGGCTGCCATCGTCCCGATTGTATCATATCGTTCGGACTGCAACATCGACAGGGTCCATAGCAATCGTATGGCCTTGGCGCTGAATGATATCCGGCATTAGTTAAAGTGTCGGCTGCGCGATCTGATCCAACTTGCGCAGGCTTGAAAAGGAATCCTTCACCTCAATCCTCTTCCTTTGCGAGACGGAAAGGGAAATCAGATTGCATGACAAAGCGCCGACACAGCCCTTGCGACGGCTATAATGTATTCTGGGCTAGCGCTGCTCCTTTTCCTCTTCCTAATCTTGGAGAGAGGATTAACGTGAGAGATCCCTAGAAAAAGGGAGCGCGTTTTATCTTAACCACTTCATGATCATCGAATTGGTGGTCGCCAAAACCGCTTCGGGATTGCGCATCGACCGTTATCTTGCGAACGAACTCCGGCAATTTTCGCGCACTCGCCTCCAGCAACTAATCCGCCAGGGATTCGTTAGGCTGAATGGAAAACCGGTCCGGACCAGGGACCCGCTTCGAAGCGGAGACCGTATCGAACTGCGGGAGCCGCCGACCGAAAAAATTGAGAATCAACCCGAGACGATCCCGCTGGACATTCTTTTTCAAGACCATGACTTGCTCGTAGTCAACAAACCGGCCGGGCTGGTGGTCCATCCCGGTGCCGGGCATCGCGACCACACACTCGTCAATGCATTGCTCTATCATTGCCCCACCCTTTCAGGAATCGGCGGCAAGGAACGACCCGGGATCGTTCATCGTCTCGATAAGGAAACCAGTGGATGTCTGGTTGTGGCAAAGAACGATAAGGCACATCGTGGATTATCGCTTCAATTTGCTGGGCGCACGGTTGAAAAGGTCTATCTCGTGCTCGTGAGCGGAGAATTGCGCAAAGATTCTGGAGTCATCGAGGCAGATATCGGCCGGCATCCCGTCTATCGGCAGCGCATGACGATTACGCAATCGCGCGGCCGCGCCGCCAAAACCGAGTACCGCGTCGTTCGCTCGGGCGACAATGCGAGTTTGCTCGCATGTCGATTACACAGCGGCCGGACCCACCAAATTCGGGTGCATCTTCATCATCTCGGTCATCCCGTGCTCGGCGACAAAGTTTACGCTCCAAAATTGGCGAAGAACTTTCCGCGGCAAATGCTGCATGCCTGGAAGTTAGGCTTTCAACATCCGCGGAGCGGCGAATGGAAAAGTTTTGAAGCGCCGTTGCCCGATGATTTTCGGGCTGCGCTGAGTACCCTCCGAATCGCGACGGAGGGACGAGCTCTGTCTCGTCCCTAAATTATCGGCTGCTTCGGTTAGTTTCTATTTGAGTATAACTGGTCTCGCCGCTTCGGCCACGAGTTGCTCGAAGCGTGGATCGCCGCGCAGCGAATCCCAGAAAGCGTGTGAGCCACGGCTGCCGTGAACGCCGATGTCAACGAGGGGCGCTTTCCAAAAGGGCCTTTTCTGTTTCGGCGGCTTGCAAACCGCCGCTCTTTGTGGCTCCCTTGCCGCGGCACACCAAGCGCTGCAATCCGGCACGATACGCCGCTACATCGACCAGTTCGGCCACCCGCTTTTTCAGGGCTCTCGCTCTCGTTGCGAGAAAGATCACAAAAAGGGAATAGGCCATGATGAGCCAGAGATCGATGTGAGAAGTGTGGAGCTGGCGATAAATCAAAAGACTCAAGACGAGCAGATTGAAAATCACCGTCGTGGTGACGAATTGATCGCGCAGGCGCACGCGCGTCAGACACTTTCCGCCACCGTGATATTCGGTCACGGTTTGGAGCGCGATGCTCCACCAAAAATTTCCGTAAATCTGAATATCCCATTCATTCCATCCGGTATCAGTGGAATAACGCCACCCTTCTTCTTCCAATAGTTGGAAAATCGCGCCGAGAAGATGGTGCCGATCCTTGCCCTCCTCGTTCCAATAAACAAGGCGCCGCGCGTTTCTGACGGCCTCAAAGCCAGCGGGCAAATGCTCGTGTGTTCGGATAACGCTGCGCGGTGTTCGCTTGAAATGCAGCCAGGTAAAATAACGTGACCATCCGCGAACAAGCGGTTGGACAAAGGCAAGGGTCATCACAAGCAAACGCGCGTGAACGGTGTCGAATCGGGGCTCGATTCGCGCGCGCACCATATAGGAAAGGGCCACACAAAGCGTTCCGCCTAACATGAGGTAAGGCACAATGCGCAGAGTGGGCAGAAAAATTCCGAGCCCGAAAAGAAAAATCATGAGGGCGAACCATTCGATGCTGCTCAAGTACGCGGCGATTTCCGATTGCGGTGTTGGGTAGATCGATTGGAAAAAGCCCTCGCCGAAAATGCCGTGGTAGATAATGGGCCGATTGAGAAACCAACTGAAGCGTGGCGTGCCATAAATCTGACCGCGCCACTTCGCCGTCCCGGTCGGACCAAAAAATATCAGGTGCTTGAACCGGAGCAGCGACTCCGCTTCGCCATATCCTCCCTGCTGTTTCAAAAACGCCCGAAGTGTGAATCGCCGGTGATGCCAAACAATGGCAGTGGGGCTGAAACCAATGACGCAACCGGCTTGCTGCAGGCGCCAGCAAAAATCGACATCGTCGCCAGCTTTATGGTACTCGACATCGAAACCGCCGGCGTTTTCAAAGGCCCAGCGATAAAACGCCATGTTACAACCGGGGATGTGCTCAGCAACCGTGTCCGTTAGCAGCACATGACTCGGGCCGCCCGGTGCCGCCGCAACGCACGCTTGGATCCAATTCTGCGCGGGCGGCGTCACGTTCGGTCCGCCCACGCCGGCAAATTCGCCGCTGACGAGCGTGCCGATCAAATAATAAAGCCAATCCCGATCCGCCATGCAGTCAGAATCGGTGTAGGCGAATACTTCGCCCTTGGCTGCAGCTGCGCCGGTGTTGCGCGCATCACTCAATCCGTGGTTACTCTGGTAAATGTAGCGCACATGCGGGAATTGTTCCGCAGTCTCCGCGGTATTATCGGTCGAGCCGTCGTCGACGAGGATGACTTCGTAATCGGGATAATCGAGTTTACTTAACGAATCGAGACACGCCGCGAGCGTTTTGCCGCCGTTGTAGGAACAGACAATTACCGAAACGAAGGGCGCTTCCGGCAACGGGCGGTGCGGCAGCGCGGCGCTATCCTGGCCCAGTTTGTCGCAAAGTGTGCGAAACGCTTTTTTGGGAGTGCGATCGCGGGTGACAATTCCGAAGGCCCAATCGGTAATCTCCTGCTCGCCCGTGTACCATTCGTCTGTCCAGGCGAAAAAAATCGTTCCGGCGAGACCGCAATGCACCACGCTATCAACGTGCCAGCTCAGCATTGCTGCCTGCTCATCCTGCGAATGCCGAATCGTATCCATGCCGAACTCGCCCAGGATGAGCGGCCGATCTTCGGTCAGATTTTGTAACCGCAGCAGATAACGCTCGAAGTCACGCTGATTATGCAGGTAGACATTGAAACAGAAAAAATCGACATTTTGGGGAATGAGATATTCGGTTGGCGGATAGGTCGCGTAGGAAAAAAGGACGTCGGGATCGACAGCGCGCCCAATTCGCACCAGTTGTTCTACGAACTCGGTCACGCGGCGGACACCGAGCCAGCGTACCATTTGCGGCGGTATTTCGTTGCCAACTAAATAGCCAAAAATTGCCGGATGACCCGCATTCGCGCTGACCGCAATGCGCACCGCTTCAGCGATGGCCCTGCGGGCAGACCTCGCGCGCAAAAATTCTATGTGCTTCGCCCACGGCAAAGTGATGAGCACCCGCATACCCGCGGCGGCGCATCGATCGAGGAACCAGCCCGGCGGGGCATGATAGACGCGAACCACGTTGATCCCGACCTGACGCATGAGGGCGAGATCGACATCTACTTGCTCAGGACGACCGAGATAATTGCCTTCCGCGTCTGGCTTGAACGGTCCGTAGGTAACTCCTTTGACGAAAAACTTCCGGTCACCTTCGAAGAAAAACTTTGCGACCGCGCGGATCCGCGAATTTGTCACCTTTCTCGTGTCGAGCGAAGTCGAGATATCTCTCATTGTCGTTTGACCTAACAGTAAGAGACTCCTCGACTTCGCTCCCAATGACAAAGTAGAAATGGCGGCTCGATTTAACGCTCACTCCCGCGAATTATCTAGCTAGGAACAGCGCGGAGCGCTGTCCGTGGACGCCGCAGCGCGGCGTCCCTACCGTCAAAGCTCCGCCAGTACTTCCCGCAGGACCGCCCCAGTCCGATCGATTTCTTCGGAAGTATGCGCGGTCGAAATAAACCCCGTCTCAAACTGCGACGGCGGAAAATTAATTCCACTCTGCAGGCAGCCGTGGAAAAATCTTGCGAACACTTTCAGATCGCTTTGCTGCGCACTCTCGAGATCGACAACCGGCCCTGGCACAAAAAACAAACAGAACATCGAGCCAATCCGGTGAAAGGTTGCTTCGATCTTTGATTTCCGCAGCGCCTCACGGATCGCGTGCTCGAATTGTGTTCCGCGCTCCTCAAGCAATCTCCAACCGTCGATCCGTTCCAGTTCTCGCAGCTGCGCAAGGCCTGCCGCCATCGCCAGAGGATTGCCTGACAAAGTTCCCGCCTGATAAACCGAACCGTCCGGCGAGAGTCGATCCATAATTTCCGTCCGGCCACCGAATGCACCGACCGGCAATCCACCACCAATCACCTTGCCAAGCGCAGTCAGGTCCGGCTTAATTTTGTAAATTTCCTGGGCTCCGCCGCGCGCGACACGAAACCCGGTCATCACTTCGTCGAAGATCAAAAGAGCGCCATGCTTCGTGCACTCCTCGCGCAACATCGCCAAGAAACTGTTGCCAGGGAAATACAGTCCCGCGTTAGCCGGAATTGGCTCGAGAATTATAGCGGCAATTTGATTTTGGTTTTCGCGAAATGCTTGACGGACAGAATCGATATTGTTGAAGGGCAAGGAAACTGTTAAATCGGCGAAGGCCCTTGGAACTCCGGCACTATCGGGCTGCCCGTGAGTAAGCGCGCCGCTACCCGATTTCACCAGCAGCGCGTCGACGTGTCCGTGATAACAACCATCGAATTTGACGATCCTATCCCGGCCAGTAAATCCGCGCGCCAGTCGAATGCACGACATCGTCGCTTCCGTGCCGCTATTTACCATCCGCACCTTTTCGATCGAAGGCATCCATTGGCAGATCAATTCAGCCATCTGCACTTCAAACGGATTGGGAATGCCGAAACTTAAGCCACGCGCCGCCACATCGCGCACGGCCTCGACAACTACTTTGGAAGCATGGCCAAGAATCGCCGGGCCCCAGCTGCCTACGTAATCAATGTATTCTTTTCCATCGACGTCCCAAATCTTCGCTCCTTTCGCATGCTCAACGAAAAAAGGTTCACTGCCAACGTTGCGAAACGCCCGCACCGGGGAGTTTACTCCGCCGGGAATGTGCTTTTGAGCGGTGCGAAATAATTCCGAGGAGCGGGAAGACATGACGACAGAAGCAAACGTCCAACGCTCAACGCTCAACGTCCAACGCTCAATTGGTCTCGCGGCGGAGCGTGGTTGGCGGCCAACATGGCCGCCCCACAAATGCACGTTACGCTTTGACACGTCACGGTCAGACATTACGCTCAACTTCCCAGCGGCGGGGTAGCCAAGTGGTAAGGTCGCGGTCTGCAAAACCGCTATTCGCGGGTTCGATTCCCGCCCCCGCCTCTTTTACTTGCGCCCCGTGACCGCGGGATGACCGGGAGGCACCTGAATCGAATCGTCGACGATGATGATAATCTGACTGCTATATGGGGGTACGGGCCGATGCGGAAAGCGCGGGCGCAGAATGGCAAATGCATTCGAGGAAATGGCCAGAGCGAGTATTATGGAGAGCACCGCAGTTTTCATAATTACCGCATTTATTTTGCATCAATTGCGCCACAAATGTCCAGTACGATTATTTTTGCGCCCAACGAAATTGACGCTTAACGCGATAGCCACCAACCGGTTACGACGCACGTCGCCACAGATGTCGTCAGCCAGTCGAGAAGCTGACCGACCACCACGAAAGCGTGCAGGCGAATGAAAAGCGCCGATTCAAGAATTATCGGCAATGCAAGCGCACCCCAAATGCATAAAGCGAAACGGATGCTTCCAACGGGGCCCGATGGAAAGCTCCCGACATTGAAACGAACCACGAGCGTGAACAGACACGCTATGCCGATCGCGCCGACAAGATGAAGCAGACTCGCGCCAATGTAATTGCGCGGTCCTTCCGGTCGCCAGGTTCCCGGCGTTTCTTGTTGAAATCGATGAAAAACGACCGCCATCCAAAACCAGCTGCCAAAAATGGAAATGACGCCGGCGACAAGGCCGGGAGCGAGCGCGGCGCGAAGCGTGTTCATTGGAGCGCAGAAAGGCGCAAGAAGTTGTAGCGGCGTTTGTGTCAAACGCCGAGCGAAAAAAACAGGCGCTCGCCGCAGCGAGCGCCTCTATATTAGTTGAGAAATCGGGTCCGAACAGGACTGGGCACTTTTCGAATCGCGAATTTGAACTAATTTCTGAGTGCCATGCCACAGTTTGCTTATCGGGCCCGAAACGCGCAGGGTGGTTTGGTTGAAGGTATATTGGATTGCGCAGACCGTGCTGTAGCAATCCGTCAAATCGAGCAGCAACGCTGCATCCCGATTCGAATCGAAGTAGTCGCACCCGCGGGGAAAGATGGACAAGGTCCAAAATCCACCCCGTCAGCAACGCAGAATCTGAAGATTCCGCACAGCCAGTTGCTCGTATTTACCGAGCAACTTGCACATCTGCTGCAAGCCGGCATGACCCTGGACGAAGGATTAGCGATCCTGGAGAAGCGCCTTAAACAGCCGCGGGTGCAGCAGATGACCCATTCACTGCACCAGGCATTAGTCGATGGCCGCAGTTTCTCGCAATCGCTCCGCGAATTTCCACGAATTTTTCCGGCGCTCTACGTCAACATGGTGGCAGCGGGGGAAGCGAGCGGCGCATTGCCCGACATCTTGCTGCGGTTGGTGAAGCATCTGATGCAGGCGAAGGACCTGCGGGATCGTGTCCAACAGGCGCTGATTTATCCCGCGTTTCTGGGGATTGCCGGGGCGATCTTGATCACAATTTTTATCACTTACATGGTGCCGCAACTGACTGCGTTTATGTCGCAAAACGGTGGCGCGCTTCCCTGGCCGACACGCATCCTGATGCAGGTCCATCACCTTATTACCGGATACTGGTGGATGGGCGTGATCATCGTCATCGCCACGAGCGTCGGCTTTCGCGCGTTCGTGCGAACGGATGAGGGCCGCATTGCCTGGGACCGATTTCGGCTGAACATCCCAGGGTACGGCAGAATCACTCGGCACCGTTATTACGCGCAATTTTCACGCACGCTGGGCACTTTGATGGAAAATGGAGTTCCGCTTCTGCGCGCGCTCGATTTGGTCGCGGAGATTGCCGGTAACCGCTTTCTTGAAACGAAGCTGGCGGAAGTGCGACGTGCTGTGATTGACGGCGCAACTCTATCGGCCGCGTTGGGCGCGCAACATCTCTTTCCCGATTTGTTTACCGATATGATGGCGGTAGGCGAGCAAACCGGGCATTTCGCGGAAACGATGCAAACCATTGCCGATGTTTACGAACGCGAGCTCGATCGGACAGTTGCGATTGTTTCGCAACTGATTCCACCGGTGATTATCGTGTTGATTGCGGTGGTGGTTGGGTTTGTGGTCTATAGTATTCTCACCGCGGTTTTTGAGATGACGCATGGCTTGCAGTTTCAGCCGCACTAACTGCCGCCTGAGGATAATCTTCTACAGATTTCGTGTCCGCGCGAAGTTTGGTATTGCAATTCGCGGACGATGCACAGTAATCTTACAATCTACATGCTCCCCCGTTTTGTTGCGCTCGCGTTGCTTATCATGGCAGCATCGCCGCTACGCGCACAGCAGGCGCTCACTGATCGGCTATCTGCTTCAGGGGAAACGTCCTTAATTCAAACCGCTCCGAGCGCGAGTAGCACTTTCCAAAAGTCTACGGTGGCAAGCGCCTGGCTAGATTTGCGTCAAAACGCTGCGACTCATTCCAAGGCGCAAACTGCGCCGGGCTGGGTCGAAGCCATCAGCATGGTTCCAGCTCAAGAAACCGATGGCACGGCCAAGACCGTATTTCGCATTCGTCTGGCCAAACCTTCGGGAGATTATTCCGTCTTATTTTTTCGATTGTTTTTCGACGACAAGGCAGATGCGCGGCCCGAGTTGGTAGCGTGGGACGAGTTGGGAGCACAGGTTTTGCGCTCCGGTGCGCTCGGCTCGGGCGTTGGTTTAGCCACTTCCGATTCAGTGGTGGTTCCGATGCGCGGCATCTCCACCATCGACGTGGAAGTGCCCGGGGACGGGAAAACTGTGCGTGGGGCGTATCTTGATTGGATGACAAGTAGCGAAGTGGTGCATCCGGTGAATACCGATCATCGCGAAATCATTCCCGAGCCGTTCTCAGCGGCCGCACCATTGCACCCACCCGATCAAGACACTGAGCAGTTCGGCACGGTCACGGCAACGCTGGCGGCGGAAACAATTAACATCGGTCCAGATGTGCAAGAGGCCGCGGATTTTCAGTTTGGAATGGAAGCGCAGCCACTGATCGCGTTGCTCACGTTCGAGGTGGCGAGTCCGCGCATCGATTCGCCGCCTGAAGTTTATGCCAATGGCCAGGCTTTGGGGCCGGCCACACTGACGCTCCCCGATTTGGCCGATCCGGGGTATCGCGGCGAAATGGAGTCGCTCGTAAAACAGATGCAGTTTCAGTATACTGGTTGGGTACGGGTGCAGAAGATCGTGCCGGCAGAAAATTTGAAGGTAGGCACGAACGATATTGTTGTGATTGCGGCCGCCGCGGGGCCCAAGTCAGCGATTCGCAATACACAAATTCAGCTAAAGTATCTTTGGGACAAATCCGATTACCTATTGCGGCCAGGCCACTGAGAAAACACAACCGAATCCGCCTAGTTGTGTTAGAATAAAAAAGGGGGATTGTACTTGTTGTGACACCGCTGTTGCTTAAGAACTCTGTAAGGCCGCGAAGGGATGAGAAGGGCTTCACCCTTCTCGAGATCATGCTCGTCGTTGGGATTATCATTATCATCCTCGGCGTGGCCGTGGCCCGTTTGGGAAATACAACCGGTATTGCCAAGGACATGCGGGTGCGGGCAGATATTCAAGCGATCAATACTCAGCTTAAACTTTATGAAAGCATGAACGGATTTGTGCCAACGACCGAGCAAGGATTAAAGGCACTCGTCGTTCAACCGGATACCGAGCCGAAACCGAGTCGCTGGTACCAATTGTTTAAAGAAATGCCAAAGGATCCTTGGGACAACGAATACATTTACCTTTCCCCGGGACGAAAAAACCCCGATAGTTACGATCTCTATTCTGCCGGGCCCGATCGCAAGCCGGACACACCTGACGATAATTGGGGGAACTGAGACTAGTCTTCCTCCGACTGATCGCTCACGCTTGGCTTTGGAGGGGCGGCCACGCTAGGATTTCGTTGAATGACGCCGCGCACATGTGGAGACGGCATCGGATAACCCGGGACATTCGCAGGCTTGGGTAGAACATAGTTCGGAGCCGGAGCCGGCACCGCCGGAACACCTGGCGGGGGCGGTGCCGGGCCGCCCGGCGGGGGCCCAACTACCAATGCCTGATTGAATGTAAGCGTCGCAAATTGACCGTCCTTGCTAATGGTCACCTTGGTGGCGCCGGGCTGTTCCGACCACTCGATGTTCGCAATCGCGTAGCCGTGCGGGTTCGGACTCTTGGTCGAGAGATATTCCTTTACGGCCTTGTCACTACTGGACTGGATCGTTACCAGATCCTCACCTCGGGCCCGGGCGGCGTTCGCAACATAAAGATCTCTGGCGAAATTCGGCGTACCCGCTGGCATAGCGACCGCGGTGGCTACGGCAAAGGGCGACCGATTGAGCATGGCGGAATACCGATCGAAATTTAGCCGCTTCGGCAGATCGTCAGCGGAAACACAACGCGGCGCGAGAACAAGGAGCGACGCGATAGAGACGACTGAGAGTAGAGGGTTTGTCATCGCTACTTTGCGGGGATTTATCGGATACATTATAAGATTGTCTGGCGTCGGCGACAGCCGCCGAAGTCGAAAGATTGGGTTAGATCAGCTACGGCGGCAAGGCCCGCGGCAAAAACTGTTGTGATTATCGTCAAGGTAATTTGGCCGCGTTTCATATTATCCTTTGGGCGATGCGGGTGCGAACCAGCGCGCGATCTTAAATCTGCCGCGCATCTTTGTTGGTTCATTGCTATCAATCGAAAGGTTGACGTTTTCAAACACGATGAAGGCTTCCGGTTGCTGGATGTCATAGAGAAAGTGAACGAGTGGCTGCCATTCGCTCTTCGTGTCGAAGGTCGCAAAAACCGTTTGATGATTCGGGGTTGTCTCGCCTGCACCAATCTGCGGGTTCTCCAACAAAATCTGGTACTTGTCTGCGACTGGCCTTAATTGCTCTTCCAGAAGTTTTGAAGCTTCGGACGGATCTTTGAGCACCGGTTGATGCTGTTGCAGCCATTCCGCACGTTTCGTCCAAAGCGCGCGTTCCTTCACATAGAGAGCTTGTTCCTTGCGTGTGGCTTTGCGCGTGGCCAATTCAGCGTGAGCTCGACCGATCGCGCCAAAAAGCCAACTCCAGATAAAAAGGTTGACCAGCACAAAAACGACTCCGACCACAATCACCGCGAGAACGCGCTCTCGTTGATTCATTCGCTCGAACCACCCTGGGATCGTCATTTCGGTCTGCCCTCCAATCGAAACTGCGCATGGCCATTCCCCGACAAAATGCGCGGGTCCGCCATGGCAAACTGAAAGACCCGCAGGTCCGGATTTTTTTTGACCTTATCGGCGAACTGATAAGCGAGCGCGGCGGTGTTGGCCTCGCCGTCCACCGAAATCTGGCGGGCCGATTGATTGTAAGCAGTAATGCGGACGTCGGGTGATGGCAGACTTTCGAAAAGGTGCAGCAAAATTTCGACCGGGTAGTAACGCGCGTCGATTGCCGGTGCGAGCGACTTCCAATTGGCATCGGTAGCACGGACAAAATTCATCTCTGGCGATTCCCGCTTGATGCTGCGATCGAGCCGCGCAATCTCGAACCGCGTGAAAGCGAGATAGACGAGAAAGAGTAAGAGAATCCCAGCATAAATCGCCGCGGCCCGGACCATTTGCTTTCGCCATTCCCCTCGCCTGGCTAGTTGCGAGCGCCGCTGCCTCCAGCTTTCCGGCAGCAAATTTAGTTTAATGGAGGCAGGCGGTGTTTCCGAGCCAACAAGTTCTGGACGGCGATCGAGAATTTCTTGAACTGTGTCGCGTAGTTCGTAACAAGTCTCATCCAACAAGACGTTAGGAAACGAGGCGGTGATTCCTTGTAGCTCTGCGCTTAAGGCAAGTTGTGGCAAATCTGTTTGCAACTGCTCTGGTCGGACTCCCTCGAGCGTGCGAGTTAAACTTACTTTGCCATTTTCAGTGATGGCGGAAACGAGCGTTTCGCCTTCGGGATAAATTAAGAGGGCCCGGCCCTTCGGCGCGTGCGTGCTGGCGCGTTGCGCGGCATAAACCGTCACTTGTCGAGGAATGTGCCCGCGATCGAGCAACGGCGCTGCGAGCTCCGCGAGTTGTTCATTCCGTACCGCAACAGCCGAGACCACACTCTCAGTTTCGTTTTGCTCGATGACCTCGAAATCGGTCGTTAGTTCATCGGCGGAAAAAGGAAGCGCTTTCTCAATTTGAATGCGCACCATTTCTGGAAATTCCGATGGATCAACCGTGGGCAGACGAAATCGCTGCGCCAGCACGGCGGCAACTGGAAGCCCCAGAACTAATTCATCCCCGGAAGTGAGCAGCGGAACCGCTTCGTCCAGAGTCTTAAGCAGACGTACATTCCAGGCCCCATTTTGCGCGCTTGAGCGCACCAAGTTCCATCCATGTGCGGTCGGAACAATAAATACGGATCTCGACGCGGCCTCGATATCAAAGCTCCTTCCAAGTGATCATTTGTGGCGCGGTCCCAATTTTTCGGATCACCATTTGTACCACGCGTGTCGTGTCGCCTGATTTTCCCACGCTCACTATGCGGAGAATCGGGTCTTTAAATCCAACTAATCCCGCGAGCGCTTTAAATTGCTCTGGCGAAAAGCCAAGCACGGCCCGCACTTCTTCCAATGATTTGAAGTTTGCGTCATCCGCGGTTCCATCGATCCCATCGGGGCCGCGACGATATTGTAAAAAGGCATCGACCAGCGGCTCCGTCATTGCGGGGAGGGCGAGCAATACTTCGCGCGAGGCCCATGTCAGATCAACCGGACCGCTGCTATTGAGAGTGAAGTCGTCGTCCCAGCCGGGCACAGACGTAAATTGCGACCAGCCTTTGATTTTTTTCAATTCATCGATGCGTGTGAGCAATGTGTTTGCGGGGTGGTAATCCTCGCTATCTTCGGCGCCGTTCAGCCGCACCAGATTGTCCGGGTCAACCCAATCGAGCAGACAATCGATCATGTGGTCCCGTTCATTGAGATCAATGCCTTTGTTCTCAAGATACTTCCGCAAAATCTCGAGCCGGGCTGGGTCCTCTCCCGCGACAATCCAGTTCAAATTCAAACGGCCACCTTCGCCGGTAATGCGGGCCTCGTAACTTTCGCGGTTGTTGATTCTGTGCATCAGGTTAGGTGAATCAGTTTTTACATTCGGATGCAGCGCAACTTCTGCGCCTGAGCAAGCCATTGCTTCGGCTTCCAGAATGCGGTTGGCACTACCCGCTACCTTGAGGCGAGAATCGATGTCAAGCGCCCATGAGATGATCATCACGCTCAACAAGAAAAGTGCCCAGAGCGAAAGCAGCAGCGCCGCCCCGCAGGCCCTTGATCTCATGATTATCTTCTTCACAAAGAGGTCCGTGCCAGCGGAATGATTGCTTCCCACGGAACGGCGGCATCGTTCCGCCCGATGATCACTTTGACTAGACGCGGCAAGGTTACCGTGTCGGTCCAACGGTCGACCCAAGTGTTGAGACGCGAATCGAAGTAACGAATTTGCAACGTTTGCACATTTTCCAATAACGGCATCCAGCTCTCGTGCACGTTGCTGAAGGAAGTGTCATCTTTGGGTTTTCGAAGCAAACCAAGGTCCAGACGATCGCTTTTCTTGTCTTGTGGCTGTAAGCGCATGATCACGGTAAAATCCCCCGCGGCATAGCGGGTGAGCAAGCCGGGGCCGGCGCCGCAGGTCCATCTGATTTCGTCGCGCGAACGATCGTTTAGTTTCAACGGCTCCCCGCTAAGAGCCCCCGCACCCGCCGGCAAGCCCTGGAATTGTGTGGTCAAAAGGTCGCGCAAACCGGCATAGCTGGCATCGGCCGCACTTGCCTCAGCCGACACTCGCAAGGCGATCATGTTCGATTGCACGAACCGATAGATCGCCATCGACATGAGCCCAAGAATACCCACCGCCAGCATGATCTCCAGCAAGGTGAAGCTTCTCGGGATTTGTCGATTAGCCGGCGCGATACACATAGAATTGCAGGCTCCTCGACTGCGGCGCGCCTCCCCTCGTCCACTGTGCCGTTATTGTAACCAACCTGACACCGATAAGGTTCGTCCCGTCCGCTTCGGTTAGCTGCGCCGGCATGCTTTTTTGCACGAGCTTCACCGGACCATACCCCGTGTCGATGGTCATTACTTTGGCCGTGTCAGGGGGTCCCGGCGTGACTTGAATTTCAGCCATCCGATTTGAAAGAATTTGGCGCACTCGATCTTCTTCCGCGTTTAATGTGCTGGCATTTAAGCAATTTTGGACCGAGCGACCCAGCGCCAGCACTCCGATGACAAAGATAATAACGCCCAACATCACCTCGTAGAGGGCGAATGCCGTTATCAATCTTTTACGAACGGCATTCTTTCGGGCCACGATCGAATATTGAATTTCGGCTGCTTGATGCTTGATGACGAAATCCAGCATCCTGGATCCAGTATCCACCATCGCTTTGAATTCAGCGCGCCGCATAAGTCGTTAGCGTCGCCCCAGCGGTTAATGGGGAGTACCTCGCCGTCCAGGTGCCATCGCGCCCCGTGAATTGCACCTCCGCCGGTTCACAGGTACCCGTCGGCCAAAAAATCCATTCTGCCGGCGGATTTTTCGTCAGGGCTGCCGGTAAGACCAATTTAACCGTCTCGGTTCTGCCAATCCGAAATTCTGCAACCGGGTCCGGGTTATCTCCCTTTATTAAAGCCTCCGGGTGCAACTCAATACTTTTTGTGCCCATGACTAAAAGATAAGGGCGATGCTGCGCCAGGCTGCGCTGCTGCGCTTCGTGCACGAGGTTGTTAAAGCTATCGAGCGAGCGCTTCAGGCGCCGGTCCGCCAGCACGCCGGTAAAGCTGGGCACGGCCAGAAGGAGGATCAGCATCAAAATAAAAATGGCGATGACGATCTCGATCAATGTAAACGCTCGGAAAGTTCGCACCTTCAAAATTACGCCTAACACGCTAAATCACAACCGGCCGAACTTTTGCAGCAGCTAATTGCCCGCAAGCAGCCGCTAAAAAAACGCAACCCACCGGCAGCAGCCACAGACCCTATGTGATAACCTCTTGGCGTGACAGCAATCCCCATTTTCAACTGGAACGTGCTTTTTTACCCATGAACATCGCCTTGCGACGGGCTTCGCTCCGGACTGTTCTTTCTATCGGAATCTTCGTCGCTGCCGTTTTTGTGATCTCGGTGATCGTCTGGCAAGGGTTTGCCGCACATGGTGCGCCCGACCCGATGCAACCTAACACGAGCCCAACGGTCGCGTTCTTGGATATCGGCGTCCTTGTATTCCGTGAGGGTCTGGAATGCATTCTCGTTCTGGCGGCGATCACTGCGAGCATGTCCGGGAATAAACGAGGCTATCGCCGTCCTGTCGCAATTGGCGCCGCAGTCGCTTTCGTTGCGACATTAATTACATGGTTTATCGCGGTCGGAATCGTCGGGCAGCTCACAGAAAGTGTTCCCGCCCTTGACTTACAAGCGGCTACTGGGCTTCTCGCCGTGGTTGTCCTGCTCGTGATCATGAATTGGTTCTTTCACAAGATTTACTGGGGCGGCTGGATTCGGGCACATAACCGCCGCCGGAAATCGCTCCTGGCTGACGCAAGCTCTGCCGACATATCCCGAAGAAGTCTGCAATGGGGTTTGGTCCTTCTTGGATTCACTTCCCTTTATAGGGAAGGCTTTGAGGTCGTTTTGTTCTTGCAAAGTTACAATTTGCGCCTGGGTGGAGGCGTTGTTCTTAAAGGAGCGCTGCTTGGCCTGATTCTCTCGGGAATGGTCGCCGTCTTGACGTTTGTTTTGCAGCAGCGTTTGCCCTACCGAAAGATGCTAATCACTACGGGCGTTCTGCTCGGACTGGTGCTGCTTGTGATGGTGGGTGAACAAGCCCAAGAGATGCAGCTGGCGCATTGGATTTCTCGAACTGAGATCAGCTGGGCAGCCAATCTTATTCCGCCCTGGATGGGAATGTGGTTCGCCGTATTTCCCACTTACGAAACGATGATTGCTCAATTATTGGCCGCGCTCTTGGTCGTCGGTTCATATTTTGCGGCTCGTACTTGGCGCGCCGCGCCACCCGCCGAGACGGCGGAGTTGGTTAGGGCCGCCGAACCGCAGGCAAACCACGCAATCGTCGGACGCCTGGAAACGGTCCCATGAGCGTCCCCCGCCAGTAACGACGCCGGCAGCGTCACTTAGAACGATGCATTCAACGATAAGATCTCTGCCGCTTTGTATCGTTGCTCTGACTTTTTTTTCCAACTTTTGCTTCGGCGGGGCGCGTCACTTTACATTTTTGTACGAGACAACAACATCGGCTCCCGGCAGCATTGAGTTTGAAAATTGGGTTACGCTGCAAACCGGAAACCCGAATGACAAGCGTTTTTCCGAATTCGATTTTCGACATGAGTTTGAATTCGGAATTACCGACCGGTTTCAACTCAGCCTTTATGTGGCCGATTGGATATATCAAACGGGCTTCGCTGATCGGACGTCCGGATTTGCCTATTCTGCTTCGGCCGTTGAAGCGATTTATAACCTAACGAATCCGGTTATTGACCCAGTAGGTATTTCCATTTACGAGGAAATTAAGATCGGCGATCGTCTCGTGGAATCCGAATCGAAATTGATCGCGCAGAAAAATTTCGGACCCGTCATGATTGCCTACAACGCCACGTTGGAAGCTGTTTGGAAAGGCAACGGCCTGGAAGAACAGGAAGGCGAGTTTCAACAGGCTCTAGGCGCGAGTTACGAATTGTCGCCCAGTCTTTCCGCCGGGCTTGAAATGCTGCATGAATTCATTTTCCCGAAATGGGATTCCAACGAACACACCCAGAACTTTTTCATCGGTCCCAATCTATCGGTTCGACGTGACCGCTGGTTTGCTACCGTTTCCGCGCTTGCCCAAGCAACACAAACGGCCGACGAGCCGGACTGGCAGGTTCGCACGATTGTCGGATTTGGCTTTTGAAATGAAGAAGCTCTTATTCCTGGCAATAATAATGATCTGCATCCTTGGATCGGTTGGATGTCAATCGTCGGTTAGCTCAGCGCCTATGACGCGTGAAGTTGTTCGCGCCGGAGAGCGCGCACACATCGATGAGCGGACTTTGCAAGAGGGCCGTACGCTTTTTGTTTCGCGCTGCATTGAATGTCATACGTTACCGGTTGTTTCACGCTACGATCCGGTCGCATGGCCGTGGCTTGTCAATGACATGTCCACGCGCGCCGGTTTGAGACCAGCTGAACGCGAGGCCCTGATCGCCTACATCCTCGCCGTTCGTGCACAGACGGTGCCGACAAAAGCAGCGGTGGCTTCCAAATCGCGGATAAAAGAACCCTAGCTGGCCAACTTTGGGGATATTAACAGCCGCGAAATTTCGCCGAACAGGGCCGCGGCAGGGCTTCGCAAAGCAAGCGGCCACAAACGTCTCGCCATATTCTAGTTGAATGCCCGCGCGAGCTTTTCACCTTAGGCGGATGATTACGCCGATTTTCCGTTTTCCCGGCCAGCTTATTTACATTGCTTTCTTTTTCATTTGCTCAAGCATATTTGCGGTTAGTCCCTCTCCCCCCGCGGCCGCTCCTTCGCCCTCGCCAACGCGCGCGGCCAGTTCGTCGCCCAGTGCGACACCGGTTGGAGCGATTGACGAAAAACTTTTTAGAGGAATGCAATGGCGGCAGATTGGGCCATTTCGCGGCGGCCGCTCTTTGGCCATCGAAGGGGTCCAAGGGGAGCCTGACACCTATTATTTTGGCGCAGTGGCGGGCGGCGTTTGGAAAACTACGGACGGCGGTGTTAACTGGGTGCCGCTTTTCGATAAGGAAGACATCACATCAGTTGGCGCAATCGCGGTGGCACCGTCCGATCACAATGTTGTCTACGCGGGAACGGGTGAAGCAGCGATTCGCGGCAACACCACCTATGGCACCGGCGTTTACAAATCGATCGATGCGGGCCGGACCTGGAAGAATGTTGGATTAAAAGATAGCCGGCAAATCGGCGCGCTCATTGTTCATCCGCAAAATCCCGACATTGTGCTTATGGCGGCATTGGGCCATGCCTTTGGGCCGAATCAGGAGCGCGGGATTTTTCGCACAGCTGACGGTGGTAAGACTTGGACAAAAGTTTTGTCTAAAGACGAAAACACCGGCGGCATCGATGTCGTCTTCGACCCACATAATCCCAACATTGTTTTTGCCTCGCTTTGGCAGTCGCGACGGCAACCGTGGTTTTTTTCCAGTGGCGGACCCGGAAGCGGTCTTTACCGCTCCGAAGACAATGGGGTTACTTGGAAACATCTTGAAGGCAACGGCCTGCCCGACGGAATTCTTGGCAAGATTGGTGTGGCCGTTTCAGGCGCCGATTCGAATCGCGTCTATGCCATCATCGAAGCCAAGCAAGGCGGGCTATATCGATCCGACGATGCGGGCCAGCATTGGAACCGCGTAAATGAAGATGGGCGCTTTCGGCAACGCGCCTGGTACTTCAGTAAAGTTTACGCCGATCCCAAATCTCCCGACACCGTTTATCTTTTGAATACCGGCGCTTTTCGGTCAGTCGACGGCGGAAAAACATTCAATCTTTTGCCCGCTCGGCACGGAGATCATCATGGTCTTTGGATCGACCCACAAAATCCTAATCGTATTGGCAACGCAAACGATGGCGGCGTCAGCATCTCGACCGACGGGGGAAAAACGTGGACGACGCAGAACAATCAACCGACCGCGCAGTTTTATCACGTCGCGGTCGATAACGCGTTTCCGTATCACATTTACGGCGCGCAACAGGACAACTCAAACGTCGGCATCGCCAGCCGCACCGACTGGGGTGCAATCGGGCCGGCGGATTGGTTTGTCGCGGGCGACGGCGAATGTGGATTTGTCATCCCCGACCCGCGCGACTGGCACATCATTTACTCCAATAGCGAAGGTTACGCCGTTCGTTACGACAAGAACAAGGAAGAGGTGGAGGACATCAGTCCTGTTCCACTCGATAACTCCGGGCACGGGGCGGCCGATCTTGCCCATCGTTTCCAATGGGTGTCGCCTTTGATGCTCTCGCCCCATAATCCGGACGTTCTCTATACTGCGGCTGAATGCGTTTTTAAATCAAGCGACCACGGTCATAGTTGGAGTCAGATTAGCGCCGATCTCACGCGCAACGACAAGAGCAAGCAGCAACCGAGCGGTGGTCCGCTCACTAACGACATTACCTCAGTCGAGTATTACGACACAGTTTTCGCGCTGGCTGAATCGCCGGTTAAACAAGGAACTCTTTGGGCCGGTTCAGATGACGGCTTGGTCCATGTCTCAACCGATGACGGCCAGCACTGGGCAAACGTGTCAGGAAAAATCCCGGAATGGAGCACGATCAGTATTGTTGATCCTTCGCCGCACGACGGCAACAGCGCCTATGTTGCAGTGGACCGACATCGGCTGGACGACTTCAAGCCATACATTTACAAGACGACCGACCTTGGAAAAACATGGTCCTCGATCACAAGCGGGATTCCTGATGGCGCCTATGTTCACGTTGTTCGCGAAGATCCGAAGCGAAAAGGTCTCCTTTACGCCGGGACTGAGACCGGGATTTTTGTTTCGTTCGATGACGGTGCGCATTGGCAACCTCTGCGATTGAACCTGCCGGTCTCGCCCATTCACGATCTTGTAGTGAAAGATGACGATCTGGTGGCAGCAACTCACGGCCGTTCCTTCTGGGTGCTCGACAACATCACTCCAGTTCGCCAGGTGACCGCGCAGTCAAGCCAGGGCGACATGCTCCTGTATCAGCCGCAAACAGCCCTGCGTTTGCATTATCCGGAGGAGTTCGACCGACGCCAGCCCGTTGGGGACAACCCGCCCGCAGGTGCGATGATCGATTACTATTTCAAGAGCGCGCCGAAAGATGAGGTCACCCTCGACATTCTCGACAAAGAGGGGAAACTCGTGCGCCACCTCTCCAGTAATCAGAAGAAGGACGCCGAACAACCGCCGGAGTGGCCCGACCGCGTGGAGCGCGTAAGGATCATCCCGGCGAGCGAGGGTATGAACCGTTTCGCATGGGATCTGCGCTACAACGATCCCATTCAAATTCCAGGCGCATTCTATTCCGGCACTGGGCCAAAGGGTCCGCTCGCGCTTCCCGGTGACTATCAAGTCAAACTAACCGTCGCCGGCAAGAGCCAAACCGCACCGTTGCATCTTGCCATCGACCCGCGCACAAAAGGCGCGGAGGCGGCGTTGCAAAAGCAGTTCGCACTCGCGATGCAGGTGAATGACCGCATCTCGCAATTGCATCAGGCCGTCAACGAGATCCGCGAAGTGAAATCGCAGATCAACAATTTGCATACGCGGTTCGGTGAAGATCAACGATTGAAAGCCGCGCTGAGTGCAGCCGACGATCTCGATCACAAAATGTCCGATGTAGAACAGCAGCTTGTGCAGGTGAACATGAAGGGATCCGAGGGCAACCTGGCCTTTCCGAACATGCTTAACGAGCGCTTCGACACCTTCAGCCACGTCATCGATTCGGGCGACACTGAGCCGACCAAATCGCATCAGGAAGTATTTCAAATGCTTAGCGGCAAGCTGGATGAGCAATTAAAAAAATGGGCGCAAATCAAAAGTGAAGACGTCCCGAAAGTCAGTGCATTAATCAAACAGATTGATTTGCCAGCTTTGGTGATAACGGAGAAAAAGACTGAACAGTAATGGGAACAGAGGCTCCCCAGCCTGTGTCCAGATCGACCTGGCGGTCTGGATGCTGGCGTTCGCGAAAGGATCAGTTCTTATCTACGCTGTATTTTCCCGGTCCGATGAAAAGAAGACTCAGGAGCAAGATAGCCATCTCGAGTGCTGGCAGGCGCGTGTGAAAATCCCCGCTGCTGTCCCACACCGCCACCAGATGAACGAGGGTGATCGCGAGCGTCAAAAGCACACCAATCCGAAAAAATAATCCCAGAATCATGAGGACGCCGCCGGCGCATCCCAGCGTCGCACCGACAAAGCCCCAGAATTTATAATGCGAATGAAAATCCAAATGGCGCATGGCCGAGCCGAAGTGCTCCCAGCTTCCCTCGCCGTTCCATAGGACCGGCGCGATTAAAATGATGAAGATCAAGCCGATGCTCGCGCGAATGAGAAGCAGACCCGTCTCGCGATACTTGCTGAGAAATTGCAAAGCTGCCATCGGCGCGACTCTGAGCGAGGGAGGCAAATATTTCAATGCAAAGAAGCAAGATGGAATCGCCCCTCCGCACGCGCGCTCTTTCTGGGGAGCACAGGCCGCTGGCCTGTAGTTTGCGGCAACTTGCCGCGAACCAGCCTCACGCAAGATCGGACGCGGGGCGAAATGCGTTCGGCACAGCGGCTGAATGCTACAGGCTGGCAGCCTGTGCTCCCCAGACCGAGAAGCTGTGCCCTCTATCAATCGTTAAGTCGAATCGACGACATCGCGAGACAGTGCTAATCACAATTGATGCCTAAGATCGATAAAGCCGTCTTACTCGCAGCCGGCCGCGGCACGCGGATGCGCGAATTAACCGCCGATCTTCCCAAACCGATGATCAAGGTGCGCGGGAAACCAATTCTGCTGCATATCATTGAAGGATTGCAGACCGCGGGAATCAAAAACTTTTTAATCATCGTCGGTTACCACGGCGAGACGGTTCGAGAGTACTTTGGCGACGGAACGTGCTTTGGCCTGCAGTTTAATTACGCGACGCAAACGATCCAGGACGGCACTGGCCGGGTTGTCGAGCTTGCCCGCGATTTTGCCGCCAATTCGCCCTTTATCTTGAATTACGGCGATATTTTGGTCGATCCGGCAAATTATAAACGCATTGTCGATCTTGCCGACGATGTGGAGGCAATCATCAGCGTAAAGCGCGGAGAAGATTTGAGCAAAGGCGGCGCGGTTTTTCTGAACGACCAAATGGACCTGGTCGATCTTCGCGAAAAATCGAAACCCGGTGAATCAACCAGTGAATGGTACAACGCCGGCCTTTATGCTTTTCTTCCAAGCATCTTCGAGTTCACGGCGAAATTACAACCCTCGCCCCGCGGCGAATACGAGTTGACTGATGCGATACGCGATCTGGCCCAGTCCGGCAAAAAAGTCAAAGCGCTCGAGTTGATTGGCGAATGGGCTGACGTCCGCGACCCGGAAATTCTCGCACGGTTGAATCGACTGTAGCGGCGGTCTGTGACCGCCGTTGTATTTCAGATTCGGCGGTCACAGACCGCCGCTACAGGACGAAATCAAAGTTTTCGCAGCAGCGCTTGGAATCGCGGCTCCCCGCGGATGGAATCCCAATCCGAATCGTTCTCTACCCACTCGCGCTGTCCAAATCCATTTTGGATGGCCTTGTCCAAGTGATCCAACGCCTCTTCAGCGGAACCTCCCAGAGCGTAGACGCAGCCCACATTATACAAGACGGCCGTATCTTCAGGATCAATCGTTGACGCTCGACGTGCTCGTTGCAAAGCTTGTTCACGCTGGCCTAGTCGCATCAAACTGGCTGCGCTGAGGTACCATGCGCGCGCATCACCCGGGTTGAGATCTAGATGCGCGTCAGCCACCTTCAGCCCCTGCCGGGCGGCGTCCAGTGCTTCGTCGCGGCGCCCCAGCTTCACGAGCGCTTCAGCCGACAGATAAATAGCCTGGTAGTCCTCGGGCCGCACCCGCCAGGCCTCTCGATAATGGGACACCGCTTCGTCAAGTTTTCCTTCTGTGAAGCACGCGCGCCCGTAGAAGTAGTGCGCCTCATACAGCATGGGATTTAGCCGAAGCGCCGCCTCAAATTCCTGGCGAGCGCCTTCATATTGACGACGCAGCGTCAAAGCGAGCGCGCGCGAGGTGTGCGCCTCGGCACTTTCTGGATCCAGCTGCAGCGCCTTCCTACTCGATGCATCCGCCTCTTCAAGATTGGCATTGCTCGCGTCCCAGTACATGTAGAGAAACGAGCAGCAATCGGCGATTCCGGCATGGGCGCGAGCGAAGTTCGGGTCGATTTCGATCGCGCGATCAAACATGCGGCGCGCATATTGCATGGCGGAACCGCGCATCTGATGCTGCCCTTGGCGCCCGCGGAGATAGTACTCGTAAGCCTGCACGTTTTCGGTGGGCGTTTTTTCAATCGCACGCTTCTCGTCCTCCCCTAAGACCACCCGCAGTGCGTGCACTATGTTTTCGGCAATCTGATCCTGGATCTCGAAGACATCCTCGAGCTGCCGATCGTAGCGCTCTGACCACAAATGATAGCCGTCGGCGACGTTGATCAGCTGCGCGGTCACGCGCAGTCTGTTTCCCGCTTTACGCACGCTGCCTTCGAGGACTGTGTGTACCTTCAGCTTGCGTCCGACCTCACCGATGTCTTCGCTCTTTCCCTTGAAAGCAAACGAGGAAGTCCGAGACGCCACTCGAAGCGCTTTGACCTGCGTCAGCGCGTTGATGATCTCCTCAGCAATGCCATCGCTAAAAAATTCGTTCTCGGGATCGTTGCTCATGTTAACAAAGGCAAGGACGGCGATGCTTTTCTCGGGCACATCGGGAGCAGCAGCAGATGAAGCGAGTCGCTCTTTGGCTGATGCTGCCTGACGAGATAATTTCTGGGGTGGATGCGGATTGCCAAGCTCCGCTGTGTAGAGATTTACGATCCCGAGGGTAATACCATGCTTCACTTCGATTTCGCCTAGCTCGTGCAAGAGCGGCTGCCAGAGGCTATCTTGCGCGAGATCGTCAGCTACGCGTTTTGAGACAAGAATGTGACCCGCATCGCCGCAATCCATCACCCGCTGGGCAAAGTTAATCCCGACACCGGCCACGTTTGTTTGATCATTGACATCGGTGACTTGATCGACCGGCCCGCTGTGAACGCCCATGCGGAGTCGAATGTGGGGGTGGCTCTTGAGTGCTTTGGCAATTTCCATCGCACAATGCACCGGTTCCTCAGGGCTCTGGAAAAAGACCAGCGCCATCCCGTCCCCGGTTGCGATGCGGATTAGTTTGCCAGCTGTATTACTCTGGCGGAATTGCCGAGCGCCGCGCACGACCTCATTAAGTTGTTGTAACACTTCGCGCTGCTCGTTGACGAGTAACCTTGAGTAACCCACCACGTCCAGGAACAAAATGTGCGCGGTCTCGAGATGGAGGTGTGACTCTTGCATCGCAGGCATGTGGCAACGTGCTACTGCAGGCGTACTGGTTCCTTCGATTTCTCTACAAGTTTCCCAAAGCGCGGATCGTCCCGCAGTGGATCCCACCATGGAAACAGACGCAATTGGCCGTACGAGATCGGACTGGGAATTTGCAGGAGGTCTTCCAATTGTTTAAGCGCAAGATCCTTTTCGCCAATCCAGACATGGATAACCGCGAGATTTCTTAGCAACTCCGCGCCCAGCACCGCATCCTTCGAGACAGGACAAAGTTCGACGGCGCGCCGCCCCTCGGCCAACGCCTCTTCCTTGCGACCAAGCGCGGCATCGGACATTCCAAGAATGCAGAAAGCTTCAGCATACTCGGCTTGCCTAAGCATCGTCTCCATCTCGGCCCGCGCGGCAGTAAACGCCCTTTCCGCGGTCGCTACGTCGTCCTGCGCACGCGCCGCCAGCCCCTCACAGAAATGATGAGGCATTCGGACGTTGACCGGAATGATTCCCTCCGGCGGGACCGAAGCTAAAGCGCGGGTTACTTCGGCGAAGTCGCGCCGGCAAAGAGCAAGATAGAACCATTGCTCG
>Ga0207130_1037_pt1 | contig 49329 bp, 29 predicted proteins | sample Alteio_BWMinHeat_16_FD_153545 | JGI IMG/M metagenome (GOLD analysis project Ga0207130, IMG submission 153545) | Enriched cells from forest soil in Barre Woods Harvard Forest LTER site, Petersham, Massachusetts, United States -... | ecosystem: Environmental > Terrestrial > Soil > Temperate forest >... | reverse complement strand
ACGAGTGATCATGTACCTTTTTGCGCGACTGCAATTCTTTTGTAGAGAGGATCTGTAAGACGCGGATCGTAAACCGGAATGGTCCTAAGACCTGGGGCCCCGCTGTTTTTGGAAAAACGGATGATCTGGTCGTAAAGATACTCAGCGGGAACATCACGGGCGCACAGTTCCTCGCGCCAAGCCTCGATCTTCTGCTTACGTAGTTCCGCCGGGATCTCGGGGCAAGTATTTTTCAGGTTGCCCTCGAGGAATCGGTCCATATAGTCACGAATGGGAGATTTGTCAGTAACATAAGCAGAGACCGCCAAACCTTCTTCCTTCGCGAACTGCTGCAGCACTTCGTTGTTGAAGGTGATGGCGTACTGCCCGCCCAGCGCATGGCAGAACATCACACCCTTTCCATCTTCAGCCAGGAATTTGGCCAAATCTTTGTAAATGCCCCTTAAGATCCTTGTGCCGTCGCTGCCTCCGGTTCCACAGATGGGATAATCCACATCTTCCATGACCGGCATGAAAGGGGGATTAGAAATAACAAAATCAAAGCGCTCCTCTGCCCCGAGCGCTGAGAACAGATCGGATTGCCTGATTTCCACAATGTTTTGAAACCCATTCAGCCCGGCATTAAAGCGGGCGACAGAAACCGCGAATTCAGATTTTTCCAATCCCACCACTTGGACAGCGCCGCGCGCCGCGCATATTAATCCTTGAATACCGCTTCCGGCGCAAACGTCAAGCACGCGGCGGTTGTTCAGGCGCGGCGGAATCGCCCGCGTCAGCCAAATGGACTCGGCTCCCAGGTAAACCGGCTGCTTGGTGGTCGGCGCGGTGGGATAATGCGGAGGAAGGCTCACCGCCAGATACAAGCCTTCAATAGGGATAATAGCCAGACCGGGAGTGCGCCAATATCCGCGCTCATTCTTGATCAACAGGCCTGTGGATGTCATGGCGTCCACAACCTGGGCGGGAAGCACTTCACGCAACACCCACTCTTCGGCGGCATGGCCCTGCCGGAAGAGGGTGAAGATCAGCCGATAAACCGGATTGAAGTTCTTCAGAAGATTTTGAAGATAAGCGAAGTCCGGGAAAATGAGGGTGTCGTGCCCTGGAATGACCCGGTAGTTCTTGTAGGCATACGCGAGATCATCCAGAAACTCGCGAATGACAGCTAACGCTTGTTGGTCCTGAGAATTTAGCATTTTACGCCTCGAGTTGCACCATTAGTCCCTGATTTCTTGTCCGATATCGGACAAGATCACCATCGTTGTTGACTACGAGAGTCAACAGGTCTTCGGCCCCGCCTACAAGTAGCTTCATTTCGAAGGTTCTTAAGGGCTTACCATTCTCCTCAATCACCGGCCCGGGAACGACTTCGCAGCTCCCCTGAGGAATAACGTCGAATCGCTGCGGCCCGGTAGCTTCAAAATTCAGTCTCCTGACAATGTGTAAGGGAAAATAGAGTCCTCCGCTGAGCACGAAGTAAGCCCGCTCTCGAGATGCGGGGAAAACAAATGATCGCTCCTGGTTTTGATGGTTTACCTTCATCACCGCCTGTTGCGGGTCGAAGGTCACCAGGACCGAGGCTTCCGCGGCCCGGATGTCCAGCTTTTCCGGGTGCCATTGTGAATTCAGATGGAATTCAACAAACTGAGTGGGCACGCTCGCGTTCCCCAGCACCGTATGCTTGGAACGCACAGTTACATGGCCACCCGTTTCTTCCACCGAGAACTGGTCGTAAGCAACTTGGGCGTGAGAGACCAAGCTTGTTGCCACGTACTGTCCTTCCGTCACCGGCACTTTCTATCCCTCCGTTGTCTTAGCCTGGTTGGCTGCCTGCACATAACTGAATTCGCCCGGCTGGTACACCGTGGCATCCATGGCGACCTTGTTGGCGATGATGTCCGCAGTGCGTTCATGCCCGTACTTGTTCAACAACTCCTGGCAACGCGGGTTGTAAACGAGTTCCGCGCACAGATCGCAAATATTGATGTATTTGTCCCTGAATTTGAGCGAAGGGTCTTTTTCCTGGAGCCACTTCTTCATGTCCCTGAGGCCGAGGTAACGGATCCAATTTAAGGTGACGTCTTGATTGGCCTCTTCTAGCATGGGCTTCAAGCGTTGCTCTCTCCAGTTTCCAATATTGAGCAACGACTCTTCCCGAACCATAATTCCGCAACACGCGGTTGTATTTCCGTTCGGATGTACGGTGATGGCAGTGAATACGTCGCCGCAAAGGCTGGGGATCTTCTCCTCGTCCTGATAAAAGAGCTCTTCAACTTTCAAGAAGTCTTTGCCCCTTCCGTAGTTCATTGCCGCTCCGCGAGAGAGGCCATGACATTCTGAGACGTACGGACTCATGAGGTCGGGACTGAGAAGATTTTCGCCAATTGCATCCTTGAACATTTGCGGAGTGTATTTTCCACACCCTTCCTTCAAGAATTCTCCGGCCAGCAGGACAGTCTGATAATTGAGAGCACGGCCCGCTTTAAATGCGTTCACGATGTTCGACATGGGCACAAATTCTTGGTGATACTCGCCGCAGCTCACGTTGAGTTCGTCTAATCCCGCTTCCTGCCATTCTTTCAGGATGCCGTAGGCCCGATCGTAAGTTGTGGCCCACTTGCCATTGGTCACAATGCGGGTGGATTTGATCGGCGTTTCGGTCTTGATGAACCGTAGCAGGCTGATCAGCTTATCTTTCAACAGCGACGGTTCTCCGCCGGTGAAGACCACATTGAAGGCGCCGAGCTCGCCCGCCTGGGTGATCAGGTCTTTCATTTCATCGAATGTCATCCACTCGTATTCCCGCGGTCCGCAATATGGCCCGCAGTGTTTACACTCGATGTTGCATTGATAGGTAACCTGCATCGATAAAGTAGGAATTAGCGGACGCATAGCACCTCGCATTCTTATTGAACTGGGAACGACACGCGAGCAATGAGGGCCGGCATGGCAAATTCAAACGACAGCCGTTTCCTGTCCACACTTGCTCGGTTACTTCATATTCGGTTACTTCATATAATGAGAGTTTCGGCGAAAATGTTACCGGCAGGACTAAAAAAATCGGAGAAGCCTATATGTCGGTCCCTACGGACTCTGGATACCGAATACAATGATTAAGATGATTAAAAGGAGATAGCGGCTTGGATTTGGCCCGCTTGCATGAGCGACGGCGGAGTCCGATCCCGAGGGCGGCATTAATGTCATCTGAAGATTGCAAACCCGTGACGCTCTCGCAAACTCAGCTCCTGGCGATCCTTGACCCGGACCCCGGCCGCGCTGAGGCACGCTATGTTGAGTTACATCAAAAACTGGTCCGGTATTTCGAATGGAACCGGGCTGCAGAGCCAGAGGACATGGCGCAGGAAGCGCTAATGCGTGGTTTTGCCCGGCTGCAGGAAGGCCAGAAGATCACGACGGATGATGCTGCAGGATACTTTGTCGGCATTGCCCGAAACCTGGTGCGCGAAGGCTGGATCGCCCGCAAAGATGAGTCACTGGGAGACCAACAACCGTTGGCAGCACAGCCTTTATTCCGCAATCTGAATCCAAGCGAACAGGTGGTTTTTTTGAGGCAATGTCTGCGCGACTTGCCGGAGAATGACTTTGAAATGTTGATGGCCTATGTGGAAGGTAATGGCGAAGCCTGGGGACGAAAAGTCGGATTGGAGCCGGGCACGCTGCGGTTACGCATTCATCGGCTCCGTAAGAGACTCGAAAACATGGCGCGCACCAAGGTCGGCACTTGGGTAACAAAGAAATCTGAAATAGATGCGGCGTTTCGCTCATAGCATAGATAGACCATGTAGGAGGACGGGGAGAACATTTGATCATGCCAATCGAGACCGATGAGCAAATCCTGCGCTATCTCCTCGATGAGATGAATGAAGAGGAGCGTTCCACCCTCGACGAACAGCTGTCGCGAGAGCCGTTTTTTTTTGAAGTCATATCTGCCGCAGAAGACGACATGATCATGAAATATGTATGCGGTGATTTAGATAGGCGCCTGCTCACGAGATTCACAGAAATTTACCTGAATTCCCCGAGCAAGCGAGTCCGCGTTGAAGAAGCTCGTATATGGCAACAGGCGGTGCATGAAACAGCCCGTTCGAGAGAAGCCACTGCATCTTCTCGATTGCGTCATCCGAAAAAGTGGAAACGCCGTATCTCGCTGTTTTCGGCCGCAGCCGTTCTCATAATGCTCGCTGTAGTCTTGTCCTTATGGAAAAATCACCCGTCTCTGCAGCAAGTTGCACTGCAGAATACTGCACCGTTGCGCTTCTCCCTTACCTCCGGCCTGGTACGTGGCAGCACCGGAGTAGAGATTACGCTTCCGCCCGGAACACGACGTGTTCAGTTTGAACTAACGCTGTCAGAATCAGTACACAGCGATAACAATCGCATTGTCTTGAAGACAATCGAACGTTCTGAGGTGTGGACCGGCTCTGCTGTTCGCAGCGGCCCAATTGTTATCGTAATAATCCCCGCGAACGTGCTCGAGGCAGGAGACTACACTCTGGAACTTCACGCTCAAGACACTTCTATAGGTAATGAAGAAGGATCTGCGGTTTACTATTTTCGTGTGATGAAGTGAAGCCTTAAAGCGCTTTTCTACATGTGCGGTAAATTACTTCCACTCTCCGTGAATTTGAAAAGCGGCCCAATAGTACGGAAAAGTCCATCGTGGCTGTTTCCACATATGGATTTGTGCCGCCCGCAAAGCAGCCGCTGGCCTCATTCCCTTCTGCTCCATCGCCCTGTAAAATTCGGCCATCAACTCGGCAGTCGCAAGGTCGTCAATTTTCCATAAGCTGGCCACAACACGGGCAGACCCCGCATACATGAAGCCTCGCGTCAGTCCGATAATTCCCTCTCCTTGAATATTTTTCCCCAAACCGGTCTCGCAGGCACTGAGCACTACCAATTCCGCCGGCAGATTCAGATTGTAGATATCTTGCAGCCTTAGAAATCCATTTTGCGGCTTTCCAGTCTCATCCACCAGTGAAAACACCAGTCCCGACAGCTCTGGATGTTTGTTATCAAGCAATCCATGAGTAGCAAAATGCACAATCCGATATTGGCTTAGAACCGGGCTCATCGCGGTTGCGCGGCTTGCCTTGAAGTCCAGGGCCTGCATTCCCTGACCAGGTAGGGTTACCGCGAGAATACCCATGGCCTCTTGCCGGGAATGCTGCAAACGCGGAAAGTAGACCGTTCCCTTGACGGTCAGAGCAAGATCCGTGATTGAACGTGTTAAAGAATCGGCGGCGATAGATGCTTGCGTATCCTCCTCTGCTCCACGTTGTATATCCTGATCACTACCCTTTACTTGGCTTGCTGGAGTACTTTTGACGCGTATGTCATTCTTGTCAAAAACAGGATCCGCAAGTACAGCCAAAATTCGCGGTGCTTGCTTTCTTCTCGCCTCCTCCTGGCGTAGTACAACGAGAATAGAGGCCGAAGGCAAATTGACAATCTCGTGGTGAACGATCAATGGCAAAGAGGGACTGCCCGGTACCGGCAGTGCAGCAAAAGGAATAGACTGCAGGCGCCCATCGCTTACGACGAGTAACCGCTTTTTCAGCTTACCGACGAGTGGCCCTAACGCCATTTGGCTCAGGCGGGCAGCGGCAAGCGAATATTGGGGTTGCGTTGCGTTTGCCTGGCTCGCGTTTTGGTGACTTTCCGCAGTTAATAGATCGTAAACTTGTTGCGCTGCGCGTTCGATACTGGCACGTGCCGGCAATGGATAAACTGCTAATGACTCAGCGGTCACGGCAAAAACATAGCTGCGCTTTTCTCCCAGTGAATATTCCAACAGCGTAGTATCTGCATCCAACAGTTCGCTCTGAACCAGTTTCACGCTTAGAGGCTGGGGCTGTGTGAGCGCCGCGTAATCCGGACTGGTTTTCTTGATCTGCGCCTGAACATCATCCAACTGCGCCAGAAGCTGTGCGGTCTGAGCATCCAGCGTGGCTATTTGTTCTTCCGTATGTTGTCCATCAACAAGTCTCTCCCTGCGGTTGAGCTTGGCACGAATCGAATCTCGAACCGAGCGTTCTTTCTCTGCCAAGGCCGCATCCACACCTTGATGAATATCGATGCGGCCCTCGGTCAGCATCTCGAGCAGTGTTCGCGCTCGTAAACGTTCCAAAACCTTAAATGCCAACTCTGGCTGTTTTTCAGTGATTAAAAGCTCCGCATATTCCGTGTAGTAGTCCGAATATCTGGCCCGGAAGCGGGAACGGTCTTCTTCCGATCCACCCAGGCGAGCCGTCTCGCTCTCTAGTACATGAAGCGCCTGCTCATAGTATTGTGCTGCAGCAGCGGATTGCTGTTTCTGACGCATGATTCTGGCCAAAGCAGCAAGTGTTCCTGCATGCTCTTTGCTTTCAAGGAGCAATTTCTCTTGCATGGCCAGTGCGCTGCGATAGTACTGCTCGGCTTTCTCCAACTCTCCTTGCCGATAAGCAACATCCCCTAACCTGTTGATGACGTATGCCATTCGGGAACTTTCAGGAGCCATCGCTTCGTAAATTGCCCGGGTTTGCTGGTAATACGCTTCTGCCTGTGTATAATCGCCGCGTGTATACGCAATTTTAGCGAGGTGGCTCAAACTGGCGGCAGTGCCCGGGCCAGGAGCTAAACGCTCTCGAATAGCCATGGCTTGCCGCTGGTATTTTTCGGCATTTGCCAGATCACCGTGGTCGAGCGCAATATCTCCGAGATTACCAAGGGCATTTGCGACCCATAGACTGTTCGGTGCAAGCTTCTCCAGGATGGCCAGGGCTTCCTTGTGATAGTGCTCCGCTTTATCCAGATCACCGCGATCACGAGCAATCCGGCCAAGATTGCCGAGCACGATAGCAAAGCTATGGGTTCCCGGAGCTAGTTTCTCATTGATCGCCAGGGCCTGACGATCCAATTCTTCCGCATGAAGCAAATCACCGCGAGCATGGGCAATGGTGCCAAGATTGATGAGAAACGCAGCGGAATAGTCTCTACCAGAAAATAATTTACCGCGTGCAATCGCCAGACCTTGGCGAAAGTATTCCTCTGCGTTCGCGGTATCACCTTTTTGGTCCGATATGGCTCCAAGGCTGTTCAGACTCGATATCACATAGAGACTGTTGGGAGCCAGTTTTTCCTGAATGGTAAGGGCCCGGCGGTAATATTCTTCCGCTCCTGACAAATCGCCTGCTTTCCAGGATACCTGCCCGAGGTTACAAAGGCTAAACGCCAGACTCATTGTTTCAGTACCTAGTTTCTGCCACTGTGCAAGTGCCTTCAGGTAGTACTTTTCGGCATCAGCCCATTTGGTCTGGCTCTCCAATGTCTTGGCCCATTCTTCAAAGAGCTGCGCCGTTACAGCTGGCCCCGCCTCTTCCGCCTGAGCAATAGCTTCTTGATAAAAATCGTCGGCTTGCTTCCACTGCCGGCCATCGGCCAGCGATTGGGCAGCATACGATAACAACCAAACGCGAAGCCACGAGGAAGCAGGGGCCTGCACCTGGTCTGCAATAGCCCGCCAGCGCTCCGCAGCTTCGGTGAGCTTGCCTGCTTTGGCCAATTCTTGGCCTTCACGATAACCGGGTTGAATCGAGCGGGGCAGATTTGGAATCGCGCTAATGCCCCAGGTATCGGACCCTACGGCCCATGTTCTGCTTTCGTGGCCTCGGAAGCCACTGATCTTCAGCGCTCCCCGGTACGTTTGCTCGATCATGATTTGAGTTAAATCAAAGGGAGAGATGATTTCACCTTCACTTTTGTCACGCGACCAGCTTAGAAGGATATCTCCGGGTTGAAATCCTGCTTTTTCGGCCTGAGAATCCTTGTCTACCGATTCGACAATGATTCCCTTCACCGCTTCACTCGAGATATTCGCAGATGGAAGGTCACCGAGAGTCTGTTGACTTAAAGCGCAAAAGCTGTAGAGAATAACGACAAGAGCAACGATTGCGTTACACAGCTTCACGTCGCATCCCCCAACATGCCGCGTTCTACCCAAGTCCTAGACATCTCGGTATATAAAAGGCCTCCCGTTCATTCGTGCCCAAATTAATGAACGGGAGCATCGCATTGCTTTTAGCCTAGATTCTAAATGAACGAATAGATTAACACCTCGGTCATCGCTTTGGTTTCAAACCTACACCTACTATGATGTCCGGTCCAGGCTGAGGACAGGGCACTCGATTCCCCCAACGATCAAAGCAGTCACAATCATCATCAATAGTACATTCATCAAAAACTTGCACATGCGGCTTTGATCTTGCCGCATGAGTCGTCGTGACCGAGAGCGCAAGAACCAAAACAGAAAGAAAACCATATTTTTTCAACATGTAAGCTCCTTATACGAAGAGTTGAACAAATACATTCACAAAATTACTTGTGGTTCAAGATGTTGCAGGCACAAAGAGCTAGGTGTCAAGCCCTTTATACCTAAGTAAATGGGCAGCTTGCCTTGAGCACAGCGCCGGGTACCGATTCTGCCTTGGTCTTCGAAACGCGCCTTGGGTGGGGAGCCAAAATCCGAGTTGGATGGTTACCCCAACCAAAAGGACTAAGGTTGTCGGAGAGTTTCCTAATCGTCGCCCTGAGCTTTGATTCCGTCGCAGCCTTCGTGGCCTGAGCACTCAATAGAAGTTGCTGCGTGCTTTTGTTGAAATGGAGATGCTCAAGTGCAGCGGCAATAGCCACCCAAGTTCTCCGGAAACAAAATGGCTTGGTGTCCAAAATTTGCAATGTACAGATCGACCGTGGTGTCCGCCCGACGCAGAAATCTATACTACACGGATGAAAGTGTTGAACTGGTTGAAACTATTGAAAAAGCCGCAACTTTAGTGTATTCAACAGATAGCGGTATCTTCCTGAGTCCAAAGGATGTGCCAAAATCCGGGGGCGCGAGTCCCTTCTTCGGCACCAGCTTTAAAAGAAAGTCCCTAAAAACTGGCTTTTAGTCCCTAAATCCGTGGCTATCCCGTTGTTTCCTCTACAAACTGCCGACTGATATCAATCTGATATCAAAACATTGACTCCTGCGAAACTGCGGATCATCATTGAGAAGCCGTTGCCATTTGCCGGTGAAAAACAACCGTCAAAGAGCGCGGCCAGCATTCGAGAATGCGGGGTTCCATGACCCTATTAGGTCTTTGAAAATCTGTTCCGATTCTGAGGACTGAGTACCGAGGGCCGGGTTCAGCAAGTCCCCCACTCCAGTTCGATTTCCGCCAGTAATGACGCTGGTCAGACGCGAGTTTGGGACTCAAAAACACCTGCCAGCAAGTGGGGTGGGTCTCCCCACAATCTTCCGGAAATCTGCGTTGATCCGCGTTCATCTGCGGCGAAAGTCTTTGCGGTTGCTTTTTCTGAGTACTGAGTACTGAGTACTGAGGACTGAGTACTGGGTTTAAAGCAGCAAGTCCCCCACTCCAGATCGACTTTCGCCAGTAATAACGCGGGTCAAACGCGATTTTGGGGCTCAAAAACACCTGCCAGCAAGTGGGGGGTCTCCCCACAGACTTCTGAAAAATCAGCGTTAATCAGCTACACAATCGCCAGAACTTCATAATCTTCGATCGTGGGCGTTTCGAAGCTAATGGTTCCAGCCTGTTGCTGAAACTTAACTGTACGATCGGAGCGCAGTGCCTGGACACTCCTGATTGGCCGGTTGTCTTCAACTTTGAAGCGCACCTGCAGTGGACCCACGGGGTAGAAGCAACGAACGTAGCCGCGGGTCATGTTTGGGTTGGTATAGTTCAGCAGGTGAAGTGAGTAGCCGCGCTCGGTTTCCCACGCGAAGAGCTCTATTACCCCATCGCCAACGACTGAAACTATCGGGGGTTCTGCACCTTGCACCCAGTGGATGGCATTCTGCAACAGCAGGCTGAGGTCGGTATTTCCAGAGCGCCAGCAAGTGCGGTCGACGTCACCGGGGAAAAAAGCAATTCGAGAATTTCCCAGTTCACGAAAGATGGCGGCCGGCTCCGTTGTGTGGGGAGTACGCGGGTAGACCATCTCGGGCGGAAACGCCGGATAAGCGGGAACTACGCTCAAGGTCAGCGGCATTAAGTCGCTGCGCACGGGAAGCCGGTTTTCGGCGCCAGGCAGCAAGGCGGTATGATCAAAACCGTTCAGGATAGGATGCTTTCGCTCAATCCTCGCATAACTGTTTCCCTGGGGGCCGATCACCTCACCATTCACATGCGCTCCAAATATATCGGCCAGTTGAAAGTCAGGGCGGGGATCTCCCCACTCGGTGTAGCGCGAGGTTTCGAAAGTAGCGAGAAGGGAGCCTCCTCCGGCTACGTATTGGCGGATGACCTGGCACTGCCCGTCACTCAAATAAGCAGCGTTCGGAACCAGAAGCGCCCGGTATTTGCGCAGAGCCGCCAGATCCAGGTTCCCCTCGTGGATGAAATCAAAGAGGAAACGGCCTTCCAATAGCGCGTAGTAAAGTCCTTGCAGATAATCGGTTGGCGCACCCCGATGGGGCGGCCGACGCGAATCAGGCCGGGAGTAGAAAGCAACTGTACGTTGCGGGTATAAGACAGCAAGCTCGGCAACAGACCGCCGGTTGCGGAAATGGGTTTCATTCGCAGCAAGCCAGGTAAAAAAAGTACGCCCAACATCCCGCCAGCGGGTATCCTCGGGCTCCCCGCCCAGCCAATGAAACCATGGCACCATTCCACTGGCGGTGGTTTGTGCGAGCCACAAGGTTAATTCCGCGGGCGCTTTGGAGACATGACGCCAGTTCGGTTGTGCGTTGCTGTAGGCGCCTGCGACATTTGTGATCGTGCGCCCTTGCATGACCGACTGGGCCACCCTTCCCTGCTGCGCGCACACCCAGATGGGTGTATCCCCCGAGCGACCCTGATGATCGGCGTTGAACCACTGCGCCGTCTGACTTATTTGTTTCAGGTCCTTTACCGTGTCGAGTCCACCGCCCAGATTGCCAACGTAGGCCGACTCCGGATTCTTCTCGCGCGCGATGCTATCCCAGAGTCGCCAGATTTCCAGCACACGGTCCATGTGCGCCTGGTAGTACTTGCGGTAAAGAAGGCTCGAAGCGTCCGTTTCCGCCGGCGGAGCACCACCCAGCTTGTCAAATAACTGCCGGCAGTTTTGACAATAGCAGACGCCCGGCGCCCCAGTGGATGGCCAGCCATTGGTGAAAAAAGCGTCAACTGCATAGCGACTGTTGATCTCACGGTAAATCGCCGGCATCTGCTCACTGAAGTAGGCGCTGAACATGCAGGTGGCAAATAGCCCCGGTGATTCACGGTGCGGCCTGGGCGACCCATCGGGATTGCGCTCAAACCATTCGGGATGGGCTTTCAAAGCCTCCTCGTATGCAAAATTGCAATCCATACGGGCGACCGCGCGAATACCGCGCCGCTTGATGGCGGCGACCATCTCGCCGAATAGATCGCGCGTGCCCAGAAACTGGCTGCGATGATGATATGGAACCTGAGTGGGATAAAAAGCGACGATGCCACCGCCGTTCAGCAACACCGCATCAACTTTGAGAGATGCCCAATAGTCACCCCATGCGTCAGCATTCATGTCGAGCGGATCACGCTCGTTGTAGTTGATTTGCCCGCAACGGCGCATGACCGTATACCACGCCTTAGAACGATCCGCGGGACCGGCTGTGATGGTCTGAGCAAATCCAAGGGGTGGCGCCACGACAGACGCCGCCGTAAGCAAGAGAAATGATCGTCGATCCATAGCGGAGAAGTTTAATCCAATCCAGTGACGGTCCACTTCGATAAATGGCATTGCAGACCAGCGCTTGCCCGGCGAAGTCGCTTGGCGCTCATTGCGTCTGCAGTTGAAGCACAGTGATTGAATACGCTGGGAAGCTTCGGGTAAAGCTTGCTCCCAAACCTGTCACAGTAGTCCTTACGGGAACGATTTTTGTCGGCTCCGTGATGGAGTTTGTGTCCGTCGGATTGGCTGATGTGAGCACAATAGATTGCCCTTCGGCCCCAACCCCGGCGAGACCCGTAAGCTTGATTTGTACCGGTTGCGCTGCGTCGGCTGTGTTGACTACTTTGAGGTAAACGGTGCCTTTTTTGCTGTCGCGCGTTGCATTGAAGAAGAGGGTTGGCAATTGTTGTTTTGGGGGCAGTACTTCGGTTCCGCGCCGGGCTGGTGGCTGCCATTCTTTCGTGGGGATACTTTCGGCGTGAATGGGCAACACGACATCCCCCAGGTAGGTATTGAACATTTGTTGGGCGTAGTAAGAGGGCGACCCGTAACTGGTAAGCGTGTCGTAGCCGATCAGGTCCGAATGCCACTGCATGGCGCCGGGATTCACGTTGACGAAGAGCGGCGCATAACACGACATCACGATCACATCGGAGTTGCGCTCCATGCCGGTCATCCAGGCAGCGTCGCCCAGTGCGGCGTTCAGGTTCGTGGTGGGCGAGCCTTCGCGCGTTGCCCACTCACCTACGAATATCTTGGTGCCGGTTCGACTTTGATTGTCATAGTGATGCGCGTCGCCTTCCATCTGCCCGGCGTTGCGGTAATAGTGATCGTCAATCACGTCAGGTGTACGGCTGGTGACCTTGGTGGTGGCGATCAACTGCAGGCTGGAATAGCGCGCTTTAATGGCGTCGTAGAACTGCGCATACCGGCCATCGTAGCTGCCCGATCTGTCGAACTCGTCTTCATTCCCGATCTCGACGTAGGTGAGCTTGAACGGCGCCGGATGTCCGTCGCGGGCGCGTTGAGCGCCCCAGGTTGTGCTGGCATCGCCGGTAACATATTCGATTTCATCAAGTGCATCCTGCACGAAGGGTTGCAGGTTGGGGCCAGGAGCAATGAAATCCTTCTTGAGCGAGTAGCCGGCATAGACAGCGAGTACGGGCTGCATGCCCAGGTCTTCGCACCACTCCAGAAATTCGAGCAGCCCCATGCCATCTGACGAGCGATAGCTCCATGGACCTTGATGACCAGGGCGCTGCGCCAGTTCATGTAACGTTTTTTTCCAGTCGAATCGTGTGGGAATGGTGTCGCCTTCCAGGTAGTTGCCGCCAGGAAAGCGCAGGAACGCCGGCTTCATGTCGGCGAGCAGCTTCATGATGTCGACGCGGTTGCCGTTGGGCCGGTCGTGCCAGGTCGGAGGGAAGAGCGAGACCAGGTTGAACCAAACTCTCCCCGGACGTTTGCTTGAGATGACGAAACGCCCCGTGACCAGGGGCGCTCCTTTCTTGATGGTTAAAGAGGCCGTGTAGGGCTGCCACTTATCCGTCAGATGTTGGATCTCAGCGCGAGCATAAGTCGTAGCGCCATCGTTGCTCTCAATGGTGAGCGTGAGCGGACCGGTGAAACCGCTGGCCGCCCTTGCATAAAACGAGGCGCGATATTTTCCGCCAGCTCTTACCGGGATGCCCCAGTAACCATCGTTGGCGACGCCCACGCGATGCGCGTCTGAAGCAGTAGTCACGTCGAGCCTAAGGCTTGTGGTAAGGACATCGTTCAGCGGCTGCGCTTGATCGAGGGCAATCGCTCCGGCAGCGCCTTTATCTTTATCTTTATCATCTTTATTTTGCACGACCGACCAGTGAACTGGAGCGCTGGCATCATCTTTAAAGATGCGGTTGCGAACCAGTTCGCCGTAGAGGCCGCCGTCATAGGAATAATTGATCTCCTCGGTCATCAGGCCGTAGAGAGTGGGACTGACGTGAGCCGCAATCTGGCTGCCGTCAATTTCGAGATGCGGCACTGCAGCGGTAGTGGTTGCGTTTTGCGAATCGGCGACTTTTTGGGCGTTCGCTGCAGAAAAAAGGCTGAATGCGGCCCATAGGGCCAGGAGTGCGGTGCGAAACAGTTTTGTCAGGCGTTCAGTCATCATAAATATAGAGTCTTTACAGACAAAGTCTTTCTTCTGTCTTTCTATCTATCTGGAAAAAAGACGGGCACAGTCCTATACCGTTTCTGTTGGCTTGGTGCAACTTTTTTCCTCACCTGCGTGTATGTTTCGTGAAGCAAAACATATTCGAGAGTCAATTGAGTTGCTTAACTTGTGCTAAATGAATCAGTTAGACCTTCGTAACAGGTTTTTATAGTACGGCAGCGGAGCTCGGCATCTGGTTTTATGTACCGAAACGTAAAATATCGAGTAAAGGAGACTGGGCGCCCCATTCTTGAGGGCAAAATTGCGCGGCCGGCGGCTGCAACTTTCTCCGCGATCAAGAACCAATTTTGTTTCACTATATAAAACGCATCCGCATAACTCTTTAAATAATAAGGAGATCAATCCGGGAGTAATGCGGCCTCAACTACCTTAATCTATAGCACTTATCGGCTCTGGGGTTGTTCCCTTTGATTTTGAACAGCAAAACATAGGCTTCTGGAAAGAAAGTCCTTGCTTGCACTAGAGCGCAGCAGGTATTACATACAACATAGCAAGGCAGACAGGAGTTAATGACTGGAAATGTCCGCACCATTTCCTATGTTCATAGAACTTACTGGCCGCCGATGTTTGGTCGTCGGGGCCTCAACCATGGGCGAGGTGAAGATACAATCTTTGCTTGCCTCCGGCGCGTCGGTACGCGTGGTCGCTCCTTCTGGCACTCCGTTGATTGAAAAATGGGCGCGCGACCGCAAGATTTCCTGGGAGAAGCGGCCGTTTCATCCCGATGATCTCAAGTCCACGTTCTTCGTCGTGGCGGCAACATCGTTACAGAAAACCAACGAATCCGTACTGCAGGAGGCGCAAAAGCGCGGCATCCTTTGCAGTGTTGCAGAAGTCTCGAATCGTTGTGATTTCTATCTGCTGCTGGAGTGGCTCCCTCAGGTCCAGGACCCATATATTAAAGAGACTCTTGTGCGGGCGCTTTCCGTCCCTTCGGCCAAACCCTTCGCGGCCCCGGTTTTAATCGAGGAGTTCCGCAAGACAGAGCCATCGCAGACATTTTTAAAGCTTGCCATTGGCAACGCGCTTTCCGTCGTCGCCGATGATGGCGTATGCGACGACATCATCGAATTGGCCCAGGAGCGGAAACACGGCAAGGCCCGCCAACTGATTGTTCTCGCGCTGGGGAATATGAAAGATCCTCGCGCTGCAAAAGCTGCCATGCAACTTCTCAATGACGAAGTTGTGGCCGGTCACGCCGTTATGGCTTTAGGGATGTTGAAAGCGAAAAGCTCAAGGAGCTCGCTCATGCCGTTCTTACAACATCGGCGCGCATGGATCCGCAGAGAAGCACAGAAGGCCATCCAAAGAATTGACGGATCCATAACCTCGGAATCGGTCAGCGCGTTTGACGAAGGCGCTAAAAGAAAGAGGCTGAGCTCCGAACTGCGCCGGGGAGCTTGAGATCACTTAGATAGGTTGCACACCATAAAGCACGCAGCCATGCGGTGGCAAGGCAAGTGTTGCAGATTTCGCTGGACCGATCTCCTTGCGCCGCCACAAGTCTCGCACTCTGTACTTCACCGCCGGCAAGCCAAGGTCCTTCCAGCGATACGTTACTCTCTGACGGCGGTCACTGAGATTAAAGACAGCCAGGTAAGTGAGATGGTTTGCTGTTCCCTGCGCCATCCAGACTACGGTACTCTCCGTTACCGTCAGCGCGTGGTTTCCACTTGAGTTCTGGTCCACCGCCAGCACCTCTGGATTTGTGAGCAACGAAGTTGTCCACGCGTCGTTGGCTGGTAAATTGCCGGATGACAAATTGCCGCCCATCATCAGCGGTGAGCGGAACACACACCACAGAGTCATGAGCGTCTGCTGTTCGTCGTGGGTCAGTCTGGTTGTGCGCGCTTTGCCCCATCCTGGGGCCGGGCCAAGATAACCCAATGGCAGCATGTCGGCATCAGGCCAGTGTCCCGGCTCCGCGAGTGACGCCCATTGTGCAACCCGGGGAAACTGGTCTCCCAATCCCTGAGGATAATCCACTGTGCTGTGCCAAAGGTCCCACACATCGTTAGAGATTCGCCACATTTGCGCGTAAGTGCGCATCTGTTCTACTTTGTCGAGCGGCGCGGGACCAGGCGAGAGGCTCAACAGGATGGGACGTCCAGTTTTGCGCAACGCCGAACTCAGCATGCGGATATCATCTTCTCTGTACGGAAGGCTGGCAATGCAATCGGCTTTGATTAAATCCACACCCCAGCTCGCGTAGAGCTCTGCAATCGAATCGTAGTAGGCCTGCGCAGCCGGCTTACTGGAATCAAGAGCGTAATTATCGGGGTTCCACGGACATTTTTTGGAAATGTCAGCAGCTCCAGCAGCCCGATAAGAAGAACCATGAATGGGAAGGTTCTTCTCCACTGCCTGTTTGGGAATGCCGCTCAGTATGTGGATACCGAACTTCAGGCCTAGTGAGTGCAGATAATCCGCCAGCGGAGTGAACCCCGCTCCATTCGATGAGGGGAAACGGTTTACCGCCGGCGTGTACCGGCCATATTCATCCATGCTGAACTGCGAATTCTTTGAGTTGCCATAAGGAGTAGGATTTGTGACAAACCACTCCATATCCACCACGACATACTGCCAGCCATACGGCTTCAGGTGCTGCGCCAGCCAATCCGCATTAGCGCGAACGTCTGACTCCTCGACAGTTGTGCCATAAGAATCCCAGCTATTCCATCCCATGGGTGGCGTCGCGGCCAGTGTCAGTGGTTCCGGTTGGCCCACGAGAGAATACGCTCGCGGCTGCGCTTTACCTTTGACCGAAAGATAGTTGACCAGCGGGCAATTGGGGATACCTTTGATTCCGCCGACGACCAACGATGCGTTGAGATCGGCGCCTGCCGCGCTGGTGTGGGTGTGGTCCTGCGGGAAGAGTGTGCTTACCTTCTCCTGGCCCATCTTTTCGTACTCATCCGCGATGGCTGCCGTGAGGTCTACGAATGTGACAGCGCTTTCTTTAGCCACCTCTGCAGACCACTCTCCAAAATGACCCGGACCGCGCTCCACCTTGCCATCCTTCCAGATGTTGCGAACTGTCAGCGAGAGCACGATCGGCGTGGCTCCCTTAGCTTTGGTCTCAGTGATGAACTTCCGCATATACCAGCCAAAAGTATGGACCACTTCTTTGTTGCCGTTCGGCATCGTGAATTCCTGTGACTCTTCTCCAGTGCCGGGCAGTGAACCGCGGGCCTTCTCTTTATCCGGAGGCCCGCCATCGTTGTGTCCAAACTGGACGAGCACAAAGTCGCCGGGCTTAAGTTCATTCCGCACGCTCTCCCATAATCCTTCCGTGACGAATGTCCGGCTGCTGCGGCCGCCGCGCGCGCGATTCAGCACATTGATTCTGGTCAGGTCGAAGTAATCCGCCAATGGATCGCCCCAACCACGGCGGTCGGAATTGCTGGCCGTGGAATCACCGATCACAAACAGTGTCGGCAGTTGCGGGTTGAGGCTTCTCGCCGCTGATGGAGATGCAGCCTCAGGCGCCGTCTGCGCTTCCGATTGGCCTGTGGAAGATTGGTTTGCGGAAAAAGAGGCTTGCGGTTGAGAATTCCAATTTCCCTGTAGTGGGAGATACAGGCAGAAAATCAACCCAAGAGCTGCGACGTAAAGTTTTTTCATTAGAGATGTGTTGCACCCAGTGTTTTGCAGTCATACGCCTGCCGCGCCTATCAATCCTAAGCTCCTTACACTCCTTACGGGTTCCCAGCACGCGCTCTTGCTGCGCGTGCTGGAATAATCCCGAAGTGCGGACCAAAGTGCGGACCAAACCGTTTCTCTTGTCTAGAACATGAACTTCAGCGCCACCTGAACTCGGCGCGGATAGTTGTCCTGGTTGCTGCTGGTGATGACGCCAAAGTTGGCGCCGGGGGTTATGCTTGGGACCGGCAATAGCGGACGATTGAAAGCATTGATCAGGTCACACCTGAACTGGATGTTGGTCCGCTCGGTAACCGCGGTGTTTTTGATGATCGAAAGGTCAACATTGTTCATGGGATTGCCGCGCACGAACGGGAACCGAAGCGGGAAGGTCCGGACGTTGTGATCGAGCTGAAGCTTTGGATTGTTGATGAAACCCGGCGCGGTTGGGTCCGGGTTCGTCGCTCCCGCTACCCGGAATAACTGCTGCGGTGTTCGCTGGCTCTCCGGTAAAAGAATGCTTCTGGGATCACCGTTGAAGATCAAGTTGCCTGTTGTGAGGTTGCACAGCGGGTTACAGGTGTAGAACGAGATGAGTGCTCCGGTCTGATGGACATAAGTTCCCGTCACCTGCCAGCCGCCCACGATCCTCGATACTACTCCGCCCGCGTCCTTGAGAAACAGATGGCGCGGCCCGAACGGTAATTCGTAGATCGAAGTGAGCGACAACCGCTGGGGATAGTCGGAGTCTGAAATGACTCTGACAGGCCGTGGATCATTCTGGTTGGGCAACTCCGTAGCTTGCATAAATTTGGACCAGGTGTAGCTGGTCTGGAGCGAGTAGCCATGGGAGAATCTTTTGCTGATGCTGAGTTGACCCGAGTGATACCAGGAATACCCGTCATTGGTGGTTGCGGTTATCGTGTCAAATTCAGGAAACGGCCGCAGCAATCTCTCGCGCGATATGGTTGGCGTATTTCCGATCGTAGAGTTGGCCGGAATAAGCGGAGTACCCGGGGCTGGGACATAGAACGGGTTGGCTACTGTTCCTGTCAGATAGAGCCTGCGCGCGTCATCCCGAAGCGGACTGGTGCTCAAGTACTGCTGCGGCGTTGCATTCAAGTTGCGGGTAACTTCGATGTGTGTGCCGCGATTGCCTACGTAGTCCGCTCGCACCACAATGCCGCCGAACAGTTCGCGCTGCACTCCCAGCGACCAGCGCTGCATATAGGGCGTTTTCGGATGCTGGTTGAAGAATACGATCGCATTTCCCAGAAACGTCTGTGCGCCTAACGCGGCTCCCACCGGGTCCTGAATGCCATTAGGAAACGGGTTGGAGAGCGTCGAGATGCAGCCCCCTGCAACCAGATTAGCGGCAGGACACCCTGCTTTGGCCGACACGTTGTCAATGTTTTGAACAAAGCTTGTGGTTTGGCTGAAGCCCGACTGAACGACGTCGCCACGCCGTTGCCCCAGGAACCCGTAGAAGATTCCATAGCCGCCGCTCACCACCGTTTTTGGATTCAGGGCATAGGCAAAGCCGATGCGAGGCATGAAGTTCTTTTTCGGTGTCGAATACAATCCCCGCGACTGTCCGTTGACGCCGGCGAACTGTAGTCCGCCCAGTACCATAAATTGCGAGGCTGGTATCTCAGGCGTTGGGGCAGCCGCATACTTTGCCTGCACCTGCGCCTGCATTGCCTGTACGTAGTTAGGGTCGAAGCCGGTCACGCTCTTGTTGAATCTCTCGGTCAATGGCTGTTCGAACTCGTAGCGCAGGCCAAGGTTTAGCGTAAGTTTGGGAGTGACCTTCCAGTCGTCCTGAGCGAACAAGCCCCAGGTGAGGGATTGCTCCGCGAACGATGCTGCCCGTGTCACTCCGCCGCCATTATTCGGTATTCCCAGCAGAAAATCGGCGAATGACAGCGCCACTTGCGTGGGCGTTGAAGTGTCTGTCGGTTTCGTATAGGTGTTGTCAAAATTGAACCGGCCGGTCTGATCGTTACTGGCGAACAGATCATTCTGACGATAAGACCGGAATTCCACTCCGGTCTTGAGGGAATGCGTGCCTACAATCTTATTCAGGATTGCGCTCGCTGAATGCGTGTCGTCGGGTCGGAACTCATTGGTTTGCCCGGTGCCCTGGTAAGAGTTAATGTCCAAGCGCGGAAAGCGCCTGATGCCTGCCGGTATGGCGCTGGCGTAGGCAGCAGGGAAGCCAACCGAGGTCAGGTCAAACCCATATCCTCCTGGAGCCATGTCTTGCGCACGGATAAACCTGTTGTAGCCATACTTTACGTTCAACACCGTCGTCGGATTGAAGATGTAGACATCATCAATGACCGCCTGGCGCGAGATGAATTGGAAGAGCGTGCCGGTGGCGATGGTGTGGAAATAGTCGTCGTAGAAACCCACTCTCTTATACCAGCTCGCCCGGCCAAAGATTTTGTGGTTGGGGCTCAAGGAGTGGTCTACCCGGACTGTGAAGGTATCGTATTGCTTGGTCTGCTCCTGCAAACTGGAATCAACGTTGTTGCTTTGGAAACCCGTGAGGCCCGCAGTCGTCGGGTTTGAGAAAAATTGCAACAGGTTCTGAGCAACCGGATTGATCAGATTGGCCGGAATGATGTTGCCAGGAAACGCGCTTTCGCTGTAATGGCCGCTCCCCGGGGCGCCGATCGGAACACGCGTGTACGGATTATAAATCTGGTACTGCGAACCGTTGGGCAGCGCCAGAAAGGCGGAGAAGTCTCCGTTTCTCATGGCCGGTGTGGGGACCGACGGCGTCGTGCTGTCATAGCGCGGCCGGGCATCGCGGATGCCCTCCCAGCCGAAGGTAAAGAAAGTTTTGTCGTGTCCGTTATACAGCTTCGGCAGAATCACTGGCCCGGTTACGGTTGCTCCGTAACGGTTGGAAAATGATTTTGGACGAGGCTGCCCATGGTAGTTGGCGAGGAAATCGTTGGCGGCAAGTTTGCCGGGCTCTTTGCCGTAGTATGCCGTACCATGGAGGGCGTTGGTGCCGGACTTGATGCTGATGCTGGTCACTCCGCCTTCAGTATTCCCAAATTGTGAATCATAGGTCGTGGTCTGCACCTTGAATTCCTGGATAATGTCCGTGGGCGGAACGTAAGACGCAATCACTTCGTTGCCGTTGGCCCGCGCCGTGCTGACCACGCCATCAATCATCAGGTCGCTGCGGTTGGCCCTTGTCCCATTCACGGTGTAACCCACGATATGCGTTGGTTCGAAGGGCCGGTCCAGCCTCAGGGAGCGGGCAAAGGTTACGCCCGGCGATTGTGAGATCAGGTTATAAGGATCGCCATGCACGAGCGGAAGATTTGCAATACTATTTTGCTCCACGTCCACACCTGTCGAGGCGCTTGAAGTTCTTATTGCGGGAGCGTCTCCTACGATCGAAACCTCGTCGGTGACTTGTCCGACCTGTAGCGTAACTGCGATGTCACGGGTCTCATTCATCTGCAGAGTAATGCCGGTCTGCACAAACCTCTTGAAGCCGTGCGCTTCCACCGCGATCTGGTAGGTCGTTGGAAGCAGGTAAAGGGCCTCAAATATCCCGTCGCTGTTGGTTCTCAAAGAGACGCTTGTGCCTCTGGCCACATCCGTGACCTTCACGGATGCCTCGCGAACCACGGCTCCAGTGACATCCACCACTCTTCCTGTGATAGCACCTCTCGCTTCCTGGGCACACACAGACGTCGCGGAAAATTGTAAGGTGATGATGAAGAACGTTAAGAACGCTATTGGCGTTCGGCGAAGTATGTACTGGATCATGGCAGCCCCCCTTTGGCATGATCAACCACAATTTGGTTCAGGAATAGGTTTGCCCTGTGATTTCTCAACTTTTACAGTTGCGGAAAAATTCTCTACATCAGAGAGCGGCTTCAGCCGTCACTCAAGTCGCTCGTAATGTGTCGGGCTTCAGCCCTCAACATAAAAACCGCTTGCCAGGAAATTTTTCTGCGACCTGTTTGGGCAAACTCCTTCCCAAAATTCCGGGGCTAGCGTACTGATGTATGAAAAGCGAAGTCCAGTGCTTTCTGCGTTTGAACCTGTGTTTTTTATTGCGAAACGTTTTTTCGCTGGCCAACATGCAGGTAAGTGCCATTAAACAAACAAATTACATGTATTTATAAAATCTATATAAGACGTCAACCCGAATCGTCTGCCTTGTCGGATGTTTCACATAGCAAAACGCCGTACATGTCTTTGACCGTGCTTTCGAGGGGTGCCGGGTCTGTTTCCCTGTTTCGGTTGATCTCACAAACTTCAAGACGATTGACATGCTTGTGTCGCACACGATAGTTTCACATCCTTTGATGCGCGCTGTGCGCGCATCGGTGGGAGCCCCCGGCTTTAGCCGGGGGTAAGGTTCGTAGGGTTTTGGGCTTTAGCCCCGGCCTCTTTGTGAGTAAGACATTGTTTACGCAGCCATCAATAGCCCCCGAGGCAAAGAGTCCAATCACAGCACCAGGAGAACTCAAGCAATGCGATACCACCGGTTGATCAAGCTCCTTCTGATGGCTTCATTCGCCTTCACTGCTCATGCCCAGACAAAAACTGCCGCGCCTCCCGCTTTCACTGTCGAAGGCGACCACTTCGTGCTGAATGGAAAACCGTTCAAGGTGCTTTCCGGCGAGCTTCACTACGCCCGCATTCCGCGTGAATACTGGCGCCAGCGTCTGCGCATGGCCAGGGCCATGGGTCTGAACACGGTTGCTACTTATGTCTTCTGGAATGTTCATGAACCCCAGCCCGGGGTTTATAACTTCAGCGGAAACGCAGACTTGGCCGCCTTCGTTCGCATGGCCCAGGAAGAAGGCTTATATGTGCTGTTGCGCGCAGGCCCGTACTCCTGTGCTGAATGGGAGCTTGGAGGATTCCCCGCGTGGCTGCTGAAAACTCCCCAGATGCAAAAAGCCCTGCGCAGCAACGATGATGCCTTCATGCAGCCCGCGGAACGCTGGCTGTTGCGGCTGGGCCAGGAAGTCGCGCCTCTTCAAATCGGACGCGGCGGCCCAATCCTGGCCACGCAGATTGAAAATGAATATGGAAACTTCGCCTCCGATCAGGCCTACATGGTGCACTTAAAAGAAATTTTCGTGCGTGCGGGTTTCACCGATTCGCTCCTCTATACCGCCGACAATTGGCGCAACATTCCCAAAGGCATCATACCTGGCGTGTACGCAGCCACCAATTTCGGCATCAGGAACCACGAGAAAGGGATGGATGCTTTGGCGCAAGTGCGCCCCGGCCAGGCACTTTTCGTCTCCGAGTATTGGCCAGGCTGGTTCGATCACTGGGGCCACCCCCATGAGACGCGACCCATTGCGCCTCAGCTCGAAGACCTGGATTACATCCTGAAGCATGGCACCGGGGTGAACATCTACATGTTCCACGGTGGCACCAGCTTCGGCTTCATGAGCGGTTCGAGCTGGACTGACCAGAAGTTCCTGCCCGATGTCACCAGCTACGATTACGATGCGCCGCTCGACGAAGCCGGTCATCCAACCCCAAAGTACTTCGCCTATCGTGAACTTCTCGCCAAGTATGCGTCTGCCCCGCTTCCGCCGGTTCCCGAAGCTCCGCCGGTCGTAACCGTTTCTGATTTTGCTCTCGAGCAGTCGTCTTCCCTCTGGGAGAATCTTCCACAACCTGTCCGCAGCGAAGATCCTCAACCGATGGAGCACTTCGGTCAGTCTTACGGATACATCCTCTATCGCACTCACATCTCAGGCCCGCAAAATGGCAACCTGGAGTTGGATGAACTCCACGATTACGCGCACATTTACCTGGATGGAAAGCTGATCGGAACGCTTGACCGCCGATTAGGTCAAAGCTCGCTGCCTCTCACTACCACGGCTGCCTCCAGCCAACTGGATATCCTGGTGGAAAACTCCGGCCGCATCAACTCGCAGGGCATTATGCGCACCGAGGTCAAAGGCATTACGCATCAGGTGCGGCTTGCTGGAAAACCGCTCACAGGGTGGCATATCTTTCCCCTGCCGCTGAGCTCTCTCGACAACATGAAGTACCACTCGAAATCCGAAACAGAACCCGGCCCTGCCTTCTTCCGCGGCCACTTTGAGATCACTACCCTCGGAGACGTCTTTCTCGATGTTCATAATCTGAGTAAGGGTGCTCTCTGGATCAACGGTCACGCCATCGGCCGCTTCTGGAACTTGGGTCCGCAACAAACGCTGTTGGTTCCCGGTCCTTGGTTGCACCAAGGCAAGAATGAAATTGTGGTCTTCGATTGGTTCGGAAAGCAGGGCGCAACTCTTCCGCATCTCGCCGGCCTGCCAAAACCAATTCTCGATGCTCCCACCAGAGACACGATCGGGAGCAAGCAGGAGTAGCGTTCACTTGTTTGTTATGATGAAACTGCTTCAAAGAGGAATTGTCGAAATCCGCGTTAATCCGTGAAATCAGCGGTTTGCTTTTCTTTGTGCCCTTTGTGTGTACTTCGTGTCCTTTGTGGTTGCTTTTGTTTTCTATGGCCCCATTGTGGTCCCATTGTGGTATCAAACTCTTTGTTCCTGGGCAAGCGGGCACTATCATCATTCTGAAAGTGTATCCAGCATTCAAGAATGCGAGGTCAGGGTCAGCTTTTGGCGAGCGAGGTTCTGCACGAACCAAAGCGAGTCGGGGTCCCCGGCCCTACGGGTCTTTGAAAATTCGCGAAAGCGTCCCTCAGAAACGGCCCGCACTGATATATATCCAGTAAACACCGTGGACTATACGAGCACTAGCTCAGCAAGTGCCCACCGCGACAGCTACTTTCCCCAGTAAATACGGGGTGATCATGCTGTGTCAGGAGTCCCAAACACTTGCTAGCAAATAGGGGGGAGGCCCACTTTTCGTACCCCGGAGTCCCGGGGCCGACGATTACTAGAAGGTCAGGGGCAGCTTTCTCCGTGCCGTTAAGAGCTTAGAGCTTCTTTCTCACGACCCAAGCTTGCAGGGGGGTACCCCCCTAAACCTCAGCGAGTTTTTGTCCCGGCTAAGAGCTTCTTTTTCTCACCAGCTCAATTGCACCAGCGAGACCGCATGCCGTGGGAGTTTGAAATTCAGTCCTATGTTGCCTCCCTTGATCTCAATCCATCGCGGCGAATCAAGTTCCTGCAACTGCCCGGCGGCTTCGAGTGCCGCGTACTGCTCCTGGGTGGGGTTCTGTGGTGAGCCCATACTCTTCCACAGCGTGTAGGCGTTGCTGTGGGTTTGATCAATACGGTAATGCCGGAGCAATACGTGCCTGGCCGCATCTGGCACTCCGTTGATGTTGAGCTCTATGTTCGCTTCCGGTCCCGGCACATCATCGTCGTGGTAGTTCCAGACCATTACGGAGATTTCGTGCTCCGATCGCACCGCGAGCCCATCTACATCGGGATTGTCGCGCACGCCTTCTTTCAGCACTTCATCCAGCGGCACGCGGCCACTGCTTTCAACTTTCACGCGGTCGCCATGCATCAGGCCTGCCATGCGAAAAAAATTCAGAACTGGCTTATCAACACCGTTGGTTGCCAGGGTGCGGAAGCCGTCGAAGTAAGGCTGATCTTCGAACTCGAACGCCCAACTCAGCATGCCTTCGATGTTCGTGCCCCGGCGCTCTGCCAGTTCAAGAATGTTCTTCAACATGACCGCGGTGTACGTGGGATAGAGCGGTCCGTTGCGGTAAGCATTTTGAGGATACACACGCGCAGAACACGCCGCGCATCCTTCCGGGTCCGATTCGCTGAGCACGATCGGCAGACTGCGGAATTTCGGGAACCCGGCCACAATCTCATATCCCTTGTCTACGTCCTGCGTGTTTTTCGCCAGGCCCATTCGCACGCGCCCGTCGACCAGCGCAGGCCGGCCCTTGGCATGATACGTAATGAAATCGAGTGGAGCGCCCGTGCCTCCAGTAGCGAAATTCTTGCCATGATCGCAATGCTCGAGAAACTGTTGTAAGAACGCGGCCGCTTTGGGGCCTGAGGGGCTGGTGCTGGCCGGTCCGCCAACTCTCGCCGAGGCGAGGGCGCGCTTCACCGCCGCCGCAGTATAGTCGTAGAGCTTGTCATACTCTTCCGGCGTCCCGTGCCAATACGAGATGTCCGGTTCATTCCAGACCTCCCAATACCACGACTCAACCTGCTGCTTGCCGTATTTCTCTACGCTGTGCCGCACCCACTGATATACCAGCTCGCCCCACTTGTCGTAGTCCTTGGGCGGATACGACCAGCCGATGGAGTAATCTTTGTTGGCCGCACCCGGAATCCATGTTGGACGATACGGCTCCGGGTTTGAAGACAAAGCTTGCGGCATGAAGCCGATCTCCACAAACGGCTTGGCTTTTGCCTGAAGGTAGGTGTCGAAAATCTGGTCTACAATTTTCCAGTCATAGACAGGTTTGCCGGAAGCGTCTTCGGTATACGCATTCGTAGAACCCCACTTCAAGCCGGGTGTGCCGTCTCCAGTCGCGAGCAGGAAGTGGGTGCGAATATAGACCGGAACGGAGCTCATCGCGGCCAGCTCACCGATCAACTTGCGGCCATTCTTGGTGTACGTGTAATTCGGCTCGTCGTATCCGAAGTAAGACGAGATCGGTTTAAACGGACCAAGTTTAGAGTTTGCATCCACATGAATGGCGACTGGTTCTTGCGCCAGCAACAGGCCCGGCGTGAGCGCGATCAGAATGAAACAGAGCAAGGCCCTTGCCATTTTCGCAGTCCTTAGAAAGTCATACTTCATCGTGAACTTGTACACGCTGCCTCCATGTTCTCTGCCTCAATGAATGTTTTGCCGGTTGTCAGCTTCAAAACGGATCGAACCTGAACCAATCAAAGTCGGCATAACCCATTTCGCGGCTCGTGCCAGGACCCACGGCGAAGATGCCGACCTTCGCGCCAATCCACCTGCCCTGCCGCGCCGTGAATGGTTCGCCGATTGGAGTGAAGTTGATGCCGTCAATGCCGTAGCTGAAACTGGCGACCGCCTGCTTTGACACTCCAACTCGCAAGTAAAATGTCTTTCCCTTTACGGGAATGCCAGTGCTCACACGTTCTGGCGCATGCCGGTCGGCGTCCTTACAGATGGCCTGCGAGATCAACAGCCCTTCGGCCCTCTTCTCCACAGATACATAGGCATAATCCATTCCCATGATGATGAGCCCGGCTTTCTCGCCATCGGCTCCCGGCGTAAAAGTTACTTTCGTAGTGACCGTGAACTCCGGGCCCGGGAACTTTTGCAGCAGCAGGTTCGGGGCGTCCCACAGATTTTTAAAATCTGGCGGCGTCGCGATATTGAATATCCGCAGAAATCCCAGACCTCCAGCCGGGAAGGCCCAGCCTGGCTTTGGATTCGCCTGCCACTGCCATTGCATGCCAAGTTCATTGCTGTTGAATTCGTCGGAATCCGCCGGAGTTGCCACCGGCCACACTTTGCCCACGTTCGGCTTTTTCCACGAAGCCACGGGCTGGTTTTGCTTTCCCATTACCGGCCAATCGTCCACCCACGTCATTGGCTCCAGATATACAACGCGTCCGTAGGTGCCCATGTCCCGAAAATGCAGGAACCACGATTCGCCCGTCTGCGTCTTCACCCATGCGCCCTGATGCGGTCCGTTGATTTGCGTGCTACCCTGCGCCAGCACAACTTTCTGCTCGTAAGGTCCATACACGTTCTTTGCGCGAAGGGCCAACTGCCAGCCGGTCTCCACTCCACCCGCAGGCGCAAAGATGTAGTAATAATTGTTGCGCTTGTAGAATTTCGGTCCTTCAACCGTGGGGTTTCCATCATGACCGTCGAACACCAGCACGCCATCATCCACCAGCTTGGTTCCGTCAGTGCTCATGCGGCTGACCACGAGAACGCTCTTGATGCCAGAGCGGCTCGCTGCCATCGCACTGACCAGGTATGCGTTGCCGTCGTCATCCCACAGCGGACACGGATCAATCCATCCCCTCGCCTGTTTGATCAGCAGAGGTGTTGACCATGGTCCTGCTGGGTTCTTTGCCTTCACCATGTAAATCCCGAACTCTGGATCGGGATAGAAAATGTAGAACTCACCGTCGTGATAGCGGATCGCCGGCGCCCACACTCCGTTGCCATGCTGCGTTTTGCTGTACACCTCGACGGGAGGCTGTTGATTCAACGCATGTCCGATGATCGTCCAGTTCACCAAGTCTTTCGAGTGCAAGATGGGCAGGCCCGGCACAGCATCGAAGCTGGAAGCGGTCATGTAAAAATCGTCACTTACGCGGATCGCATCCGGATCAGAATAGTCGGCGTATAGAATCGGGTTCTTGTATGTGCCGTTTTTATTGTCGGCGACCCAAATATGGGAGACATTCGGATTTAGAGATGCCTTTTTCCTGGCGACGTTCCCGCCGGCATACAAGCTGCCTTGTGCAATGAGAATGGTAAGAGTAAGAACGCTTGAGTTGATTTTGAAGGGCTTTTTTCGAGACATTGATTTCGATAAGGAATAATAGTAGAGAAACCTTTGAATGCTTTTATAGAACAGGCAGCTCCTGCCAGCACCCTGCCTTCTTACTAAGATTCTTCCTTTTCGTGAGCCGCTAACACTTTAACCACGTAACGGACTCGCCGTGAATCGGCCTCGCTGCCCCCCAATTTCGTGGATGGCAAAGTTTGGCGCGGGCCAGCCAGCGAAGGCGGTTGCATCAAACTGTCGTTTGGGTAGAAATGGTCCACAGTGCTCGGTGTTACCAGCTTATGTTCAACAAAGACAGCGGGAGGCACTAGCTTCTTGTTCAGGATATCCAGGCTGACCCGGATTAGGTCCGGCCCATAGCGCTCTGGGAAGAAAGCAACCGAGCCGATGAGATGGGTATTCGGCTCGCGCAACTCGGCTCTTCCTTCCGGTGATGCATTCTGTCCCATAATGGCACACGTTTCTGCACGACCCGCTTCTTCAAACGCACGCAAAGCGCCGATAGCGCTGAGGTCATTAATGGCCCCGACCACCAAGCGCCGGGAGCGCGTGAACTGCAAATGCCGGCGTACTGCTTCAAAGCTTCTCCCCCAGTCTCCATCACCGTTCAAATGCTTGACCAGGCAATTTTTTGCCTGCGGCAGAGACAAGTGCAACCCCACCAGCATTCCAGTGAGCCGCATCTGCGGAAGATTGCCCGCGCGGCGCAACTCGAGCAGAATGATTTCGTCCAGCTCGGAGTGCCAGTGCTCTTTGACCCACCGGCCGAGATGGCGTCCGCCGATCAGTCCCGCCTCGTAGTTGTTGGCCCCATAATAAGTGGCTCCCGGATGCGGAATATCAATGGCGATCATGGGAATGTTCGCCTCGCGGTACTTTGCCGCAACGATTGGCGCCACGGTTTCGTCAGTTTGAAATTCGATGGCCAAATCTACTTTCTCGCGCACCAGAAGATCAGCATTGCTCTGGGCGATCTTCGGGCTGTAGCGGTTATCGAGTGAGATAAGCTCGATGCCCTCTGCCGTGGCGGCTCGCTGCAAGCTCGCGGAAACTTCTCTGGAAAATTCATAATCGGTGCCTTGGGCGGCGTAGCCCAGCCGGTAGAGCTTCTGCTTGAGCGGACGTATGTTCGATTGATAAAGGTTTTTGCCGACCTTCTCCACGATGCCGCACGTTTCTAAAGTGTGGAGCAGGCGGAAGGCCATGGTCTTCGGCAAGCCGCTTCGTTCCGCGATCTCTTTAAGCGGAAGGGCTTCTCCTACAGAACAGAATGCCGAAAGAATTTTGGAAGAATGGACAACCGATTTAACCAGATATGGATCTCGACTTCTTAAATTGGAGCTCATGAATGCGGCGAGGAGTATACCAGAAAATACCTCTTCTTGCGTTCTGCATAGCAAAATCTACCTGGATTTTTCACAAATCCTTATTTGCCCCTGCAACTGGGCTTTTTATATTTGTATGTCTTTGTTTTATAAGGATTTTTTGGCAAGATGGAACAATCGCAAAAAATTTTGCGATGCGAAATAATTAACGTAATCCAGAAAAACGCCTTTTCCAGCCCTCCAGACGTGTAATCTCGCTCCGCTATGGACGCTCCAGATACAGATTTGCGAACCGGGAGAAGTGTAGCGCCCGCTGACGATTTTCAGGCAGAACCAGTCCCGGGCTCGAATGGCAAACCAGGTTCCAACGGTCGTGTGAAACGTGTCTGCTTTATGTTGCAGGTAAAGCCTGAACGTCTTGAGGAATATAAGCGCTGGCATAGTGCAGTATGGCCCGAGATGCTCGCTGCTTTGCGCGAGACCGGTTGGAATAACTACTCATTGTTTCTGCGGGCTGACGGTCTGCTGATCGGGTACCTGGAAACTGAAGATTTCGAACGGGCGCGAGCCGAAATCTCCAGACTCGACGTGAACAAACGATGGCAGCGCCAAATGGCCGATTTCTTCGTGCAGCCTGAGGGCTTGTTGCCAGACCAGACCATGGAATTTCTGGAAGAGATCTTTCACGTTTAAAGTAGCGTCCGCCTCCCGCTCGATGTATGCGTCGCATAAAACCTGTTTCGCCCCACCAAAGATTTGACACCAAATTGTCTCGCCGAGTCACAATCATATGCTTCCCGAAGTTGAACATTAGTGGCTTGCTTTGAACGCTTTACATCTCAAGTTCTTCCCCCGAAATTAGTTTTGCAATAAGAAATAAGAGCACGAGACGAGAAAGTATTTGACCCCTGCTTTGATCTGGCCTACAAACTCGGTCGTTTTGTAATTAATTGTAATTAAGAGACCACCCTAGTGGCCCTTTGCAACGGAGGACTTGTCAACATGAGAAATTGCACCACCTTACTCAAATTAGTCCTGAGCTTTTTGTTGATCTTCAGCGGCTTGGCCGCATTCGCTCAGGTAACACTCACCGATAACGGCTCTACAGTGATGCTCGCCAATGGGACCGTTACCGCGATCATTCAGAAAAGCAACGGCCAGATTACCTCGCTGAAGCTGGGCTCGCTCGAGACGGTCAGTGGCAACATCTACTACAGCATGGATGGCGGCGCTAGTTACCAGACCCCCGGTCCCTGCGTCTATTCTGTTACTAGCCAGACTGCCGACACGGTAGATCTCTCTTTTTTTCAGGTCTTCACCAGCCAGCCGCACGCCTTCGACATTGACGTTCACTACGTGATGCGGAGCGGCAGCTCCGGAGTGTACACCTACGCAGTTCTGAGCCACCCGGCGAGTTACCCCGCCACCAGCGTGGGTGAGTGGCGTACAGTTTGGAAGCATCCCAACGACGGTACCAATTTTACCTTTGAGAACATTTACGTGGATGATGCCAGACACTACCAGGGACCTTCCTTCTTCGACATCACGAACGCCACAGCAACTTCAATCGCCGAGGTGGTATTCCTGAACACTGGTGTTCGAGCCAACACCTACTTCGGCAAATACGATTACAACGCCGAGTACTACAAGATCGGCACGTGGGGCCATGCCAGCAACGCGCACCATGCGGGTGCATTTGTTGTCCTGGGCAGCGAGGAGTTTCTGAATGATGGCCCAACCAAGCAGGACCTGACGATCGCCGAGGGTTACGTGCTTATGCACTATGGCAGGAACCACTACGGCGGATCGGGCACCGGTGTTGCCGCGGGTGAGAGCTGGAGCAAGATCTACGGCCCCTGGTTGCTTTACGTGAACTCGTGCCCCAGCGGTGCGGACGCTTGTTGGGCGGACGCGAAGGCCAAGGTTCAAACCGAGCAAGCGGCCTGGCCGTATTCCTGGCTTACGACAAATAGCCTCTATCCGCAGGAAAGCGGCCGCGGAACAGCCAGTGGTAAGTTGACCGTCAATGATTCGCTGAAGCCCGCGGTCAACAGTGCCAATGCTTGGGTCGGCGTGGTCCCACCCGATTCAGGTGTCAACTGGCAGGATGAATCCAAACTTTATGAATACTGGGTGAAAGCTGATTCCGCCGGCAACTTCAGCATTCCTCATGTGCGTCCTGGTACATATAACCTGTATGCTTTCGTGACCGGAGCAGTTGGAGAGTATTCCCAAAGTGGGATCTCGGTGACCGCAGGAGGGACAACCTCGCTGGGCAACGTGACCTGGAATGTGGTTCATCCCGGCAACAGCATTGCTTGGGAAATCGGCGTGCCCGATCGCTCAGCCGCCGAGTTCAGACACGGGAACGATTACTTTCAGGCCTTCCTGTACAACAATTTCTCCAACGAGTTGCCCAATCCCATCAATTACACGGTGGGTACCAGTAATTGGGCGACTGATTGGAACTATGTCCACACCGCCTACAACGTAGGCGGGACCCTTAACCAATGGCCCTGGAACATTCATTTCAATCTGGCCAGTGTGCCCGCCAGCGGGAACGCAACCCTCACCCTGGCTTGGGCGAGCACGAATTCTGCCGCTGAGCAGGTTTTCGTCAACGACCCTAACATGGCGAATCCGCCGTTGACAGATTTTACGCCGGCTGTCGGAGGCGGGAACGCGCTCATCCGCGAGGGTATCCACGCAAAATATAGTGTGGATTACGTCACGATTCCTGTATCTCTGCTGCACGCAGGGGCCAATACCATCACGCTGCTGCAGCGCAGAGGAGTCTCTGGCATCGGCAATCACGTGATGTACGACTACATTAACCTGGAACTGCCCACAGCTTCGCCGGATTTCGGCATCTCGGCATCGCCGGGTTCGCAGACAGTGGGCGCGGGAGCCAGCGTCCCCTACACAGTAACGGTTACGCCTGCAGGTGGCTTCACTGGAACCGTGAACTTCAGCGTCAGCGGATTGCCAAGTGGCGCGACGGGCAGCTTCAATCCAACATCAGTCGCAGGCTCGGGTAGTTCAACGCTGTCGGTGACAACCAGCAGCACAACTCCGGCCGGAACCTACACTCTGACCATAACGGGAACCAGCGGCAGCTTATCGCACACGTCTTCTGTAACACTGGTGGTTACGTCTCCTCCTGACTTCAGCATCGCCGCATCCCCAGGCACGCAGACGGTCACGGCTGGAGCGGGCACTACCTACACAACTACCGTGACAGCAGTGAACGGCTTCACTGGCACGGTGAACTTCAGCGTCAGCGGATTGCCGAGTGGCGCAAGCGGCAGCTTCAATCCAACGTCGGTGGCGGACTCGGGAAGCTCGTCCCTGTCGGTGACAACCAGCATCTCGACTCCAGCGGGAACCTACACGCTGACCATAACGGGAACCAGTGGCAGCCTGGTGCACTCAACCACCGCCACTCTTGTAGTAAATCTGCCGCCGCCCGATTTCAGCATTGCTGCATCCCCGGGCACGCAGACGGTCACGGCAGGAGGCGGCACTAGCTACACAACTACCACGACGGCAGTGAACGGCTTTTCGGGCACGGTGAACTTGAGCGTGAGCGGATTGCCAAGTGGAGCAACAGGCAGCTTCAACCCAACATCAGTCACGGGCTCGGGAAGCTCGACCTTGTCAGTGACAACCAGCAGCTCGACTCCTGCCGGCATCTCCACGCTGACCATATCGGGAACCAGCGGCAGCCTGGTGCATTCAGCTACAGTGACACTGGTAGTCAACCCTGTCACTGGTCTGCCACCGGGCTGGGCGGATTTGGATATCGGTGCGCCCGGCATGGCCGGCGGCGCCAGCTTCAGCTCTGGCGTGTTCACAGTGAAGGGCGGCGGGGCCGATATCTGGGGCACTGCGGACCATTTCAACTACGCCTCAGAATCCTTGACCGGGAATCTGACGATCACCGCGCGAGTGGCGAGCCTGCAGAACACAAATAGCTGGGCAAAGGGTGGAGTAATGGTCCGGGAGACAACCGCCTCGAATTCGGCTTACGTCTACGTGTTCGTTTCACCCAGCAATGGAGTGAATATGCAGTACCGGCCCTCGACGGGAGCCAGTGCCGTGCAGTTGGCCCAGATTACCGGTCATACGGCGCCTTACTGGGTGCGGCTGGTGCGCTCGGGCAACACTTTCACCGGATTCGCTTCGGCTGATGGGGTGACCTGGACACAGGTTGGATCAATTACCGTGACTATGGCGAGCAATGCACAGGAAGGTCTAGCGGTAACGGCGCACAACAATGCTGCGCTGAACACGTCGACGTTCGACAACGTGACTGTAGGACCGTAAGTTGTATGGTGAAGGTGGGCCCCAACATTATATATAGGGCCCACCTTTCTCCGTATGCGTACGCTGAGGAGCACCCGGATTTAGCCACTGAAAATCCAAATTCATCACGCAAAACCTTTTCCCCGCGAGTTCCTAATGTGGGAAGGTTTAGATTTCCCTGTTTGGTGTATTGCTATGCGAAACGGATGGCTTGAAAGGTGTTCGCTGTCCGCCACACCTGTAAATGGACTGGTTTAACCACAATCCTCCTATTATGAGTACTCTAGATTAAAAATCAACTCCCCATCTTCGTTTTATCTGACAAAACCTTCCCTTTTGGCCAGCAACTCGTTGACACTCATTTCTTTCCGGTGCTACATAAGCGTCCGATTGATTTGAGGAATGCCCGTACATATGAGGCTTCCCAAAAACGGGGGAGAGCATGAAGTTTTTACTGCGTTTTCGCATACTGAGCGTGATTGTGTTGTTGTCTGGATTTCTAGCTGCACAAACCAACCGGGGCGCAATCTCCGGGACCGTCTTTGATAAATCTGGCGCCGTGGTACCCGGAGCCACAGTCACAGTAACCAATCTTGGCACCAACCAAAAGAGCGTAGCCAAGACCGCTCATAACGGCGCGTACAGCGTCCTTTCTCTCGATCCTGTACTGTACAGCGTGACCGTCGAGGCTAAAGGATTCAGGACAGAGATTGTCGAGCAAGTTAAGGTGGATACCGCTGGCGTTGCGACGGTAAACGCGACGCTTCAGATCGGGACATCCAACCAAGCGGTCACAGTCAATGCCGAAGCGGCGCAGATCAATACCGTATCCGGCACCACGGGCACGACTGTCACCGAGCGCGAACTCACAGACGTACCCCTGATCAATCGCAGTGTGTTGGATCTAGCGGTGACCCAGCCCAACATTACTGGGGAGGCGGGCAGCGAAGATCCTGCGATATCCGCGAATGCCACCGTACCCGGCTACAACCTGAGCATCAATGGAGCGCGGCCCGGCGCCAGCACCTTTCTTTCCGACGGCGTCAACAATACCGGGGTAAGCCTGGCACGCACCATGGTCAGCTTCTCGCCCGAGACTGTGCAGGAGTTCTCGGTGCAGACCTCGGCGTTTTCTGCGGAATACGGGAACACCGGCGGGGGTATCATCAACGCCACGACTAAATCGGGTACCAACCGGTTCAACGGCACAGCGCTCTGGTATAACCGTAATCCCTATTTCGGCTCCCCGAACTGGATCGCTGGCCCCACGGCCCACAAGCCGCCCGGGCCCGCCCTCAAGTACAACCAGTTTTCGCTCACCGCCGGCGGCCCGGTGATTATCCCCAAGCTTTACCACGGTCAGAATAAGACCTTCTGGTTTGCCGCTTATGAGCCCCGCTACCGGCGTGACCAATGTTCAAATTGCAGTGACAGCTACCCACTGATGCCTACCGATGCCATGCGTGCCGGCGACTTCAGTGGCACAACCATGGTCAAGCAACCGAATGGCGGCGCGATCGTCAGGGTTCCGAGTACTGTTGCAGCGCAGTTTGGATTCGCGTCCGTCAGCGACGCCAATATCTATAACCATTACATTCTGACCAATGGCAATCAGTTCCTTAACGCAGGAACGCCGTACGCGCAGTTCGCGGGCAATGTCATTCCGCAGGCCTATCTCGATACGACTGCCCTTAAGGCTCTGACGTATATTCCCAGAGCGGGAACTTATTTTCTTGACCCTAATGGTAACATCACAAATTTCTTTAACCCGCGCACGCTGAGCCAGGATGAGACCCGGTATACGGTGCGTGTTGACCACATCTTCTCGCAGAACAACCAGATCAACGGGCGCTACACCAACCAGCCCACCATCAAAAACCAGTTTACCCCCTGCTGTACAACCGGCGCGAGCGCTGAGTACACGTACTCGAAGCAGGCAATGATCGCCTATACCCACGTGTTCACGCCCGCGCTCTTCAATGACCTGCGGCTGAACTACACCCGCGGCCGCTTCAGCACCACGATAGGGCAGAAATACGACGTCAACACCGGCCAGAACCTTAATACCGTACTTGGTCTGCCCAGCCTGACCCATGGCGGAGTGCCCTCTCTTCCCTTCATCGGCGGGCAGGGTTCCAGCAGCCAGGATGATACCGAAGAGCGCTATGGCATTACCGATATCGTCTATCTCACACGCGGTTCCATGAGCTGGAAGTTCGGGATTGACCTTTCACATGCATTGCAAAACGAAACTCCGCTGTTCGATGCCATCGGCGGCAACTATGACATCAGGGCACTTCAAACCAACTCCAACGGCAACAGTACCACCGGCACAGGTGGAGATACGATCGCCAGTTTCTTGCTTGGGGTCGTAAACCAGGCAACCTTCCGCCCATCCATCCTTCGCTATCACTACCGATGGAACGCTCTGGCCGCCTTCGTGCAAAACGACTGGAAGGTGCTTTCCAACCTGACTTTGAATCTGGGCCTGCGTTACAACCTTGAACTGCCTCGGACCGAACAAAATAATCTTCAAGGCGCGTTCCGTCCCGATCTGGCGCAATCCTATCCGGTGCCAGGAGGCTCTGTCGCAATCACAGGCCTGAGTACTCCTCTTCAGCTCTCATCCATCCAGGTGCCGCCATTCGCTTTTTCCGGCATGGGTGGCCGTTCGCGATACCTCTATCCTGCGGATTACCATGATTTCGAACCACGCTTTGGCTTCGCCTGGTCGCCGCACTTCCTCGCGTTCGGGGGACACCAGGTAACGATTCGCGGTGGCTACGGAATTTCTCACCTTCCCGTCTCTGGCGCTGCCCGCCTTCCCAACCCTGATCTTGGAGGCCTGCAAACTTACGGGGCGGCCCCGGTAAATCCTGCATACTTGGAGAGGCTGGGTGAAAATCCGCCGAATGTCACCCCAATAGATTTCAGGCAGTCAGTCTTCAAAAACATCCCGGCAAACGGTTTGCTCTACCTTCAGCCCAACGGCTTCAGCAGCCTGTCCATGCCCGGATTTGCCATCTCTCCTAACCGGCATACACCGTACTCCCAGAATTGGAATTTCACTCTGGCATGGGAAGCGGGCCGGCACACGACTGTGGAATTGGCCTACGTTGGCAATAAAGGCACACACCTTTTTGAAGGCGGCGAGAATATCAATGCCCGTAACTTCAACTTGGTGGTCAACACGCTGGATGCGAACGGTGTTAATCCTGATAGCACCAGTGGCTCCAGCGGCGTCAATGATCCGCTGGGACGCAGGGACTCTTCGGGCAACCTGGTAAAAATACAGACGGGAACCTTGTATAGCCCCTATGCAGGCTTCCCCGCCCTGTATTCGCTATACGACGCCTCCGGCAATAGCGTCCGGCATGCCGCATATATAAATGTGATCCACCGGGTCGGCACCGGCTTGACTGTCATCTCGAACTACACCTTCGGCAAGTCCATTGACGACTCCCAGGGAGCCAGCGACAAATTTGTTCTTTCCACCGGACAGGTTTCGGGTCAGGCGTCCTTCGGCGCGCCGCGAAGCAACGACCGCTCGGTTTCCACCTTCGACCAGAAGCACAGTTTCAACACCACCTTCATTTACGATCTGCCCTTCGGGCAGGGACGCAAATTTCTCAGCGACTCCTGGGCGCCGGTAAAAACCCTGGTGGGTGGCTGGACAACCTCGGGCAACTTCCACATTACCAGCGGCTACCCCGCCTGGGCGACTCTGGTTGATTCCAACCAGGTGGGTGACCCCGCCAATACCCACCAAATCCGGCCCAATGTTGTTCCCGGGGTTCCCCTGAAGAACCCGCTGTGGAGCAGTAGCTGCCCAACGGGACCTACTTGCCAGCCTCTTCTCAATCCCCTGGCCTTTGAGCGCCCGCCGCTGGGACAGCTCGGCAATGCCTCCCGCACCTTCGATGGAATCCGCGGGCCAGTGCAGCAGTACTTCGATGGTTCGATTCAGAAGAACTTCTCGCTCGGGGGCGATGGCAAACGCCGCCTCCAGATTCGCATGGACTTGCTCAATGCCTTCAACCACCCGGTATTCCGCGTGGGGCCTAACAATACGTTTACCGACTTCATGTCAGCACCAGTTGGAACTTTCATGAATGCGACAGATTACAACAACTGGGCAAAAGACAACGGTCAGCCAATGGTTACGTCGGTGAGTTCGACCGGTGTGGGAAGCGGTCCGGGTGCTAGCATATTTAACAGCATCCAAACCAGGCTGAACGCCCAAAGAAATACGGGAACTGCGACTGGAGCTCTGCCGCCCAATTTCTTCACCATGCCGCTTCCGGCCAACTTCTTGGGTAAGGCGGCAACCTCCTATGACATCACTGACCCTACTTTGACTAACTACAAGTTGTGGCGGTTGCGCAACGCGTATAACAACAGCTTCGGCACTCTCTTTAATCCCTCTGGGAGTGCGCGTTATATTCAGTTCGGCCTCAAGGTCTATTTTTGATCTATGTGGTAGGGATGATGTTTCATAGCAAGGCGTCCTTCGGGACGCCTTTGCTATTGCCGTAGCGTCGCCTTTCAACTTAATTCCTGAGTTGGATTCACGTTCATGACATTCGTGCCGAGTAATTTCAACGGACCCGCTTTGGGAGCTTCCGATACTTTTAGCGCGGCGCAGGTATCGGCGATCCAGTTCGGGTCAGATTCTTTCAATAACGCTTCCGGCATCGTGGTTCGCAGCGCCAGAACGCGGCAGCCGGCCCGCCTGCCGGCGACGATCCCCGCGGGCGTGTCTTCAATCACCAGGCAATCAGAGGCTGGAAAACCCAACATGGCTGCGGCCTTCAGGAACGGCTCAGGATCAGGCTTGCCCTTTTGCACGTCACTGCCCGTGACTACAAATGTTGGCGCCGGCAGACCCGCAGCGCGCAAACGTACCTCCGCCAGCGGACGAGTAGACGAGGTCACCAGCGCCCAGCGGTCTTCCGGCAAAGATGCCAGCAGCTCCCGCGCTCCAGCGCAGGCCACCACGCCTTCCAGGTCTTGCATCTCACGCGCCTCCACGATGCGGTTTTCAGCATCGTAGTCTGCCTCCGGCAGCAGCTCGCGGATGGTGGTGATGCTCGGCCGCCCCTGCGCCATCTGCGCCACGCGCATGGCATCAAACCCGCGTTCGCTCGCCCACTGCCGCCACACGCGGGCAACGGCGTGCGTAGAATCAACCAGCACGCCATCCATGTCGAACAGCACAGCGTGGCAGCACAACTGAAGTTCGTCTTTCATGCAACTCCTCATTCATTAATTTTGGCGCCAGCTTCGGAAATAATTGCCTGTGCGCCGCGAGCAATTGATTACCGCCCCTAAGGCACTATAGTATAGTAAACGTTTACTTAGGATTGCGACTTTGGAAGTCGCCGGACCGGGTTCTTGGGCGAATCGGTTGCTTTAGCATAAGCGTTGTTGAGATCCATCGCTCTGCCTGGTTGAAAAAATTAATCTGCACGCAGGAGAGGAACAACTATGTCTCTGGCAAGCGCGGGTTTCAAGCTTACGGTTTTTTGCATCTTGCTCGTGTCATTGGCTGCACAAGCGAAGACGATGATCACCAAACAATCCTTCAATCAACTTAACAACGGCACGCCGGTGGAAATTTACACCCTCCGCAGTGGCAAGATCGAAGCGCGCATCACCACCTATGGCGGAATTATCGTCTCTCTCCGAGTATCTGATCGCAAGGGAAATCCTGACGACGTGGTGCTCGGTTACGATTCGCTGAGTCAGTACGTTGCCAACAGTCCTTTTTTTGGGGCGATCATCGGCCGTTACGGGAACCGCATTGCGCATGGCAGCTTCACCCTGGATGGCAAGACTTACTCCGTGCCCAAGAATGACGGGGAAAACTCCCTTCATGGCGGCACCCGCGGCTTTGACAAGGTGGTCTGGAACGCAAAATCAATTAAGGATGGAATTGAGCTCACCTATGTAAGCAAAGACGGAGACCAGGGATATCCGGGGACCCTCACCGCCACCGTCCGCTACACTTTGAGCGAAGACGCGTTACACGTTGAGTATTTCGCCACGACGGATAAAGCTACTGTGGTGAACCTGACGAACCACTCTTATTTTAATCTTGCCGGCCAGGGCAAGGATACGATTCTGCAGCACCAGCTCAAGATCAATGCCTCTCACTTTACACCGGTGGATTCCACTCTCATTCCCACCGGAGAGTTGAAGTCCGTTGAAGGCACGCCTTTTGACTTTCGCACATCAACTGCAATTGGTCAGCGTATTGACGCGGTTGATGATCAACTTGTGAAGGGCAAGGGCTACGACCACAACTGGGTGCTCGATAAAACTCCGGGCAAGCTCACCGAGGCCGCTGAGCTGTATGAACCCACTACCGGTCGCGTGTTGCAGGTGCTCACCACCGAGCCTGGAGTGCAATTTTATTCGGGCAATTTTCTGAATGGCACCATCACCGGCAAACAGGGCCGGGTCTACCCGAGACGGTCTGGGTTGTGCCTGGAAACGCAGCACTTCCCCGATTCTCCAAACCATCCCAACTTTCCCTCGACGGAACTGAAACCCGGAGAGCGCTATCATACGGTTACCGTATTCAAGTTCAGCACGCGTTCAGATTCAGGTAGCAAGTAAACGGGAGAGGTCCTTGCTCTAAAGATTTCTGTTCGCTGGCTGCAAAACTGCTCTAGCATAAGTCTCAACCATTGGAATTCGCATGGATATTCGGCAAATCGCGAAGCGCGCTCGGGTTTCTACCGCGACTGTCTCCCGTGCTATCAACCATATTCCTACAGTGGATCCGCAACTGGCGAAGCGTGTCTGGCGAGTGGCCAACGAACTGGGGTACTATCCCAACACCCAGGCGCGGGCGCTCGTATCCGGTAAGACAAGAACTTTCGGTCTCATAGTCTCGGAAATCACAAATCCGTTTTTTCCCGAAATTGTCCAGTCGTTCGAAGATATTGCGGTTCAGAACAACTACGAAATCCTGCTCACCTCTACGGTGCACGACCCCAAGCGCATGGAGAGCTCCGTGCGCCGCATGATTGAGCGCAGAGTAGAGGGCGTTGCCGTGCTGACCTTCGGAATGGAGGAGTCTCTTCTGGATTATCTGCGCTTCCGCAAAGTCCCTTTGGTTTTTGTGGATGTCGGCCCTCCTCTTCCTAGTGTCAGCAATATCCGCATTGATTACCAATATGGGATACGCCAGGCTGTCCAGCACGTCGCAGCCCTGAAGCATACTCGTGTCGCATTTATCACCGGACCGTTGCATCTGAAGTCCGCCCTGGCTCGAAGGGACGCCTTCCAAGCATCCATGCGGGAAATCCAATTGGATGCCGCCCCTGAAATGATCATCGAGGGCGACCATACCATGGAAGGCGGCATCAAGGCGCTGCGCGATCTCAACGCTTTAAGAAACCGGCCCACGGCAATTCTTTGCTCCAACGACATGACCGCAATCGGTGTCATGCGCCAGGCCTATGAATACGGCATTGTAATCCCGCAAGATCTTTCGCTTGTTGGTTTCGACGATATACGCCTGGCACAATTCATGACTCCGCCGCTGACCACCGTACGCATGTCGCAAACCGGCCTGGCCCAGCTTGCCTTCAAGGCCTTGCTGAAAGAGGTCGAACAGAAGAAGCCTGCGCCAGAAGGAAGCCAGTACACTCTTACCACTTCGCTGGTGCTGAGAAACTCCACTGCAATTGCCCCTGCCGGGAGCACGCACTCCAAGAGCTCCGCCCGACATACAGCAAAGCGGTAGCCGGCATAAGGCCAGAATCAGAATTGACAAACCTTAGGTGATGTTCTATCGTTTACCGGGTTTGAGTAAACGTTTGCTCATATTGCAACTCCGTTATTAATACCCCTGAATGGTTTTACGGAAGATAAAAAGGGGAACTCGCCTGGTAGTGGTGACAGTAGAGTGATATTGGCGCTCGAGACGCGAAAAGAAGTTAAAAGCCTACCGTGAAAGCAGTGGAAGGCCTACTTTTTGCTCGTTATGAGTAAACGTTTACTCAACATTTGCAGGATGGTGAACTCCCCATGCGCTTGTCACAGCTAAGGGAACAAGTGCTGCAGGCCAACCTTGAGCTGGTGCGCAATCATTTGGTGCTGCATACGTTCGGCAATGCCAGCGGTATCTCTCGTGAAGATGGATTGGTGGTCATCAAGCCGAGCGGGGTTCCTTATGAGGAGATGAAACCAGAACACATGGTCATCACCGATCTTAACGGCACAATCGTGGAGGGTGGCTTGCGGCCATCCTCTGATCTTCCAACCCATCTCGTGCTCTACCGGGCCTTCACGAAAATTGGCGCGGTGGCACATACTCACTCCGAGTACGCCAGCGCCTGGGCGCAGGCCCGGAAGCCGATTCCCTGTCTTGGGACTACGCATGCCGACTACTTTTACGGAGAGGTGCCTGTCACCAGCGCAATGTCCGCAACCGAGATCGCCGGGGAATACGAAAAAAATACCGGAGAAGCGATAGTCCGGGCCTTTGAAGGCAAAGACTATACCGCCATTCCAGCCGTCCTGGTGGCGAACCACGGCCCATTCACATGGGGCCCCAATACGGGAATGGCTGCGCACAACGCGGTGATACTCGAATCCGTTGCCAGGATGGCATATTTCACGCTCACCGTTAACGCTAAAGCGGATGCTATCACCCGTGAGCTGCACGACAGACACTACCTGCGCAAGCATGGCAGCAAAGCCTATTACGGACAACCCAAGCGGTCGGAATGAAAATGAAGTGGTCGGAATGAAGAGGTCAGAATGACGCTATTGGCTGCATATGCTGTACCCCGTCTTGTTCATATGTCCCCGGTGGATGCGGTGATTGTCGCCTTCTACTTCGTCCTGGTGCTGGCAATCGGCTTCTACTTAAAGGAAAAAGCAAAGACCGGCGAAGATTTTTTTATGGCCGGGCGGGAGATGAGCGCCTGGATCGCTGGCCTCAGTTTTTTGTCCGCCAACCTCGGAGCGCTCGAGCTGATGGGATGGGCTTCTTCGGCCTATCAGTACGGCATTCTCGCGACCCACTGGTATTGGATCGGCGCTATCCCTGCCATGCTTTTCCTTGGCCTCGTAATGATGCCTTTCTATTACATTTCCAAGACCCATTCCGTACCGGGCTACCTGAAATTGCGCTTTGGTGAATCCAGCCGTGCGCTCTCAGCAGTATCGTTCGCGTTTATGACCGTGCTGATGAGCGGCATCAACATGTATTCCATGGCGCTGGTCATGAAGGTTGTCCTTGGCTGGGATATTCACTTCAGCATCTGGGTATCGTCGCTCACCGTTGCCATTTACGTGGCGGCGGGCGGCCTGCGTTCCGCGATTTTCAATGAAGTTCTTCAATTCATCCTCATCTGGGCGGGCGCTCTGCTGATTCCCATTCTGGGTCTGACCGAAGCCGGTGGGTGGGATAAATTGAAGTTACAAATCGCGCAAAATGCCTCGGTTGAATATACGCACCTGTGGTCCACCCTGGGTTCATTTGACAAGAACCCCATGGGGATTCACTGGACCGGCATCGTCTTCGGTCTCGGCTTTGTCATCTCTTTCGGATACTGGACGACAGACTTTCTTGTCGTTCAGCGCGTTCTTGCCGCAAAAGACCTGCGCTCCGCCAAAATGGCTCCCATCATCGGAGCGGCATTCAAGATGCTCGTGCCCTTCATTGTCATTCTGCCGGGCTTGCTGGGTCTTGCTCTCCTTCCGGTGAAGCTGGTGCCCGAAAGTGTAGCAGTCGTGAACGGTGGCCACAGCTACAACGAGGTTCTGCCGCTGATGCTGGCCCGCTACTGCGGCCCTGGACTGCTGGGGCTGGGCATCACAGCCCTGATTGCTGGTTTCATGTCGGGCATGGCCGGCAACGTGAGCGCATTCACCACCGTGTGGACCTACGACATCTATCGCGCCTTGATCAAGAAAGACGCCACCGACCAGCACTATGTCACCATGGGCCGCTGGTGTACCGTCCTGGGCGTGCTCATCAGCGTGGGCACCGCATACCTGGTGATGTCGTTCGCCAGCATCATGGATTACGTTCAAGCGCTCTTCAGTTTTTTTGTTGCTCCTCTGTTCGGCACAGTGCTTCTCGGGATGTTGTGGAAACGGGCCACCGGTCCGGGAGGTTTCTGGGGACTGTTCGCGGGAACTCTGTCTTCCATCGGCATGTGGATCTGGGTCAAAGTGGATCCGAAGGCGCTGTCGTACGTGGCGCTCTCCTCCAGCGCGAAAGGGATGGCGGAAAACATGTATCGCGCTCTGTGGTCCTGGATCGTTTGCGTGCTGGTGACCGTGCTTGTCAGCTACATGACCGCGCCCAAACCTGAGAGTGAACTGAACGGCCTCGTGTATGGCGCGACCACAATTCCGCATGAGGAACAGGTCCCGTTGTACCATCGGCCGATTTTTTGGGCAGTTGTCGTGGCACTAGCATTTTTCGTGTTCAACATCCTTGTCTGGTAAAGACTGGTGAAGTTTTGTGAAGTCTGGTGAACCTGGAGGGTAATCGCCATGCGGGCTTGGGATATTTCGATTTGGTTTTTCATCGGGGTGGCGCTGCTTGTCAACGGCATCCTGATTACGGGCGCGGGCGTGTGGGAAATTTTTCATCCACCTGAGAACCCTGTGGTGCTGTTTCAGCTTCACGCCAGCATCTGGTGGGGCGCGGCGTTGTTGATTTTCGGCTTGATCTATTGCATCCGCTTCGCGCCTCGCAGGCATTCCTAGTGAACAGGTTTTTGTTGCGAAGGGACTTGTATGACGAATAAGAAGATGACCATGGGACTCATCGTTGGCAACCGTGGTTTCTTTCCGGATCACCTCGCCAAGAGCGGCCGTGAAGAGATGCTCTCCGCGCTTGAGAAGGCGGGAATGGATGTAGTTGCCCTCACGCCCGAGCAGAGCAAGCACGGCGCGGTCGAGACCCGGGAAGAGGCTAGGCGCTGCGCGGAGCTGTTTGCGCGCAAGCGCAATGAGATTGACGGAATCATTGTCACTCTGCCGAATTTTGGCGAAGAGCGCGCAATCGCCGATACATTGCGTTGGGCCGGCCTCAAAGTGCCGGTGTTGATTCAGGCCACGCCTGACGACCCTAAAAAGATGACCATAGCTTTTCGCCGCGATAGTTTCTGCGGCAAGATGTCGGCGTGCAATAACCTGCGCCAGTACGGAATTCCCTACTCCATCACCACGCTTCACACCGAAAGCCCGGGCTCTCCCGAATTCGCCGCCGACTTGCAGTGGTTTGCCTCGGTGTGTCGAGTGGCCAATGGATTCCGTAATCTGCGCGTGGGCGCAATTGGAGCGCGACCGGCGGCCTTCAACACCGTCCGCTACAGCGAGAAGATTCTGGAATCGCATGGTATCTCGATTGAGACCCTTGATCTCTCTGAAGTTCTCGGCCGTATTGCACGGATGAAAGATGACGACCCCTTGCCGCAGGCGAAGCTGAAATCAATTCAGCAATATGTGGATTCCAGCAATGTTCCCTCTGCCGCCTTGCTCAAGATGGCAAAGCTGGGCGCGGTAGTTGACGACTGGATGCAAACAACCGAAGTCGCCATCAGTGCCGTCCAGTGCTGGACTTCAATCGAAGAAAACCTGGGTGTGGTTCCCTGCACCGTGATGAGCATGATGAGCAACGATCTGCTCTCCAGCGCCTGCGAGGTTGATGTTTGCGGCGTACTCGGAATGCATGCCATGCGCCTGGCATCGGGTACGCCTTCCGCGTTGCTTGATTGGAACAATAACTACGGATCGGACCCGAACAAGGCGGTCTGCTTTCACTGTTCCAATCTTCCTAAGCACTTCTTCCGCTCGGTGAAAATGGATTTTCAGGAGATCATCGCCAGCACCGTCGGCAAAGAGAATACCTTCGGAACATGTGTCGGCCTGATCAAGCCGGAGAAGATGACGTTTACCCGTTTCTCCACCGATGACACCGCCGGTGAAATTCGGGGCTACGTTGGCGAAGGCCGCTTTACCGATGATCCCCTGAATACCTTCGGTGGCGCCGGAGTAGTGGAGATTCCAAACATGCAGAAGCTGCTGCATTTCATCTGCGAAAATGGTTTTGAGCACCACGTTGCGGCCAATCTTTCCAGCGTGGCTTCCGCGGTTTACGAGGCCAGCACCCGCTATCTGGGATGGCAGATGCACTGGCACGAGCGGCCTCAGGGAGAGTGTTGATGGCGGCTGTAGTTGGCGTTGATTTTGGAACGCTCAGTGTGCGCGTCTCCATCGTAGACAGCGAGCGCGGACTTCTCGACTTCGCGGTTGCCGAGTATCCGCTGCACCGCAAGCGTGACGATCCCGAATATGCTACCCAGTCCCATCAGGACCACATGCGCGCCCTTTCGCTCGCTACGCGCCAGGCACTCAGCAAAGCGGGTATCTCGGGAGATCAAGTGGAAGCGATTGCCCTCGATACCACCGGCTCTTCCGTTATCCCCGTAGGCAAAGACCTCGAGCCGCTGGGTGAATACTACTTGTGGTGCGATCATCGCGCCAAGGGTGAAGCCGCCGAAATTACAGAAGCTGCCCGTCGTGAGGGCCTGGAAGCCATCAACTGGTGTGGTGGTGTGTACTCGTCGGAGTGGGGGTTCTCCAAGCTCTTGCACTGGCTACGGCATAATCCATCCCAACGCTCCCAGTTCGTCTCCGCATTTGAGCATTGCGATATGGTAGCGGCTACACTCTGTGGTATCACCGATCCCAAAAAAGTAAAACGCAGCATCTGCGCCATGGGACACAAGTGGCTGTGGAACTCCAGGCTCGGGGGCTTGCCGCCAGAGCAGTTTCTAATCAAAGTTGATCCGTTACTTACCGGTGTTCGCGCAACCCTTGATGGTGAATACGCGACCTCCGATGAAATCGCCGGAACGCTCTCGCCCTATTGGGCAGGGCAGCTTGGGATCAAGCCGGGCATTCCGGTTCCCGTGGGTGCCTTCGACGCTCACTGGGACGCAATCGGCGCCGGTTGCCGCACCGACGATATCGTCAACGTGGTCGGCACCTCCACATGCATGATTGGGATCACATCCTCGGTCAATTTGGTGCCCGGGGTCTGTGGAGTTGTGCAAGGCAGCGTGCATCCCCAGCGCACCGGAATCGAGGCGGGACTTTCTGCAGTCGGCGATATTTTCAGCGCTATCGCCACGCGTGCCGGAACAAACGTTGAAAATCTAAGCCGGGAACTGGAACAGTACCGCGCAGGACAGACTGGACTGCTCCGCTTGACGTGGGACAACGGCGACCGAACCGTGCTGGTGAACCCGAACCTTCGGGGCATGACCCTGGGCTGGAACCTGCAAAGCACCGCGCAGGATGAGCTGTTCGCCGCCATTGAAGGCACCGCCTTCCACACGCGAATTATTCTCGACCGCATTGCAGCGTATGGTGTCCCGGTTCAGCGCGTCATTAATGCCGGCGGGATCCCGCAAAAGAACAACGTCCTTAATCAGGTTTACGCCAATGTGCTCAATCGCCCTGTGCTGGTTCCAAGCAAGAGTATGGTCGGTTTGGGTTCTGCTATCTTTGCATTTCTTGCGGCAGGAACATTCACGACCGTAGAAGAAGCGCAAGAGAAAATCTGCCCGTCACACCGGGTCTATTCGCCTGATCGCGCGGCTTTACCCATTTACGACGAGCTCTACCCCCTCTACAGCAAACTCTATTTTGCTTTCGGCGAACCGGGGAGCGGCGAGTTTGGTAAGATTTTGCCTGCGCTCATCCGTGTGGCCGAGTCGGTAAATCAGGGTACGAATGTTGCTTCGAGATAGGAATACATCCCGGCGGCAGTTTCTGAAATTGGGCGCGGCGGCGGCTGGCGGAACACTCTGTACGCCGTTTGTGTCTGCGTGGAGTGCTTCGTCAACTCAGGTTTCTCCCGCCGCGCCGCTCTCACTCTTTGACTATTCGCAGGTTCAGTTGCTCGAAGGTCTCTTCCGCCGGCAATTCGAGCACAATCACCAGGTCTTTTTAAATTTGGACGAGGACGCCCTGCTGAAACCCTTCCGCCAGCGTGCGGTGCTGCCGGCTCCCGGTCCGGACATGGGCGGATGGTATGACAATGCCAACGACTTCGATCCCAAAAAGAACTTTCATGGATTCATTCCCGGCCACAGCTTCGGGCAATATCTTTCCGCTCTGGCCAGGGCATACGCGGTGACACGCTCCAAGGCTACCCGGGAGAAAGTACACCGACTGGTTCGCGCCTACGCCGAGACCGTTGATCTGGCGGGCAAATTTTATGTGGATTATCATCTGCCGGCTTACACATTCGACAAAATATGCTGCGGCCTTATAGATGCCCATGAATTTGCTGGGGACCCGCTGGCGCTTAAGGCACTGGCGCGCAGTACCGACGCAGTGTTGTGGCATCTTCCTGAGAAGGCCCTCAGTCGAGACGAGCAGAAAATCAGGCCGCACAAAGACGCCGCCTACACCTGGGATGAAAGCTACACGCTGCCGGAAAACTTCTTCCTCGCCTATCGGCGAAGTGGAAACGAGCGCTATCGTGACCTGGCAGTTCGCTTCATTCATAAGGACTACTTTGGGCCTCTCGCGGAGGGCGAAAACGTTCTCCCCGGCAAGCACGCTTACAGTCATGTCAACGCATTGAGCTCCGCCATGCAGGCCTACCTGGTTTTGAACGACGAGAAATATCTTCGCGCGGCGGCCAACGGTTTGCGTATGGTGCAGGAACAAAGCTACGCCACCGGAGGCTGGGGGCCGAACGAGAGTTTCTTCACACCGGGCAAAGGCAAGCTGGCGGCAAGTCTGAGTGCTACACACTCGAGTTTCGAAACGCCCTGCGGCGCCTACGGCCATCTTAAGATCACGCGTTATTTGTTGCGGGTCACGCGCGACTCGCGTTACGGCGACAGCATGGAGCAGGTGCTTTACAATACCATCGCCGGCGCCAAACCTATCCTTCCTGACGGCACCAGCTTTTACTATTCCGATTACAACAACGACGGCAAGAAGGTCTACCACAAGGACAAATGGCCTTGCTGTTCGGGAACGTTTCCGCAATTGACGGCCGATTACGGCATCAGTTCGTACTACCGGGCGCAGGATGGCATCTACGTGAATCTCTTCATTCCTTCCCGGATCACCTGGTCGCAGCACAAAACGCGCTGCTCACTGGAACTGAAAACCGATTATCCCAAAACGAATACCGTACAGATGGAGTTGAAGCTGGCTCGCCCGGAAAGGTTCACCGTGTATCTGCGCATCCCGGAGTGGGCCGGCCCGAGGACGATGCTTTCCGTGAACGGCCGCCGTGTTGAAAACGAGATTGTGCCGGGAAAGTTTCTTGCTCTGCAGCACCATTGGAAGAATGGCGACCGCGTCGAGTTTGAAATGGATATGCCCCTGCGATTGCAAGCCGTGGATGGTGAGACCCCCAACTTAGTCGCATTGCTGAGAGGCCCGCTTGCGCTTTTTGCGGTGGGTGATCTTCCCACTCAGATAACGCGCGCGCAGTTACTTGGAGCAACCGCCGCGTCGCAGTCCTCCGATGATTGGGTCGTACAAACAGAGTCGGGCAACCTTACACTCCGCCCATTCACAGCAATTGGAGACGAGAGCTATCGCCTGTACCAGCAGGTGGAAGCGTGAGCGCTTTCTGTGCGCGCTTATGAAACGATTGATACACGATC
>Ga0207130_1036_pt1 | contig 49359 bp, 44 predicted proteins | sample Alteio_BWMinHeat_16_FD_153545 | JGI IMG/M metagenome (GOLD analysis project Ga0207130, IMG submission 153545) | Enriched cells from forest soil in Barre Woods Harvard Forest LTER site, Petersham, Massachusetts, United States -... | ecosystem: Environmental > Terrestrial > Soil > Temperate forest >... | reverse complement strand
GCCGCAAGAAGTTGTGCATTCCGCCGTCGGTGCCATAGTCGGAACTCTTGGTGCCCGCAGTCGCGGCATTGCTGAAGTTCTTATTCTTGCCGCTGGCGATGGCTAAACGAAACCACGAGGGTATAGTGACAGCACGATTGCCTCTAGTCGTGGGATTGGCGAAGCTATTCGCGTCTGTCCAGTTTCGCGACTGCAGGCTCACGGTATCGGCGATTGCCGCCGCGGAAGCGTGGTTGCCGCCAAAGCCTAGAGCAGTGGTTGCGTTGTAATTGGCGCGAACATAGACGGGATTCTCGCTGGCCAGGGTAAAGCCGCCTACATTGGTTGGGTCAGGATTGGCCCGTGACGGCAGATTGGTCCCGCTGCCATTGATCAGACGAACCGCGTGGCGGGCGCCCGAGACCCAGCTTTTCCGGGCAGCGGCGCAGGGCACGGTTTGGAAGGGATTTGTCGACGCAGTTCCGTTGTTCACTCCTATGCCTAGATTACCGCCGCCAAAGGTTTCTACAGTTGTATTGTCAACATTGGGGATCTCTCCCTGGTCAAGCGCTCCATTAGGGGCGCCGTTGGCATCCGCTTCATTGATGACGTCGGTGAAACCGTAATCCCCATTTTTGGTGCCGGTCTTCGGATTTACTACCATGCCGCGCCGATCGGAGAAATAGACACCATAGCCATTTTGGGTTACAGGATCCACAGCATTTCCGCCGGTAAGCGATGCGATCCAATTTTTCAAATTAAGAACATCAATATCCACCACGTTTATCACGCCAGCGATATTGCAGTTTCCAGTGTCGTCATCCCGCGGCTGGGCTTCACGGGCGTCAAAGAGATTAATGGGAATAAAGTCAGAGGCTACGGCGCCGGGAGGAGCGACACCGTCGTCGAGTTGCTGGAACATCAAAATGGCGTTGGGATTGACGAGGTTGGTTACACCAAACTCCGAGTCGGGGAAGATCTGTTGCCTGGAAATTCCCTTGGCAAGCCACTGATCGGTGACCGCAACCGGAGGAATCCCTGGTCCCTTGCTGTACATCACCCGAATCCAGCCATCGATTGCCTTAGGAGTACCGGCAGCTGGCTGAGTTTGATTAACGTCTCCTTTTTGACCGGCCTGCGGGTTAGCCACAACATTCGGAGCCGGATATGCAAATGTACTCAGGCGGATATTCTGGGCATCCATTGCTCCGGTTCCAGGCAGCAGACTGCCTCCACCCGGCAATTCCGCCTTGGTATCGGCCAGCAGCACCCAAATCTGGGCTTTGTTATAGAGGCGCGAAGCAGTAAGCGCCTGGTTATCGGCGGGCTGGGGCTGGCGGATGATTTCAACGGGATCTACTGTACCCTTCACAAATGGCAGGTTCAGAGGAGGGACATTGGCCTGCAGGAACCCCTGGGTATAAGTGCTGGTGCTCAACGGGCCGAAAACGCTGGCATTGTTCGCGCCTCCCGCAGTCGGAATCCCCGGGGGTCGAAGCGTGCCGCCGGTGGAACTGCCTTCATCAGGGGTTTGCCAAGTTAAAGCGCGGCAACTCGACGTCGTGGCGGTGGCGCCGGCCGTAGGACATCCGCTTGGGGCGGTTGGAATATAGACAGCGTTGGTATGGTTACCACCGATGTTAATACCATTAGCCAGGGTGTCGCGAACTATATCGAATGACGCGTGAACTTTGTCGAGAAAAGTCAGACTCGGTCCGGGATTGCCTTCGGCTAGAAACAGGTTGCCATTGGTGTGGACCCGGCCGCCAAAGACGAAATTGGGACCGGCAAAGAAGTCAACGTCGCTGTTCGAAAAAACGCCAAACTGGAAGACAGGAATGAGCGCCACCTCCACCTTGCGCGTCATGCTGGCCTGCTCGCCAGCGCCGGGACGGACTGCGGTGGTCTGCAACGTCAAGGGCAAAACCTGCGCCAGCAGGCCGTCGTTGGCGCCGCCGTGAACCGTCGTCGAAAAAAAAGAAGGATTGCCTCCGCTATCGGTGGGGACGACAATCTGGTATTGAGTAAAAGTCGTGCCGTTCAGGTCTGCGGCCGGCGGAACGTTGGTCAATGTGGCTACGTTCTGGATGGCGGTTGCCGAAGGGAATGGCGTTATATTGTAAAGGTTGCTCAGGTCGGTCATCATTTTTTCCATTCCCGCCTCAGCACCGTAATAAGCCATGCCACTACCCTGGTCCGTCTTTTGCAGGTGCACCTCGGTATTGACTGTGTACATGAGGGCCACTGCGGCTGCGGAGAGGATGAGCAAGAGAAGCAAAACAGTAATTAGAGCTATGCCTTTCGAACCATTCGACTTCGCCATTTGCCATTGCTGTTGTTTCATAAATTTAATTCCTTTTTCTGGAGTGCTTCTTTCCTGGAATATCTCTCTGACTCTATAGCAATACCCGTGCGTTTACGGTCCCGAAGTTTGCGGGAACTGGTTAAAGAAGCTTAGATTCCTCGGGCTCACGTTGGTGGCCATCGTAGTGTAGGCGTAGTTTCCCTTCTGGTCTTGCCGGTTGGACCGCGTGGTCACCGAAACATACACGTTACGAATCTCGCTATAAACCTTGGTGTCAACTCCGGCGATCTTGATCATGCCGTCGGGACTATTCGTGCCACCCGGATTGGGGTCCGAAAGATCATAGGCGAAGAGCAAACCCACAACGTGCTCAGAGACGGGAACCGGGGCCTGAGCGTTGACCTGGCGCATCAGGCGGTAATCCGTCGCACCGGCAGCGGTCACAGCCAAGGGAGCGCCTGTATTATCCAGTTGTTCGATATAGTACGAGATCATAAAAATGCGAGAGAGAGTGACCGATGGATAGTTTCTGCCGGTTGGGCAACCAGGCCCTCCTACGGGTGCGCATGTGGTGCCCAAAGAAGCAATGCTGCCCGAGGCGCCGGTGGTATTGGGATCGTTCATGCCGAGCGGATCACCAGCGGCAAATGCTATCGTTATGCCCCCTGCCGTGAACCCGCTCACCGATGCCGCTACAGTTCCCTTGGTGTTCGTCAACATGAATACGTCGCCCACCTTGACTCCGGTACCCGGATCATTCAGTGCTGCCGAGCAGATCGCGGTGCATGTTATGGGATCTAACGCTACCGAATCACCATTGGCTGTAATTTGAGTGGTGGGGTCTAGAGTCAAATCCAAATCCGGGTCCACGTAAGTAAGTGTGACTGCATCCGTGTTTTTGCCGTTGATGGTAGGCCCCGCCTTCCAACCAGGGGTAACCATGTAAAGCGTACCTTGGGAAAATGTATTGCCGGTTATGTTGGGTACGTTATTGAAAGGGGCGCCGGCAAAAGGCGGCGCATATATAGTTGTGGTGTTGGGCAGAGCGATGCCGCCATGCGTCATTCCGCCGCTACCAGCCCGGCTCAGGTCGCGCACTATGCTGTTGACACCTACGCGCGCATTGGACTGCATTTCGGCCTTCTGGGCCACGATGAAAATAGCATCGGCGGACTTCTTGAACATCATCATTCCCGCCGTCATGATAATGAGTGTTACCACCATGGCGATGAGCAACTCAACTAACGAAAAACCACAATTGCGCCGAGATTTCGTAGTCATCCCCAACTCCTCAATTGAATGCAGAAACATAACCGTAGACTGAATAATCCACTGGACGCCGATTCCTCAAATACCGCACCGTAACCTGCACCTTCTTCAAATTGGGATCGTTCAGGCCAGTGGTTGGATTGGTATAGGGACCGATAATGATTTGCCGTTGAAAATTGTCCAGGGGCACCTGGGTGTTGAGCCCTCCGGTGCTGTCAGGAACCAGCATGTAGTCGGTGATCGCACCTTCGGCGAATGGCCCGGTATCAACCCCCATGATCTGGTCCGTATCCGAGTCAACGTGGATCAAGTTGTCCCACCCACACTTGAAGATACCGGTTGCACCAACGGTGCAAGAGTTATCAATTTGAGCAAAGCCGATTTTGCCGTCGTCTCTGGCACTGAAGATGGCTTCCAGCCCCTCGCGCGCCTTCTGCCGCGCAATCAGGTCTTGTTGCGCGTATTGTGTGGCGGACAGCGCGGTTGTAAACATCGCCAGCAATGCCAATAGGCCGACTGCCAAGATGACCGCAGCGATCAGCGCCTCCACGAGAGTAAAACCCTTCTGCCGTTCCCGCTGTTGTGTGAGATTGTTCTTTAGTGTTTTCATTGCTGAGCCCATTGTGTTGGTGTTGCGGCAGGCGGGGAGGGAACCCTTAGAAAGCGCCAGGCCTTGGCCCTCCCGGTGGGGCCAAGGAACGAGACCGCCCGGGCGGAAAGTTCATCGCCGGTCCGTGCCATATACACCACTCCCTGGACCGGGTCATTGTTGACATTCGTGATGCTGCCATCAGGGTTGAAGTACAGTGCTGTGCCGGCGCAAGCAGAGCCGGCACAGTAGAAATCAAGCGCAGTTGTCTGCGACCCAATAAGGTCGGGAGCAGACGCCGGTTTGGTAGGCGGCACTATGAAATTCATATCGTAAGGAAGTGTGACGATGCCCGCACCGGTCTGGCCGGCTTGCAAAGTAACCGGCAAATAGCTAACGGTCTTCGAAACCGGGTCAGTAAATTGATATTCCATGAATATGGTCTGCGGGGCGGTGAAAGTGACCCGCATCAAACGGCGCTCATCAATAGCACGCTCACGGGCCAGCCGGATTTGATTCAGACTATAAGAGACTGCTGCATCGGCGCGCGAAGCCTTCAACATGGGTTTGATCTGGATAATAGCCCCCGCGGTGAGAATTATGATAATCATCGCGACAATCAACATCTCAACCAGGCTGAAGCCGCTGGTTCTGGTGACTTTTTTCAGTCTGGATCTTGTCATTGCAATGGCTCCTCCCCAAATATTTCAGGTATAAGGGCAGTACTTATTAAGCAATAGTTTCGGGGGAGCTAGCCTGTAAAATTAAAGGCATCTCAAGCTACGACAGTAACCGGAGATGGGGGAAATTGCAATAATCAACTAAGTTACGGAAGTACTATACCCATCAGATTGCACGAGTTAGCCGATAATTTCAAGCACATTCTTAGGCAGTTCAGGGCGCCTTTACGGTTCCAGACCGGACGAAAGGAAACGTATGGAATCCCCTTGGGCCGGACGGCGGCTGATGTAAAGATGTAAAGAAGAATGGCCATATTGGCATCATTAGAAATCATGGACAAATAGAATTCCGTCTTTTGCGGGAGGCCGAGCGCTACGCTCGTGCTGCCCGACGCTCGCATTTGGCTCACCTGTGTATTGGCTTCTCGGACAGGTTAGCCTTGCTGGTTCAAAATACAATTTCAGGCTTGTTTTTTCAGGTGATTTCTGCAAAAGTATCGCCACTATCAGGTTCGCCGGCAATCACTCCGCCTGCAGGGAGTAGGTAATGTCGTTTACTGAAAAACGGTCTCACGTTCGTTATGTCTGCGACGGCGGGGTCGAGGTGCGTCCGGAGGGTTCTGCCGGAGGATTTTGGGGCACCTTGACTGATATCTCACTCGGGGGCGTCTACGTTCAGACGTTTTCTCCGCTTGCTGTGGGGACGCAATTGAGTATGCGGGTGCAAACCAAGATGACCGAGTTCCGCTGCTCAGGGCATGTGCAAGCCTCGCATCCAGGTGTCGGCATGGGAATCATCTTTGAAGAATTCGAACAAGGTCATCGCGAGCTTATGGAAGCCCTCATCAAACAGTTGGCCGCAGCCGCCGAAGCCAGCAAGCCTTAGTTCGCTCATCCAGCCCAAACAAAACAGATTGTAGAGAGAAATTGCAGCTATTCCACGTCTTTCGCCGCCTCAGTAGGACGAAATGCAGCACGAGGCTGAGCCGAATTTGCGGCCAGTTGCCGGCGCTGATTGCGAATCGCCATAAGGGCGCGGAACCCCAAGAGCAGGGTCACGATTACAGCATATAGAAGAGGAAGGCGGACATCCGATTTCACCAGCCAGTAGTAGTGCACCACGCCGGCAATAGCACTGATGTAGATCAGGCGATGCAGCCACTGCCAGCGTTTGCCGCCCAGACGGCGTATCCATCCGGCAGTCGAGGTTAGCGCCAGCGGAATCAGCAGAACAAAGCCCGTGAACCCGGCGGTAATGAACGGGCGCTTGGCCACATCTTTCAGAATGCTGGACATGTCAAAAAACTGGTCGAGCCAGATATAGGTCAAAAAGTGCAGGCTGGCATAAAAAAATGCAAACAGACCAAACATGCGGCGGAATTTGATCAGCCACGGCTGATTCAAAATCTTGCGCAAAGGCGTGATGGCCAGCGTGATGCACAGGAAGATCAGAATCCAGTCGCCGGTGGTATGAGTAACTTTTTCAATCTGATTCGCGCCCAGATCTGGATTGAGATGAAGAGCAGTCAGCAGAGAATCGGCTCGCAACGGCTCGTGAAATGCCTGTAACAACAGAACCGCGACCGGCACCAAACAAAGCACAAATACCGGCGGCTTCAGCCATTTCATGGAAGGTGAAAAAGTTGGGGGCATAGGATCAGTGAACTTATTCGTTAGTAGTATTTGCGCAAGTCCATGCCGTTGTAGAGACTGGCGACCTGGTCGGCGTAGCCGTTGAACATGAGAGTCTTGCGTTTGAAAAATTCACCCAGGCGGCGCTCGGTGGCCTGGCTCCAGCGCGGGTGGTCCACACTGGGATTTACATTGGAATAGAAACCATACTCATTCGGCGCTTGCTTGTTCCAGGTGGTGGGCGGCTCGCTTTCCACGAACTTGATTTTCACGATGGACTTAATGCTCTTGAAGCCGTATTTCCACGGGAGCACGATGCGAATGGGCGCGCCATCCTGGTTGGGCAGCGATTCACCGTACATGCCGAAGCAAAGAAGCGCGAGAGGGTGCATGGCTTCATCCATGCGCAGACCTTCGACATAGGGCCAATCCAGCCCGCTGCCGAACAGACTGCCGCGCTGGCCCGGCATTTGCTTGGGATCATAAAGCGTTTCGAAGGCAACATACTTGGCCTTGGAGGTAAGCTCAAACTGCTTGATCAGAACACTCAGGGGGAACCCGATCCAGGGGACTACGATGGACCATCCTTCAACGCAACGATGGCGGTAGATGCGTTCTTCCATGGGGGCCAGCTTGGCGATCTCCTCGAGCTGGAAGACGCGCTTCTTCTTGACCTCACCTTCAACTGAAACCTGCCATGGCACGGTTTTGAAGTTCTGGGCGTTTTTGGCCGGGTCAGATTTGTCGGTCCCAAACTCATAGTAGTTGTTGTAGTGGGTCGCGTCGTTCATGGACGTGACCTTTTCCGTGGTGCTGAAAGGGCTCTTCACCAGGTTGTCGTATTTTGTCCCGGCCAGGACCGGCGAAGATGATTGCGACATCTTCCAGAAAGTTGCACCGGCCAGGCCTGCTCCTGCGGCGGCAGCAGCGGCCAGGAACTTGCGCCGGTTCATATAAAGCGACTTGGGAGTAACTTCAGAGTAGGGAATATCAGAAGGCTTTTTAATCAGCATGTGAACGTCTCAATAACTTCATTTCTAGATGCAGTACGGCAGCCGGCGTCAAAGTGGATTGCCACTGCTATTGCTGTCATTATCTACCGGATGGGATGCTGAAACTGCAGAAAAGTTACTTTTACCCAAGGGCTCCGCAACGCTCCGCTTCGTTCTAAGGGCTTCGCAGTCAAAACAAGGCCGCTACGCCCTCGCAAAAGTTCGCGCGGGGTAGCACTCACTTTTTGCTCACACGTGTTTCGCCCTCGCCGTCCGTTCGCGCGCGATAGCGCTCACGTCCGGCTCACCCCACAGGTTCGGTCCATTATTCCACCGACTCGGCAATCCACTTCAGGTAGGCTTCGCTGCCGGCTTCAATCGAGAGCTGTATACATTCCGGCAGCTCGTAGGTATTCAGTTCTTTGATTGCATCCTGCACGCGGTCAAACGCCGCAGCCGTGGTTTTTATAATGAGCAGGAACTCTGGATTGCTGTCAATTTCATCTTTCCAGCGAAAGATTGAGGTCAGCGCCACAATGTTGACGCAGGCCGCCAGTTTGCGTTCTACCAGCGCCCAGGCGATATCCTCGGCTTCTTCTTTTGTGCCGCAGGTGGTAAGAATTATTTTTTTGTCGTTCGCGCTAGCAGTCATAGCGGGCCTGCCGTGAGTTCAGAGATTAAAAAGCAGAGACGAATGTATCATTCTTAGGCTGTCTTGCTGAAGCTGTTTTGAATCTTAACAGTCTGCGAGAGGTTATTCTTACTATATGGTCCAAATGGTCCAAATCAAGTTCGGAACATCAGGATGGCGCGCGGTCATGGGCGACGATTTTACGGTCGCCAACGTGCGGCGCGCGGTGCATGGGATCGCCCGCTACGTGGTTTCTCAAAAACCGCGGAAAGAGAAGCATCGCGTCATTGTGGGGCGCGACCCGCGCTTTCTGGGAGAGACGTTTGTCGAGCTGGCGCAGGAAATTCTGCAGTCCCATGGCGTTACGCCTTTGGTCGTACCCGAGCCTGCACCTACGCCCACCATTGCCTATGAGGTGATTCGTGTTCAGTCCGACGGAGCGATTAATTTCACGGCCTCGCACAATCCACCGGAATACAACGGCATCAAATTTTCTACGCCTGATGGCGCGCCCGCACTGCCTGATGTGACAACAAAGATTGAAGCTGCAATTGCCGAGTTCGACAGCCTGCCTGCACAGCCGGCCAAAGCCGACGCGAAGGCCGTGGCAGAAAGCGTGGAGGTGAAAACCGCTTACCTGGCGCGCCTCAAAGAGATTCTGGATTTAAATGCGATCAAGAAGGCAAAGCTCAAGATTGCTTTCGATCCAATGTGGGGAGCGGCGCGCGGATACTCCGACGTACTCTTGCGGGAAGCTGGTATCGAGGTCGCCACGGTGCATGATTACCGCGATGTATTGTTTGGTGGGCATGCTCCGGCGCCGGACGATCCATTTCTGAATGACCTGCGCCAGGCGATGAAAGCTAACGGCGCGCACATCGGCATTGCAACCGATGGCGACGCGGACCGCTTCGGTATCGTGGATGCCGACGGAACATTTATCTCGCCAAATTACGTGATCGCGCTGCTGTTCGAATACCTGGTCGAAAGCCGGGGATGGAAAAATGGTGTCGGTAAATCGGTGGTGACCACGAATCTTATCAATGCCCTGGCTAAACATTACGGCATCCAACTTTATGAGACTCCGGTGGGATTTAAATACATTGGCGAGTTGATTAAAGAAGACAAGATCGCAATTGGCGGCGAAGAGAGCGCAGGGCTTTCTATCCGGCATCATGTACCGGAAAAAGATGGCGTGTTAGCGGGGTTGCTGTGCTGCGAGATGCTGGCCGCACGCTCGCTCGCGGGACAACCCGCATCGCTCGGTCAACAGCTCCAGAAGCTATTTGTCAAAGTAGGTTCCTTTTATCCCCTGCGCGAGAACTTCCCCTTGACGGAGGATGTTAAGGCAAAGTTAACTAGTAAGTTACGGGAAGAGCCGCATGAGTTCGGCGGCAGAAAAGTTGCGGAAGTGGTGCGCACCGATGGGTTGAAACTGGTCCTTGAGGACGGCTCGTGGGTGTGCTTTCGCCTTTCGGGAACCGAGCCTGTGGTACGGATCTATTCGGAGGGGCGCTCGACGGAAGATGTGCAGAAGCTGAGTGCGGCTGCCAAGGATTGGGTGCTACGGCATTAAGGATTTTTGGAAATCATTGAAACAACACGCGAATGGATCTACACGCGCCGCCGCAAGCTGGCGACGGTAGGCGTTGGTGTGTTGGCAGCGCTCGTGGGTTGGCATGTGGTGTTTGGCGCCAACGGCATCTTTACTTATGAGCACAAGCGCGTGGAGTACCGCAATCTGCAGGGCGAGATCGAAAATCTGCAGAAGGAAAATGAGCGCCTGCAGTCGGATATCAAATCTTTGCGTTCAGACCCGAAGACCATCGAGCGGGAGGCGCGCGAGCAATTGCGTTATGCCCGTCCGGGCGAAATGGTGTTTACCTATCCCCCGCAAAACTCCACACAACAGCCGCCGCCTGCCAACGCGACCGCGAAGAAGCAGTAAGCTCGAGCCTTCTCATTTCTCATCGCACTCCGGCTTTCTCTCAAAACTGCTGGTACGCTCGACCGTCGCAACTTCCATTTCGTAGTACTGATACCATTTTTCTCGGCCGGTACTCTGGACTTCCCGATGGCGTGCCAGCTCTCTCCACTCGCGCAGGGATTCTTTGTCCTTCCACCAGACCACGGTCAGCCGCTCGCCATCTTCGGACTTGTAGCTCTTTACGTCAATGAATCCAGGGTTCTGCCGGACCAGCGATTCCATCTCTGCGTTCGTGTCTTGATAGTCTTCGCCGGCCTGGGCAGTGAGCTTAGACCGGAATAGGATGATGAGCATGCTTTTCTCCCGCAAATAACACAATCTTGGCAATCAACATTGCACTGCGTTGGATGTGTGAGGAGGCGCTGCGATGCAAGTGATTTAGTCTAGCTATGTAGGTAAAGTTGGTTGCAACATAAGGCCCGCTGGCACTTGCAATTCAGATGAAGTCGCTGTAAAAGTGGTAGGCGCCTTGCCTTTGTCCAGAGGAACCAAGGCTGTCACAGCTTGAGTGTTGTGGCATCTTCCACCATTCACGCAGTTTTCAAGCTGCATACCCCGGCGGTATTCCGCCATATTAGGAGATTCCCCCAATGAAGAAATTTTATTTGAGCATACTTGCGCTGGCTGTCATCATTTCCATTGCTGCTTTCGCGCAAGACACAAAAAAATCTGGCGACACAGGCAAGACCGCGTCCGGCGATACCGTGACCGTTTCCGGCTGGGTGAGCGACTCGGGCTGCGGCGCCAAGGCTGCCCACGCTGGGGCAGAAGCGTGCACCAAGAAGTGTATCGCCGCCGGTAAGAAAGTTGTTTTTGTTGACGACAAGGAAAAGAAGGTTTGGGCGGTTTCGAATCCTGAGGCCCTGAAGGGGCACGAAGGTGAACACGTGGACGTGGATGCCCATGTGAATGCCGATACCAATACGATTGACGTGCAGAAAGTCACTACGACGCCTGAACCAACCACTAAGAGCTAGCTCCAAGCTCCACGGGCTGTATCTATTCTTCAAGGGCAGCATGCCGATACCAAGCCTGCTGCCTTTTATTTTGGTTCGGGTGGATAGAGCTCACAAGAATCCACTTTGCGACGGCTGACCGTTGCCAGGCTCCGCACCAACGATCTGTTAGTTGCCTTACTGAGAACCGAGAACTTTCTGAGGACTGAGTACCGAGTACTGAGTACTGTTACCGCACGACGCCTTCGAGCGGAGAGCTGGCGGTGGCGTAGAGTTTTTTTGGCATGCGACCGGCGAGGTAGGCGGCTCGACCGGCGATGACGGCGTGATTCATGGCTTCGGCCATTAGCACCGGGTCTTCAGCATGGGCGATCCCGGAATTCATGAGCACACCATCGGCCCCGAGTTCCATGGCGATGGCGGCATCGGAGGCGGTCCCTACTCCGGCATCCACGATGAGCGGTACGCTGGTAATCATCTCGCGCAGAATGCGAAGATTGGCGGCGTTCTGAATTCCCAGGCCGCTGCCGATGGGCGCACCCAAGGGCATGATGGCGCTGGCGCCGGCATCCAGCAGGCGCTTGGCAACTACGATGTCGTCGCTGGTGTAGGGAAGAACCACGAATCCTTCTTTTACAAGAACCCGCGTTGCTTCAATAGTGGCCTGCACATCAGGATAGAGCGTACGCTCGTCGCCGATGACCTCAATCTTCACCCAGTCAGAGAGCCCAACCTCGCGGCCCAGCCTGGCGGCGCGAATGGCTTCATCGGCGGTGTAGCATCCGGCGGTGTTGGGAAGAAGAAAATATTTCTTGGGATCAATGAAATCGAGCAGCGACTCTTTGCTGCGGTCCAGGTTGACCCGCCGCACCGCTACGGTAACCATCTCGGCGCCGCTGGCCTCAATGGCGCGCGCCGTCTCCTGCCCGGATTTGTATTTGCCTGTGCCGACAATCAGGCGTGAACGAAAACTCCTGCCGACGATGATCCATGCATCCATAACTTTTAATTGTAATCGAGTTGCGGCCTCGGATTGCCATTCCACACCTTCGGCAAAACTGCTTTAGAATAGAGAGCTTCTCCTATAAGCATGAGTATTCACGGAGGCGTCTGAGCTTGCAACGCATTGAAACCGCACTGCCGGATGTTTTTTTGATTGAACCCAAGGTCATCGGCGACCAGCGCGGGTTTTTTCTGGAGAGCTATCACCGCGAAAAATATGCCGCTTTGGGCATTCATGATGAGTTTGTGCAGGATAACCACTCGCAATCTGTGCGCGATACTTTGCGCGGGCTGCACTATCAGCTCCAGCACGCGCAGGCCAAACTTTGCCGGGTGGTGCAAGGCGAAGTGCTGGATGTAGCAGTGGATATCCGCCGCGGATCGCCAACCTTTGGGCGCTGGGTGAGTGCTGTGCTATCTGCTGAAAACAAGCGCCTGATTTATGTCCCCCGAGGTTTTGCCCACGGGTTTGCCGTGCTTTCCGAGACGGCGGAGTTTCTCTATAAGTGCAGCGATTTCTATCATGCTGAGCATGAGCATGGAGTGTTGTGGAACGATCCGAAATTGAACATCAATTGGAATGTTGCCAATCCGATTCTTTCTGCTAAAGACCAAAAGTACCCCACGCTGGCGCAGGTCCCACAGGAATTGTTGCCGAAGTATGAAAAATGATTCTTGTCGCAAATGGCAGAAAATAGTAATCCGCGTGATGCGTAAAATCCGCGGTAAGGTTGCCGATGCGGTATCACCGTGGTATCAAACTCTTTATTCCGCAGAGATCTTAGGTCATCATTGACCTGTAAAGTGTGTCTGGCATTCAAGAATGCGGGGGCTCGCGCCCTTACGCTCTTTGAAAATTTACAAAAGCTGTACTCGGTCTTCAGTCCACTGGGAGCGAGAATAGGTTCTCAGTGCTCAGAAAGAGCCCCGACGGATGTTATCTATCCAGTAAACGGATCCGACATACAGGAGTACTCCTGCAAGTCCCACCTCTACCGGGCGACTTTCTCCAGTAAATACAAGGCGATCATGCCTGTTTGGGGAGCTATAAACACTTGCGAGCAAGTGGCAGAAGGGTGCCGGCTTTTTGCAACTGGGAGCCCAGAAGCCGAAGATTACTAAAAGCTAAATAGGGCAGCTTTCGAGTCTGGGCAGCGGAAAAACGCGTCGGGTGAGAAGACATGCATCAGGGCGCAATAGTTTTGTCTGAGGGCAAGCGCCAGGGGCTGTGGCTTTGCAAGCGTATAATCAAAGTTTATGGGCACGCACGCGCATCCTCCACACGGAGCACAGCCGCCGCAAGGGCCGCAACCGCTTCCTGGCATTCAAAATATCGTAGCTATCGGTTCGGGTAAGGGCGGAGTAGGGAAGACCACGATTTCGGTGAACCTTGCTGTCGCTCTCAGCCGCATGGGATTCAAAGTGGGCCTGCTGGATGGCGACGTTTACGGCCCCAACGTCCCCCTCATGCTGGGGACAAGCGCTCAACCCAAGGTAATCGGTGAGAACCGGCTCGAACCGCTGCAGCAGCACGGAGTGCGAGCGATCTCTGTCGGCTTTCTGAACCCTGGGGACAAGCCCTTGATCTGGCGCGGGCCGATGTTGCATTCGATCATCCGCCAGTTCCTGCAGCAGGTCGAGTGGGGTGTTCTGGATTACCTGCTGATTGATCTGCCGCCGGGCACCGGCGATGTCGCGTTATCGCTCATCCAAACGGTTCCGGTGAGCGGCGCGATTGTAGTTTGCACGCCTTCTGATGTGGCCCTGCAAGACGCGCGCAAAGCCATTGAGATGTTCAACCAGCTCAAGGTTGATATTCTGGGCCTGGTGGAGAACATGAGTTACTTCATCTGTCCTCATTGCCATACTGAGGTGGATATCTTCTCCAAAGGCGGCGGCGAGCGCACCGCCGGTGTCTACGGCGTTCCTTTTCTTGGCGGAATTGAACTCGATGCCAGCATTCGTCACGCCGGAGACTCGGGAAGCCCTATCGCGCTGGGTGATGCCAGCATAGACTCCGGTCCACGCAAGTCCTTCTACGATTTTGCCCGCAAGGTGGTAGAACGAGTGAATGAACAGAATGCCACGCGCGGCGAGAGCGTGATTCAGATCCGCTGAAAGTTGTAGTCAAAACTTGCTAAAATAGCCTTAGCGCTCACGCAATTCATCTAAACTTTTGCATTTAAATCGCTTAAAGGGATTGATTGATCCTGTGCCGCAGCCAGTACAAATCGGGCCGCGAGGGCGGGAAATTCTAACCGCTATCGTGGAAACCTTCATAGAAACCGGGGAACCCGTGGGTTCGCGCATCCTTGCGCGCGAGAGCCGCGAGGGGCTGAGTGCGGCCACGATCCGTAACGTGATGGCCGACCTTACCGATGCGGGGCTGCTTGAGCAACCTCATACTTCAGCCGGACGCATCCCAACTACCGAGGCCTACCGCTATTACGTGGAGCAAATCAGCGGCAAAGCGCGTCTCTCTCACGAGGAAGAAGACAAGATCCAGGGGTTCTTCCACGGCGTTACGGACGTCCAGGAGTTTATGGAGCGCACCTCGCACGTGCTTTCCCTCATGTCGAGCGGCGTGGGCGTAGCTATGACGTCAGGCGGATCGAATCATGCATTCGATCATGTATATTTCTCCCGGCTGGCGGAGCAGAAGATCCTGGCAGTCGTGGTGGCCAAGTCCGGAGTGGTGCGCGACCGCGTGCTGCGCCTTGACCACGACATCCTGCAAGGCGATCTGGATCTGGCCGCGCGCTATATCAACGATAACTTCCGCGGCTGGAGCATGGAAAAGATTCGCACCGAAATTGCTCGCCGCATTGAGCAGGAACGCAGCGAATACGACCGCCTGATGAAGTCGGTGGAGATACTTTACCGGCAGGGCGCGTTGGCCTCCGAAGAGCCGGGGCAGAACATCTATGTTGAAGGTGCATCTAACCTGGTGGAAAACGAGCAGGACCGCGCCCGCCTGCGTGAGCTGCTGAAGACGCTGGAAGAAAAACAGCGGGTGGTGGAGCTGCTGTCTGCCTACGTGGATGCCAAACAGGAGGCCGTGCGGGTGGTGATTGGGCTGGAGGAAGCAGTCCCGGAGATGCGTAATTTTGTGCTGATCGGGGCGCCGGCGCGCTCCGGCAATGAGGTGGTAGGGTCGCTGGCTGTGCTGGGTCCTACGCGCATTGATTATGAGCACAGCATCACGGCTGTATCCTATATTGCCCGCCTGTTTGACCGAATCCTAAACGAGCCGGATGAATCTAAATAAACTGATAATCTAAAACAGGAAAGCTAAAAGTATGACCCAGACGAACACTAAAAATACTCATCTGGAACCCGAAGACTTAGAACGCGAGCTGCCAGCGGCCGAAGCCGATGACGGTTACGTGGAAGGCTCTGCCAAAGGTGTGGAATCCGCGACCCCGGCGGCTTCTGACGAGTTGCAAAAGCTGAAGGCGGAGCGCGATCAGCTCTTTGACCGCCTGGCACGGCTGCAGGCGGAGTTTGACAACTACCGCAAGCGCAGCGCGCGCGAACAACAGGAGTTCCGCGACTATGCACTGGCTAATGCGGTGACCTCCCTATTGCCGGTGCTGGATAGCCTTGATCTTGCGCTTAAGAATTCCGCGGGCGAAAAGACCGAAATCCGCTCGGGCGTGGAGCTGGTGCGCAAACAATTTGCAGACGTCCTCACCAAACTTGGTCTGCGCGAAGTTCCCGCCGAAGGCGAGCCGTTCGATCCGCAGCTTCACCAGGCCATCGAAATGGTGGAGACCGACAAAGTGCCGGACCATCACGTCCTGCAGGAGCTGCTGCGCGGATACAAGCTGAAAGACCGCCTGCTGCGCCCAGCCATGGTGCGCGTGGCGCGCAATCCGAACCACTAAAATTCTCACAAAGGAAAAATGGGACTGGCTACCAACGCAAAACGCGATTACTACGAAGTTCTGAGTGTGGAACGCAGCGCGAACGAGCAGGAGATCAAAAGCTCCTATCGCAAGCTGGCCATGCAATATCACCCTGACCGCAATCCGGGTAATCCTCAGGCGGAAGAGAAGTTTAAAGAGGCCACCGAAGCTTATAGCGTGCTCATGGACGCCAACAAGCGCGCCCAATACGACCGCTTTGGCCACCAGGGCGTGAACATGGGCGGGGGCGGAGTCGAAGGCTTTCCTTTTCAGGACCTCAACGATATCTTCGGCGACCTGTTCGGCATCAGCGATATCTTCGGAACAGGCGGCAGCACGCGCCGCCGCACCCGCGCCCAGCAGGGGAGCGATATCCGCTACGACCTTACGCTGGAGTTTGAAGAAGCGGTATTCGGAAAAAACACCGATATTAAAGTTCGCACTTATGCGGAATGCGAAACCTGCGACGGCTCAGGATCGCAGCCGGGCCACTCGGCTACGGCCTGCAACGCCTGCGGTGGACGCGGACAAGTGCGTTTTCAGCAGGGGTTTTTCAGCGTCTCGCGTACCTGCAGCCGTTGTAATGGATCGGGTACAACCATTTCGCATCCTTGTAACGTTTGCCGGGGGCAGGGGCGGGTGGTCCGCGAAAAAACTATTGGAGTCAAAGTTCCTGCCGGAGTGGAACACGGCACCAAAATTCTTTTTACCAGCGAAGGCGAGGCCGGAATCAACGGTGGGCCTGCCGGCGATCTGTATGTTGTCCTGAACGTGAAGGAGCATGCCTTCTTTGAGCGGCAGGGAAAAGACCTTTACTGCGTGGTTCCCCTCTCATTCCCACAGGCAGCCCTGGGAGCAGAGATCGAAGTCCCCACGCTGGATGGTGCACATACACTCAGCATTCCTGCCGGGACGCAGAGCGGCGCTACACTGCGCATCAAGAACAAAGGCGTTCCGGTATTGCGTGGCAGCGGCCGTGGCGATTTATACGTGCAAGTACGCGTGCAAACGCCAGCCAAGCTTTCGAAAAATCAAAAAGAACTGCTCAATCAGTTGGCCGAGACCCTGCAAATCGAAAACAAACCAGAACGCAAAACCCTGTTCGGTAAAGTTAAGGACATATTCAGTTAACGCTGATTACCCGTTAACCATGCGCCGCCGCTGGATCGCCGACGAAGTTGATCACACAAGCGGACGCGCCGCGTTGACGGGTGAGCATGCTCTGCATCTGGCACGCGTGCTGCGCGTCGCTCCCGGCCAGCAATTCGATATCGTAACCCAGGTTGATGGGCGGGCTGTCGTGCGTGCGGGCCGCATTACTTCGGTCACAGACCAAAGAGTGGAATTTGAATTAGGCGAAGAGCTGCCTGACAACAGCCCAGTTTCTTCCGTCACGCTGCTGCTTGCAGTCTTCAAGTTCGACCGCATGGAGTGGGCCATTGAAAAAGCGGTTGAGCTGGGCGTGGAACGCATCGTTCCTGTGATCGCACGGCGCACGGAAAAACACCTTGCGGCTGCTGCCGATAAAAGAGCTGAACGCTGGCGGCGCATTGCACGCGAAGCCTCGCAACAGTCGCGCCGTGCTTCGCTGCCGGAGATTGCAAATCCGCTGAAGCTGGAGCCGGCGATTCAATCCGTGCAAGACCTGGGCATTGTGCTGGCTGAAAGTGAACGCGCACAGTCTTTGAAAGAAATTTTGGAGCAGGCTGCCGAAGGCAATCCCCTGGCGCTAGCGGTTGGGCCCGAGGGTGGTTGGACATCGGACGAACTCAAGCAATTCGCCGATGCCGGCTGGCACTCGGCTTCTCTTGGCCCGACGATCTTGCGCGCTGAAACGGCAGCGATTGCTGCGTTAGCAGTAGTGATGGCAATGGCGAGCTGCTCGAAGGAATAGGTGTCAAACCGTTTTAGTGGGATCCGGCGGAGGTGTGGGCCGCCAGCTAGCCATTGCAGCACCTATTGCGCCAAAGATAATACCGACAATCGGCGCGATGATGAGATGTGAAAAACCGGCGTCAAGCGTATTGGCAATAGCAAAGGCGCGAGCATCGGTCCATCCGCTGCGTTTGAACTCGGCCCAGGTGGCAACATACTCCGGGCGTGGGACAGACGAATACATGAGCGCAAATCCGAAGGTCACTGTGATCAAGGTGCTTACAACTGCGCTCCAGACGGCCGCTGTGATACCGGAAAAAATAGACTTCGTACTGCGAGCGACAACGTAGCCTGCGACGCCCCACAACATGAATGCACAGAACATGAAGGTCAACGTGGTGATGCCGTTGAGGCGCGGACCGAGATCAACGAAATTTTCCAACGTCATGTGTGTCACCTGTAACGCTCCGGTGATCAACCCAAAGATCGTGCCCCGTGCAATCGCGCTTTGACGCGGCAAACCGCCTGTCGTTGTAATCCAAAGCACGAGCACGCCATATACAATCAACATTGTTACCGGCTCGATGACAAATGTAAGACCGCCGGGCATGGCAAGGAACGGACGATAGAGGAAAACGCGGACAGCGATCAGCACAAGATCAACCGCAACTCCAAGCAAAAGAGCAACCCGGGTTGCGGAATTGGCAGTAACACTCACGCCAGGAATAGTACTCCTCAGAAAGGCCACGAGTCTCTTGGCCCAACAATCTTGCGTGCCGAAACCTCGGCCATTGCGGCGTTGGCATCCCACAGAAATAGAGTTTGATTTCCTGTTATGCTCAGAGAGGCCGAGTAGAGATAGAGTTTTCAGTTTTGAGCGCATGAGTGTTATGAAAAAACTTTTGGTCCCCGTTTCTGTCGCAATGGCGTTTTTCACTGTGCTTCTGTCTCTCTCCTACGCCGCCACCCCTGCGCGCATATTGACGGGACGCGTTTTGGGCAGGCAAGACCAGCCTCTGGCGAAGGCGGTTGTCTACCTGAAGAATACAAAGACGCTAACGGTCAAGACCTATATCAGCGATCTTGACGGCAGCTATCGCTTCTCACAACTCTCGCCCGACGTGGACTATGAGGTCTATGCCGAGTACAACGCCGCCCGCAGCGACACTAAAACGCTCAGCGCTTTCGATGACCGCAAACAGGTGAATATCACCCTGCGGATCAAATAAGATTATTGGTGTTCTCCAAGAAAACGCTCAGCTCTAGGTATTTTTCAGAGTTGCTGGCGGGGCAACTCTACCGCATAATGGCCAGTCTGTCTTCCCACGTTCATGCCTGCTCAGCACAATCAACTCGATGATGCTCAACGCGCTGCAGTAGAGCACGTTCACGGACCTATGCTGGTCGTGGCCGGCGCCGGGACGGGCAAGACCACGGTGCTGGAGCAGCGCATCGCTTATTTGATCCGCAACCGTCACGCTACGCCGGATGAAATTCTTGCCGTTACCTATACGGAAAACGCCGCGAAGAACCTGCATGACCGGGTTGCAAACCTGCTGGCGAGCGAAAACATTTCTGCCAGCGGGCTGTGCGCTTCCACTTTTCACGCTTACTGTTATGGCGTATTGCGCAAGCATGGCGAGGCCTTTCAGGTGCTTAACCGCGAGGACCTTTGGATCTATCTGCGGCGTAACATCGCGCAACTGCCGCTGGAGTGCTTTATCAAGGCGGCCAATCCGGGGAAGTTTCTCGATGACCTGCTGAGTTTTTATGACCGCTGCCGCGATGAGCTGGTGCGGGCCTCCGATTATCGAAACTATGTGCAGCGCCTTCGGGCGGGCGAGCTGCCTTTGCCGCGCATCGGCCGCACGAAGGAGTTCGAAGAACTCTCGCGCGATGAAGTGGTGGCGCTCTGCGAGGAGATTGCCCAGGTCTACGCCAAAGTGGAGCAGATGCTGGCGGCAAAGAACATGGGAACGTTTGGCGATATGATCGCGGATGCGCTGGAAATTCTGCGGCAGGATTTCGTTTTGCTGGAGCAGGAGCAAAAACATACGCGCTTCATATTGATTGACGAGTTTCAGGATTCCAACGTGGCCCAGATTGAGCTGGCGGCGCTGCTGGCGGGCGCCGAACAAAACGTTTTTGCCGTGGGAGACCCTGACCAGGCCATTTATCGCTTCCGTGGGGCCACCAGCGGAGCTTTCGATGAATTCGCCCGGCGCTTCCCGAAAGTGCAACACGGACGGCTGGAGCGCAACCAGCGCTCTCTTTCTCCGATCTTGCAGATCGCTTTTACCGCGATTGCCAAAAATCCTGAGGTCGTCGGCTGGAAGAGAGCAGCGTTGCGCTCGGCGCGTGAAGAAGAGGCCAGCAAGCAGGGCAAGCCGCCGGCAGCGCCACCAGCGACCGTGATCATGACGCCGGATATCAGCGCTGAAGCCGCCGACATCGCTGAACTGGTTCGCGAGCGTCACGCCACTCGTGATGCTTCTGGCGATGAGCTACAGTGGCGCGACTTTGCCGTTCTTTACCGCACTCATGCGCAGCGGGAGAAGCTGACGGAAGAATTTTCTCTGCGCAATATCCCTTTCACGGTTACGGGCATTGATGTTCTGGAAAGCACCCCAATTCGCGATTTACTGGCGGTACTGCGCGCAGTGATTTCTTCTCGCGATGCGATCAGCCTCTTTCGCGCCGCTGCTCTGCCGCAATTTGGGATTAACCCCGAAGCTTTGCATGATGCGTTGCTCCAAACCGGCAGCGAGCCCGATCTCATTGCTGCGCTGGGGAAGCTGGAGGGCGGCCGAAAATTGCTCGAGGCCATACAAAGCTGCCGAAGCCGGTTGGAGAAATATCCGAGGGCCGCGCAGACGATTCGCCGAGTCATGGAAGTTTTCAGCGTCGATGGCGCGAGCGAGGCCCTGACGGTATTCCGCGATTTTGTGAATGAGTGGGAGAAGAAGCCGATTACCGAAGACGGCTCCCTGTATGAATTTTTGGAATACCTCGAGTTTTTCAAAGAAGCTCGCGGAACGATCCCTTTGCAGAAACCGGACGATCAACTGGATGCGGTCCGGTTGCTCACGGTACACGCCGCCAAAGGGCTGGAGTGGAAGCAGGTACACGTCATCCGGCTGAATACAGGATCGTTTCCCCTGCGCTGCCAGGAGCCGCTGTTCGCTTTTCCGGATGCACTGCGGCGGTCTCCGCATGGCGGAGATGAAGATGATAAGAAACTGCACCATGAAGAAGAGCGCCGGCTGTTCTATGTAGCCGTGACCCGTGCCGCCGACCACCTGCTCTTGTATGCGCGTCCAGGGCGAGGCAAGGACGGAACGCCTGACGGATTTCTGCGGGAGCTGTTGAAAGAGAAATCTTTGGCGCAAGCTCTGCAGCAACGTCCGGCGCGGCCTTACGTGAAGACAGAAACCGAGACCATGCACCCAGCGGCTTCGATTGCGCGCTGGCTCGAGCTTCCCGCGCAACGCGACTTCAGCCGCATGCCTTTGAGCGCGACGGCGATTGAGAGTTACAAGATCTGTCCTCTGCGCTTCAAAATCGAGCACGACTGGCAGTTGCCGGGAGAGACGCCCGCGGCGATGCTGTTTGGCAATGTCATGCACACGGTCCTGAAATTTCACTTTGACGAGGTGCGTGCCGGGCGGCAGCCTGACGCCGAAACACTTTTGCCGCGCTTCCGCGAATTGATGTCACGCATGCCATTTGAAGATCCCCTGCAACAACAGCTCTATCTAAAACACGGTACGACGCAGCTCGAAACTTTTCTGGAAACAAACAAGGCTGGGCCGCCGGTTCTGGTCCTCAACACGGAGAGGACATTTCGGATCGAGATTGGCGGGACCGAAGTCATTGGGCGCATGGACCGGCTGGACGCGCTCGATTCCGCAAATCGGGTTGCGATCACCGATTACAAGACTGGACGCCCGCGTGACCAGCAAAATGCCGATGAAAGCCTGCAGCTTTCCATTTATGCGATCGCCGCAGCGCGCGCGTGGGGTTTGCATCCTGAGCGGCTGATCTTTCACAACCTGGAAGACGACACGCGAATCGAAACTTCCCGCTCCCCCGAGCAGTTGAGCGCGCATGAAGATGAGATTCGCCAGGTGGCCAGCGACATCGCAGAAGGCAAGTTCGACCCGACCCCGGGGTTTCATTGCCGAAGCTGCGCGTACTACACGCTTTGTCCGGAGACCGAGCAGAGGCTTTACACAATCCAGAAAACCCTGCAAGCTGTTCCTACAGGAGCTCATTGATGTCGCCGATGGCCATAGCTGTCATTGTGTTAGTTGCAGTTGCGCTGGCTGGACTTCTAGTCTGGCTGGTGCGCAGCGGTTCGCAGCGCGAGATGCAGGCGCTGCACAACCAGATGAACCTGCTGCGCGAGAGTTCGGAGAAGTCCATTCAGAGCATTACCTCGGTTTTTGGCACCCAGATGCAGGGCCTGAGCAGCAACATGCAGGGCTCGCTGACCTCGGTGATGGCGGAGGTAGGGAACCGTTTAAACGCCATGAACCAGCACGTAGCCGAGCGCCTGAATGAAAATGCTGAAGCCATGCGCTCCAGCTCCAAAGAGGTCAACGACCGCATTGCCAACGTGCAAAGCACCTTCGCCGGTCTGCAGAAGCAAGTGGGCGCGATGACCGAGCAGGCGCGGCAACTGGGAGAGCTTTCGCGCTCAATGTCTGAATTGGAGCGCGTTTTAAGCGCTCCCAAGCTGCGAGGAGGCTTCGGTGAGACCCAGCTTGAAAACATGCTGGCCAGCGTCTTTGCGCGCGAGCAGTTCTGCATGCAATACAGGTTTCCTTCCGGCGACGTTGCCGACGCGGTGCTGCACTTTGAGAAAGGCATGGTGGCCATTGATTCCAAGTTTTCCCTGGAAAACTTCAGGCGCATTGCGGAAGCAGGGACTGACGCTGACAAAAAGACAGCACGCAAGAAGTTCCTCAAGGATGTGCGGGAGCGCATTGATGAGATCGCTGCCCGCTATATCCGCCCGGCGGAGGGGACCATGCCTTTTGCCCTGATGTATATCCCGGCGGAGAACGTGTACTACGAGGCCATTATCCGCGACGAAGACGAAAACGATCTCTACACCTATTGCGTGCAGAAGCGGGTGATGCCGGTTTCGCCGAACTCGCTGTACGCCTACCTGCAGACCATCCTGGTGGGATTGAACAGCATGCGCATCAGCCAGCGCGCGGAAGGGATCTTGCGGGAGCTGCAATCGCTGGAAGTGGAGCTGGAAAAGTTTGACGAAGTCTACGCCAAGCTGGGCACGCACTTGCGCAATGCCGCCCGCAGCTATGAAGACAGCACACGCGAGTTTGCGCGCATCGGCAACCGCGTGCAGAGCCTGGCCGGCAGCAATGCGCCGGAGCAGATGACGCTGGCGGGCGAGTTCAAGAAGCAGGCCATTGGACCAGGAGAATCTAGTTAGGGTTCAAACTCTTGCGATGAGCTTTTAGCTCTTAGCCATTAGCTCCGGCATTACGCTGCTTCGCCCATCACGTGGGATCAGTGAGTAAATCTCTTCCTTCACCAATCGCGCTTACTCTCTTTTTCATTTCACCTGGATAAACAAACTCGCGCAAAAAGTTAAAGGGGACGCATTTTGCGTCCCCTTTGGTTTTCGCTTTTCGCTAAAGCGATGTTACTTCTTTTTCTTTTTGGCTTTCTTTTTTGCTGGCATTGCTATTCTCCCTTCCATTCTGCATGGAATGTGTTGCAACGGTATTCTGTTGCGATTAAGCAATGTATAGAAGGATTGAAAAATGAAGTCAAGAAAAAAATACACATGAAGTCATTATTCAGATACACCCCAACCGGGGTCGCAAAGAAAAAAAACGCCGAAGAATTTTGTTTTGCCCGTCTGAATTCGAGTTTCTTGTGTTCCAGCTCTGCGAGTTTTGAAAGCTCATCGCATGTGCTGCAATATCACGCGTCCCACAAGACCAGAGAAGAGATCTTGCCAGGCGTGGGTCATCATGCCCGGACGGAGACTCCTGCGCCATATTGCGAGCAGGCCGAAGAGGAACCCGTACGTTCCCAGGACGACCATCAATTTCACACCCTGGTAACCATGTGCGGCGCCGAACACAACCGCCTGCAAGAGCGCAGCGAGATATACGTTGCCCGTCATGGCGTGGAATTGTTTCTGCAAGTAGCCACGGCATATGAGCTCTTCGCAAAAGCCCGCCGTGAGGGCCAGGCTGATGTAAAAAATTATTTCCAGTTTGGTTTGGGGAAACAGAAAGCCGATCTTGGCCATCCGCTCTTTGGCCAGGTTTTGAGCGTCGTGCATCTTCACTATGCCCAGTGCGTATTGCATGCCAGCCAGAACAGCGACGGATACGATCCAGAAGCCTACTGCGATGGCGCCATCGAGCAGAAAATCTTCCGGCGACTTCCACCTTCCGCCGATCAGGTCACGCAGACGGATTCCACGACGGTGGATTCCCAGCCATACGAAGCCGACCAGTACCCATTCGAAGGCGATAGTTGTGATGTAAAGCGGCATGCGTCCGTGCTGCTGCACAACTCCGTTGAGCGTGTGTGCCTGCCCGCCCGAGGCAAGCACCATAATCCCAACAAGTATCAAGGTGTGCCACCAGGGCGCGAGCAGACGATAGTACTTTGGTTGTTCGACGATTGGAGTGACGGGAGTCGTGGTTGCCAAGTCTCACCTCATTGCCATCCATCTTATAATGAGAATTAGAGATTGCTTCCAGGAGTGTTCTGTATGCCCGCTTACAACGAAAATGATGTCGTCATTATCTCCGGTGTGCGCACGCCGGTAGGGAAGTTTCAAGGATCGCTAACGGAGCTGAGCGCGATACAGCTTGGTGCGATTGCGGTGCGCGAGGCGGTGAAGCGCGCCCGGGTTGATCCTAAGCAAGTGGATGAGTGCATCATGGGCAACGTAGTCTCCGCCGGCCTGGGGCAAAACCCGGCGCGGCAGGCGGCGCTCAATGGCGGACTCGCTCCGGAAGTCGGCGCGATGACCATCAACAAAGTTTGTGGTTCGGGATTAAAAGCCGTTGCGCTGGCAGCACAGGCCATCCAAACCGGCAACAGCGAGATTGTGGTCGCCGGCGGAATGGAATCCATGACGAACGCTCCGTATCTGCTGCCGCAGGCGCGTAAGGGCTACCGGCTGGGCAATGCACAGATCATTGACTCGATGGTGAATGATGGTTTGTGGGACGTTTACAACAACTATCACATGGGCATGACCGGCGAGAACGTGGCCGAGAAGTACGGCATTACGCGTGAGCAGCAGGATGAGTACGCGCTCAACTCACACCGCAAAGCGGCGGAAGCCTGGAAGGAATGCCGCTTCAAGTCGCAGATTGTTCCGGTGGAGTTGCCGGCCAAGAAAAAAGGCGAGGCGCCGGTGGTCTTTGATAAGGACGAGTCGGTCCGGGAAGATACGACCATCGAAGCTCTGCGCGCGCTCAAGCCCGCTTTCAAAAAAGATGGGACGGTGACCGCAGGCAACGCTCCCGGCGTGAACGATGGCGCTGCGGCGTTAGTAGTGACCAGCTATAAGCGCGCCAAGCAACTGGGTGCGGAACCGATGGCGCGCATCGTGGCCCAGGCCACGAGCGGTGTGGAACCGGCGTGGGTGATGATGGCTCCGGTGTCGGGCGTGCGCAAGATCTGGCAGAAGACTGGATGGAAGGCCAACGATGTTGATCTCTACGAACTCAACGAAGCGTTTTCTGTGCAGGCCATCGCTGTAATGAAGGAACTTGGCCTCGACCCAACCCGGGTCAATGTGAATGGCGGAGCTGTGGCCATAGGACATCCCATTGGCGCAAGTGGCGCACGGGTCTTAGTAACACTACTCTACGAAATGATTCGCCGCGATGCCCACAGAGGCATTGCCGCACTGTGCCTGGGTGGAGGAAATTCGGTGGCGATGGCAGTGGAGAGATAAAACAGTACTCAGTACTCGGTACTCAGAAGCTATCTGGCTGTGTTGACATCCTTATTCCCTAATCCCATTTTTGTCATCCCGACCGAAGCCGCGCCCGGGTGAGCGGATGGCCAGCGTTGTCGCGCGCGAGCCAGATGCGAGGGTGTAGCAGCCTTCTTTTTGGCTGCGAAGCCCTCAAATAAAAGCGGCGAAGTGGAGGGACCTGGGTTTCTTAGTCTTCTTAAGCCCGGCTCAACTCCATCCCCAAATCCAAGTGTTACTAAGTACCGAGTACTGCTTCACCATTTCTTGAACAGCTTCTGCAGGCGGGAGTACAGGTCTTTGGTGGATTCATATAGTTCGTTCAGGCTGTTGTTGTCGAGATCAATATCGCCTGCGTCTATATCCATAGAGATGCGGTGGTTCAAGCCGGCGACGACGCGAACGCGGTCCTCATTCAGCTTGTGAAGAGCCTGGAAGGGATCACGGTTCTGTGATTGCAATTCCATCCATTGCTGCACCGCGCCTGCGGCTCGCCGAGCGTGGTCAACGCTATTTTTGAATTCTTGCAGGATGCGAGGATCTACGATCTCCGGACGGAAGGCCGCCGGCAGCTCTTCCAACTCACGGACCAGTTGTTCGAGACGATGGGCAACTTGTGGGTCAGCGGCGGGCGCCGTTTTCTTGGCGCTCTCGGTTTGTGGACGGTTATGAACCAGGAGAAGGCTGCGGTCATGCAAGAGTGCAGGCGAAGGTTTGGGAGCGAACAAAACTGAATTCGGATTGGGAGCGGAAGCGGCTTCTCCATTTTGAGACTTTACTGCCAGGCCTTGCAGGATGGAACGCAGCTCTACCTGGTCTTCATCCCCCATTTCTGCGAATGAGATTCCCATGCCGACTCCGTGATGCGTGGTGCGTACGACACCGAGCGCCTGTACCTGCACTCCAAAAATTTTCAGCCTGACATAAACCCGCGTATCCACCGGCAAAGGAGAGGTGGTCTCGGCGTAACAGCCGGAGATGCTGATGTCACTGAGACCGCACCAAATTGGGATACTGCCGCCTTCCGGCCCTACTTCTGCCGTGCCGTTGCAAGCGTAGCGCGTGGCTGCCCGCATTTCACCGGAACGGCCCTCGATCCTTGTGACCTTGGCAGCTTCAGCGGCCAAAGCTGTGGGAGTGAGAGCAGCGAAAGCAGACACGTTTCCGCGGTCCGGAGACAAGAAGGGGGACTTAGGCGTTTTTACTTCGTAAATGTCTATCGAACTGGCTTGAGGAAGCGGAACGCCCCAGATGTATCTCTCGGGGTCCATGGAGTGGATGCCAGCTTCTCCGCCGCGGGCGGTTCCCGGGTGGCCGATCCATTGGATGGTGAAGTTGGCTTTCTTTAATCCGTGCTGTATGCGGATGATCTCGCCGGCCCTATCCAGACAGAACAGATCGCGCAGGCGTGCGCCACTTCTGGTGATATCCGCAGTATAAGCAGATTGGATGAATGGTTTCCCATTTCGATCCATCCCCCACACTCGGACGGGCAGGCTGATCTCAATACGTGGTTCGGCTCTGCGGCCCATAAAATAAAGTCTTCATCCAAGGGCTCCGCAGCAAAAAATCAAGCTGCTGCGCCGTCGCGCTCGCCCTTTCAAGATAGAGATTGAGAACTTGCTTGCTCCAGCACACCCCTTTGATTGGCGCGCCGGAATGACCCTGGAATTAAGCCGATGTTACTGCGAATAAGACCATTTTTCAAGCAAGATTTTTAAGTGCAGGTGAAAGGAAACAAAGTACCAAAATGGGACATACTAATAAGCGAGCTTGGCAAGACAGAATCCCACAAAGCGGGACTTTATATATAAGGGCTCCGCGGTAAGCCGCTACGCCCTCGCTTTTGGTTCGCGCTGGACGGCGCTCACCAAAAGCTCACCCGCATCTAAGGCTCCGCAACGCCTGCTGCTACGCCCTCCCTCGCTCGCGCTGACGCGGGGCTCGCTTCGCGCTCACCCATTTCATCTTCCTCTAAGGGCTCCGCAGCCAAAATTAAACTGTTGCGCCCTCGCGCTGAAAGAACGTCACAGCCAGAAGATCAAACATTGACAAAGCTTTTACAGGCAGTTGATAAAGCTGTGACAGTTGTACTTTGGTTTCTTTCTAACCTTGCAAATGCAGTACGACGTTTTTGCAATTGACCCCTGCAAGTGACGACTTCCTGGGTTCTACCTAAAAACTTCAAACCCAAAACTGATTTTGCAAGGAGAAAGCAATGAAGCACCAGTCCCCCTTTATGAAGAAACTCAAAAATATCAACCCTCAAATGTTGTTGGTCATCATCAGCTTGATGATGCTCCTTCCAGGTATTGTTTTTGCGGAGCAACCACAGGCGCCATGTCATGCTAATCCGAATGCCGCGCAGGACCGCGCAACCGTAGCCAATCGCGGAGATATTCGCAAACTGCCCCAGCCGCTCAAAGACAGACTCGTCCGGCTAGCGGACCGGCCGCACTCGTTCTTGCCGATCCAGGCATTTGCCGAGGCGGATGGGCCGAGTCAGCTCTTTCAGTACTACCTGCTCGACACGACTGGCTTTGAACCTAATGTCTTCACCGCGCTGTTTCCGGGCGTGAATGACGCGGTCCAATTAACGGCCACCGGCGGGAATTGCGGTCTTCCCACCGTAGGCTCGGTTCGAGTTGTGCTGGAACCGAAACCCGGGCTGCCTACCGATCCTAACAATCCCCGAGCCTTTGTTGATGTATTCACTGATATCTCGCCGCTGTTTGTCATCAACAATGAAAGCGGCTGGTATGAGGGCTGGATGATCCACGACCTGACGGTCCCTGCGGTGAGCCCAACGCCGCGTTCTGATGGCCACGCACAATTTGGAACCATCCTGCCGGCGGACGCAGCCAGGCTTAGGGCAATGGGCAGCGGCAACAACACTCCCGGCAACATCTTCACGGTGGATGGCAGGCAGGTCCACTTTCCCAGCCCGTTCGATCACTTTCCCGACGTGCAAACCAACGTGGTTCCCATTCAGGAGAGCATGGGCGCTTACAACGCCATGCAGCAAAGCGATGTGCACTCTTATTGGGAGTTCAACTACCAGGGTACGAACTGGATTCATCCTCTTTACGAGCTGCCTTTCACCGCGGGACTGGCGGACGGCACCGGTGAAATCCCTGACGCTTTTATTGACGGCGAGATCGGCAAGCTGCTCTCCATTGTTCCGGGATCAGGCCCGAGCGGAGTTCGAAACGATCCTGTGAGAGTGGGCGATGACCCCAACCTTCCGCGCGATCCGGATAAATTCGATGGCACGGTTGATGCGCAACGCGAGTTCCGCGAGCGTGGCGTGCCCAGCGGTCTGGCCAACGAGATTTATCTGGATGTTTACGAGAGGCTGGCATCGTTTGAGCCTCATGTGAAAAATCTGCAACGGCGGTTGTTCGACGCTTATGCCATCGAAGTCGCAAGAGTAGATTCCAACGGCGACGGCATCATCTCGGCGGTAGAGGGTGATATTGATACCCCGTCCGATGGGTTCCCCAACAACGAGCGGTTGTATCTTCCTCCTACCGCGTTCAATCGCTTCGCCGTAACCCGCGAGATCAACGACGGCATCCTGGCGCCCAGATTTGCCCCAAGCCAGCGTGCCTGGGTGTTGAGCGGGTTCCGGGTCGGCGTAACGCCCGCGGCCCCCGCATCTGCTGGGCGCGACGCTGACGACAGGTAAGGTGGTTGCTAACCCCGCCGGATCCCCTATCCGGCCTTTGCAATCACCGACCACCAATTCGGGCGGAGCTGCCTATTCATAGGCCGCTCCGCTCGGTGGTGCGTCCGATTGAAGGAGAAAGCTGATCGGACGATTTTTTCGATTTCCTGCCTTTTCACGCCTGGACCGTTTTCTTTTTTTGTGGCTGCCGTTATACTCCGCAATTTAACCCCTGTTATCCTTTTACTTTGACTCCCTTATGCTCTTCAAAACTCTCAGCGCGGCGGTTTATGGGATAGATGCCAACATCATCGAAGTCGAGGTGGATGTCTCTGGCATCAAGATCAACGAAGACCGGTTTCATACCGTGGGTTTGCCCGATGCCGCGGTGCGCGAGAGCCGGGAGCGGGTCCGCGCGGCTTTGAAAAACTGCGGCTACGATGTCCCGCCGACGCATATCACCATCAACCTTGCGCCTGCCGACATCAAGAAAGAAGGCTCAGGGTTCGACCTGCCCATGGCCTTGGGAATCATTGGCGCCTATGGCGGGCTGATTAAGAAAGAACTCAAGGAATATGTGCTGGTGGGCGAGCTGTCGCTCGATGGCGGCATCCGGGGGGTGCGTGGCGCTCTGCCGATTGCCGTGGCAACGCGGAATCGCAAGATCCTGAACCTGATTGTGCCTGAGGCCAACGCGCGCGAAGCAGCCGTGGTTGCGGGTGTGAATGTCTATCCGGTGAAGTCGCTGATGGAGGTGGTCCACTTTCTTAACCACAGCAACGGTATTGCTCCTTTGGTCAGTGATCCGGCTGCAGTCTTGCAGCAGGCGCAGCACTTCGCTGTAGATTTCAAAGATGTCCGCGGGCAGCAAACCGCTAAGCGCGCGCTTGAGGTTGCATGCGCCGGTGGGCACAACATCCTGATGATCGGACCGCCGGGCTCGGGTAAAACCATGCTGGCCAAGCGCGTGCCCACCATCCTGCCGCCGTTTACCTTCGAAGAGGCCCTGGAGACCACCAAAATTCACAGCGTTGCCGGTGTGCTGGACGCAGGTACGGGCTTGGTGGGCGTGAGGCCCTTTCGCTCGCCGCACCACACGATCTCAGACGCCGGGCTGATTGGCGGGGGGATTGTGCCGCGTCCGGGAGAGGTCTCGCTTGCCCATAATGGCGTGCTCTTTCTCGACGAGCTGCCGGAATTTCCACGCAACGTTCTAGAGGTCATGCGCCAGCCGCTGGAAGATGGTAGCGTCTGCATTGCGCGGGCCTCTATGTCACTCACCTTTCCCGCGCGCTTCATGCTGGCGGCAGCAATGAATCCGTGTCCCTGCGGATTTTTTAATGACAAGTCGCGCGATTGCCAATGCACGCAACCCATAGTTCAGCGCTACATGTCCAAAATCTCAGGACCGCTGCTCGATCGCATTGATATACACATTGACGTGCCCGCCGTGAACTACAAGGAACTGCGCACGGGCAGCACACCTGAGAGTTCCGAGCAGGTTCGTGAGCGCGTCATACGCGCTCGTGAAGTGCAGCTTAATCGCTTTGCCGCCGCCGGCGAGCGGATTTATTCCAACGCCCAGATGGCAGCCCGGCAGATCAGGACTTATTGTGAACTGTCGGGCGAGGGCGAACGGATGCTGGAGCGTGCCATGCAACAACAGGGCCTGAGCGCACGCGCCCATGACAGAATTCTAAAAGTCGCGCGCACGATTGCCGATCTGGAAGGGGCTTCTAATATAGAAGGTGTGCACCTGGCCGAAGCGATCCAGTACAGAACGCTTGACCGCACGTTTTGGGCGTAAGATTTTTTATTAATTTGGCTTGAAAGCGGAATCTTTACACCGCTGGTTATTCTGCACCAGCTTTATCATGCACTCTGTAGCCCTGCTTGCCTGCTCCAGTTCAGCCAGGGAAGCATCAATGCGATTTAATGCCTGGACCGTATCTTGCTGGTTTTGTGGATTGCTAAACTGGCGGAGATGTTCCAGATCGTCCATCTTGGAATTGAGATAGTCATCGGCGTCGGACCGAAACCGGGAGGCCTCCGGGCTTGATACCACCTCAATTTCATTCCCAAATCTGACCAATTTAGATTCAAGCTGGCGCACTGTCACCTCGATATTTGTGATCTCGCCATTGATTTCAGACTGTTGAATTTCGTGTTGTTGAATTCTCTTTTTCAGGCGCAGTTTTTCCGACCGCAGCGATTCCAGGTCGGAATGAACTCCATGGAGCACATCGAGTATTTGGTCTTTGGCAAGTTTATGGATGAATTGCGTTTTTAGTCCATTGAGGTCAAGGCATGCCTTTATAAAACCGGCCATCGTATTCGGAAATGCCTTCAAAGCTGAAGGCTCCTGTGCCTGTGTCCCGACGGGCGAAAACATCAGCAACATGATAAGAACGCTACTCGCAAACAGCCTGGGTCTCATCGTTTTTTTCTCCGATTCCATATGACCAGGACGCAACACGCCATATAAGCAAAAATCAACAAGGTAAATACCCATGCGGTATCGATTGCGATAAGTACGTTCAGCTCTATCAGCACCCATAATGAGCCGAACAGGGCAATGAAGATAAACGTGGTGGTGCGGAGATCAAATGTGAAAAGTTTCGATTTGGTCGGTCTGGTCAGGGGGGAACCTCCGGCCGAGGCCAGAATTATCCTTGCTAGTTTGGTGAACTGACAAGCAAAATCGTATCCGTAAATGCCAACCCAACAGAGCGTAGGGAAACAGTTCCCAGAAAGCTCGCCGCGAATGGACGCGACTGGAGTTTCAGGCGACCCCCTCCCCTTGTTAGCAAGGGGAGGCGATTTCAGTACACGACACTCGACAGGGACGTTTTGGGTAGAAGTAGAAGGGGTCCTTCGCCCTTTAGTTATCTTCCTAGTTACCTTCGGCCCCTTATAAAACCAGGCGCCCCCACCCCACTTGCTCAAATAATAGTGTCTACAGCTCTAACTCTTTGACTTTCAATTTTTTACAGAGGGGATTCAACGACCAGCAAGTAGTGTCGGATATATTGCCAATTAGTTACATATCCGTAAACACTGAGTGAGGCGGAGTCGTGACCTGAGAAGCTGTCAAGCGGACGTTACGATCCGCATCTGGCTTAAATTTTCAAAGAGCTTATGGGCTTTTTTCTAACCTTAGCCCCGCATCCTGGATGCTGGATACACTTCCAGGGACAATGATAACCCGCGCTTTCTCAGGAGTTAAGAGTTTGATACCACAATGGGGCCATGGAAAGGGGGTGGGGCATTCCCTCAAAGTCGTCTGGCAGCCCGGCTGCAAGATCCTTCTAAGGGTTTGATACCACAAATGGGGCCATCGCCACAGCGGGTTCGGAGAATGCCTCACCCGCCGGGCGCGGCTTTCGCTATTTAGGCTTTATATCCTGGTGAGTGGAATATCAGCCATTTGCTTTCCATTGACGGCTCTGACCGTCAAGTGATCGGGTTGTCCCCCAGGACTGAACCACAGGGTCACATCATAGGGGCTTTCCGTTTGGAAAAGTGTGACAGGAAATGAAGAAGCATCGGCTGAGTATAGTGCTGGAAGGTAAACGATAATTGTCAGCAGCGTGCCTTCAAGAATTGGCGATGTGTTTCCTGGATTAACAACCGTCACCCCGGCGGGGGTGCCTTGGATAAGCAGGTCAATTTGCCCGCCGGTCTGATTGTTGAGTTGCGCGTCGTTAAGTTCCATTTTGTGAGTTCCTCTTCTGCAGCAGCCGAACGTGAAAGCACCGGTCGAATTAGAAAAAATGGGGCTGCTGTTCCTTCATACGACGCCGCAATTCAGGCGAATGTGACTGAAGCAGTTCTCAGTTCTCAGAAAAGCTCACCGTGAGTGGAGGAGTGCGTGCCCGGTCTAGCTTAAGGCGTCGAGGGCTTGGCGGTATTGGGTTTGGGTTCGTAGATAGGCCTTAGTTTGTTCACGATGTCCCCGGCAATCTTACCCGGCACAGTGCCGAACAATGAATTGACCTCTCCGCCCATGATGACAATTCCGGTTTCGCGATCGGTAACGGTATAAGGAAAATTGTTTTGAAAGGCCGCGCGCCTCACGTAAAGAACCGCGTCTGCATCGCGTTGATTGTGCGTAACCAAAAGACCCCACTTTTCAAATTCTTCGCGATTCAACAATCCTTTCTCGATTTCCTCTTTCTTGACATAAAACGTGTCGGAAGCTACGAAAAAAATCTTGTCTCTCGCCATCAGGTCTTTCTTGGATAAGGGCGCGGGAGACGGGGCCGCAGAAGACGGAGATGAAGGCACTGTGGAACTTTCCTGGCTGAAAGCTACAGGAGCAATCGCCAGTAGCAGATAGAAAATGAGCTTATGCATGGTGTTCTTCTCCTACGGGCGGGAGTATGCCATGCTGGGGTTGGTTTGCTGCTGAGGCGTTCGACGGCAAAGGACGACATAGAGCGGCAGGTGTGAGAATTCGAATGAAGAAACAATAGCTCCGCCGCATTCCTGTACCAAACCTGTGTTTGCGGCGTCTAATCTATAATCAATCCAAATACTTTTAAGCCCGTATGAAAACGCACATGCTGGAATGGTTTCGCAGGAAGTCGGTTTGTTTCTTCACGTTTCTGATGGCTTTGGTGGCGTGTCAGGGGTATGCCCTCGCAGCCGCGAATCCAGCCACCGAACAATCCAGCCCGCGACGTTTCCTCATGTGGAAGGTCACATCCTCAACCGCGACCGTATACCTGTTGGGGTCGGTTCACGTGGGCACGCCTGACTTGTATCCACTGCCTGCGGCGATGGAATCCGCGTTCGCAGCCTCAAAGGTGCTGGCAGTAGAGATCAACATTAAGAATGTCGATCCATCCAATACACTCGAACTCGCGCAAGGACAAGGAATGTATGAGGACGGTGATTCGCTTTCCAAGCACATCTCCAAGCAGACTTCCGACGCTTTGGACGAGTTTTGCAATAAGAATGGTATGCCGCGGGAGGCGATGGAGTTGTTCAAGCCATGGCTTGTGGCAATGACCGTAACCGCCCTCTCGGTCGAGCAAGGTGAAGAAACCCACAAGCTGGGGATTGATCTGCACTTTCTGGACGAGGTAAAACCGCCACAGCGCATTGAAGAGCTGGAAAGCGTCGAATTCCAGTTGTCGGTTTTCGCTTCCGCTTCCGAGCAGGAGCAGCAGGAATTATTAGCTTCCACACTTAAACAGGCGGAAGATAGCAAGGAGTCTATCCGGAAACTGCAGGAAGCCTACATCGCCGGGGATGCTGGCAAAATTGAAGAGATGTTGCAACAGGAATCTGAGCCGAAGTCGTTTTATAAGAAATTGATCGAAGATCGCAACCTCCGTATGGCGGAACACGTGGAGAATTACCTCAAGGGCAGAGAGCAGTGCTTCGTCGTGGTCGGCGCCGGGCACCTGGTGGGCAGTCAAGGTGTGGTTAAGCTGCTTGAAGCCAGGAACTATCACGTGGAACGGGTCATACCCTGAGATGTCTTCATATCCATCAAGAGTTTTTCCGCAAAGCTCTGAAGCACATTTTTCGAAGCACACAGCCACGCGTTACGAACGTCTATAATTTGTTGGAATACCCTCAGTGCCTATGAAAACCCACATGCTGCAACAGCTCCGCAGGAAATCATTTTGTCTTTTCACATTGTTGATGGCTTTGGTGGCGTGCCAGGCGCACGCTCAGGGTGCAGCAACGGGCGACGCAAAGCCAGCGCAAGCCGGCTCGCGGCGCTTCCTCATGTGGAAGGTCACCTCCCCGACTACGACTGTGTACCTGGTAGGGTCTGTGCACGTGGCCACTCCCGAACTCTATCCCTTGCCGGACGCCATGGAATCGACGTTCGCGGCTTCCAAAGTTTTGGTGGTGGAGGTTAACGTCAAGAATATTGATTCCTCCAAGAGCGACAAATTAACCCAGGAGCTGGGAGTCTATGGCGAGGGGGACTCGCTTTCCAAACACATCTCCAAGCCGACCTCCGCTGCTTTGGACGATTTCTGCAACAAACACGGCGTACCACGGGAGACATTAGAAAGCCTTAAGCCCTGGCTTGCGGCCCTGACCAGCGCAGTTATCGCCTTCCAGCAGGCGGGCGAAGACTTCCATCTGGGAGTTGACGAACATTTTCTGAATGAAGTTAGCCCGGCGCAGCGCATTGATGAGCTGGAGACAGCTGACTTCCAGATTTCAATCTTTTCTTCTTCCTCTGAGCAGGAGCAGGAGCAGTTTTTGGCTTCGTCACTCAAAGACGTGAATACGGTGAAAGAGTGGACGCAGAACGTACTGGCAGCATACGTTGCCGGGGATGACGGCAAACTGCGAACTATGCTCGAGACACAATTTGAGCCTAGAGCGTTTTATAAGAGACTGATTGAAGACCGCAATATTCGCATGGCCGAACGAGTGGAAGATTACCTGAAGGGCAAGGAACAGTGTTTCGTAGTGGTGGGCTCCGGACACCTCATCGGCGACAAAGGCGTGGTCAAGTTGCTTCAAGACAAAAAGTATAAAGTTGAGCGGATGACGCCCTGAAGAATTGAGTAATTGTAGAATCGGGTAATTGTTTTTCTGTATCCAAAAACAGTATCGCGGAGCAAGAAAACGCAAGATCCTTCGCGCCAAAAAACGGCGCTCAGGATGACAAAAATATCAAATTCAATTACAAAATTACACAATTACTAAATTCTCAATAGAACATTGGCAGCCAGCAATACATCAAGGACCTTGTCAACGGCCTGTTCATCTTCTAGCGGCAAGGGCGGCAGAGAGACTGTCGCTTTGGCGGCGGCATCCAACGAGAGGACAATAACTCCAGCTTCCCGCAGAACGGCGGCAGCATCGGCATTCCAGCGCTTTAAGATCACGACCTGTGCGCCCTGCTCAAAGAGCCTGCGCTCCAGGTGCTGAACCAGCTTCTCTCTTCCTGCCAGGACGAGCACTGCAGGCCGGTGTCCGAAGCGGGAAACACGCTCGTCGGCGGTGAGAGGGGCCCACTTGCCTTTCTCCTGCGTAGGATGCGCAATCTGCTGTTTGCCCGAGGTCCCCAGCATGATAAGCGCGCCCACGGTGAAGTTGGTCTCAGGATCAATCAAGATCGCGCTTCCCGCATAGCGGTTTTCGCGATACGGGTCAAAGAAGATTTCCTGCGAGGCTTCGATCTCGGCCACGCCGATTTCGTTCATCTTCAGGCTTTCGCACGGTTCCGGAGAAAAGCTCTGGATGTTGACTCGATGTTGCAGGGCTTTAACTTCAGCCCGGGTAAATTGGGTCATGTGCTTCAGCAGGTATTTACGTGAGAGCTGAAGCGGGCGCTCATCAAACCAAATCACGGTGGCGACGAAAGAACGCGAGACCAGCGGGGGCGCCTCTGCCGAGCAGATAAGATCGCCACGGCTTATATCAATTTCATCCTGCAGGCTGAGCGTGACCGACATGGGCGCGAAGGCGAAATTCTGCTCGCCCTCATAAGTGTGGATGCTCTTTACGATGGTCACCGGTCCGGCGGGAAGCACTTTGACCGGGCTACCTACGTGGATTACGCCGGAAGAAATTTCTCCGCTGTAGCCGCGGAAATCCTGATGAGGCCTCACCACGCGCTGTACTGCAAAGCGGAATGGCGATCTGGTCTTTGCACTGGGAACCTTGACGTTCTCGAGATATTCGAGCAAGGGCCGGCCGTCGAACCAAGGCATGTGCTGGCTGCGCTCAACTACGTTGTCGCCCTCCAGGGCGCTCATGGGCAGCCAATAAATCTCGTGGAATGAAAGTTGATCGAGGAATTCGGAGAACTCGCGCTGGATTTGCTGGAACACATCTTCTTTGTAGGAAACCTGGTCCATTTTGTTGACCGCAACCACCAGGTGTGTGATCCCAAGCAGGGAAGCGATGTAAGCGTGGCGGCGCGATTGTTCTTGAATGCCTCTGCGGGCATCGAGCAGAACAATGGCAAGGTCCGCGTTCGAGGCGCCGGTGGCCATGTTGCGCGTGTACTGCACGTGTCCGGGCGTGTCGGCGAGAATGAACTTCCGCTTGTGAGTGGTGAAGTAGCGATAGGCGACATCAATAGTGATGCCTTGCTCGCGTTCTGCGCGCAGTCCGTCGGTCAGCAACGAGAGATCGAGGTTTCCATTGTTGCGCGTTTGCGAGGCGCGATGGACGGCATGCAACTGGTCCTCATAAACGCTCTGCGAGTCGTACAGAAGCCTGCCGATCAGGGTAGATTTGCCGTCGTCTACACTTCCTGCGGTCACCAGGCGCAGCAGGTCTTTATCCAGCTCCTGCTGAAAAAAACTCTCGAGCGTGGTGAGGTCGGTTTCTTGTAAAGGTAAGGTGGGCATCAAAAATATCCTGCCCGCTTTTTGATTTCCATCGAGCCATCCAGGTCATGATCAATGGCGCGGTTCTCGCGCTCGGAGCGGCGGAATGAAACCAGCTCTTCCATGATTTTCGGCACGGTATCAGCTTCCGAACGTATGGCGCCGGTGCAGGGACTGCACCCCAGCGACCTCATGCGGCAGCGCACAAACTGGGGATGCTCGTTCGCCAGACGCGGAATAAAAGCCTGCTCGACCGGAACCAGCGAGGCACCGCGCACCAGCATCTCGCGCTCCTTTGCGAAGTACAGCGGCACGACGGGAATTTTTTTCCAGGTGGATATAGAGCCAGATATCGAGCTCGGTCCAGTTCGACAAGGGGAAGACGCGGATGCTTTCGCCCGGCTTTACGCGGCTGTTAAACAAATTCCACAACTCAGGACGCTGGTTTCTGGGCTCCCACTGTCCGTTCTCATCGCGGAAGGAATAGACCCTTTCTTTGGCCCGGGAGCGTTCTTCATCTCGCCGTGCTCCGCCAAATGCGGCGTCGAAGCCGCCGGCGCGAAGGGCGTCGAGCAGGGCCGTGGTTTTCAGCAACTCACAGCAACGCTGCGTCCCCAGGCGGAAGGGAGTCGCGCCTTCATCCAGTGCGCGCTGGTTGGTATGCACAATCAGCTTCACTCCGAGCTTTTGCGCCTGGGCATCGCGGAATTCAATCATCTCCTTGAATTTGTAGCTGGTATCAATGTGCAGCAGAGGGAAGGGAATGGGTTCGGGATGAAAGGCTTTTTGCGCCAGCCGCAGCATCACGGAGGAATCCTTGCCGATGGAGTACAGCATCACCGGCCGCTGAAACTCAGAGGCGACCTCGCGCATGATGTGGATGCTCTCGGCTTCCAGCGTGCGCAGATAACTGAGGTTGTATTGCATTGATTCCTTTCGACCCTATTTTAGTTTTACTTGTTCATGTGGCATGCGCCACTCGGCAACGGCGGCGGCAACGAGAACCAGCAGGCCGGAGACGAGCACAATTGCATTGAGCAAACCAAATTCGAGTATGGGTTTAATGATAGATGTCATTTTCTGCCTCCTTTAATTCTGCGTTTTACTCAACGTTCACTCGGTGTTTTTCGTTCAACCATGCAGTCCGCATTCGGTTTTTGTGAATCCGCTCCAGCGGCCCGCCCCGCTCAGGCTGGCCAGGCTGAATAGGACGCGTGCAGTGCGTGCAGCCAATGCTGGGATAGTTCTTGTCATGCAGCGGATTGTAGGGAACGTTGTTTTTCTGAAGATACTCCCAGACGTAGCGCGTGCTCCACTCCGCCAAAGGATTAACTTTGATCAGGTTGAACTTTGCATCCCACTCCACCTTGCGCGTTCCGGCGCGGGAAGGTGATTGTTTGCGCCGAATGCCTGTCACCCATGCGCTCAACCCAGACAGCTTCTTTGTCAGCGGCTCGATTTTGCGGATGTGGCAACACTGATCCGGCTGGCGGCCCCAAAGGGCTTCTCCATGCAAGCGCGCTTGCTCTTCGGGTGTGAGTTCAGGGCGCAGTTTTTCTACTGTCAGGCCATATTTCTTTTCTACCGTCTCGATAAGCTGGTAAGTTTCGGGAAAGAGGAAATCGGTATCCAGCGTGAACACGGGAATAGGCTTCTTCAGCCGCGACGCCATGTCGATCAATACCATGTCTTCCATGCCGAAGCTGGAGGCGATAGCCACGTCGTTGTAGGGAAATTTTTCAGAAGCCCACTCCAGCGCTTCTTCTGCGCTCCAACTTTCCGCTAAGGCTTGAATCAACAAGGTACGTTCGTTCATAGTGTCCTTAATCTCCCGACTCGGCCCGAAGTCTTTCCTCCTCCGCTTCGAGGGCCTGGGCGGAAGAGATATCTTCTAAATCTGCGCTTGTTTCCTGACGCCTCTGCGCCAGGGCCTCGCCTACCAGCACCAGCGAAGGCGCGGGCAGCGGAGACAGAGCAGCCAGGTGCGAGAGGGTTGTCCGGCGCGCTTGCTGCGCATTCGTGGCAGCACCGGAGACGATCAGGCACGGAGTTTCCCCGGAAAACCCGGCGGCATCCAGCTCTTGCGCGAGGCTTTCATAATCAGAGCCCGGCATATAGATGGCGAAGGTTGCGTCGTGGCGCGCCATCTTGAGCCAGTCGGTATTCTCTTTTCCGGCGCAATGATGAGAAGTAGTAAAGACCACGGTGGAGGCAGTCCGGCGATCAGTCAATGAAACCTGCGCCGCCGCTGCAGCCGCTAAGGCGGCCGTGACTCCCGGAACAATTTCAAAGTCAATGCCTGCTGTTTCGAGAGCCTGCATCTCTTCGGCAGCGCGCCCGAAGATCAGTGGATCGCCACCCTTCAAGCGCACCACAGTCAACTTCTGTGAGCCAAAATGAAGTAGTAAGGTGTGAATCTGTTCTTGCGTCACCCGTTTTTCGCCGTGCCGCTTGCCCACATTGATTAAAGCGGCATCGGGACGGGCCAGTTGAAGAATCTCCTCTGAAACCAGTTCGTCGTGCAGAATCACATCTGCAGAGCGCAGCAGTTCGTGTGCCTTCACGGTAAGCAGTTCCGGATCACCGGGACCAGCTCCCACCAAATAAACACTTTTGCGGTCGCTGCTTATTTGGTTCTCTTCACGAATGAGTGTTGGTTGTTCATTTCCCGAGGATGCTAACTCAAGACCTTGTTGCGCCAGTTCATGCAAAAGTTTTTTGCGGTCATCGCCGGCGGGCTGAGTCGCTAAAATCAAACGTCGCTGCTGCCCCAGCTCGCTGACAAGCTCTGCATATTCCGGGCCGAACTGATTTTCCAGTTGCTGGCGCAGTTGCTGCGCCAGAGCAGGACTTTGGCCTCCGGTCGAGATTGCGATCTGCAGATCACCACGCCGCACCACTGCCGGAAAATAAAAGTCGCAGTAAGCGGGATCATCCACCACATTGCAAAGCACTCCGTGGTGGCGCGCTTCGCCATATACCTCATGATTGACGTCAGCCGAAGAGGTGGCGGCAATGATCAACTGTTTGCCCTTAACATCCTCGTGCGCAAAGTTGCGCTGATGCCACTCGATTCTTTTTTCCTGTGCCCAGCCGCGGATTGCGGGCGTCGCCTCGGGCGCAACTACGTGCACCGACGCCCCGGTGTGCAACAGACTGCCAATCTTGCCTTCGGCAATCTCGCCGCCACCGATCACGAGAACCGGTTGGCCTTGCAATTTCAGAAATAGAGGAAACAATGACATCTTATGCTTTCTGCGCCTTGGTCTCTTTCATGGCTTCGTCCATGAATTTTTGCCGTAAAAGCGAAAACCCACTCACCGTATCTGGTGAGTGGGTTCTGATCTTGGTATTTATGTAAAACTATTTAGTTCAGATCATCAGGCTCGCCAGACGGGATGCGCTTGTACAACCACAGCAACAAATGCTGCAGCCGTGACAACAACACATAGCGGTCTGGCAGGTGCCTAACATGAAGTACCAATTTTTACAGCATCGCGTTGCTTTGTCAATGCATTTCCCAGTATTTATCAATGGTTTAGCAACCCTGGGTTTAGCAACCGTGCTGCGGGTGGGGCAATTCCAAAATCAGCTTCTCCCACAACAGCTAAAGATGCCGCAGATTTCACTCTGGATACAAACTTTTCATAGTTTCATCCCATGAACAAGTCAGACGGTTAATCTTCATTTCCTATGTCGGCTGCGACTTTCCAGGTGCCGTCCGCCTGTTTTTTCCATACCGTTACGTATTTGCCTGTCAGGGAAATAGGTTCACCTTTGCGGTTTTTGCCGGTAAGTTGCCAGGTCCCGATGGTATAGGCTAGATCGCCAGAGGCGGCCACATCCACTTTGACGGGCTGCCATTTCAAGGTAATGTCAGGGTTCCAGGTCTTGTTCAGTTGCTCGCGCATATCCGCTTTGCTGAAGGTTATAGGCTTTCCGGGGATAATATTCGCTGTATCTTCGGCAAAGAATGAGAGCCAGCCTTCCATGCCTTTTTGGGCGCGGGCGGTCTCAAAATCGGTCTCCGCCTGGACTAAAGCCTTCTTTTCGGCCTCGATTTTGGCCTTGTTATCCGCGGCGAACAGGATAGAGCTTGTTACCAGTAAAACGGCTAAAAAAGCCAGCTTTTTCATGGGTTCCTTTCGTTGACAAGGGGGCCGAAATCCTTCTAAGTCATAGAAATTGTAGCACTTAAGTGAACAGGTGCTCATCAAGTCATACTCCGCGAGTAAAAAAACCTTGACTGAACCCTTGGTAATTATTACCTTAGCAGCAAGCAGTAGCTTTTTTGTGACTTGGGCTTGGATCTGCCTGCAAACCTTTGGCGAACTGAAGCGTCTTTAAGAAATGCCGTCTTTTAAATGCGTCTTTTAAGATAATGCAACTTGCAAGCTGAGTTTTGCATCTATTCTGCTGGTAATTTCATAAATTTTAAGGAAGCCGGGAATAGGGTCACGCGCATACTTGTCCCGCCGTCTTTATTATTAAACAAATTGCAACAAAAATTTACAAAAAGCTGCTTACAACGAATTTAGTTTATTACAACGAATTAGTTTAAGAGATAGGAGAGGAATAAATGCGATCGGATCTGATTTTTGGCGCACTGCGCCCGGTAAGAAACCGTTATACACTCTGTCAACTGGCTGCCCAGGCGACACGTAAGTTTCACAAGCCGAACAGCCGTATTCAGGAGACCATGAACGATGTGCTGGTACGTTTTTCCAAGGCCAGCTCTCCCGAGAGGGTCATGAATGTCTCCGGCTTGCTGCAAAATAAACTTGCGCGATCACAGCGACAGGCTGCATAATACTCCTTCACGCAAATTAGGCCGTTAGCCCGTTCCCAGGGAACCATTTCAATCCAGGTTAAAATTTAAATTCCCCGGAACGGGCGGCGCCATAAAGTAAAACCCAGAACCCTTACCTCCCTTCATTGAAAATCAAAAACAATCCCCGTAGGTGAACATGACAATAGCGGAACTGAAAGAAAAAAATATTACAGAGCTGACCCGTATCGCGCGCTCCCTCGATTTACCCGGCGCCAGCGGTATGCGCAAGCAAGACCTCATCTTCAAGATCCTCCAGGCACAGAGCGAAAAAGAAGGCCACATCTTTGCCGAGGGCGTGCTGGAAATTCTGCCCGACGGCTACGGATTTCTGCGCTCGCCGGACTACAACTATCTGCCCGGTCCAGACGATATTTACGTTTCTCCCTCGCAGATCCGCAAGTTCGACCTCAAGACCGGCGATACCGTCAGCGGCCAGGTGAGGCCGCCGCACGAAGGGGAAAAATATTTTGCCCTGGTCAAGATCGAAGCGGTCAATTTCGAATCGCCCGATGAGGCGCGCAACAAAATCCTGTTCGATAACCTGACGCCGCTCTATCCGCAGGAGCGCATCAAGCAGGAGACGGTGAAAGACAACTTCACCGCCCGCGTCATGGACCTGCTTGTGCCGGCGGGCAAAGGGCAACGCGGACTCATTGTTTCGCCTCCACGCGCCGGCAAGACCATGATCCTGCAGAACATTGCCAACTCCATTACGGCCAACCACCCGGAGATTGTGCTGATCGTGCTGCTGATTGACGAGCGTCCGGAAGAAGTCACGGACATGCAGCGCTCGGTGAAGGGCGAGGTCATCTCCTCCACCTTCGATGAGCCGGCTGCCCGGCACGTGCAGGTAGCTGAGATGGTGATTGAAAAAGCCAAGCGCCTGGTGGAGCACAAACGCGACGTCGTGATCCTGCTCGATTCGATTACTCGCCTGGCCCGTGCCTACAACACCATTGTTCCACCCTCCGGTAAGGTTCTCTCCGGCGGCGTGGACTCCAACGCTCTGCAGCGTCCCAAGCGCTTCTTCGGCGCCGCCCGCAACATCGAAGAGGGCGGATCGCTGACCATCATTGCCACCGCCCTGATTGAAACCGGTTCACGCATGGATGACGTGATCTTTGAAGAGTTCAAGGGCACCGGCAATATGGAAGTCATTTTGGACCGCAAACTCTCCGACAAGCGCGTATTCCCGGCCATTGATATTCAGCGCTCAGGCACACGCAAGGAAGAGCTCATTATTTCCAAAGAAGACCTGCAACGGATTTGGGTGTTGCGCAGGGTCCTCAACCCGCTCTCGCCAGTGGAAGCTATGGAATTGCTCATAGAGAAACTGAACAAGACCCGTTCGAACGGTGAGTTCTTGGCGAGCATGAACTCTCTGTAAGTAAGCAGTTCTCGGTTCTCAGTTGTCAGTTCCCAGTTCTAGCTTGAGGCAAGCTCCTCAACTCGTGACTTCGCACGGCGCCGGCAGATCATTCAACAACGCGTAGGACCACGAGCGTCATATCGTCATGTTGCTGGGCCTCGGCAACAAAAGCATCAGCAGCTTGCAGGATGCGTTGTAACAGCTCTGCGGCCGGCAGCTTCGAGTTGGAGTTGCACTCGATGGTCGCAATGAGATTCTTTTCGCCCCATTCTTCTTCGTTGCTGTTCATCGCTTCGCTGATTCCATCGGTAAAAGCAACCAGAACGTCATTCGGGGCGAGTGTTACCTGACCTTGCTGGTAGGGGAAGCTTTCCAGCAGGCCTACGACGGTGCCGCCCACGTCCAGACGTGATATCTCCCATTTTTCGTTACAAGGGCGCAAGAGCATTGGCGGGTTGTGGCCCGCGTTGACATAGTCAAACTGGTGCGTCACCGGATTGTACTGGCCGTAGAAGAACGTGGCATAGCGGCTGGCCGACGACGCTTCATAGACAAGATGATTAATATTGGCGATCACGACGGCCAGATTCTGGGGTGCTCGCGCCGCTTCGCCGCGTAGCGAAGCTTGCAAGCTGGCCATCATCAGGGCCGCGGCAATGCCCTTGCCGGAAACGTCGCCGATGCGGTAGCGCAGCGCGAACGCCGAGATGTCCTTCGGGAAGGGCGAGGAAATCGTAGTAGTCTCCACCGACGCCCAGCGCGGGACGGCAGTGTCCGGAATAGTCGAGTCCTTGAATCTCGGGAAGCTTCTGCGGGAAAAGCCGCTCCTGCACCTCGCGGGCAATTTCCACTTCGCGATTCAGGCGTTCGCGCTGCGCTACCGCATCGGCGACAGCCCGCATGAGGTTTGCGTTTTCCAGAGCAAGCCCGGTTTGCATAGCAACCGACTTGAGCAAGCGTACGTCGCTGCCCGAGTAGGGCTCCTCGGAGCGCTTGGGGCCGAGGCTGATGAACCCGAGAAGTTTGTCGCGCACCACCAGCGGGAGCAGCAGCTCCGCGCCCAATTCACCCAGTTTGCCGCGTTCTTCTTCAGTAGCCTGTGGTTCGCTGTAGATCCAGGAACCGGCATCTTCCAGGTAAACGCGCGCCGGTTCCCGGCTTTGCTGCAAGTGTTTGATTGTGGCGGTGGAAGAAGGGAACTCAATCGCTGGAGTCCCGGCAAATCCCAGAGCGTAAGCAGGCTGATAAATTTCGCTGCCACTCAGCAACACCGCGATGTTGCGTACATGCAGCGTCTCTGCAATGCGAGTGACCACGGTTTCCAGCAGCGGACGGGGCTCAATCATGCTGCGAACCTGGTCACCCAGTTCGGTCAGCACCTGTTCTACGTTATAGGCTTCGCGAAAAAAACGGCGGTCGAGCCACAAACGCAATTTTTCACCAACCCAACGAATGCGACGAATTGCAAAGAAGCCGATGATTCCAATGGCGATGGCGGTCAGCTTTTGGTGGCTGTTCCTTCCGATCAGGTAAACAAGGGCCGTGATCATCATCGTGCTCGCAGCCATCTGCAACACACGCAATCCGGTCTTGGCGAGCGCATACTGCAATCCCTGGCGCAGCACCATTCGCACATCCAGGGCGCGCTGCACAACGATCACGTAGGCCAGAGTCAGCGGAAAAAGGGCCAGCATCGCCAGGACAACTACCCCAAGCCAATCGGGAAATATCTTGTGCGCGGCGTTCCCTCGCAGCAGCTCTATGAGAGTAATCACCAGCGCCGGAGTCATGGCCAGACTGGTGCCAAGATACAACAAGCGTAAGCGTCGTTTGGCGTCCGCCGAAATTGCCAGACCGGACTTCATGCCGATGGCGGCGAAGAAAGTGCTGACGAGGATGTAGGCCATGACTTGCAAATATCCACGGAAGGGAATTGCCATACGATAGATCGGCTCAACCCTCTCGTAGTTGCTGATTTCACCTATTCTTACGACAGTCTCAGCCAAACTGAAAAACGCCAGCGGAATCGCGCCGATCCAAAGCCAGATCTTCCAGCCCTGACTCCTGAGGCTCCAGCGAGGCGATACCGGGAACGGCTCAGGAAAGTAGAGTCCGAAGAAGTACATGAGAATCGGCCAAGCCCCGGCGAGTACATTGTGATAGGCCATCCCCAACTCGCGGAGTCCCGGCCCCCAACCTGCAATTGTGGAAACCTCAAAGATCTGCGGAAAGCTGAGCATGAGTCCCAGCAGGAGCCAGGCCAGCGGGTCTCGGGGACGTGCCGCTACTACCCAAAGGCCCAGCAGGATGCAAAAGACAGGTAGTGCAAAGCCTATCAATATGTCAGTCCCTACGGCGGTCGCACGGGCTTTACTTGAAGTGACCGGGAGTTGAAGCGCATGTTCTTCGGGTGCGCCAGGCTTCGGCGATCGAACCGTTACCGCCAGCGAAGTTCCCGGTTGCGCTTTGGCAGATTCTTCGGCCAAGATCGCGGTCCCGGTATAGGGACGTCCATTGATTGCCACCAGAATGTCGCCGCTCTGAAGTCCTGCGGCAGCGGCTGCTGGTGTTACACGCTCCAGGGACGCGCTGGCTGTCTGGGGAGCAAAATACGGAACATCAACTTTTTCGCCATGCAGTACGTCTTGGGCGAGGCGCACGTGATAAAGCACTGCCATCAAACAAATGATCGCCAACAACACATATTGGATCAACGGCGGTTTGGTTGTGCGAGGAGTTGTGGTCTTCTGCATCCGGATTACATCCAGCAAAAAGACTTTGGCGAACCGCCTCAGAGAACAGCGGTTCTCTTAGCAGCGCACGATCTTTGACGATGTGATTCCACGCGTGGCGTTGCGGCTATCCACCACAAGCTTGGCTTCATTCACGATGTTAGTGTAATCGTAATCGGAGTGGTCGGTTACCACAAGGACGCAATCGTATTGGCCGAGGTCACGAAGAGGCGCGCACTGCATCTGCAGATCATAGTGCCGGCCTTTACCGATGGAGGGAAAGTAGGGGTCGTTGTAGCTCACTTCAGCGCCCTGGGCGCGCAGCAGCTCAATAATGGTCAGGGCAGGGGATTCGCGCAAGTCGTCCACATCTTTCTTGTAAGCCACACCCAGGACCAGAATACGCGAGCCATTCAGCGCCTTCTTTTCGCGATTGAGCGCGGTGCTTACGGCACTCACTACGTGATAGGGCATGATGGTATTGATCTCGCCCGCCAGCTCGATAAAGCGGGTTTGAAAGTCATACTCTTTGGCCTTCCAGGAAAGATAAAACGGATCAATGGGAATACAGTGCCCGCCCAGGCCCGGCCCGGGATAGAAGGGCTGAAAGCCAAAAGGCTTCGTGGCGGCAGCCTCAATGACCTCCCAGATATCAATGCCCATGCGTAGGCACAGCAGCTTGAGTTCATTGACCAGGGCGATGTTCACGCAGCGATAGATGTTTTCCAGCAGCTTGGTCATCTCAGCCGCCGCCGGCGAAGAGACCTTCACTGTACGGTTGAAGATTGTCTTATAAAGAAGCGCAGTTAATTCGCTGGCGTTCTGCTCCAGCCCTCCCACGACCTTGGGGATATCACGCCGGGCCACGCTCTGGTTTCCTGGATCTTCGCGTTCGGGCGAGAACGCCGCGAAGAAGCGGTCCTCGAGAGGTGCATCCGCGCGCGCGGCTTTGAGCCCGCGTTGATTTTTCTTTTCCAGCGTAGCTACCAGAATTTCTTCCGTCGTTCCCGGATACGTTGTGCTTTCGAGAACGACAAGCTGTCCGGCGCGCAGGTGTGGTGCAATGGCATCCGCTGTGGCCTGGATGTAACTCAGGTCCGGTTCGCGATACTCGTTCAACGGAGTCGGGACGCAGATGATGATGGCGTCCATCTCTCCCAGGTGTGAATACTGATCGGTGGCGCGAAAGCCGCCGCCCTGCGCCGATTGAATCTGGGTGGCAGGAATGTGATAGATGTACGACTCACCCTGGTTGAGGGCTTTGACTTTCAAGTTGTCAACGTCGAAACCGGTGACCGGGAAGCGCTCGTCACTGAATAAGAGGGCCAGAGGCAAGCCTACGTAGCCGAGTCCAATGATTCCAATACGCGCAGTGCGGCTTTCAATTTTCTGTTGCAGGGCCGCACCCAGGGAGTCGGTCTTGATGGAAGAAGACATAGTAAAAGAGTGATTTTATCACGCAGGATAAGGCGGCCCGCTTACCACCCAGTAACCTTTACAGCATTTTCATAATGGCGCAGACGTTGAGATTTGTTTCATAAATGCTTGCGGGCTCATGGAAGGAATCGCCATAGAGACTGAAGAGCTAGCGGAAAAACTCTCTATGGGTGTGAAGACGTGTCAGGGCACGGCTTCAGTCGTGCCGTTAAGCTCTTGAAAATGAACAATTCCACTCTGCCGAAGGCCGCGCGCAGCGAAGCGGAGCGCCCAAAATAGATGTTTTTTCGCAACCTCTGAAGCCCAATATTTATGGGGCATTTTACGGCACGGATAAATCCGTGCCCTGACAAAACGCTGCTTAAACCGTCACTCCGGCATCTGATTTGGTATAGAGGTCATCAATTTGCGCTTTGTATTTTTGCTCCACGAAGCGGCGTTTGAGCTTCATGCTGGGGGTCAGCTCGCCGGTGGCGATGGAAAATTCATCGGGCACCAATAAAACTTTCTTGAGTTTTTCAAATTGGGCCAGCTTTGGTAGAGTTCCTGTACTTTAGGGTTGGTGATGAGCTGGGCGTGCGAAGAGAAAGAAACATTATTTTCCCGTGCCCAATCTTCCAGCACGGGAAATTGGGGCGCAATGATGACAGCGGGAAACTTGCGCCGGTCGCCAATAATGGCGGCCTGCGAGACCAGGGGATTCGACTTGAGCTGGTTTTCCAGCGGTTGCGGAGCAATGAATTTGCCGCCGGAGGTTTTAATCAGGTCTTTCTTGCGGTCGGTGATGCTGAGGAAGCCATCGGAATCCAAAGCCGCGATGTCGCCGGTCTTGAACCAGCCATCCACAAAGGCATTTTGTGATTCTTCCGGCAGCTTCCAATAACCGTGAAAGACGTTGGGGCCGCGTACCAGCAACTCACCATCTTCGGCGATCTTGACTTCCACGTTGGGCAACCTCTTACCCACTGTGCCCAGGCGGTTGGCTTGAGGTGTATTGATCGCAATCACAGGAGAAGTCTCCGTTAAACCGTATCCTTGAAGAATTACGATTCCCATATCGGCAAACCATGTGGCCAGATCAATTCCCAGCGGTGCGCCTCCGGAGATGAATGCGCGCGTCTGCCCGCCGAAGCCTTTATAGATTTTCGAGAATAACAACACGTTCGCCACTTTCCACTCCCAGGAGGAAGGGATTCGCCCTGCCAGGATCTCCTCG
>Ga0207130_1035_pt1 | contig 49548 bp, 40 predicted proteins | sample Alteio_BWMinHeat_16_FD_153545 | JGI IMG/M metagenome (GOLD analysis project Ga0207130, IMG submission 153545) | Enriched cells from forest soil in Barre Woods Harvard Forest LTER site, Petersham, Massachusetts, United States -... | ecosystem: Environmental > Terrestrial > Soil > Temperate forest >... | reverse complement strand
TGCAAAAAAGATCCGCAAGACCGAAGCCCATGCCAGTCCGGCTACAGCACAATTGGTGGAAAGCTATGTCACGACATTCCTGTCTGAAATACCCGAACCTCTCGTCAACAAGGGGTATTATGATGCCATTAGGGCGGAAATGGTCGCACTAGAGAAGAAAACCGGGAAGGCAACTATCCGGGATTATATCCATGCGATGCGCCGCCAAGGAAATACAGTGTATTTTCTGGCATCAAAATACCTGGACCCCGAAAAAATCGAATTCTCGTTTAAGGCACAGGATCCGGGACATGAAATAGGGCATTTAAGCGCAAGACTCGGCCATGTGCCTGAACACGAGCAATGGCAGACCGCCTTCCAGACGGGTGTACAGTTGGGGTGGACAATTCGTAGAGCAAATAAGAAAGATCTAGAGCACATTCTCAGCGAGATGCATGGATTCCAAAAACAATATAAAGAGGAGGACGTTGAGTATTACAAAAACCCTGAATCCACCGAAATCCTCTCGCCCAATCCACGCCAGACGTCTATTTACTTTGCGGCCGGGATGTATCTAGGCGCAAAGATGGAATTGTTTAAGCAAAAGGTCATGGATGCAAAACCCTATAGCGAGCAGCGTGCATTCGCTGTCAATTATGCGCAAAACGACGAGGTCATCAATCTGAAACGCGAGGGAGTAACCTGGATTAACCAAAGCGCACCCTATCAATTAATTGAAATAAACGATGCTGAATGGAAGGCTATTACAGCAGTAGCGACGGGGCTTAAGACACCAGAAGAAACACCTTATCCCAACCGGCTCAAGCCCATTAAAGAAGCGCTAGAAAAAATCGGGTTGTTCCACGATATGAAACCCTGGACGGAGAGAATCATAGTCAGTCAGATGGAAAATCATTTTCAAAAAGACCCGAAAGGGCGTCCGTTTGATCCAGAAGCTCTTAAGGCGGCGCGAAAAAAACGCGAGTCATCTGCACCACCGGAAATACTAAAATAAAATAGAAAAACCAACGACTAAGAGTTATACAGTATACTATTGCATACCATATTATTTATAGTTCATAATATTGAGCATAAAAAATAATCACAGGAAAGCATTATGGATCCTAGAGTAGCTGCAATGCCCATTGAGAGTGAACTGAAAGACGTTCCCGACAACGTAGGGCTTGACCAGTTCAGCGCCAACGATGCGCGCCATCGTGCACAGAATAATTTTCATAGCCAGTTGCGCCGATGGAAGAAGTTGGTGGACGATGGCCAAGGTTTCATGTGGAAAGGAAACAACGATCACATCCTGACACCAGAGGAGTATTCCGCTTACCGGGAAGCGGCGATGAAGATCGTGTACGGACAAGATAAAAAGGGGGAGAAAAAAGAAACTGGGTTGGATGAGGAACTACAGAACCCTAATATCAAGTCCTCCCTTATCGCAATCGCACAAACGAGACGCATCACAGCGAATACCCCGGAAGAACGATTTATTCAGAAGTTAGTGGATAACTACACTGCTGTTTACATGAAGACGCTTTATGATATGCGGGAATTGGAGGGTGATTTTCATTATATCGTCAACAGACTTAAAGAAGGATGGGAACAAACCGCTCCGACAAAAACATCTGTCGCTAACATATCCCCCGAAGTCCCAGAGAACGCACCTCTGCAAAAAAGAGAGCCTCAAATCGCTCAATCAGCGCTCCCCATTCCCGCGGTGCCCCAAAAGATTTCCCTAGCTATGGTCACCAATGCGGATCTCATGCTAGTCCCCAACCATCTGCTTATGGCGCAGGAGAATATCTTTTATGCCAGAGAAAGAGGGCGTAATGAGTACCGCATACAGCTTGCAGGAATAAAGAATTCTATACAAAAAGGTGAGTTTAGCCTCGCGAGAAATGGAGAAAACTCTCCAAAGACACTGGAGGAGTTTAAGAAATTTGAAGATGCTGCAAATCTCATTCTGTTCGGAGAAGACAATAAGTCGGGAATCGACGCACGATTGAACACCCCGAATATAAAACAAGCCCTTGCTGTTATAAAAAAAGCCAGGGAAATAGGCCCGAACGCTCCTAACGAACTAACGCAGTATTTAATCAGCGCCTACTTATCAGGATATGGTCAAGCATTGAGCGAGCCGGACAGAGAACCGATGTTCAATGCCGTTGTAGAGCGGCTGCATGAAGACTGGCATCAGTTTGCCTCCCCGATTATTTCCAAAGAGGATATTCCTTCCAACGCAACTATCCAGAAAGAGCATATCGTGCTGGCCCGGCAGGACGGCGACACGCAATTCGAACGTCAGATTGAGAAATACCGTCAGCTTATCGAAACAAATCAATTCAAGGAATTTCCACAGCTTTCCACAGAGGAATTCGACGAATACGTGAAAAGCGCCCGAAAGTTGCTCTACGGCAAGGACGGCCATTCCGGTATTGCGATCGCACTCAACACCAATAACGTCCGGAAAATTATCACCGCACTGGAAAACCAAGGTGACCTGCCGCTAAGCGTAGAGCACAAAATGGTGCATAGAATGGTCTTAAATTATATTGATAGTTACGTGGAAGAATTAATAAAGTTGGATCGTGACTCGCCTTATAATTACCTTCTCAGGAAAAGCAGCGCCCCAACGGTGCCGACAATGATAGAGAATGGCACGCTCAAGAATGTACCCAGCACCATGCTTGTACGAGATAAGAGCTTAAAGGCAGCGATGGAAACCGGCGAAGAGAGCTTTAAGAAAAAATTGCAAACCGATAAGAACCGTATGGAGAGAGGGGAATTTCATATTATGCAAGGCGGGGAATTACACCAGATTACGCTCCAAGAATTCGAGCAATATGCCCTATTAGCGGACAAGATGATACATGGGACGGATGGGAAGGGCGGCCTTACTGAAAAACTGCAAAATACAAACATCAAGAGAATTCTTATTGAAATCCAAAGATTTAATAATGGCCGCGCCCATCCTGTAGTCAAACGCATGGTCAGCGGTTACGTCAAAGGCTTTGCATCCAAATTACGGGAATCGGAATCGAACTTTTCTTATGTTGAGGATCACTTGAATGACAATTGGCTGAATCTTTAACCTGCAAATCCATCTGGATCGAACTCACCCTTAAAGCTCACCGCCGCAGGCCCGGTCATCAGCACCGCATTATCGCTCTCGCGCCACTCGATGAATAATACGCCGCCGGGCAATTGCACCGTCGCCTTGCGCCCCGTGAGATTCCGCCGGTGTGCGGCCACGAGTGCCGCGCAAGCGCCTGTGCCGCACGCAAGCGTCAAGCCCGCCCCACGCTCCCAGACATGCAACGTGATTTTATCCTTTGCATCCACCTGTGCCACACCGACATTGGCACGCTCAGGAAACAACGGATGATGTTCCAGTGCCGGCCCGAGTGTTGCAAGCGGAACCGCAAGGGCGTCGGACACAAAAAACACCATATGCGGATTGCCCATGTTCACGCCGACGGGATCTTTGAGCGCATCTGAAGCAATTCCAAGATGCAGCGTGTCTTTTGGTTCTGAGAGCGGGATTTCATTCCAATCGAGTCGCGGCGGACCCATATTGATAGTAACTTGTGCATCTTTCGCAATCGATGCTTCAATTACACCCGCCAGAGTATGAATCCTTACCGGCTTGCCGGTTTCTTTCCCTATCAGCCACGCAACGCAACGGCTGGCATTCCCGCAGGATTCAACTTCGCCACCGTCGGCATTGAAGATGCGCATTAAAACGTCAGCCTTGTCGGAATTCTGTAGAATCACTACCTGATCGCAGCCGATGCCGAAATGCCGGTCGGCAAGCTTGCCCCAGTCAAGCGCAGGCAGCCCACCCTTGCGATTGTCGATAACCACGAAGTCATTGCCGGCTCCGTGCATCTTGAGAAAAGGGATCATAATAATATGTATAAACCCATCTCGTGGTAAGCGGGGGCAGTCCTTTTACGACGACCTCGCAGAGGAGTGAGTACGGAGCGCAAACAGGGGCAGCGTGCCCCCGCATACCCAAAACTAAAACGGAATCTCGTCATCGAGTTCCGCAGTGGTTGCCGTACGCTGCTTCTGCGGTGCAGCGGCACTTGCCGGCTGATAGCTGCCGCCGCCGGAAGCTTCGCCGCCAGCGGATCCCGCATTGCGGGAATCGAGCATGGTGAGCGCGCTGCCAAAGCCCTGGAGCACCACTTCGGTCGAATACTTTTCCACACCCGACTGATCGGTCCATTTGCGCGTCTGTAACGAGCCTTCCACATAAATTTTTGAGCCCTTGTGGAGGTAATTCTTGATGACGCCGATAAGCCCGTCGTTGAACACCACGATGCGGTGCCATTCGGTCTTCTCGCGACGTTCGCCCGTGTTGCGATCCTTCCACGATTCCGAAGTCGCAAGGGTAATGTTCGCTATTTCCTTACCGTCTTGAGTGGTGCGAATTTCGGGTTCACGGCCCAGATTTCCGACCAAAATGACCTTATTTACGCTGCCTGCCATAAAAATACCTATGCTAGAAGTTTTTAACAATGGTGCCATATAAGCGTAAAAACCGGTTACATTCCAGAAAAATCCCTTCTATAATGCGTTCCCCTTTAAGACGGAGTAGTGATGATAGTAGATGATTTTATCCGGGTACGCGGCGCAAAAGAACATAACCTCAAAGGTGTAGACGTTGATATTCCACGCAACCAACTGGTTGTGATAACGGGACTTTCCGGGTCGGGCAAATCCTCGCTCGCGTTTGATACCATATACGCGGAAGGACAACGCCGTTACGTTGAGAGCCTTTCCTCCTACGCACGTCAGTTTTTAAACATTCAAGACAAGCCGGACGTGGAGTCCATCACGGGGCTCTCGCCCGCCATTGCCATCGACCAGAAAACGACTTCGCGCAACCCACGCTCGACCGTGGGCACGGTCACCGAGATATACGATTATATGCGCCTGCTGTTCGCGCGTATCGGCATCCCCTACTCGCCCGCCACCGGACTGCCCATTGAAAGCCAGACGGTTACCCAGATGGCCGACCGCATCATGGAACTGCCCAAGGGAACGAAGCTCTATTTGCTTGCGCCGATCGTACGCGGCCACAAGGGTGAGCACCGCAAGGAACTGCAGGCCATGCAGCGCCAGGGTTATACCCGCGTGAAGATCGACGATCAGATCCATGAGCTGAACGACCTGCCGGAACTGGACAAGAACAAGAAACATACGATTGAGGTGGTGGTGGACCGCATCGCGATTGCCGATGACCTGGGCAACCGCCTGCCTGACAGCGTCGAGAATGCGTTGCGCCTGGGCGACGGGCTCCTGCATGTAGAGATCGTGAGCCTGCCCGAGCAGGAAAAACCCAAAGGCAAGGCTGCTAAGGATAAGGAAGCCAAGGACAAGGATGCCGAAGAGCTTAAAGCGGGAACCATCCTTACCTTCTCCTCCAAGTTCGCATGCCCTGTCTCCGGCTTCACGCTTAATGAAATCGAACCACGCCTGTTCTCGTTCAACAGCCCGTTCGGGGCGTGTAAGGTCTGCGACGGACTCGGCACCGAGAAAGTGTTCGACCCGGAACTCATCATCCCTGATCCCAGCAAATCGCTGTACGACAAGGCGGTGGCGCCGTGGGCCAATACACCGTCGAAATATTTCATCCAGACCTTCGAGGGACTGGCCAAGCATTATAAATTCAGCATCTATAAGCCGTTTAATGAGTTGCCGGAAGACATCCGCAAGATTGTCCTCTACGGCACTGGCGAGGAAGTGATCAAGATTCCATATAACGACGGTATCCGCTCCTTCGTCTCGAACAAACCATTCGAGGGCGTCATCCCGAACCTTAATCGCCGCTACCATGAGACCGAAAGCGAGTGGATGCGCGAGGAATTGACCAAATACCAAAACAGCACACATTGCGCGGCGTGCAACGGCTATCGCCTGAACCCGGAGGCGCTCTGCGTCAAGGTGGGCGGGCTGCATATCGGCGAAGTGAGCAACTTCACTATCGAAAAAGCCGCCGAGTGGTACGGCACGATCGAAAAGAAGTTGAGCAAGAAACATCAACAGATTGCCGAGAAAGTGCTCAAGGAAATCCGCGAACGCCTCGGCTTCCTCGTCAACGTAGGGCTGGACTACCTGACGCTGGCACGCGAATCCGGCACGCTCTCGGGCGGCGAGTCGCAGCGCATCCGCCTGGCTTCGCAAATCGGCTCTGGCCTTTCAGGCGTATTGTATGTGCTGGATGAACCGTCCATCGGGCTACATCAGTGCGATAATGAACGCCTGCTCAAGACACTGGAGAACCTGCGCAGTCTCGGCAACACCGTCATCGTCGTCGAGCATGACGAGGATACGATGCGCCACGCCGATTACCTGATCGATATGGGTCCCGGCGCGGGTGTGCATGGCGGCCATGTCGTGGCACACGGCACGGCGAAGGAAGTGATTGCGGTCAAGGAAAGCATCACCGGGCAGTATCTCTCAGGCGCGCGGTTCATCCCGGTGCCCGAGCAGCGCAGGCCCGTCTCCAAATCCAAAAAAATCAGCATCAAGGGCGCACGCGCGAACAACCTTGATAATGTGAATGCGGATATTCCACTGGGCATTTTCTGCGCGGTCACTGGCGTGTCCGGCGGCGGCAAGTCGAGCCTCGTCATCGAGACGCTCTATAAGTCGGTCATGAAGCACCTGCACGGCAGCAAAGACCAGCCCGGCGCGCACGACGCCATCACCGGCATTGAGTATATCGATAAGATCATCGAGATAGATCAATCGCCCATCGGCCGCACGCCGCGCTCCAACCCCGCCACCTACACCGGTGCGTTCTCCCCCATCCGCGACTGGTTCACGGCGCTGCCGGAATCGGCTGCACGCGGTTACAAATCCGGACGCTTCTCGTTCAACGTCAAGGGCGGCCGCTGCGAAGCCTGCCAGGGCGACGGCATGATAAAGATCGAAATGCACTTCCTTCCAGACGTCTATGTGAAGTGCGACGAGTGCCAGGGCAAACGCTACAACCGCGAAACGCTGGAAATCAAATATCGCGGCAAATCGATTGCCGAAGTATTGGAAATGACGGTCGATGAAGGCGTGGATTTCTTCAAGGCTAACCCTTCGGTTCGCGAAAAATGCGCGGCACTGCAGGAAGTGGGGCTTGGCTATATAACCCTCGGCCAGTCCGCGACCACGCTATCGGGCGGCGAAGCACAACGCATCAAACTCGCCAAGGAACTCTCCAAACGTTCGACCGGGCGCACACTCTACATTCTAGACGAACCGACTACGGGACTGCACAGCGAAGACATCCGCAAGCTGCTTCTCGTGCTGCATAAACTGGTGGATGCAGGCAATACGGTCGTGGTCATCGAACATAACCTCGACGTGATAAAAACCGCCGACTGGATCATCGATATCGGCCCCGGCGGCGGCAACAAGGGCGGGAAGATCGTGGCCAGCGGCACACCTGAGCAGGTGGCTTCCAATGCGGGAAGCGTCACCGGACGCTATATCAAGCCGTTGCTTAGAAAGAGGAAAGCGGCTTAATGCCGTTTTCCTCTTATCCACTTCCAGCTATTTAGAAAGATTGTAAAACTAATTATCGAACCTTCATATTCCTGTAACTTATCCATGCTAGGATTTTGCGCTTAAGCTCTCATTATAGGGGCAAAGCAACAGGGTTCAGGCTACATGACAATCAATATTATGCTGGTAGACAAGACGGGCGAATATTCGGATCCGTTTGCATATAATCCCAGGGATTTCAGCGCCGACTCGAAAGATCCTGTAGCACCTGTGAAACATCCATGGGCTGAAGCAGCGCTTCGCCAATTGGACAAGGCAATTAAAGTCATCAAGAAGAATGAACAAACCATTTCCCGAAAAAACAGGGTTTTCGACGCGTTTTCCCTGGAGACGAAAAACAAAGGCGTGATACTGATTGCCCAACACGATTACCTGCACACGATAGAAGGGCTTGAGAAACCGGACGAGTTGGTTGCAGAGTCAATCACTCTGCCAGCCCCTTATGGTCCAGCTATCATCCTCGATGAAAAACGCCTGGCTAATGCTCCCAGCATAGAAGACGCCGCCTATCAACTGGGGCACGGGCTGGGAAAATATTTCAATGAGACCAAGAAGAAATTCGCACCCAAAGGTCCCAATGCGCATTGCGAAAGCCCGCTGTTTATACTCGCAGCACGATTAGATGACATCGTGACACCGCCGCTTCCCCATGTCAGGCTTGTAGAGTATACAAAAGACCGATTAAAACAGGAGAGTAATAATCTCCCGATAGATGAGATGTTCGCTGACATACATGGCCAGATGTTATCGGAAGGCAGTAATTCCCGTAAAGTCGTCTCGCCGCTGGTGGAAGATTATATGAAGGGCCCGTTCGCCATGGATATGCTCTACCGCAGCAATCCGAAGCCAAGCCTGAAAGAAAAGGAAGACCACGCTGCACGTATGACAGAGCTCTTCAGCGAGCGAAGCGGCATGGACTTTCACATATATGATAGCATTATGAAACTTATTGTGAAAGCCAAAACCGGGAATTTTGATTCCTCCGAAGCATTTGTGAACATGCTGGAGTGGGCGGAACAACAGGTCGCCAAGGCTATAGAATCGTTCAAGCCACCCGAGCTGCTCGCCGAGAGCGCCATCAATAGTCCCTATCAAAAAAACTAGCCCGGCGCTCGCCACAACAGAACGCATTTACAGATCAATCCATCCGCCGTTTTTTCCGGCCACGCTGCCCGGCTTCTGATGGCCTTTTTCAAGAACGCTCTTACCCGTGTTGGAAACAGAAACACTCTGGTGAAACGCCGATTCCTGAACATCAGGCTCAGTGATTTCAGTGCGTATTTTCTGTTTTCTTGGCATATTCTGAATAGGGGTCTCTTCATCAGCGAAAACAACCACATCCTCTTTATGGTGCGTATTGTTCCCGCTAAACTTCTTCTGACCTTCAATACGTTTCATGAGCATGTCCGTTATTAGATTTAACTACGCCATAGTACTGTGCCTGAGTAACACCCACAAGACTGTCATTCAATCTTAACAATAGACTAATTAATATAAAACATAGCTTTACGTCTTCTCCTTGGGATTGAACACCCGCTCATACTCGTCAATGGCAAACCGGTCGGTCATGCCCGCAATGAAGTCGGCAACCACTTCGGCAGTCTGGCGACTGCCGGGCTTCGCCACCAGCTTCTGCCATTCAGTCGGCAGACATTCGGGTTCCGCCAGGAAAAATGCGAATAAATCCTGCACCACGCGTCGCGCCTTACTGGTCATGCGGTTGACGCGCCAGTGCCGGTACATATGGGTTTTAAGGAAATTCTTGAGGGCATGGACCTGCACGTCCATATCACGTGAGAAAGCCACGAGCGGTCGCGATAGTGCGCGCACATCTTCGACCGAAGCGACCCCGTTTTTGATAATGCGGCCCCCCGTTTCGGTAAGCACGTCGAGTACCATCGCATGAATCATCCGCCGGATGGATTCGTGAATCAGGCGCGACTCCTCAATGTCCCCATAGAGTTTCCTGACTTCGGCAAAGGCGTTACGAACGATGGGCACCTCGCAAATCTCCCCGATGGAGAAGAGGCCAGAACGCAGGCCATCGTCAATGTCGTGGTTGTTATAGGCGATATCGTCCGCAAGCGAGGCCAGCTGGGCCTCTGCGCTCGCATAGCTGTGCAATTCAAGATCGTGTTTTTTTACGTATTCGGCCATCGCGCGCGGCGGCTTTGCCACCGGCCCGTTATGTTTGGCAATCCCCTCGAGCGTTTCCCAGGTCAGGTTGAGGCCGTCAAAAGACGCATAGCGGTGCTCGAGCTTGGTGAGGATGCGCAACGTCTGTGCATTATGATCGAACCCGCCGAAATTGGGCATCGCTTCCTTGAGTGCGTCCTCCCCCGCATGGCCAAACGGCGTATGGCCCAGATCATGCGCCAGCGCCAGCGCTTCGGCAAGATCTTCGTTTAAGCGCAGCGCGCGGCTCATGGAGCGGGCAAGCTGTGCCACTTCAAGGCTGTGGGTCAGACGCGTACGATAATGATCGCCCTCATGATTGACGAACACCTGTGTCTTGTATTCCAGCCTGCGGAATGCGGCGCTGTGGATGATGCGATCGCGGTCACGCTGAAAAGGGCTGCGGGTTACGTCTTCGGGTTCCTGAAATAGCCTGCCGCGGCTCCTGGCCGGGTCGCATGCGTAGGGTGCAAGCCCTTCCATTGATGGATAAATAGTTATTTTTTGAAGCTTTTTCATAATTGTAACTGAAGTTTAACATTAATCAGCCGCAGTGGCATGGTAATATACACCTTAATACAGGAAAGAAATTATGCAAATCCCCGGCGACTACACCAAAGCAGAAAGAGATGAAGTTCAGGCAATGGACCTGAGCAGACAGAGCAGAGAGTCTACCTATAAGCTGTCTCCACGTAAAAAATTCCTGCTCGCGGTCCGCATCATTAATGAAGCACCGCAGCTATGGTATATCTTCCCTCCCGATTCGGAAGCATTTCTTGCCGCAGTTGCATATGAAACCAGTAAGATAAAGTCGCTAAAGCTGGATACACAGACGGAGGAGTCCGTTGAAGCCTTGAGAAGTGGGGAGCGCGCCATGCTCGCTATTCGCGTGATCAATGAATTGCCGGAAAAAGCAGGGATATTCTTTAAGCATCCAGACGCTTTCTTTTCAGCCGCCAGATATATAAAGCGCACTAAGAATTTTAACATGAATCCATCGCTTCTCTCAGGCCTTGAGTTCAATTTGCTCGTAGCCAAAGACAGCTTCTGGACAGCATTTGCAGAACACCACATTATGCCCATGGAGAAAATACAGGAAATCGCTAAAGATTATTCATCTTTTTTAGCGGCAGCACCTACCGTTTACCATCCTGCCATGCAGCGAAAAATGTTTAAAGCGCTGAAATCTGCAGTAAAGGGAACAATCAATGCCTCCCATCCTTCCTATCTTACAGAGGAATTCTTTGAGAAGCCGATTGATCCAACTCACACGCCCAAAGAAGAATATCAGGAGATCATGAACAAGCTGCAGGAACCTATACCAAACACCTATCCGCCTACTACACACTACGCCAAGCTTATTGAAAAGAGTGAAGAAAAAGCAAAATATTCTCGTAGGATATATCCAGAATTTCACCCAGGTAAGGAAATTCCCGACTTTCATCCCAGAACGCTGCTCGATACAGCAATCGCAAGATTTATTAGCGAAAAGCCTATACTGAGCAGCATGAAATCCGGTGACAAGCCCAATGGCAGTTGGGTAAGCCATTGTCATAAAGAGGAGTTGGCGTCCGTACTACACAATTTCATGGAAGAGGATATTCGCAACCAAACCTATCCTGCCTCAGGACATGAACAGAGAGTATTGATGACTCAAGGAGATTTACCTCCTAAATAATAACGCTTGATTGCGTTATAAGCGGATTACCAAATCCTGGCCGGGTTGCATGCGTAGGGTGCAAGCCCTTCAATGGGTGTATTAAAGGTTATTTTTCGTAATTTTTTCATGTGTGTAACAAAAATATAATATTAAGTGACTATGGCGTCATGGTATTATTTATGGACAGAGCTTAATACAGGAAAGTAATTATGCAAATCCCGGGCAACGAAACAAAGCAAGAAAGAGATAAAATTGAAGCGATACGCCTGAACAAGCAGACGACAGAGTCGCTTGAAGAGCTGACACCGCGCGAAAGATTTCTGCTTGCTATACGTATCATGAATGAAGCGCCATCCAAACTGGACATATTTCCCGATGGCTCGCCCGATTTGCTGGCGGCCACTACTTATGAAGCGAGCAAAGTCAAATCGCTCAACCTGGGTGAACAAACCATCGACTCCGTAAAAATGATGCGCCATGGCGAAGGAATAATGCTCGCGGTGCGCGTGATTACCGAAGCACCGGAAAAGGCAGAGATATTTTTAAACACACCTGAAGATTTCATTGCCGCCGCCAGATACATAAGGAAAACCCCGCAATTCAAAGAAGCGAAGACGTCCGTCCGCGAATGGGTCCCCGGGCTACTGAAATTGGGCAAAAAGGATATAAAAGAAGCACTTGACAATAAAGAGAAGATGTCTGCCGGAGAATGGATAAACAAAAACAAAGAGGCTTACTCGGGCACGTACGGGACTGGTATCGCCCAGAATTTTATGCTTGCCGGTATTAATTTCATCGAAGCCTATAGAAAGGGCAAACCGGTTGATACCATGGAAGAATCAACAAAAGGATATTCTGACAAGGATAAAACAAGATTTTATATTCAGAAATTAAAAGATATCTTCGCTCCCGTACCTAATTTTATTCCCGACGATTTCATGTCGCGATGATGCCGGTTATTCAAAAGACTGTATTTTGTAGCCTTAGCGCGGGTTTTGCACTATAATTCACGTCATGGAAACGCAAGTTTTAGACACAAGCGCATCGCAGGCAAATGCCTCCGCTGCCCCCTTCACTTTCACGAATGCCGCAGCCCGGCGCATCGTTAAGATAACCGTGGGCGAACCGGAAGGCAGCCGGTTCCGAGTGGCCGTTAAAGGCGGAGGTTGCTCGGGTTTTCAATACGTGTTCGATTTTGACGCTTCGACTCCCGCAGACAGCGATATCGTCATCGAGAAGAACGGTGCTGCACTGATTGTCGATGACATGTCGCTCTCCATGCTCGCAGGATCGGTACTCGATTATGTCGAGACGTTGGGCAGCGCCGGATTTGAAATCAAGAATCCCAATGCCACCGCGAGTTGCGGCTGCGGCAACAGCTTCAGCGTTTAGACTTTATATAAGGATAATGCGCGGAGGAGTCCTATACGACGACCTCTTTAGAGGGGGAGCTTGCGGATGCAAGCGGGGGCGAGTTATGTTCGCCCCCTGAAAATTAAACTCTACTTTTTATCCGGTACCGGCGGCACTACCGCAGGCGAAACAGCATTGGTGGGAGGCGGAACCTGTATAGCAGGTGCATCTGGAGTGGCAGGTGTACCGGCTACCTGTTGTGCTTTCAGCTTCTTGCGCTGCGAGTCTATGCGCCATGCTAACTTCTGCGTATCCCTACTGATATCTGCAACGTCATAGCTGCGATTCTTTAGTTCCTTACGGAAAGACTGGACCTTGTGCAACAGGGCGCCAAGCTTTTCTACGGCCTTGGGGTCCTGCGCCTTGATGGCATAGAATTTGGTGGCTAGTTCATCAAGCTTGCGATCGTCTTGCGCACGCGTGCTGCTCGGCATAGTCTGCACACTGTGTGGTGGAGGGGCATAGTTACTGTGAGGCTGCTGCGGTTGCGATGGAGCCGTTTGCCAGGGCAGCGTTTGTGCCAGAGCAATACCTGGGGCACTCAAACATAATGCAACGGCCATCCAAAAGGTGGGGCGAACCAATGCGCGCGGTATCATATTTTCCTCATTGCCGTTGGAGTCAGTTTAGAGCATGTTCCATAACATAACTCGCATAAGTATCCTATGTCTTTAAGTATCGTTACCTGGAACGTCAACTCGATCAAATCCCGCCTGCACCTGCTGCTGCCGTGGCTCAAGGAAACCACGCCGGATGTCGTGCTGCTGCAGGAAACCAAGACCGTCGACGACGCCTTCCCGCGGATGGAGATAGAAGACCTGGGCTACAACATCGCGCTGTTCGGCCAGAAGACCTATAACGGCGTCGCTATTTTCTCCAGGCTGCCGCTGGAGGACATCCGCATCGGCCTGCCCGGCGATGACAGCGATATGGAAGCACGCTATATCGAAGCGGTCGTAAGTACCAAGGACGGTGCGGTAAGGGTGGCATCGGCTTATGTGCCCAACGGCCAGTCTCCCGACTCGGATAAATTCCAGTATAAACTGCGCTTCCTCGCACGACTGAAAGCGCATATGCAGGAGCTGCTGAAGCTGGAGGAAGCGTTCGTCATCGGCGGGGATTATAACGTCGCACCCGCACCCATCGATGTCTATGACCCGGCGAGCCTCGACGGTACCGTCTGCTACCATCCACTGGAGCGCGAGGCCTTGTACAGTATATTGCATCTGGGGATGTATGACGCATTTCGTACGCTGCATCCGCATAAACAGACGTTCAGCTGGTGGGATTACCGCAGCGCCGGTTTTGAAACCGGCAAAGGCCTGCGCATCGATCACCTGCTGCTTTCGCCGCAAGCCACTGATAGGCTTGTGTCGTGCGAGGTGCTGCAGAACCTGCGCGGGCTGGAAAAACCCTCCGACCACGCGCCAGTGATCTGCGCCCTCAAAATGTAAGAATTAATTATAACGCCTGTATGGCGGGGTCGGCGGTGCGACGCGTTTCGATGCCAGTCACATGATCGGCAGCTTTTTCAGGACGCGGCTTGGCGGTTGTGGTCTGCGACCATTTGGGAGCACCCGTACCGGTGGTCGTAGCTGTACCAAAGGAAGGGTCCTGTGTTGATGTCGTCTGCGTTTCCGGCACAGCATTCGTCGGTGCAGTCGTCGTCACTGCCGGATTACTCGCGTCTATTTTCACTTTATGATGATGGCGCTTTGCGTTGTTCGTTGCGAGCGCCTTGTAGGCAATTTCATGCAGTATGGCATAAAAAATCGTCATGCCGAAATCGAAGCCGATGTTGCGATGCAGGAAGTCCCATTTGGACAGGCGATCGGTCTCCGGTGAGGCCACACCCTTTTTGGGCAGGCCGATAGAGTGATCGGGCAAGACGTTTTTCCATACCTTCCCCCCGTTGCGGGTCACCAAGACTTCTTTTTCAATTGTCTTGATCGGTTTGATGCCTACCTTTTCCGCCATCCATTGCGTGCCTTTACCGATGGGATCATACAAGTATCGGGTAAGGCCATCGTTCGTCTTCGGGATGACCGTAATGGCGATGATCGGCGCCAGTGCAAGGCCGCGTGAGGCCATGCCCGCCCAGAACCCTTTCCTGGGTTCTTTGTCTATCGCATCGTAGGATGCCTTGAAACGCGGATCGTGCGCGACCTTATCCCGCCCGTATATTTTTTCATCCATCCAATGGATGAGTGCTTTCTTGTTCTTTTTGTTTTCAAGCACCATCATGATCGGGATGATAGTGAACCCCCCTGCCATGATAGCGGTTATCGCCTTGCCACCTTCGGCAGCCTTTCCAAGGCTTGCCTCGTCTTTGAAGACGGGGGAGAGTACTGTCTTGAAGAAATTGCCGACACGTTTACCGAAAATCTCCTGGCCGCTTTTGGTCTTCGACGCCCAATAGGTCATCGCCACGCCCACCGTGGAGTTCGCCAGCCAGTCAACCGCACGATAGGTCAATTCGTTATGAATATGATAGCCGTGCGATACGAATTTCTTGGGTTTTTTATTCGGTGCAGCAGCGTCCTGTGTTTTTTGCGGTTCCTGTGACGGGACAAAATGGGTGCGAACCGGAGCATCGCTGGAAGGTGTTACAGCGGACGCAACTGTAGTATTATCAACTTTTTCTTTGTCCACCGTTGGCGTCATACAGCCAATTTCCTTTTATTCTTAACCTTCATAATACAATATCTTGCGATTATTTGTGTTACAATTGTATGAAGAATAGAATCTTTCTAGAGTGGTAGTTTGGCAGAAAACCAGCGGAAATACTAGCTTTTCGCAGATAAATACCATGGATTTCATGTTATTTATCTCGTAATACACGCAACCTTAATAACCCATAGAATACTGGCGCATTCAACTTTCGTCGCCTTGCCTTTTGCCTCAATCCGGTATAATCGTGCCTGCCTTATGAAACGTATCTTTTCCGGCGTACAGCCAACCGGCAACCTCCATCTGGGCAACTACCTGGGCGCCATCCGCAATTGGGCGAAGCTCCAGGCTGAAGGCACCGAATGCATCTACGGCATCATGAACCTGCATGCGATCACCGTGCCTCAGGACTCGGAAGCGCTGCGCCGCGCCATACACGAAGTGGCCGCAGCATTGATTGCTTGCGGCATAGACCCAAAAAAAAGCATCATCTTCCAGCAGTCGAGCGTGCCGATGCATTCGGAACTGGCATGGATTCTGGGCTGCCATACGCCGCTGGGCTGGCTCAATCGCATGACGCAGTTCAAGGAGAAAACCGGCAAGAACAAGGAAAACGCACCGCTGGGGCTATACGGCTATCCGGTCCTCATGGCTGCCGACGTACTGGGTTACAAGGCGACCCATGTTCCCGTGGGTGAGGATCAGAAGCAGCATGTAGAACTGATGCGTGATATTGCGGGTGCGTTCAACCGTGCCTATAAAACGGAATTCTTCCCCCTGCCCGAGCCGCTGATCATGGGCACCGCCACGCGCGTGATGTCATTGCGTGACGGCACGAAGAAGATGAGCAAATCGGACGAATCGGACTATTCGCGCATCAACCTCACCGACGATGCCGAAGCCATTGACCTGAAGTTCCGCAAGGCCAAGTCGGACGCGACACCCGGCCTCACTTATGAGCCGGAAACCCGCCCGGAAGCAGCCAACCTCATTAACATTTTTGCAGCACTCGCCAATGTGACACCGGAGTCGGTGGTCAAGGATTACGGCAGCAAAAACTTCTCTGATTTCAAGAAAGCGCTGGCGGGCCTCGCCATCGAGCAGCTTACTCCCATTACCTCCTTGATGCGCGAACTGCTCAAGGACGTAAGCTATATCGATGAAGTGCTCAAAGACGGCGCACAGAAAGCCAACAAAATCGCCGCCAAAAACCTGAAACAGGTGCAGGAACTGGTGGGTTTCGTAGGGTTGGATTAATTTATCGCAATAAATTCTTCACTATTCCTTAATTCAATTACCATTTAATAATGCCGTATGAAAATATACATCATCCGGCACGGCGAATCGATGGCTACGCGCGATCCTACGCTCTTTGCACACACGGATCCGAGAAAAGTGCCTCTTACTCAATGGGGCTACGAACAGGCCATCGATACCGGAAGGATTCTTGAAGAGTTATATGCAAACACGCCTGAGCTACAAGGCAGACGACTACGCATATATCACAGCCCACATACGCGCATCGCACAGAGCAAAGACGGATTCCTACAAGGGATCAAAAACCAATTCATTTCCAGCATACAGGAAGATCCGTTGCTGCGTGAACGCGAGCATGGCCGTTTCGACGGGCTGGATGAAGAAGCCCAACGCAACCTGCATCCTGACATCTATGAAAAATTACATTCTCAAAATTCATATGAGCGCTACACCACACAAATGCCCGATGGCGAATCCATCAAGGATGTTCAGAATCGCCTCAGGAATTTTATTGCTAAAATGACCAAGGAGGTCAGCCCCGGTGAAGATGCGGTCATCATTACCCACGGAGGCAATTGCCGTGCATTGGAGGACAATCTTACTCATTACGATGCAGAATGGCCCTCCGATTTTATTCCACCCGGCACCGGTGATATTATCCAAGTAGATACGACACTGAAAGAACCCGGAACGTCCAAAATTATCCATGAAGGAAAAAAGCGTATGGCTTCGATGCCGCAGGATTACAAGGCTGCCGCATATGATTCAGGCATGCGCCTATAAGTGCAGAATATTAGCCGACCCACTTCCTTACTTGCATAACCCTGAAGCAGCTGCAGGAACTGGTGGGTTTTGTGGGGTTTGATTAATCCACCGGACTATGATTTTTATGTAATCCGAAGACTCTTTGCTCCGCCTGCAGAAGCTTGATGTTGTATGGTTTGCTCTTGTTGAGCAACCCTTTTCTTACAGCCGCAGTTACCGCAAATATCTCGGATTTTTTTTCATTGCTGACAGCCACCGATGTATTGGCAGAATGGTTTTTAGAATGTCTGCGCAATTCTGCCTGAGCCATAGCAAAGCTTGCCTGGATTTCGTTAAATTCCTGCAATGAGTATGTCGACTTTTCAGCAACTCTTTCCGATAGCTTAAGTAACTGCCCATCAGAAAGATTCTTTAGATTATGTCCTGATTCATCGTAAACCCTTTTGATATTATCGAACATTTTATGGCTGAAATAAGTAACGGATGCCCAATCTACTGTGGAAGTGTTATAAAACCCCGATAGTATACGAAGATCGCAATCCAGCTGTATTTGTTTAATATCATCCGTCTGCTGAAGTAACTTCAGTTCCCCCAAAGCGCTTCCATGCATTTCTTCCTGATGACGAAAATACATTAAATCCTGAGCAGGTTTTTTGCCATTGGCAAAAGAGTCCGTCTTTGAGTCAAATGCATGCCCCAATTCATGATATTGAAGCCATTGGGAATAGTGGCTGATATCCATATTCGGATGCTGACTTGCCGCCCGCTCAGACAACTCTCTATCTCCATCGAGAAAGAAATCAAAATAGTCTTTTGGGGTCTTAAATACAGAGCCTAGTATTACAATAACATATCTCTGACCTTTACTGTCAAAAGCCGTCGCGGAAGTGGAGTTATCAAAAAGCTCCGTTTTCTGAGCGATGGTTTCAAGGGCATCCCCTAATGTCTTATCCGTGCTGGCTTGCGGAAAGTATTGTTGAAAACGCGCAAGCGCCGCGTTGGGAATGGATTTTCTTAAAGCATCTCCATAATCATAATTGAATCCAGTGCCATGTGTAATGCTATCTGCCCAGTCGCCCTGTGGTATGACGCATATGTGAATATGGGGATCGATATTTCTGGCTACTGCTTCGAGCGGATGCGGCTCAGTGAGCATGTTTTTAAGTTGTGCATCCGCTACCGCTTTTATGCTTGCCGCAGGTGTAGTCACGGCATGCGCTGCATCCAGCGTCCCATTCAAATTGGCTTTTGAATTATCGCATGAACCTAAAACAAGAACGGAACTGCCCGCCAGTAATAAATTTTTGAGTCGTGATTTCATGTACTTAAGTATAGCATCCAATGATGTCAGAATTATTACAGTTCTAACCCTATTTGAGAAAAAATATGCTTAATCTTATAAGGGAATTGGAGACACATCGAAACAGGCGCGTGCCTTGCCATCACTGGCCACCACATCACGCTCAAATGCGGCGCGCGGGACAAAGACAAAAACCAAAGACCATTTATCATTTTCCTGCTGTGCGAATCTCACAACGGTTTTTGTAAGTGTTTTGCAATCGGCGAGCATTGTCACCGCTTCCTGCTTCCAGGCGGTATTGACGAACATCAATGTCTGCGTTCCATCGAGGATGCCGCGCGATTCGATATCAAGATACATGTGAATGAGTTCATTACGCGTATGCCATGCCAGATGCTTCGCATCAAGCAGCAGCCGTGTATGTGCGTAAAGCAATATCCGGCTTTCCTTTCCATCAGCCCAGCCACCCTTCCACATACCCTGATATAACTTATCGTTTTCAGGCATGAGAAGAAAGCCGGCGCTTCGGTCGGTTATGATGAGGGTGCGCATATCCAATTTGCTTAAATCAGCGGAAGCCTGCTCATAATTTTTCTGAAGCACCATATATTCCTTGTCGGCGAAACGCGCCTTGGGATCATAAAGCCCAACGCCTCCCACGATTAGCAGCAGGGCAAGCCACAGGCCGGAATAAGCTCGGAAAGATTTATGACTCAAGACTAAGGACATCGCCTCTCCCAGCAGTGGTATGATAAAAGGCGCAAGCCAAAGATTCTGCCGTTGCGGCCAGCGCGGCGCGTATCCGATAACGCTGTAAGCACCCATTACATAGAGTATGATTTCCAGAAGAACGCCAATCCCTGTGAGAAACAGCAAATAGCTTAGGATGCCGCGGCAGGATCCCGCATATATTATGAGCCCGATGGCGCAGACAAGCAGCGAAAACTCAATCATGGGCTGGGACTGAGCGGGCAGCAGGTAACATAATACAAAGAGCGGCGAGAGCAACGCATTGGGCAAAAGCGCCGACTTATAGTGCAATCCTCCTCCTGAAAGCGTGCCGGATTGGTAAAAGGACATGGTGGGATACCAGGCCGCAAAGATGGCGATCGCCACGCAGGCAATGGCACCATTGGTGATCATCCAGCGGACCATGAGGCGAAAAGGCCGGGCGCGACGCATAGACGAAAAGATTTCTCCTGCGCCGATGGTGAATATGGTAATCATTCCCGAAAAATCCATAAGGCAAGCTACGGCTCCCCAGCCGGCATAGAGCACAAGATACTCTGTGCGTTGATCGCGATGCCACCGAAGCGCCCAATAAAACGCCAAAGACACCGCCACCAGAAAACCTGCATAATTACGAAGCAGGTAGGTTTGCGTCAGGATACCGTAACTGAAGGTAATCAGCGCGGCACAACATAGGCCTCCCGTTGATCCGGAAATGAGCGTGCCGATCCGGTAATAAATCGGGATCAATAGCAGTCCGAACACCAGCGCCAGGCTTCGCAAAAAGGCCGGGACATGGGAAATCTTATACCAGAGATGCATAAGAAGGGTGCTGAGCGGCGGATGCATCTCATTCATTGTATACTGCCAGGTTTCGCCCAGCGTTTTTCCCTGCGCCATATGCAGGTAGAGCATTTCATCCGTGTTGAAATGATAGCTGCCTACTCCACGGACGCGAAGGCAGGTTCCGGCAAATCCCAGCAATAGCAACCAGCACCAGACAAGATAACTGGTTTTTTCCGCCCCTTTCCCATTTTCTGCATCCATATGAATAGTCCGCTCCATTATATGTAGTTTCCTCGGGCTGCTTACTTAAGATCCAGATGAATACGCACCCGCTCCACCACCTTATCGAACATCGCCTGTGTCAACGCGCCGGTATTAATGTTATAGCGCGAGCAATGATAGCTATTGAGGAAAGTAAGCGGTTTTACTCCTGTTATATGGTGTTCCCCGCCATGGCTGAATGCAAACGCAGACTGTTTGAACCCGAGCGCCATCAGCACCGCTTTGTGTGATACCAGCCCCAGCGAGAGAATGACTTTCAGGTTCGGCATGGCGGCGATCTCTTTTTTCAGAAACATATTGCACTGCCTGATCTCGGACGGTTCCGGTTTGTTCTGCTGGGGCACGCAACGCACACCGTTCGTGATGCGGCAGTTTTTAAGGTGAAATCCGTCCGCACCATGATCATAATGCGCGCCGTTGCCCTTTGCCTTGGCGGCCACTTTCTCCGGGTCGTATTTTCCAGCAGCAAAGCCTGATTTCTCCAGAGCTGAATAAAGTACCAGCCCGGCATAGTCGCCGGTGAACGGCCTGCCCGTCCGGTTGGCGCCTTTTAAGCCCGGTGCCAAGCCCACTACGAGGAATTCTGCATCAAACCCGCCAAAGGATGGCACCGGCGCATTATAAAAGTGGGGATGCTGTGCCCGGTTCTCTTGCCGGAAGGTTACTAGGCGCGGACACAGCGGGCAATCGGGTAAAGGGGGCGTATAGGACATAATATATGAATTCGTTACGTTTTTCCGGATAAAACCAGATTTCATCAAATCTTAACAACGGCGATAACATAGAATATGTTAATTTTCCTATTAAAGGGACATCTATGACTGAAATAAAGAAAAGAATAGAGAAAACCGTCGGTATTTTAAAAACTCCCGGAGAGGACCCATCGAATCCTTTTCCACAGGAACCCAAGGACATCCTGCATAGATTGTTGGAGGTTGCGGATGAGAGTGCGAACATACTCTGCACGCCTCAGCTGCGACGAAGCGCCCCCTATCTCTATAAGCATGGCATGAAGCTTCGCCAAATGGAGAAGGAAATCTACAAAGAATATCAGAATGATAATATGGAAGTAGTGCATGAAAGACTGCATTCTTCCGAATTTAAGAATCTCTTACATGAAACCGCATACATCTTTGATTCCCTGCGGTTGGACGAAATCGTTAAGAAGGGTTTGAACGATAAGCTTAGCATTATGACAAAAGGCCCTGCTTCCACCTATAGGACTCGAAATGGCAGCCCCCAGGATCCGGTCGGCGATGTTTATGAAAAGTTTAATAAGATCATGCGCCAGGAACTGAGGGGAGCCACTCCTCAGCTATTTACTGCTGAGCATGAACGGCAGGAGTATCCGCAAGCCGATAAAAGCATTAAACTTCTGCATAATTTAGTAGCGTCCTCTTATCGCTCACGTTGAGACGCCGGACGCCTGAATCATTGCACTGCGCAAAAAAGTTGCATTTTGCCACTTGAAAAGCAAGGCCATCCCCCCTATATAGCTGTCACTCTAGGAATTCAGCCGCTTCGCGGCGTCCGCCGTTCAACCAACTTATGGAGTTAACTGTATGAAAATTAAGCCCTTGCATGACCGCGTTCTGGTACGCCGTCTTGAGCAGGAAGAAAAAACCGCCGGTGGCATCATCATCCCGGACACCGCCAAGGAAAAACCCCAGCAGGGTGAAGTGCTGGCGATCGGTTCCGGCGCGCGCGACGAATCCGGCAAGATCGTTCCGCTCGACGTGAAGGTCGGCGATGTCGTGCTGTTTGCCAAATGGGGCGGCACCGAAGTGAAAATCGAAGGCGAAGACCTGCTGGTGATGAAGGAATCCGACATCATCGCCGTTGTCGAAGGCGCCACCAAATCCAAAAAAGCAGCTTAAAATACCCACACAAGGAGACAATCATGGCTAAAGTTATTAAATTCGGCACCGATGCCCGCAACCAGATCCTTCTGGGCGCAGACATCCTGGCTGACGCAGTCAAAGTGACGCTTGGACCCAAAGGCCGCAACGTCGTTATTGACAAATCCTACGGTGCACCGCGCATCACCAAGGACGGTGTTACGGTCGCGAAGGAAATCACCCTCTCGAACAAGTTCCAGAACATGGGCGCCCAGATGCTGCGCGAAGTCGCAAGCAAGACTAATGACGTCGCAGGCGACGGCACCACCACCGCTACCGTTCTCGCACAGGCTATCCTGCGCGAAGGCAGCAAAGCAGTTGCAGCGGGCCTGAACCCGATGGATTTGAAGCGCGGCATCGACAAGGCTGTCGAAGCCGCGGTTGCTGAAATCAAGAAGAGCAGCAAGCCCATCGCCTCACAAGATGAAATCTCCCAGGTCGGCTCCATCGCAGCCAACGGCGACAAGGACATCGGCGCGAAGATTGCCGAAGCCATGAAGAAAGTCGGCAAGGAAGGCGTCATCACGGTGGAAGAAGCCAAGGGCTTAGAGTTCGAAGTCGATGTCGTCGAAGGCATGATGTTCGATCGCGGCTACCTCTCCCCCTATTTCATCACCAATTCCGAGAAGCTCCAGGTTGAGCTCGACAGCCCCTACATCCTGCTGTTCGAAAAGAAGCTCTCCGGCCTGCAGCAGATGCTGCCGCTGCTTGAAGCAGTGGTGCAGTCGGGCAAGCCGCTCCTCATCATCGCGGAAGACGTGGAAGGCGAAGCGCTCGCGACCCTCGTGGTCAACAAGCTGCGCGGTGGCCTGAAAGTGGCTGCTGTTAAGGCTCCTGGCTTTGGCGATCGCCGCAAGGCTATGCTCGAGGACATCGCCATCCTGACCAACGGCCAGGTGATCAGCGAAGACCTCGGCATCAAGCTTGAGAACGTAAAGCTCGACATGCTGGGCAAAGCCAAGAAGGTCGTCATCGACAAGGAAAATACGACCATCGTCGACGGCACTGGCAAGAAAACCGACATCGAAGCGCGTTGCGCCCAGATCAAGGCCCAGATCGAAGACACCACCTCGGACTACGACAAGGAAAAACTGCAGGAGCGCCTTGCTAAGCTCTCCGGCGGCGTTGCCGTACTCAAGGTTGGCGGTTCCAGCGAAATCGAAGTCAAGGAACGCAAGGATCGTGTTGACGATGCTCTGCACGCAACCCGCGCTGCCGTTGAAGAAGGCATCGTCCCGGGCGGCGGCGCTACCCTGCTCTACGCCTCGCGTGCGCTCGACAAGCTCAAGTCGACCAACGACGACGAGAAGGCCGGTATCAACATCGTCCGCCGCGCGCTTCAGGCTCCGCTTCGCCAGATCGTCGAGAACGCCGGTCTGGACGGCGCAGTCGTCGCAGGCAAGCTCTTGGAAGGCAGCGACCACAGCTACGGCTTCGATGCACAGAAGCTCGACTATGTCGATCTCATCAAGGCCGGTATCATCGACCCGACCAAAGTGGTGCGCACTGCCCTGCAGGACGCAGCATCGGTTGCCGGTCTCATGATCACGACCGAAGCCATCATCACTGACAAGCCCGAAGAGAACAAGCCCGCATCTGGCGGTCAGGGCGGCGGCGGTATGGGTGGCATGGGCGGTATGGACGACATGGGCTTCTAATAGAAGACTTTGTTTAAACGCTCCCGCTACGGCCTGCTGGCCTTCGCGATGAGCCTAACGCCTTCGGCGACTAAAGGGTGCGGTCTTCTGACCGCGCTTCTTAGTCAACCTAAAAAGAGAGGCCGGTCGAAAGACCGGCCTTTTCTTTATGGATTTTTATTATAAAGCCTCTACCTAAACATCGATGCGAGGATGCCGCCGGCGAAGGTAAGCGCCTGGTACACAGCATCATAGACAGCAAGCAGCACGCGTTTTAGCCAGTCCGGCAATCCGTTGCCTAAATTAAGCCCGTCATAGCGTACCTGGCGCAGCAGATCATCCATCTGGCCTTTGATGTCGCCGCCATTCTTCAGATTCGCAATGGCAAGCTGCAACGCACCGGCTTTAAGGCTGCCCCCGGAAAGCGACGAAAAAAGCAGATCGGGAATCTTGTCCGTTACCCCCATGGATTTGGCTTCCAGCTGATAATTGTTGGAGAGGGTACGGATTTGATCCGGTGTTATTCCCCAGTTCGTCTGGTTGGGAAACTGAATATTGAGTTTGCTAAGACCGGGAAATTTGCTGAAAAGGGCCTGCAACTGCGAAAGATTGATAGAATCTGTAGGCCAATTAATGGAAGAACCACCTCGTGAGAGGCTCTGGGTAGCGTCCTGAAGATCGGGGGCATCCTGAATGCGTGTGGTGGGCTGCCAGTCATCCGCCCCCCCGCTTGGATTGGCTGTAGAGGGGTGCGGGGCATAATAAAAAGCGCTGAAACTGGGCTGGACAAAACCCGTATAACCGAGGCAGACTGCAGAAAAAAGCGCTATATGGAACTTTTTCGAGCAGAACATGGCTACCCTCTCATAAATATAAGGTTCTTGATTATAAGGTTTTTTAGTTACAGAATTATGACAACCGGTTAAAATTCTACACGAAAATTACGATAAACTGTAATAAAACCTTAATCTTAGAAGATTTAAAATATGGTATTATCACTTCAAGGGTTAAAAAGACTTTTTACTGGGTATTTGCCAGATGGATGCGCCGCGTAAGGACAACAATAGCCCTCCTGTAAGTACGAACGATATTTCGGCTGCCCGTCCCGGTGTATCCTCAACAATACCTTCAGGTACATACGCCGAAAGAAGCTGGGGCGATAAGTACAAAGTTAAAACGCTCCATATCATCCGTGATGATCTCGTCAATTACATCATCAACTTCATCGGCTCCGCCATATTCGCTTACAAGGTGGAACGAAGCCCGTTACAGAAGCGTTTTGACAAAGCAATCAATTGGTCCGGCGAACAGGGTGAGAAAATAGGTATCCCCGCTATCGTGGGCAGGCATATCGGCAGCTTCTTCACCAAGACGCAACTCCTGTTGTGCGGCGGGCACGCCATATTGCCATTCATGAAATATACGCACGACAATAAGAAAGCGCTGGAATTCTCTATCGGCCACCGACTGGATCAGTTCCAGGAATTCATGGGCCACGGCAATGCCGCAAGCAGGCGCAGGCTCAAGGAATACAAGGTTATAAAAGACATCTTCAAATCCAAGCCACATGAATTAAGCGAGGATGAAAAAGCGTTGCTCGTCAAAAACTGTATCGGCGATAATCTGCAGTTCAACGAACATCGCAGTACCTGGGGACATGTGATTAAAGCACGCCTCGGAGGTGTGGCTTTTACCACGGCCCTAAGTATCGGCCTAGGCTTTTCTAATGCACAAAAAACAGGGCCTTTTAAAGTACTTAATTTTAACGATCAGCTCCAGGCGCCGGCAGGCAAGAAAATTGCCAAGCATCTCTTGGATCCTTTGCCCATGAAGATCGCAGATTCTCAGCATATGGGTGAGAACCTGTTCACAGAGACGATTTATACCCTGGCATCCAAGCTCGGCTTCGATCGCATCGAAAAACGACAGTTCAGAAAAGAACGCGAGGCCGAACGGGCCGCGGCCACACTCGCGCTAAAAAAGGATGAAGCCGCCCTAACACAAACCGTTGACTCCGATAACAACCCGGCGGATAACCGCAATTACGCTGCATCTATTGCAGCACGCCCCTCCGCGTTGGATGCGCGTCAAAAGATCCTCAGCGAAGGTGAGAAAGATTTCCGTGCCCGTGAAACGGTGAAGCCCGAACAAGCCATTGCGTTATCGTAAAACTATTTTATGTCCTCAACCCAACCCATAAAACAACCCGCTTTGGACCCCGAAGCAAAAGAAAAGAAAGCGGAAGCGCTGAACGCGTCGCCTAAAACAACGGGCGAGAAGTGGTTCAGCAGGATCCGGTTCGCCAGCGGTGAAGTAGTAGTGTTGGGACTCACGGCAGCGATTGCGTATATCGCATCACCCAAGTACGGCCCGGACAAATTCGGCCCGGTTCCCAATTTTCTTAAGAAAACTTCCGCGTGGATAGAAAAAAAGTTGCTCTATAACAAGTTGCTACCGCTATCGGAAAAAGGCGAATTTGGTGCAATCCTTGCGGGAGCGCTCGCTGGCTCCACGATTCTCGTACATGGCGGTAACATGTATGTGCCCGTCTATAAAGCACTACAGGACCGCAAGGGTAAAATAGTCGACTCCGTCAATAAGCGCTGGGGCAAACCGGGCGAGCTGGAAGCAGGCCGGGAACATCTGAAGCACCAGACCAAGGAAACCTGGGGTGATATCATCAAGGGCCGCTTTGCGGCATGGGGTGTCGTCTTTGCCTCTTTCTTAAGCGCCGACCTGATTGCAGGCAAAGATAAGTCGGGCAAAAGACGGTTTACAAGGTTCGAGGAAAGCTTCGGCGAATTATTCTCCAAAGTCACTAAAAGAGGCAGAGAAATCGCCAAGGAGCCTAACAAGGTGCTCCGCATGGAGCTATTGGAAGAGAACAAATCATTCCGATTTGGCAAGATCCTGGCGCTGGACATATATGCCACGACCGCCGCCATTGCGCTATGGACGGCCATCAGCAAATTCTCGGCCATCGTACGCGGAAAGAAAAAGCGTGAAGCGCGCGAGGAAAAGGCTGCGTTCAGCGCAGGCAAACAGGCCGGAGCGGAGGAGGAAAAGATACTGCTCACAACTGCGGAACCTGCCCCTGCAAAAGCCGTCACCGCAGAGGATATGAGTTCAATAAAAACGCAATCACTCGGAGACGTAACTCCACCCGCGGTGCCTGAAAAAACCTATGCCTCCCGCATGGGTGGCAAACCCGCCGATTTCCGCACCCGCGCAGAAGCCGAACCTGCGGAAGCCAGTATGACGGTATAGCGATATGGCCCGTCGCCGCAATTTTGAGTCGACTATTTGGACCCAAGATAAACACGATCCCGCCATCAAGGATTCCGATTCTCCCTATATCGTCAAAAAATACTACGATGAAATCGATCTGGAGATGGCAAAGCTGGAAAAGGAAACCGGCCGCGCCACCATAGGCGATGCGGTCGTGGCCATGGAAGCAAAAGGCAATCTGCCGTTTTTTAAAGCATGGTCCGATTATCTGGATGTCGACATTAAGGGAACCCCTGAATTTGATGAATCAAATAGAGAGCAGCGTAACGGGGAAATGCACCATAATCTTGGACATTTGTGCATGGGGTTAGCACATACGCCGGAACAGGAAATGCTTCTCATTCCGTTCCAGACGGCCTTTCGCTATGCCAGGGAATCCAAAGAGTTTATCGCTGAAGCCTTGGAAAAAGATGAAAAAACAGCCCGTGACATTCTCCATATCTATTATAAAAAAGACTACAAGACTCCCGAGCTAAACTGTATAAATCCTGAACGCCCCTCGCTGCGAGGATCCCATTATAAAAGGAATACTGCGGTGTATTTTGCCGCCGGTCTCTATCTCCATAACAAGGCGTGCGCGTTAGTGCAGAAAGTTGGCAAGTCTGGGACGTACGAAGCTCAACAGGCATTCGCCATCGACTATGCAAAGCCGGAACGCGAGGCAACGGTAAGCAAAACAACCGATAGCATCCCTACCCATTTTTTAAGCAAGAAGGTGCTGGATGAGAGTATGCCGTATGCGCTAATTAAAATATCCCCTGCGGAAATGTCCGCCATCACCGCCGTGGCGACGGGCCTTTGCAAACCAGAGGAAACCGACTATCCCGAGCGCCTTGCAGCGGTAAAAGCAACCCTTGTGGAAGATGGATTATTTTACGACGTGAAGGATAAGCTCGCCCAGGCCCGCGCCGATAATACTGCTGCCGAATGGGATTCATTGACCCGGAAAATTTTGCATCAACGTGAATATAAGGATAATTTTACACGTTAAGGCACCTAGAGCGGATATGCGGCAAGCCCAATCCCGATTCCTACAATCATTTGATAAATAAGGCGCAGTGGTGTAAGAATGCGGGAAATCTCCGTACACGCATCTTATGAACGCTACTTGGTCCAAACCCTCCCTGTTGCGTGATTTCGCGGTCCTGGCCGCGCTTATCGTGTTTGTTCTCTCGCTGGTTTCGCTGTGGGTGACGTACGAAACCTACCAGGATCATTCCGAACGCATCGTCAAAGAGCTTGAAACGGAAGCCACTCGCATCGATCGCGCGATGATCCTGGAGATTGAACACTCATCGTATCTGCTGGGGGCGCTCGGCCGGCAGATAGCGCACATGGACTCAAGCGACTTGAAAAGCATTGCACTGCTGCTGCGCTCGTTCGATACCACGGCTACGGTGCACCACGTATTTTCGTGGATAGACGATAAGCAGAACAACGTCGTAAGCAGCAACAAGGGGGTCCACCCCACGCCCGTTGACGTATCCGACCGCGATTACGTGAAGAAGGCGCTTCTGGAGCCATGGAAAATCCAGATCGGCGTACCCATACAGGGCCGCGTCTCCGGAAAATGGGTGCTCCCCGTAGCCATGGGACTGACCGATACCACCGGCAAGTATATCGGCGCCATCCTCATCAGCATGGACATCGATACGATCACGCACGACCTGTACAATGTCGTCAAGGATTCCGGCATCTCCTTCACCGTCTATAGCAGCACCTTGCTGGATAACACGCTTCCGCCGCTCACAGGGACCCTCAATGAACATACCGTATCGTCACTCAGCAATTATAAGGACGCACTAAGGTCTATCGATTTCACAAAGCGCTCTTCCGGATTACTTTCCACCGGCAGCCTGTTCGATGAGCACGCGATGTATGTCTATTTCGAGCTGTCCGCCAGCTATCCCTACGTCATCCTGCTGGGATATGACAGTAAGGCAAGCATCACTTCCATCCGCGCCCTGCTCATTCCCCGTCTGGTGCAGATACTGCTGATGGGCTTCTTCATGCTGACGCTATTGTGGGTGGTGCGGCTACGCATCATCAAACCGGTGGCCGATCTCTCGGATGTCACCGCCGGCCTGCTGCGCGGCGAGCCGTATCATCCGACGCATGCCGGAAGCGCAAACGAAGTGGACATGCTCGCGATGCAAATTCGCAAACTCGGCGACTATCTCGAAGAGACACGGCGCATCGAGGAAGAGAAGGAAAGCAAGAACCTGATGCTACGCAAGCACAAGGAATCGGCCGAAATGAGCAACAAGATCAAAATCGAATTCCTCACCGCCATGAGCCACGAACTGCGCACGCCGCTTAACACCATTGTGGGCTTCTCGGAAATCATGAAAAGCCAGCTATACGGGCCGCTCGAGAATACCCAGTACTGGCAATACGCGCAGGACATCCACGAAGCTTCACGCCATCTGCAGGCGCTGGTGGACGATGTACTTGCACTATCGAATGCCGAATCCAGCCTGCTGGAGCTGCAGGAAAAACCCGTGGACATGCGCTTCGTGCTCAATAAATGCCTGCGGCTGGTGACCGAACGGTTGCAGGTGCAGAAACTGCATGTCGAGCTCAAGATGCCCGACGTCCTACCGCGCCTACTGGTGGACGAACAGCGGCTGAAGCAGATTATCATCAACCTGCTGCTCAACGCCGCCAACCACAGCGCGGAAGACAGCCACATCATCGTCGAAGCCTATACGGAGAAGAGTAAGAAGAACGAAGAGAGCTTCTGCATTTCCTTCACCGAAGGGGCAAAGCCCACACGGCCCGAAAAAAATGCCGACATGAAGGACCTGAACAAACCGCGTAGGCGTGAACTTTCCAACCTCGGAGTACCGCTCACCAAGGCGCTGGTCGCCATGCATCAGGCAACGCTCGACGTAGAACGCCCGCCGGGCAAGCCCATCTGCGTCATCGTCCGTTTTCCGCAAGAGCGGATGGTGTACTGATAAAGGGGAAGCGTTCCCCTTTATCAAACACTCAATCAAACTGATTCGTGCGCGGAAAGCCGGTGGGCGGTAGGTTGCCTGCGGAGGCACGATGGCCCAGCCACGGTTTCATGTTGGGCTCAAGGCGCACGCGATCGCCGGACTTCCATGAAAGCCCTTCCTTGAGGGTGAACACTTTCACATCGCTTAAGTGGCCGCCTTTATATTTCTGTAGCGCGACGCCCTGCCCGCGCTTCATTTCCGGAATCTCGGAAATCGGAAAGACGAGAAGCTTGCGGTTTTCACCGACCACCGCCACGTGATCGCCCACGGCGACCCGGCATACCACTGCCCGACTGTTCTCAGCCTGATTCAATATCTGCTTCCCGTTTTTGGTGCTCGCCACCACATCGTCAGAGGCAACGATAAAGCCCTTGCCAATGCTGGAAGCGACGATCAGTTTCTCGCCCGGCACATAGACATGCACATCGACGATATCATGCTCGTTTTCAAGATCGAAGAACAAGCGTACCGGATCCCCCTGCCCCTTGCCGCGCGGAATCTTATCGCAGCCCAGCGTGAAGAATCGCCCGTCGCTCGCGAATATCAGCAGTTTGTCGGTCGTCTGCGCCTGAAGACGGAAACGCTCCTCATCGCCTTCCTTGTATTTCACGTCGCTCAAATCTTCCGGATGGCCTTTGACTGCGCGTATCCAGCCCATCTTGGAGCAAAGCACCGTAATAGGCTCCTTCTCGATAAAGGCCTCAATCGAGATGACCGTATCGGTGGGCGCATCGGCGAAATCGCTGCGGCGTTTGCCGAGCGGAGTGCTCTGGCCGAATTGCTTCTTGATGTCCTTGATCTCCTCGCCCAGCAACGTCCAGCGTTTTTCTTCGGACTTGAGAGTCTCCTTCAAATCCTTCTGCTCGGCAGAAAGCGCCTTGTGCTCGGTTTTGATCTCGATCTCTTCAAGTTTGCGCAGGCTGCGCAGGCGCATATTGAGGATCGCTTCGACCTGCACATCGGTAAGTTTCCACTTCTTCATCATCTTCGCTTTGGGCTCGTCTTCCTCGCGGATGATGCGGATGACCTCGTCGAGGTTCAGGTAGGCAATCAGGAAGCCGGCCAGCACTTCGAGCCGGTGGGCGATCTGCTCCAGCCGGTGTTTGGTGCGGCGGATGAGCACTTCGTGGCGGTGATCGAGGAAGGACTGCAGCACCTCGCGCAGGCTCATCACCTGCGGCACTCCCTGTGCGGTGAGCACGTTCATGTTCATGGCAAAACGCGTCTGCAGATCCGTCACATGGAACATCGACTCCATGAGCATCGCCGGGTCCACGTTCTTGCTCTTGGGCTCCAGTACGATGCGGATTTCCTCCGCCGACTCATCGCGGATATTGCCCAGCAGCGGCAATTTCTTATTGCGGAACAGCTCGGCAACTTTCTCAATCAGCTTGGATTTCTGCACCTGATAGGGAATCTCGGTGACGACGATCTGATACTGCCCGTGACTTAGGTTTTCTTTTTCCCAGCGCGCGCGAACGCGGAAGGACCCGCGCCCGGTATCGTATGCCTGCACGATGTTCGCATGCGGCTCGACGATGGTGCCGCCGGTTGGGAAATCAGGGCCTTTGACAAAGCTCACGAGTTTTTCGGTAGAGGCATTGGGATGCGCAATCAGCCAGGAAAGCGCGTCGCAAAGCTCGCCCACGTTATGCGGGGGAATGGATGTCGCCATGCCGACGGCAATGCCTTCGGAACCGTTGGCCAGCAGGTTCGGGAAGCGTGACGGCAGCACAATGGGCTCTTCGTCCTCACCGCTATAGGTCGAGCGGAAATCGACCGTGTCCTGATCGATGTGGGCAAGCATGCTCATCGCCACTTCGGTCAGGCGCGCTTCGGTATAGCGCTCGGCGGCGGCATTATCGCCATCGATATTACCGAAATTGCCCTGGCCCTCAATAAGCATGTAACGCACGGCGAAATCCTGGGCCAGGCGCACCAGGGCATCGTAGATCGCCAGATTGCCGTGCGGGTGATATTTACCCATCGTATCGCCCACGACGCGCGCGCACTTCTTGAAACCCGACTTGGGGTCGAGTTTGAGCTGCAGCATCGCATACAGCAGGCGGCGATGTACGGGCTTGAGTCCGTCGCGCACATCCGGCAGCGAGCGTGAGGTAATCGTGGAAAGCGCGTAAGCAAGGTAGCGCTCCGACAGTGCGTCCTTGAACGTCACATCCGTGATGATGGGGGTATTATCCGGTTTACTGGGCGACTTCGCCAATTACTGATTCCTTCGGCTGTAGTACTTTTACAAAACGCGCACGCACCGCAGGCACAGGGATACCGCGGGGCGCAAAGACGCGCGCCTCAAGGAAATAGCCGCAAAGCCGCAGCCCGTCAAGGATTTGCGCATGTTCTACCGCCTCTTTTTCAGGGGCCAAAAGCAGAAAAGCAGGCAATGCCAGCAGCCGCTCATGGTAGGGCTGGCCTGCAAACCGGCTGACCGCGCGCCCGGATTTGGGAGAAACATAAATCAGATCATGGGCTTGGCCGGTAGAGGCACACCGTTCCAGATCGAGGCCAAAGCCTGCACAGGCGAGCAGCGTGTATTCCAGCCGCACATAGTCCGCCAGCCAGTCCCCGCCGTGGCAAAGGGCCTCGAGCAGTGTTTCCATGGCCTCATAGACGGCAGGTTGGCTATCGCGCTCAGCCAGCATCTTCTCGGCAAGCATCGCTGCCGAGGTAAGTGCCGCCAGCTTGCGGCGGTCGTCCAGCAGATAGGCCGTGGTCGCATGCACCAGTTCGCAGGAGAGCATGCCCATATGTTCCGAAAGGCGCGCCTGCCAGTGGGCGGCCACAATATTGCCGGGCTGGTAGATGCCGCGCTTGCTTTTGCCGAATGCGCCTCTATCGACGCCTGCATACAGCCCATGCTGCGGAGTCAGAAGATGGATGACACCGGAGTTCTCGCCCAGCCGCCTTGCAGAAAGAATTATCGCCCTGTCATCCCATTGCATCGCTATAACTTAAATCTTTTGCGGATACCCAGTATTAGCATGAACATAACCAATCCATCCAGAAATACCTGAAACAACGAGACGAATTTCATAACGGCCGTTTGAAGGTTCCAGATGGGGTTTTGCGTTATGAACCCCAGAGGCCAGATTGTTTGCTGAAAAGAGAACGCCGTATTCCTCAGCACCACATTGCGGCAAATGGCCGTGAGCCACCTATTTTTGTCCTCCACATGCTCCACGCAGGCAACAGCATCACCGAAAGTGTAGACGTAAGACATTGCTATCCCCAAGGCAAAAAGGATGACGAAAGGCCGCCACAGGCTCTGGTGATAATCGCAGATGGCCTTGAATACCCACGAGCTTATCTTTTCGACATCCCACTTCTTCAATACCGTATTGTAGCGCGACTTGAGTTCATACGCGTGAAAGCGATGGGCTTCTATCTCCGCATTCAAATCCGTCATATGGTGCTTGAGCGTACTATAATCCCGATGCGCGCTGTCACTTGTGAAATCAAGGAATTTGGCGCCCGATAGATCCGTATCCTGATGTAATGCCGCTGCGTGGAATTTTGCTTCTTTGTGAAAAGTCACATGCTCAAAGCAGGTAGTGTTCTCGAAAGTACAGTTATTGAAGATGGCCTCTTCCCGGAAATGCACATTCTTAACCAGCACCGATGCTTTGAAATTCGTGCCTGACATGTTCACGGAATTGGTGAAATCGCACTCGTCGATAATAAAATCATATTGAAGAATATCCTCCATAAACGTGTTTCTAGATTTGCCTTTAAATTCACTTCTGAATCTACCTTGATTAGCGGTTTTTTTCGCATAGACGGTAGCGCCAAGAATAGAAAAAACACAAATGGAACACTTGGATAAAAAAGTTTTATCGTATAGTTGAGTTTGATTAATAATGAGGCCTGATTTGATTTCCAAATTAAAGGCCGCAAACTTGGTTATCTGACCACCTAAATAGCGGATATAGTTTTCAACAATAACATTGCGCAAGTCAATGGAACCGGCAGTAAATCCAGAAAAATAAAGCCCCTTTAGCTTTATATTTTGGATGCTCATGTTTTCAGCGACGCCACCATTAATAAAAATAAGATTATTAGCTTCAGAGCCAATACCACTAAAGTAAAACCCTCTAACAAAATTACAGCTATCAAACTTTACGGCCAATGCCTGTAATTCCAGCGGACAAATCTTGTCCCATTCGAAGGGAAAATGAAAAATAAAGTTATTGAATTCCAGAATACCTTCAGGAACCTGCTCTACGTTTGACCGCCATCCGTAGGCGCCAATATAGCTAGGCAATGAACTCCCCGTAGCGATGGGCGAGGCATTCTGGTAGATGAACACCCGGTACATCCCCAGCAATTCACCCATAAAATGTTTCAGATGCCTTTGTGCTTCTGCAATCACTCCATCGCTGAAACTATTATTACTAAAATAATTTTCTTTAACACCGGCAAAATAGGTGTCCTGGAGCTTCTTAATTTCGACTTTAAGCGCCGCAATGGTTTGCTTCTGAGGCTCGGTCAATACCATTTGGGGTCTCCCTCCCGCTGCAGTTGAGCACTATATACCTTTTCATTCCTCGCCTACTTCTTATACTCAAGCCCCGCAGCACTATAGCTTTGCGGTTCGTCCTTCCATTTTTCGCGCACTTTGACGAACAGGAACAGGTGGACACTGGCATCCAGCGCTTCTGCAATCTTGCGCCTTGCAGCACTGCCGATGAGCTTTAACATCGCACCACCCTTACCGAGGATCATCTTCTTATGCGCCTCACGCTCGGTGGTGATGACCTGGTTGATGCGCAGCGTGCGCTTACCCTTCACGTCATTCTCTTCCCATTTCTCTGTCTCTACCATAAGGCCGTAAGGCAGTTCTGCGTGGAGCTTCAGGAAGCACTGCTCGCGCGTGATCTCGGCAGCAAGCGTGCGCTCAGGCATGTCGGTCATTTCGTCTTCCGGGTATAGCCAGTCGCCCTTTGGCATGCGCGGCGCCAGGAATTTCAAGATATCGGCCACACCATCGCCACGCGAGGCAGAGATCATGAAGCTCTGTTCAAAATTGAGCATGTCGTAAAGCTCTTTGGCGAGCACAGGCAATTGCGGTTTTTCAACCTTATCTACCTTGTTGAGCACCAGCACCGTTTTGCTGCCCCGTTTTTTCAGCTCCTCGATAATGCGCCGCACGTTATTGTCGATCCCACGCACGGCATCCACCAGAAGCAGCAAGACGTCGGCCTCACCCACCCCGCTCCATGCCGCTTCGACCATTGCCTTCTCAAACGACGGCTTGGCGTCGAAAATACCGGGGGTATCCACGAAGACAATCTGCGCGCCGTCTTCGTTCACTACCCCACGCACCCGACCGCGCGTCGTCTGCGGCTTTGGCGTGACGATAGAAATGCGGGCACCCGTGAGCGTATTGAGCAAGGTGGACTTGCCCGCGTTCGGCGCGCCGATGAGAGCCACATAGCCGCAGTGCGTTTTATTCATTTAGATAGTACCTCATATAGTTGTATCCATTCAAACCCCAGATGACCGGAGTGGGTGTAAAAACGCATGTTTGTTCTGCGGGGAACGGCGGCATAGTATATGGCAGACCCTGTACTCATCGAATAGGTGCCATTGCCATGCCAGTCCACCACACTCACATGGTAATGGGTGGAACCGCGGCGACCGTGCGTAACATACCTGTCTACCACGGGTTCGGTGAAAATCCTTGCAGGCGACGCATCGCAATGGATGTTAATATTGTAAAGCGCTCCGTAACTGCACAGCATAATTCCTATAAGCCCGGTGCTGAATAAATATCCCAGTGCATCGCAACCGTAGGACGAGCGGTGGAAAATAATACCCACCAGTATCAGCAATCCCAGCATTGCGGCGAGCCAGATCTTGAGCGACATGGCCAGAAGCTGCATCTGGGGCACGATGGTGTATCCCTGCATGAACCCATCATAGATAAACGCAGCCCCGCCTGCGATAAGGCTGCCCAGAAAGAAAAGTTTGAATTGTTGAGAGAGCTGGCGCTTCATGCTTTTAAACGGTACTTGGTCCGGCGAAGCGGTCGCCTGCATCTGGCGCTTGAATTGCACCATGTCATCCAGCATGCGGTCGAGGTCCGTGACCGAAAGATGCATAGTGGGCTTGGCGATCTCGGCGCAAAGCCTGCCGCCAGACAACGAAAGGGTCTTGATATTATGGCCGAACAGATCCAGCACTGCCTTGCGCAGACCCTGAATGTGGGACAGATTCTCGCAGAAACGGGGGTCATCGGAATCGATATAAACCTTGCCGTCAAACGCAGGATCGCCGGTCTGGAACTCGGTGGCAAACCCCAGCCACTTGGCAATTTTTTGCGGCTTGCTTTCGTGATCGAGCCGGAATTCAAACGGCAGAGGCGCGTCAATGCTGAGTTCGGCACGCGGCGGCGTGTTTTTGCTGCCGGGCGTATAGTGCCAGTAATACGCAATACCGGTGTCGCTGGTATAGCTTTGGGGAATGGGTTTACGCTTCATGAAGAGACCGCCAGCTTATCAAGCAGCGCCTTTGCCGCTAGCTGCTCCGCCTGGCGTTTGGAGAGAGCTTTGGCTTCTGTGGGTTCTACTCCCTCAACGCATACGGCAACGGTAAATTCCGGTGCATGCGCAGGGCCGGATGTGTTCAGGACACGATATTCGGGCAGACTCACCCCCCGTCCTTGCGCCCATTCCTGCAACGTGGTCTTGGCATCTTTAGGCGGCGCGCTCACGGCACGCGCCAGCGGCTCCCAGTGCGCACGCACGAAGCGCCGGGCGGCATCGAAACCGCCATCGAGATAGAGCGCGCCGATGAGAGCCTCGCAGACATCTTCAAGGTTGGAGCTTAGATCGCGCCCGCTCTCCTGCCCGCCCGCATTCATACGGATGTGCGGGCCCAAACCCAGCCGGCGCGCCACGTCGGCCAGCGATTCACTGCGCACCAGCGCCGCATGGCGCTTGGCGAGGCTGCCTTCGTTTTCATCCGGGTAAAGCGTAAACAGCAATTCCGCCACCACCAATCCCAGCACGGCATCGCCCAGGAATTCCAGCCGCTGGTAGTTAAACGGCAGGTTACCGCGCACTTCCGCGCGGCTTGGATGTGTGAGCGCTTCCTCAAGCAGGCGCGCATTCTTGAAATCATGCCCGATTATCTGCTCAATGCTCATTGCACGGATTTCGGACTATGCAACCGGACGGCAAACACGGCGAACAAGAGATATATGCTCCAGAGAAGCCATCCCGTGAGCCCGTGCAATTCCATATGCCCGATGAAGATGGGAAGCATACAGATTACCGTGACGGGAATACGGGCCGCAGCACTCAAACGCATCGCCCCGGCATAGTCGAAGCCGGCGCGCGAAATAAAGCCCAGGAACCGAACCACAATGGCGGTAAACAACGTTGAAATGAAATTGCTTATGGATGCCCCTATGAACACCGCAAAGCACAGGAACGCCGTAAAGCTGGGCATTCCCCAACGGATGACCACACTCGCAAGCGTCCGCCAGTTATCGTGGGTGATGCTGAGAGCCTGGTAGTCTTTAATATTGCTGATTTGCAGCGAATCATCCAGCTGGGTCTGCTGGCCCCGCACTTTTCTTGTGTTGCGTGAAACTATTTTATCCTCCGTGAGAAGCAGCATCACTTTATTTTGCCGCATATATTGCTCCAGCGCATTGATATCCGATACATGATAGCTGGTATCGATGATAATCCATACGTCATCAGGTGACGTGCCAAAATTAACCCGGTACGGCACAGGCTTATCAATCGAGAGCTTTCCTTCTTTACTGACGGTGAAAGCGGGCAATGTCTCCACAAGCGCCGGGAGCTTGGCCAACGCCTCATGCGCCTGGGAGTAGAGGCCGCTCGTCCATAATGAAAGAAGCAGGATGAGCGTAGTGAGGAAACTGAGTGCAAATATCAGTTTCATGCCGATGCCCTTGCGGTCACGGGCCTGTTCGCCGTAGAAATGGCCGGAATAGAAACTCAGTATTACCGCCTTGAATGTATTGGTCATTGTCTACTCCTTCAGATCAGGGAATTTTCTTAAAGAAACGATCGGTACGGAATGACACAAGGTCATACCACGAGAACAGGATCATGTCCGCACGCCCGACGAGGTTCTCCGCGGGCACATATCCCACCACAGGATTACCGCCATCCGTAAAGCGGCTGTCATGCGAATCGTCGCGGTTGTCGCCCATCATGAAATAATGGTCCTCCGGCACAGTGAACACTTCCGTATCCTCGGCACTGGAAGAATATTTCCGGTTGAGGATCATGAAAGATTTCCCTTCGGGCAATGTCTCGCGGTAACGCTTGTAAGTGACGGGCGAACCGCTCACTCCATCGGGCTCGGGGTCGGTCCATTCATCCACATATTCTTTCGCGGAGGGTTTATCGTTAATATAGAGAATGCCGCCCCGCATCTGAATGCGATCGCCGGGCAGACCTATCAGGCGCTTGATATAGTCGTCGGAAGGCTTGCCGGGAGGACGGAACACGACCACATCACCGCGCTTGGGCGCTGTGGCCAAGAAACGGCCCGGAACATGCGGATATCCGAAGAACGGAAAAGAATAGCGGCTGTAACCGTAGGAAAACTTGGAAACGAACAGGTAATCCCCGACCAGCAGGCCGCTTTTCATCGAATCGGACGGGATATGAAACGGTTCGTAGACGAAGCTGCGGAAAATGATGGCAAACAGTATGGCGACAATGAGCGTCTTAAACAGCTCGCGGAATTCGGCCCATATCCCGCTCTGGGGCTCGGAAACTTCGGATTTTATCGGGCTGGATTCGGGCGGCGAAGTGGTGTTCATGCATTGCTCCTGTCGTTGATGCCGAGTTATCGCAGATTCACGGGCGATTTCAAGAGGGCAGGTTACTGACGGCAACCACGGTGCTTCTTATGTTAAGCCTTTCTTGCGGTCGGTCAAAGACGCAACGACGGAAATATACGTGCTTTGTGTCCCCTCGGGCATTACGGTCACGTTTTCTCTTATTTGCTTAATTTCTTGTTTTTGCGCACTGCTGAGCGGTAAAGGCTCTTGAGACTTTTGGGAGCTCTCCGGCTTCTCAGGAGGGGCATTGGAATTGATGAAAGGAGCATTGGTAGGCATCCTGCCACCAGGTAACATGGTGAAAGGCACATCCGCAGGAAGCGGCTTGTTCGACACCGGCATGGGCACTCCCCAAAGGCCGTTCATATCTTGGGCTACTTTGGCGAGGATGTATTCCCTCTCCCGGTTGCGGTCCGAATCCGTCACTACCTGATGTGTTTTTTCATATTCTTTTCTCACCTGGTCGGCATCCTTAAGCACCGCGATACGGTCATACTCGCCCGGATGCTCGGGATCGCGATTTCTTACACCCCAATCCGATATCACCTTAAGATCATGATCCGTGGGGTTGCCCTTAACATATTCCGCAGAAAGCGGAAGAGACAGTTTTCCACCCCGCTGCTCGCCCAGATTATCGAATACATCAAGGAGATACCCCACCTTCAGGCTCTCCGCATTCACCAATGGATTGTCCACTCCCACATCTGCACGAAACTCCCTATACCTTTTTTCCAACAGATAATCGCCGTTCTGCGGAAGAGGCGTCACAGGATCTTTATAGTAAATATGGGCGGCTTCATGATCTCCGCTGCTCTTCGTTTGTTCCTTGCTCGCATCGGATCGCAGAGCTGCAAGAATCTCCCCTTCACCGATGATGATCGTCTTTTTACCATCGTCTATTCTGCCCTCCATCTCAAAATATTTAGGATCTTGAATGATCCGGATGTCAGTGGGAGCGATGCCCATTTCCCTTATCTTATCGGATAATGATGCCATCAGGGTCTTATAGCGCTCGATCTGTTCAGTCGACACGCCATCCATTTTCGTAAGCCGTTTTAAAAATTCGTCCGGCGTGACATCCTTGATATTGTCGATATGTTCCGAAGCATAACGCTGGTCGTTTTTATTGTATCCCTCATTGATGATGATGTACGGCTTTCCCTCTTTGGTATGCGCAAGATCGGCCGCAGACTCGCCTGGAAAATCAGGATGGGGAATCACATACACGGGAAAATTGTTGTTCTTTAATGCCGGGTCCGACATCGCTTGCGGCTTTAAATCGCTGCGTTCACGCTTGACCAGCCTCCCTTCCTTCACAAGGCTTTCAAGTGTTGCATTACCTATCACCTTGTCATTAAAAGGGTGTTCATTAAAACGGCTTTTTTCTTGCTCAATGATAACGCTTGCCGGTGACGTACCGCCGTTTTTTATCTTCGTTACTTCTTCACGAATCTCATCCTTTACAAATCCCATACCGAGCAGGTCACCGCTGACCTCCGCCAAACGTAGCCTTATTCCCGTATACTCATAAGGAAGCGCGATATAGTGTTGACCTTCCTTGCTGTCGAACGCATGGGCCCTGCCTATTCCTTTTTTCAGTAGCAGAATCGGCGATTCGATCCCCTGGCGCCTTGCTTCTTCAGCGGCAAACGCCGTCAACTCGCCGTAACGCTTTTTGAGTTCCGGGGTGTCATCATAGATATCCCCTTTACTATATTTAGGGCTGTTCTGTATCTCGGCATTGGTCGGCATGATATGTTTTTGGAAATAATCGGCATCATAAATATGATTACCTTCCGTCGTTAAATAAGATACTTTAACATGGGTTTTATCATTCTTTTCATGGGACACTTCAAAACCCAACGAACTATGATCCTCTTTTCCTATGCCGGGAATCACATAAACGGGTTTTTCATAGCTTCCGTTCTTCTTGATCTTGTTTTCAAAAACGGCGGAATGCCCTTCAAACTCGAGACTCGTTTGCCATTTCTTGAGTTCGACTATTTGCCCATGCGCCACCAAATACTCTAGTATGGCAGCATCGACGGCACCCCCACCATTCGCAGAAATATCATCATTCTTGCGGATATTCTCAATGAATGCCTCCGCTCTTTCTTTCACCGTCTTTTTTACAACTTGATCGCCAACTTTCCCCATTCTTTTCCTCTTTGCACGATGGAACCATCGCGTTTGCCTAACGGCTCTATATTAAACCATAGAATGTCTATAGCTCAATCGATTCCGTAGTGATCTCACATTAAGATTCAATGACAATCGCTTTTTGATTAAAAATCAGATTTTTAATGTTTAAATTGCCCTTATTCATAAATAATTATGAATATGAGGTATTCCGCCATTTGTAATGCGATTATCGGCGGTAAAATTAATCTGCTCATGCACGATTTGTGGGCCTCATAGTGGTGAGACCATTATCGGCCTTTCTAGGCATAAAGCTGCTGGAATACGTTACAACCACCATGGGATAGTGACATAAGCATGCACTTATACTCAGGTAGCAGAACCCGTCTTAAATGACGCTTCCGCCAATGCTGGACAATATTTTTCGGTCTGCTATAAACGCCGCCGCTACTGCAAGACTGCCATCAGGCACTCGGTAGTAAATGCGGAGGGGTGGCCGAGTGGCTGAAGGCGGCGGTTTGCTAAACCGTTATACGGCGTTAAGCCGTATCGTGAGTTCGAATCTCATCCCCTCCTCCATACATTCAATAGGCTGCACTCACCCGTAAGGCATTGATATTACACATATCAACTCTTCATTCAATTGTAACATCCTTTGCCGCCAGAATAATATATATTAAGAAAGCATAATTAAATCGGCAGCATACACGTGGCAAAACCCACCCCTGAAACGATCGAGCACGCGCAAAAGCTGTTTCAGGAAACGGCGTCGCATAATACTTCCGCTCCCAGCGGTCCGGGAGAAAAAGATCCGCCCCAAAAACACTCCCTCCCGCCGCTTGCACAAATAAAAGAAACAACGCCGCCTGCGGTAGTCGATCCCCATACCCTCTCAGGCATTGCGCAATGGCAGAAAGATTTACCCGCTTTCCCCCGTTCGGGTTCTCCAATCCCACCCGTACAGACTGCATCGCAGACCAATACCTCCCCGGTTCTTTATACAAAAATCCATAACGACGATCTGGCGGAAAAACTTAATCCCCACTTATACCGGGATGGGGGAATCTTAAGCAGCCAGATACAGATAGGCGTTACCTTCCCGATGAAAAAGAATGTGAGCCTGGCCGCCGAGATTAACCATACGGTCTTTACGGGCTGGGAATCAGCCAACGGAACACCATGGTTGAAAGCCAGAAGTGAGGTCAACGGAGGATATGAGAGATCGATATTAGATCATAATCCGATGGTAACCGATGGGCTGCAGGCTCCGGGAGGCGAACGCCTCGGCATCAGCGTGGGAATGAATAAATCCATCGACCTGAAAGATAAGACCGCAGGTACGTCCACGATTACGCATCATCTGGATGTTGGCATTCGCACCGATATATCGCATGTGAGCGGTGCTAAACCCGTTCAGGAATGGTGGCACGACTCGGGGAACGCCAATTACCTCCGCAGCCAGGAAAACAAGGTACAGGACAAAACGCTGATGGGCGCGGAAGCGACGGCGGCATACCGCGTGGGTAAAACCAGTCCGGGGCATTATTCAGAGGTCGACGGCTTTGCCGGCGTTTCTGCCGGCAACGGCTATCAGGGCGTTATGCTGGGCGCGCAGGCATCCATCGGTTCGCCATCATCACGTTATTTCCCCACAACAAGCCATTCGGCGCAATTTGGCAATAGCAACCTGGAATATACAAACGGCAACGGCGAAGCAAAGCCCGGTGCGATCAGAATGACTGCCTATGGCAACCTCTATGCTTCCGGCACAAAAGATTACCGCAGCACGACCGCGTCCAATGATCCCTACACCACGCCGTTTGACAAGACGGTCGATATACCGGGTGCAAAATTCGGCAATCAGTATCTGGGCGATGCCGTCATCACCAGCAATCCCAGCCCCAATGTTTCCACCACCGCCGTATATCCCCAATATAACATCGTGCCATACACGGTGACGTCTGAGCACGTAAAGCTGCCCGCAGCGCTTCGATACGACTTCAAACCTCTCAATTTTGAAGTGGGCGCCAAGCTGGATTATCAGCTTTCGCACCGGGTGGAATTATCCGCCGAGCTGAATATGATAAGCAACCCCGTCACGGCACATGTGAACAGCAACTACAAAACAGCATACGCCGCGGTATCGGATCACTTCGAAGGCACAAGTCAGCAAGTGTTCACCCGAAATACCAAGCCGGGTGAAACCCTGACCCCCCATGACGGCTATACACCCCAGAATCCCGGCCAATATTCCGTTCAGGAGAACGTCGATTTTACCGTAGGCGACGGACAGCCTCAGATAATAGCCGATAAAGCGCCCGGCGTTTCTTTCGGGGGACAGGTGAGCGTGCATGTGGCGTTGGGCAAACGCGGCGGGCGCGGGCGTTAGGCTCAAAAACCTCTGCGCAAATCGTCCTTTTTATTTGTCATTACCGACTGTGAATTTTTTGTGACGATAATGCCTAGGTATGCCGAAAAACGTAGAAATTCCAGCAATAACAACACTCAATAACTTAATGTTTCTAAAAAATGCGTTAGGTTATTGAAATTTCTTTGTTAACCAATATGCGCTATTATGAAATCAACAGGGGTATTTTAGAACATTAGGTCTATGCCGCCAGGAGACAATATACCGTATACCGGCCCAAAACATCCGGAACGGATTATCATAGACCACTCCAAGCCGAGTGAAAGAGTTCCCTTATCCGCCAATAGCAAAACATTGTGGGCCTATAATAAACAGGGGAGTTACCAGCAGGGCGACAGCTATGTCGATGGTAGCAGCACCGGCACAACTACTAAATATACTGACCTAATTGCTATTGAAGATTTTGCCCGCAAGGAAACTTATCCCTTGGGCAATGTCTATTTCGAGACGAATAAAACGGATCTGGCAACGGCGGACTCAAAATATGACCTGAAGGATAGCAACCTTAATGATGCAGCTGGCTATATCAAAGCGCAGGCTGCAGAACTCGTCAAAATACTTACCAAGGAAGGCAATGAGAATTTCCAGGTTGCCGTAACCGGGCATGCTTCGTGGAAAGGTGATCATCAGCATAACCAGGATCTCTCCAATGATCGCGCAAAAGCCGTGAGTGAAGCGCTTATCGCAGAAGTAAACAGACTGGACCCTACCGGCAAGCTGGCCGCACGCATCCACCAGACGACGGCAGGCATGGGGGATAGGCTGGCCGACCAGACGCAGAACGACCTGAAAAACAATAGGAACGTGTCCATCGAGGTAGTGACCCAGAACGTGGCGGCTCCGAACAGAGTCTACGAACTTGTGCATCTGGACAAAGGTGACATGGAGAAAATCCAGACCATAGGGGATGGTTCTTTTACCTTTGACCTGAACGGATCGACCGGCACAGGCCAGGCACTCAAGGATAAATACAGCCTGGAATTGCCCGTCCCGGCACATGGCGCGGTTATCCTCGAAAGCACGGATGTTAAAAACCCCCTGAACATTAATATTTCCTCACAGCAGGCCGATGACTTCAGACTGCTTGTGGCGGACACCAAATCGAAGATCGGCTATCAGGTAAATGAAGATAATACCGTCTCTGTGACCGCTAACGACAAAACGATTGCCATCCTGCATTACGATGCGAAGGACGGGCCGGTAAAAGCGGAAAGCATTCACGTGGGCACCGTGGATGCGACGGGTTTGACCAAAGTGGTGGCACGCGATTTCGAAGGCGAACAAAAAACCGCCGCCGCGAAGGCCGATGCGTTGAAAGCTAAACTCGTGGTGGTCCTGAGTACCAGCCAGGATGGAAAAATCCACAAAGAAGTCAACATGGAGAATGTCGCCGCTTACGCAAAAAATATGGTGCTGCGTGAAAAACTATCCGCGGCGGACCCGAATAAGGACGGGTTGGACGTCGTTGAAGTCAAGGTAATGGGCCAAAGAATGCAAAACGGCATGGAAGGCCCCCAGTATCAGTCCATGACAGCGGAGCAGGATTTCGCCAACGCAGTCAGGCAGCTTGGCGGTGAGATCGCCGGCAACCCGGTGATGAGCCTAACGCAAATAGAGCAAGCCAAGAAAATGGATGAGATGTTCCGAACCATCCTCGCCGACGGCGGATTCGATGTCCTCAAAAACGGGCCGTTGCCATGCGATGACATGACGAAATCTATCAACGATGTCACGATTCAGCATGACTTGACGAACCGGGCAGACAACCAAGCCGCCGCTCCCGTCACAATACGGCGTCAGTAAACCGCATTACCTTGTTAGTTGAAGTATTTCTCAAAAGGTGAAAATTCCTTGATTTTCGTCTGCCTTTCCGTGAAAGGCGCTTCAAGGGGCTTGTATCCTTCCGGTGGTGTAAACCCTTCGATGGCGGCGCCGAACGATTGCAAGTCAGCAAGAATTTCGGGGTTGCGGGTCAGATCTTGCGGCCTCTTCCCGTCTTTGCCAGTGCTGCTGACATCCGCCCCTTTTAACAGCAGTAATCTGACGATTTCCACCTCGCCCTTCTTCGCTGCATAATGCAACACCGTATAATTGCGATCATCGGTGGCATTAGACTCCGCACCATTCTCCAGCAGCAGCTCGGTAACGTCCTTGTACCCCTTGACCACGGCAAAGTGCAGCGGCGTATAGGCATTCTTCGTACGCGCATTGGCGCTTTCGCCGCCATCTCCCTGCGCCTTCTCCAGCAATACCCGCACCACTTCGAGGCGGCCATTCTTCGCTGCATAATGCAGGGGCGTACACCCGTCTTTATCCTCTACGCTTGGATCTGCATATTTTTCGAGTAGCATTTTAACGATGCTCGCATGGCCCATCAGGGCCGCAAAATGCAGTGCGGTGTGGAAATAGCGGGTAGCCTTAATGTTGGACGCCGCCCCCTTCTCGAGGAGCATTTTGACTATTTCTTCGCTGCCCTTCTTGGCCACGTAATGCAGCGGGGTGCAGCCTTCTTTGTCTTGTGCATTGATATTGGCCCCCTTCTCGACGATGGAACGGGCCACTTCTGCAAGGTTTTTTGCCGCGGCAAAGTGCAATGCCGTATAAAGATCGGCATCGACAAAACATTTCACATCCACGTCAGGCGCAGTTAAAAAGTACTGCACCGCATCCATGTTATCTTCCTTTAACGCCTTGAGCAACGCGCGGCCAATTTCTTTTGGCGTCTTATCCTCGAGTGCGGCCATAAGATATTCTCTTTTTACAGTGACATAGGTGGGGATTAAATGAAATAATACCATGCCTTGGTAAAGAAAGTATTATCATTAGATAAAATTTGAGCGGATTACCCAAGGTGGATCTGTCCTGAATACGAACAAGAAAAGAAATACCTACGGGAAAACCTCGTGTTCTGATTTGAAACGGTCGTTTTTTCTAAAAATGAGACTGTTTAACAGGCCATTCATGAGCGATGATTTCTCTGCCTTGTTGGCGCTGCGCACCTTTATATCGGTCAGCGGCATAATTGGGGGTAGATGCGGGTATCGTCCGGTGTTGGCTGAGGAGTTGGCTGGGGTGCCAGGGATCGAACCTGGGAATGGCGGAATCAAAATCCGCTGCCTTACCGCTTGGCTACACCCCAACAGCTGGAACCCATAGACTCGGATTCCAGCAAGAGCAAATTTAGGGCGGAATAGGAATGCACAGAGCCGCCTTTGTCAACGATTCTTTCGTCATATGTGACGGTAAACGACTAACACTTGAGGCAGCCATAAACTTCAGTAATATGCGGAATCTCTCGTCCTTTTTGAACCATGGCAGAAAATGAAACCCTCGGTTCGCCAAATCTCAGCAGGAAACCGGCTCTCTTACAGCATCGCCGGAGAGTGGACGATGGATTTTGCCGAAGCATGCCTGAAAGAATCCGGCATTATAAAAGGCAAAGGCCCCGTGGTGCTGGAATCCGGCGATCTCTCGCGCATCGACATTACCGGGGCATGGATGCTGAACCGCAAGATAGCGGAACTATCCGAATCCGGTGCAGAGGTCTCGCTGCAAGGGTTCAAGGAAGAGCATTTGACCCTCCTTGAACGCGTCGGCAGTTTCAGCCCGAAGGAAATGAAGCCAAAAGCGCCAGACCCACACCCGATTCAACACCTGCTGCTGCGTCTGGACAAAACCATGCGGCACTACCTGAGAAGAGTATACAAGGCGCTGATGTTCTCGGGCTGGTGCATTGCCACGCTGGTGGATGCGATACTCCATCCTTCGCATTTCCGGTTCGCGGCCTTCGTCAAACAATGTGAGGCAGCGGCTGTGCGTGCCGTGCCCATCGTGGCGATGATGGCATTTCTGATTGCCGTCGTAACCGCCTATCAGGGCAGTGCGCAGCTCAAGCGCTTCGGCGCGGAAATATTCAGCATCAACCTCGTGACCATTTCGGTATTGCGCGAGATGGGTGTGCTGCTCACCGCCATCATGCTGGCAGGCCGCTCCGGCAGCGCATTCGCTGCCGAGATAGGCGCCATGAAGCTCAACGAGGAGATCGACGCGCTTACGACCACCGGCGTGGAGCCGATGGAGGCGCTGGTGCTACCGCGCGTGCTGGCGCTGGTGGTGATGATGCCGCTACTCACGTTCCTGGCCGACATCATGGGATTTGTGGGATCGGGCGTGCTCAACATCTATACGACGCATATGAACTGGCTGCTGTACCAGTCGCGCCTGACGGAAGCCATCCGCATGGGCGATTTCTGGGTAGGCATGAGCAAAGCCCCAGTGTTCGGCCTTCTCATCGGCATGGTCGGGTGTTATCATGGCATGGCGGTGGCCAATTCCGCCGAATCGGTGGGCAGGGAAACCACCAATGCCGTCGTTGCCTCCATCGCCCTCGTCATGCTGGCGGATGCCATTTTCTCCATCGTCTTTACCATATTGAACCTATGACGGAAGCCATCATAAGCGTACGCAATCTCGTCAACAGTTTCGGCGATCAGGTGGTCCATAAGGGACTGGACCTCGACGTCTATCCCGGCGAGATATTCGGCATCGTCGGCGGCTCCGGCACCGGCAAATCCGTGCTATTGCGTTCGATGCTGGGGCTCTACAGGCCGGATTCCGGCAAGATCGTCATGCGCGGCCACAGCATATGCGATCTGAGCGAGGGTGAATCGCACAACCTGCACCGGCACTGGGGCGTCATGTACCAGAACGGCGCGCTGTTCTCGGCGCTGACAGTGATCGAGAACGTAGAGATGCCCATCCGCGAATATGTGAAGCTGCCCGACAATGTAGTGCGTGAACTTGCGATGCTGAAGCTGCATCTGGTGGGACTGTCCGATGAGGACGCGCATAAGTTCCCGGCAGAGCTATCCGGCGGTATGGTCAAGCGTGTGGGACTCGCGCGAGCGTTGGCGCTGGACCCGCCGCTATTGTTTCTGGATGAGCCCACGGCAGGGCTCGACCCCATAGGCGCTACGGGATTCGACAAGATGATTATGGGTCTGCGTGAGAGGCTGGGGCTCACGGTAGTGATGATAACACACGATCTGGACACGCTGTTTGGCACCTGCGACCGCATCGGCGTGCTTATCAATAAGAAAATGGTCGAGGGTACCCCGCAGGAAGTGATGCGCAATCCCGACCCGTGGATACAGGATTATTTCGGCGGCCCGCGCGCGCAACACGCGCTCGCTCGCATAAACTGAAGGAGAGCATCTCATGGAACGGCGAGTGAATTATGTATTGGTGGCGATATTCACGCTGGTGCTGACGGCGGGATTCATCGGCTTCGTGCTCTGGGCGCACCATCGCGGCGACGGCAAACCGCTCAAGCCCTATGCCATTTTCTTCGATCAGGCCGTGAACGGTCTGGCACTCGGCGGCAGCGTGCGCTATCTGGGCGTGGACGTGGGGCGTGTGAATGCCATCGATCTGGATACTTCCGGCACGCTTCCGCGCGTGCGCGTCATCATCGATATCGATGCGAGCATTCCCGTGATGCAGGGAACGCTGGCAGCGCTCAAGCCCAGCGGCATCACCGGCGTATCGTTCATCGACCTGCATACCGATCCGAAAAATACCACCCCCTCTACCGAGATGGCGGGCTCCCTGCCCGTCATCCATTCAGAATCCTCCGGCCTCGATCGCATCCTGGACGGCGCGTCGGATTCAATGCGGAGACTGGATCTGCTCTTAAGCGACGACAATCTGAAACTGAT
>Ga0207130_1034_pt1 | contig 49864 bp, 45 predicted proteins | sample Alteio_BWMinHeat_16_FD_153545 | JGI IMG/M metagenome (GOLD analysis project Ga0207130, IMG submission 153545) | Enriched cells from forest soil in Barre Woods Harvard Forest LTER site, Petersham, Massachusetts, United States -... | ecosystem: Environmental > Terrestrial > Soil > Temperate forest >... | reverse complement strand
AAAGGCCCGTGCCCCTTTCAATCCTGCAATTGCTTTAAAAGATTTCTTCTCTTGAGCGTGATGTTTTTCGCGTTTTCGCCACTCATAAGCAGATGAAAAAATAAAACAAGCAGTTATAGCGATTCCACAATAGTGCGTCCGCCACCGCGCAGGAGCGAACCTTCAGCCTGCCCCCGGTGTGCTCTGGGGTCTGGGTTGAGATGCAAAACCGATGGGCTTCAACCCCGATGTGATGCAGGTACACCAATTCTGGAATTGCTCTAACTCACAGCAGTTGCCAAAAGATGTTTCTGGTGGCGATTTGCTCTAGGAGAAATGACGATGAAAAGTCTGATACGTTTTAGTACCACATTGGGAATACTGGGTGCGATTTCTTTGCTTGCCGCTTGCAGCCGGCAGGAACCAGCGCCGGCTGCTGCTGTCGCACCCGCGACCGCACCCGCCGCACCTGCGGCAACCCCGGTGCCAGCGGCTACGCCGAAATGGCTGGCTTCTACGCAAGGCGATTTTCAGGGAATAACCGTTGCCGTGCAAGAGCTGAAACGCGGTCCCTACGCGCTCAAATTGAAACTTGTGCTGATCAATGAGTCCGGAGATAGTTTCAGTTTCAGCGACAAGTTTGGCGACTATCGGACGATAGCTGCCGTCCACCTGATCGACATGACAAACAAGAAGAAATACTTCGTGGTGCGCGACCATGACGGTAACTGTCTGTGTAGCCGCGATATCCCAGACGTTGACAACGGTTCGAAATTGAGCCTGTGGGCAGAGTATCCACTGCCCCCCGACGATGTCCAGAAAATCAGCGTCGAAGTTCTGCACTTCCCGCCCATGGAAGATATACCAATAAGCCGCTGACGGACGCGTGCTGAAAATGACGGAGGCTTCGATGAAGAAAACACGGATAAGAATTCGTTGGCTGACGCTCTATTTCACTTTCATGATCGCCGCTCATGTTGCCACGGGCCAGCGGATCTCCGGCAGCATGGAACCTCCTGACACTCTACCACCCGGGTCTGTGAGCAGGGTCATAGACCTCGTCTTCCGGGTTGAGGATATCGGCGGCGGCACGGTCGAGTCGCTCAACGTGAAAGAAACGGATATCGAAGTGCGAATCGACATGGCTGCCGACGTCCTCTTCGATTTCAACAAGGCCGACATTCTGCCAAAAGCACAGGAGGCTCTCAAGCGGGCGGCAGATGTCATTCGCCAGAAGGCCAAAGGCACGGTCCGTATCGAGGGCCATACCGACTCCATCGGTTCGAATTCGCAAAATCAACGGCTTTCGGAACGACGCGCCGAATCGGTCAAGTCGTGGTTCATTCGGGAAGAGGGGTTGAGCAACGTATCTTTTACCACGCAGGGATTTGGCGCCAGCAAGCCGGTCGCCCCTAACAAAAAGCCCGACGGCTCTGACGATCCTGAAGGAAGACAGAAGAACCGGCGGGTGGAGATCGTCATAACCAAGGGCTAAGAAACAGTGAAAGCGGATTACTGGAATGTTAAAGACTAGAAAGCCGCCGCCGAGTGGGCGCATCAAATCAAGAGGAGGCCAAAATAGGAGACCAAAATGATTATTTGGGGAAGAGGCGGTGACGACAAAAATCTCGGACAGTTCGAAATCCGGCAATGTCAAACCTGTGAGAAAGGGCGGCCGTTCAACTTGTTCCTGCAATATCGCTTTGCTCATCTCTACTACATTTTCTGCTGGGTCACGCAGAAGAAGTACATTCTCGCCTGCGAGGTGTGCCATCGCGGTTGGGAGTTGAACGCGAAAGAGATCGAGGGCAAGCTGGCGAAGAATCCCATACCCTTCATGAAGAGGTACGGATGGACGTTCCTGGTTGGGCTGATAGCTTTAGCGGCACTCTCAGCGGCACTATTCAAGTGACGTAAGCATTAAGGTAGGGGAAGCTCAATCTTTTTCTATCGCCCGCGTGATGTTTTTACTGTTTTCGCCACTTATGTGTAACAGGTTGCGGAAGATGAAGCCAAGTTGGGAATTCTCAGCGAATTCGGCCAACTTGATACGGGAAGGCGACTTTTCCGCAGCCTGGCCACACGCTATCTCATCCGAACATTTTTTATAACAGCCGGCATCCATCAAAGAAGATCCTTGTTTAAGCACTGTCTTTATAAGTCAATATCTTAATACCATAATGGCACCATCGTGGTATCATCCTGCTACATTCCACCCAAATCCGTGCCATCCTATCTGATGTACCGGAAAGGAGGTACAAGAAATGGGCATGAAAGAACTCTTCAACACCAAACCCCGCTGCCAGCACTTCAGCGAAGACGGCAGCCGCTGTAAAGCCGATCCCCAGACCGGCAAACCCTATTGCTTTTTCCACGACCCCGGCCAGAAACAAAAACAAGCCGCCGCCCGCAAGCAAGGCGGCCAGGTCCGCAGCCATCCCCCTGAGGCCATTCTGCCGCCCAGCTTCAAGCCCGGCCCCCTGAAAGATCTCTCCCAGGTTCACGAGCTTCTGGAAAACATCGCCAACTACGTCTGCCAGGGGGAAATGGATCTGCGCACCGGCCGCTTCCTCTGTCACCTCGGCAATTCCGTCCTCGCTGTCCTGAAAGAACAGGCTCGCGAGCAGCGCCGAGCCTCCGGCGAAGTCACCCGCGCAGGCAAAAAACCGCACTATGACCGCGTCAGCCTGAATATCACCCCGATTGCCCCTAATTTCAATTTCGATTCCCATTCCGAAGAGAAGGTCCCAAGCGCGAACACCATCAAGCCCTATTCCGCGCCAGGCAAGCAAGACAAATCAGAAGACAAAGCCAAACCAGACCAAGGCACGCTGAACACTGTCAGCCCAGACTCTGCCGTAGGCGCAAGCCAGCAAAATCAACAACCACCCCAACGCTATGAACGCATCCTGCACGGAAATTCTCCCTTTCCCCCGGTGATAATCCCAAGGCCAGAGAACAAAGCTCCACAGCAGAACGTTGTTAACCCCGACCCGGTCGCGAGTGCCCCTGAACCAGCCGCGAGTGCAAAAAGCCCAGAGCTCAGTATTGAGGAGATGAACAATTTCTTCGAGCCCAAATACTACCAACCGCCAGAAAGAAAAGATCAACATGGGGTTCGTTACATAAACACGTATTGAAAGAATACTGATTCACAAGCTCGAAAAAGCATTCCAGGAATGCAGGGCCCAGGACAAAAGACAAAAGGCCTTTTTAGATCTTTGAAAATTAAAAAGAGAGTAGCCGGTCACCGGCCTGCAGTGGCCGAAGCCCAATAACCTGCCCTGACACAAATCTCACGAACCAAGCCAGCAGGGGTAGGGGGCGCCAACTTGCGATCAATCTCTCCGAAGGGAGAAGCCGGGCTTTCCTGAGGACTGAGGACTAACGACTAACGATTGGAGTCTCTTCGAGACCCAAGCCAGCAGGGGGTACCCCCCTAATTGAATCCGCGAAATCTGCGCCGAGCTTTTGTTTTTGGCTAAGAGCTAAGAGCTAAGAGCAAGGGCTTTGATCTGAGCGCTGCGCAGACGGTGAATGTTTCACCTTGGCCCAAGCCACGCTAGTCACCTGAAGCGTGATGTTTTCCCCGTTCTTGCCACTAGTGTATAGCAGGTTGCGGAAAATGAGGCCAAGTTGGGAATTCAGTGAATTCGACCAACTTGATTACGGGAAGGGCGAGAGTTTTCCGCAACCTGAACACTTATGTGAATAACCTAAGGTTGCAACGATGGCCGCTAAGCCAAATTACTGAAGGCCTGTTCATTGCTCAGAAAAAATTAGCGGCATTTTTTTATCCAGCAGGTGTGATATTTCCCCTGTTTTTGCCACTTATACTTATACATAGATAACCAGTGGGGCTGTTTATGTTGTGGCCACGAATGGGATGTTTTCTTTCCAATCGCCACTAATCGGAATTTTCTACACCACAGAGCTGGCCATCGTCGCCCAGAGGGTGCGCCTTACGATAGAGCCGCCCAACCTGTGGAATTGATTTCTCCGGACGCCGACAGCAAACGACGTCTGGTGAACGGTAGGCGGAGCTGACCTTTGACAGTGCGCCATGTCCACGCTTGGTTCAGGGTGCGGGCTCCCAATGCCCTCTGCCTACCGACAAAAATTTGATTTTGAGATATCGAGACCATAGTTCAACCGGAGACAAACCATAATGAAATCCCTTGTGTATCGCGCACCAGTTTGTTTGTACGCTCTTGTTCTCGTGCTCAGCTTCTGTCCAAGGCTACGGGCGCAATCAGAAGAGAGGGACAGCCGGCCATTGCAGATGGCAAGTCTGCATTCAGGATTGGTTTGGCAGCGCACCTCGCCTACGATCCAAAAGCCAGAGGGACCCGTGCTGTACCAGATATTGTTCCGCTCCAGCGCTAAACCGGGCTTTGTTCCCAAGATTGACGGCAGCTTCACCCTGACCAACTCTCTCGTTTCTGAAGACAACGCCGGCATCCACATCGGTGGACTGGCGATTGCCCCGACGGGCGCGATCACGCTGTGCTGCGGCCAGAGCTTCGGCGCGGGCGGAGCGGGTGGCACGGTCACGAATATCGCCACGGGAGCTGGGTTGACCGGCGGACCGATCAGTACAAGCGGAACTATTTCCATCGCCAATGGTGGGGTTACGACGGCGCAGATAGGTTCGGGCGCAGCCACGAATGGTCAGGTGCTCACAGCAAATGGTTCTGGTGGTGCAGCTTGGCAAAATCTGTCCGTTGGGTCTCTGGCTTGGACATTGTCAGGCAATGCGGGAATAGGCTGCACGACCTCGCCATGCACTAACTTCTTAGGAACGACCGACAACAGTTCCCTGGAAATACGGGTTATGGGAAATCGTGCATTCCGCATCGAACCGGCGACAGAAACCTTCTTTGGCCTTGGGTTCAGCCCCAATGTTATCAGTGGATTCAGTGGTAACAGCGTAACCGGGGCTGGTACAGCAGGGGCAACAATTGCCGGAGGAGGGATAAGTGGTCTCGTTAATACCGTAAGTGGCACTCTGGGCACCGTAGGTGGAGGGCAGAACAACACTTCTGGTGGCTACGCTTCGACCGTGGCGGGTGGTAACAGCAATACCGCTATCGGTTATGACTCTAATGTGGCAGGGGGGTTTTTCAACAAAGCCCAAGGCTCCATTTCCAGCGTTGTTGGAGGGGAATTCAACACTGCCGCCGGCGAATTTTCTACCGTGGTGGGCGGCGGGTTCAACACTGCTAGCGGCAGCTTTAGTTTTGCTGCTGGCCAACATGCCAATAGCAACAACCATCAAGGCACATTTGTGTGGGGAGACAATTCCACGACAATTGACGTCATGGCCACCGCCGACAACCAGTTCGTAGCTCGCACCAGCGGCGGCGTCATCTTCTACACGAAATCGGATCTCTCCACTGGCGTCAGCGTAGCCGCCGGAGGTGGATCGTGGTCCTCGCTCAGCGACCGCAATGTGAAAGCCAATTTCGCGCCGATTGATGGCCAACAAATTCTGGCGCAGGTGCTGGCCATGCCGGTCACCACCTGGAACTACAAATCGCAAGCCGCTTCCGTCCGCCACATCGGGCCGATGGCGCAGGATTTCCATGCCGCTTTCCAGGTCGGAGAAGACGACAAGCACATCACCGAAATTGACGAAGGCGGCGTGGCCTTTGCCGCGATCCAGGGACTGAATCAAAAGCTGGAAAACAATGTCGAGCAGTTGCACGCCCAATTGGAAAATAAAGATGCACAGATATCGGCACAGCAGAAGCAGATCGAGGCGCTTGAGCAACAGGTGCGGGCGATGATGACGCGAGTCGAGGCGATGGAGAAAACATCTCGAGATGGTCTAGGTTCTACAGTAGCTCAAATCCCAAGAGGAAGATAATGAAACGAATTTCAAACCGCGTTGCTGGTATTTGTTCACTGACTGCTGCGTTGCTTGTGATTGTTTTCCTGGTCATACGGACCAATGCTGCTGACGCAACCAAAGAAGTCAAAATCAAACGGGCTATGTCCGCAGGCCCGTTGCAAATTACCAAAGATGCCAAGATTGTTGAGATGGATGAAAAAGAGAACATGAATATATTGCGCGAGGGCAACAACGGATGGACCTGCTTTCCGGGGCATCCTGGAGTTGTAGGCGACAATCCCGAGTGCGATGACGAGGCGGCGATGCAATGGGGAGCAGATTGGATGGCGCACAAGCCAAAGCCGACAAATACCAGGCCAGGCATCGTATACATGTTCGCTGGAGGAACAGATTGGAGTGCGACCGACCCCTCGGCGACCAGTGGTACGCCCATCCAGGAGCCACCACACTGGATGATCATGTGGCCTTTCGACGCCAAAGAAAGTGGCCTGCCAGATAAAGAGAAAAAGACCGGCACTTGGATCATGTGGGCCGGAACCCCTTACGCACACTTGATGATCAACCAGAAACCGTAGGTTCGTCGTCCCTCGGACGATAGGTATGCCTTGGAGGGCTGGGTCAAAATTATGTGTACGCTCCGAGACCCCTGTAGCCGGCGCTTGGTGTCCAGTAAGAACCTTGTTAAGGAAAAAGGTGAACGGAAATGAAACAACTCTTGACCAAGATGCCAAGAGAAGTAGTGCTTCGGAGCATTGCTGTTCTCGCACTCGCTTTCTTACATCCGCTCCTGCTATGTGCGCAAACGGTAGACTCGCGTTTGACTGTGACAGATGTCGAGAAGGTGATCGGCCTTAAAGGCATCCGTCGAATTAAGGTGGATTCCTCTCCGGCCAGCGGCAGAGACACAATAGACTTCACCGCTTCTAACGGGAAGAATGTCCTATCCGTCACGTTCTACTCGGCGGAGGATTTTGACGACTTTAAGAATCCGCACGTAATTGATTTCGGAGGGGCGAAAACCACCGTGAACACCAACTATGGAGCTGTCCCGGGCCTTGGCGATGAAGCCTTTCATGGCAAGGCGACAAGCATCGCTCCTCCGCTGCATGTGAAGAAAGGCACCCAGGCGTTCTCTCTGGTTCCCTTTGTTTCCCGGAACCAGCTTACCTTCGAGCAAGTCAAGGCGCTGGCCCGAATCATCTTGTCGCGTACCAGGGCACAGCAACTGTAAAGATGATCAACCAAAAGCCCTAACCCCATTTGGAAGCGTTATTGGATTATGAAACGCAACTCAGCTTCAAACGAAAAGATAGACTTTCGTAAATTCAGCAGGCTGGATTTGGCCACTCCTGTGGAAGTTCGAGCTGGGACTTCGCGAACCGTCGGATTAACAGAAAACATCAGCCTGGGCGGCCTATTGCTGCAATGTTCTCCGGAGTTTCAGTCCGGCGGAAGAATTGACGTGCTCTTCAACCTGACAGCAGGGCTTTCGATCAAAGCCCGTTGTTCGGTGGCGCACGTTCAACCCAAAGCCCGAATCGGGCTGCGCTTTTTAGATCTGGACGCCCCCAGCCGGCAGACACTGGATGACTTCATTCGTGAGATTGCACTTCATATGCTGCGGTCGCAGGAGAAGGCCATTGTGAAGCGGCTCCACGTAATCGTGAAGGGATGGCCGGCAGGAGATCCGCAAGAGGCATTAGGGGAAACACTTCTGGTAAGCAGGCGCGGCGGTGTGCTGATTTCCCGCGCCCGATTCAAGACTGGAGACGTGATTTTCTTGTGGTCGCCCGACAGGAAGCAAGGGGCGCGCGCAAAGATCACTTCCCACCGGATAAGAGGTACAACCGGCCTGGTGGAGCTGGGATTTGAATTTCAAGACACCCACGATCTGTGGGGGACCGATCTTCTGCCGATACCGGCGACAACCGAGAAGAGCTGCTGCGACAATGGTTATAAAGATATAGATTTAAACCACCCTCACAACCGGGCAAACCTGTTATAAAGTCGTTTGTAAGCAAGATGGAACCCCTCGGAATTCTACCGATTGGCGTCGAGCAGGGGGAGAAGAGTGTCAGCCTCGCAGCAAAGTTTCCCGGCAGGTTCTTCAAACGGACGCAAGGATCGTCTATCGCCGGAGCTCGTCCGCGAGGCGCACCTCGATCTGGCTGCGCGATTGGGGTACGGAGTTTATGGCTACGCACTGATTTTTATCGCCCTGGGAATAACCTCACCCTATCCAACTGAGCATCCAAAGCTATTCTGGAGTCTGGCAGCAGCCGTCTTTCTCTCCATGGGAGCGCGTCTCACCCTGGCGCTCGTGCGCAAAACCATCTATGCCACTCATCCGCAGTTGTTGATTTGGTTGCTGACCCTGGCTATCGCTATTGGTTCGGGCGCCTCGGGATTGTTGTATGTCAGCACGCTCCGCTCCTACGGCTTCGAAAACTGGACCTTCGTGATTGTCCTGCTCTGGACGGCTGGGATCGTGGCGGGATCCGGCATCTCCTTCGCACCCAACGTTAAGCTGCTGGCGCTTCATGTTTTTCTCCTTCTCGGACCGGTGACGGTCCAAAGTCTGCTGATGGGTGGCGCCCAGGCCAACACTTTTGCGACATTCTGCCTGGGGCTTTCCTTTTTCATGGCGCTCGTCGGCCGCCAGATGCACACGGTGTACTGGCAGCAGTTGCGCGACCGCGCCCTGGAAAGCGCAAGAGCGCGTGAGCTGGAAGTGGCCAAGACGGCGGCCGAGTCTGCGAATCGCGCCAAAGGCCAGTTTCTGGCCAACATGAGCCACGAGATCCGTACGCCTATGCATGGCATCCTTGGGATGGCGCAACTGGCGATTGATTCGGAAACGCCGGAGGAGTCCCGCGAATACATCAAGACCTTACAGAGTTGTGCCGAAGGGTTGCTGGCGGTTCTCAACGACATTCTTGATTTTTCCAAGATTGATGCTGGAAAGTTGACTCTAGAGAATATCCCTTTTTCTCTCCGCCGGGCCGTGGATGACGTCTGTAAGCTGGTTCTTCCCCAGGCGCTCACCAAGGGATTGGTTTTGGAGTGTCAAGTTACCGACAACGTGCCTGATCTGCTGGTCGGCGATCCCACGCGTCTTCGCCAGGTGCTGATCAATCTGGTGGGCAATGCGGCCAAGTTTACCGTTGCCGGATCGGTGAAGCTGCAGGTTGCGCGAGCCGAGTCAGGTTTGGCCGGCGCTCAAGACCAGGTGAGTTTGATCTTTCGGGTTACTGACACAGGCATCGGCATTTCAGAAGAAGACCAAAAGCATATCTTCGAGGCGTTCGCCCAAGCCGACAGCGGAGTAACCCGACGGTTCGGAGGAACCGGCCTTGGCTTGGCAATCTGCTCCCAACTTGCGCAGTTGATGGGCGGCCATCTTTCAATGGAGAGCACGCCCCACGTGGGCAGTACCTTCCAATTCGCCTGCAGCTTCGCCATAGGAAGGGAGCGGGATTTACCGATGCGTCCGGTGGCTCCGGTCCAACCCGAAGTTCCAGTACGGATCCTGCTGGCCGAGGATAATCCCGCCAACCAGGTGCTGGCGGCGAAACTTCTCTCCCGGCGCGGCCATAAGGTCAGTGTCGTATCCACCGGACTGGCAGCTTTGCAGGCCTGGGAGACAGGAGAGTTTGACCTTATCCTCATGGACGACCAGATGCCGGTAATGGATGGAGTAGAGGCGGTGCGCCAGATTCGTTCGCGCGAAAGCGCGGGCCACCGGAGAAGGACCACGATTGTTTCTCTCTCGGCCAGCGCTATGCTGGGCGACCGTGAACGTTTTCTGGCTTCAGGCATGGATGGCTATCTGGCGAAGCCGTTTTCTTCGGAAGAGCTGTATGCGACGGTCCGGCATTTCGCCAACCCGGAACGGCGCGCGTCGGGGTAAGAACCTAATAAGGTAAGAACTTATAAAATGTGGGCTTTGAACTCTTAACAATGAAAGTTTAGTTGCACCGATGGTCTTGCCGAATCGTGCATAAGTAATATGAATAGTTACTATAGACAGAAGCGGCCACTACGTCCTTCGACTTGAAAACATAATTTTTTAAGGTATATAGTGTTATGTAATCTCCGCAGGCCACTCGGATTAAGGAAGACGTTTGAGCAGTTTCTCCCCCCCATCTACTGCTTTTCACGCCGAGCGGAATTCAGGTAGGTACATGCTGTTGTGAGGAGGCTCCCGTGAAGCGGCTCTTAGTGTTGCCGGTTTTAATGTTATTGGTACTTACTGCGGCGCCCGTGCTGGCGCAGGATTCCGATTTCCGTGCTGACTATGGCGCGCTCAACGGACGGCGCTATGTCAATGGCTATTTCGGCTTTTCGTATCGCTTTCCCGAGGGATGGGCAGGCAGTGCGTTACGATCACCCGCGCTGGGTGAGAGCAAGATGTATCCGTTGTTTGCGGGCAACCCACAGGATGCCAGCACAACCGACTTGCGCTACCTCAGCATTAACGCTGATTACCTGATTCCCAACACGGTGGTCAAAACACCCAAAGATTTTCTGGAAGTTGCCATTAACGCACAGGCCGGTCCTTCCGGTCCTTTTGAGGTGCTGTCCCTGCGTTCAGACAAGCGCTTCATCACCTACGGAGGCAAACAGTTCTACCGGGTGGACATGCGTTCCAAACCGACCCCTGGCAATCCGGTGTTTTATCAGACGCAAATCTGTATTTTGCTGAAGAATTACGCCATCACGTTTTCTTTTATGGCCGCCAACAGCGACGATATGGATGACCTGGTGCGCACCATGGAATCGCTCACCTTTTTTGAACCTGGCCTGATGGCCAATGCCCCGGCGCGCCCGGTGGCGATCCAGCCGCAAACCCAAGCTGAGCCTACCGTAGTTGCAACGATTTCAACGCCGCCAGCACCGCCGACTACAACCATGCAAGCGCCTAGCGCAGTCTTGCCGGCAGGAACAACGGAAAACCGGGGCGCAGAAACGCAGTCTAGACCCACACCGGCGAAAACAACCTCGCGAAAGACTGCTGCTGCGGAAGTTTCCAGCGCGGCGTCGGAAGTACCCACGGCAGAGGTCCCACTGAGCACGGTTGCCTCGAGTACCCCTGACACAGTGGCGGTTCAAACAGCGGCGGAAAGTGGTATGGTTGCCAGCGCACCGGCCACTTCTTTTCCGATTAGTACTGCCTCGAATGCGACAACAACCGCGCCCACACCGCAAAGATCTGTAACCCCGGCTACGGCCAACACCTCAGCTCCCACACGGCAGACCGCTCCCTCGACGGTAATCCAAGCCGCGCATGCGCCATCACGCGCGACCTACGAAACACCGGCAGCATCCAGAACGCAGGCGCCTTCGACGGTGATCGGCCAACCGGCGACTCAACCGGTAGTGGTAAGCACCCCTCGAGCAGAACCGACGCCCACTCCGGTTGCAAGTACCCCAGCGCCAGCACCAAGCTACACGCCACCAGCCGCCAGACCAGCGCCAACCCCGGCTTATGTGACTGCTTCGGCAGCGACGGCAACCACCACAACCGCCCCTGTGCAAGCTCCTGCCCCGGTTGTGAGCCAACCCGTGGCGCAACCGGTTATGGAACCTCCGAGAGCCGAACCGAAACCGACTCCAACTCCAACCCCAACTCCAGCCCCGACAGTCACGACTGCCATGAATACTCCGCCGCCTTCTATCAGTATGCCGAGCACACCAGGTGCGCCTATGCGAGTGCATGTTTCAGCCGCAGTGCTGGATGAATACGTCACCCACAAGAGCCAGCCGCTGTATCCGCTCATTGCCAAGACCGCAGGAGTGGAAGGAATGGTTGTGCTCGATATCATCGTGGATGGCCGAGGCGGATTGCAGGAAGTCAAAGTGGTGAGCGGACCAGCGCTGTTAGTCCGAGGAGCGGAAGAAGCTGTGCGCCAGTGGCGCTTTAAGCCCTACATAGTGGATGGCAACGCCGTAGAAATGGAAAGCCAGGTCTCTATGAACTTCCGTTTGAGATAAGTTGGACTCTCCTGACATCCTTAAAATGGTCTAGCCCCTAAACGTGGTCCCATTGCGGTATCAAAGTCCTGGTTCCTAAAACACTGACGCTACTCGACCACTTTACCGACCCTCCATATGTCATTGAATTGTAGTGGCTTACCAGCACAGGACTACTCTAAGCAATGGGGTGGGTGAGTACTTTTGTGGTTAAGTTTTGGACTTTTAATTTTCTCCGCGTCTCAGCGCCTCCGCGGTGAAATTACTAAATCCGCGTGATCCGTGGAATCCGCGGTGAGTTTTTTCCTTGGAGCTTGTAGCTGTTCCCGTTTGACCATCTTTTCCTCTGACAGTTATTCTGAATAATTCACCTGTGTGAGGCGCAGACGACTGCGCCTTGCCTGTTATCCCTATGCCACACGAACTGGCGAAAGCCTACAATCCGGGTGCAATTGAAACACGATGGGCCGAATACTGGGTGAAAGAAAACCTGTTCTCCGTGAGCGGGCCGCCTCCACAAGGCCAGTCTGTGTTCACCCTGCTGCTGCCGCCGCCGAATGTCACCGGGCACCTGCACATGGGGCACATGTTCGAGCACACCGAGACGGATATCATCATCCGCTGGCGGCGCATGTCGGGGTACTGCACGCTGTGGCTGCCAGGGACCGACCACGCCGGCATTGCCACACAGTTGATGGTGGAGCGCCAGCTCGCCAGCGAAGGCGTGAAGCGGAAAGATCTAGGTCGCGAGAAATTTGTTGAACGCGTGTGGCAGTGGCGCGAGCATTACGGCGGGGTCATCCTCAAGCAGATGAAGCGCCTGGGCGACTCGGTGGATTGGTCGCGCGAGTACTTCACCATGGAAGAAAGGCTCAACGTCGCGGTGCGCGAAGTTTTTGTGCGCCTGTATGAAGAAGGCCTCATCTACCGCGGCAAGTACATCGTGAACTGGTGCCCGCGCTGTATGACGGCGATCTCCGATCTGGAGGTGAAGCACGAGGAGACCACGGGAAAGATCTACGAGATTCGCTATCCCATTGTGGGAAGCAAAGATGCAGGAAGTGAAGAATTTGTTACCGTGGCGACCACGCGTCCCGAGACCATGCTGGGCGACACAGCCGTTGCGGTCAATGCCAGGGATGAGCGCTACAAGCATCTGCATGGCAAAAAAGCGTTGCTGCCGCTGATGGAGCGCGAGATTCCCATCATCCTCGACGATCTGGCCAATCCTGAGTTTGGCACTGGCGCGGTGAAGGTAACGCCGGCGCACGATCCTAACGATTTTCAGGCAGGGCTGCGCCACAACCTGCCGCAGATTGATGTGATGGATGAGACCGCGCACATGAACGCCAATGCCGGGCCGTACGCGGGCCTCGATCGCTTTGCCGCGCGCGAAAAAGTGCTGGCAGATTTACAGCAAGGCGGCTTCTTAGTAGCAGTGAAGGACCACGCGCTGGCCCTGGGCAGATGTGACCGCTGCAAGACCATCGTCGAGCCGCGGCTTTCAACGCAGTGGTTCGTAGCGGTGCATAAGCAGCCCAAAAGCGGGGGCGTGAGCCTGGCGCAGGGTGCCACCGATCCGGTGCTGCGCGGCGACGTACGCTTCACGCCCGAGAATTACAAGCAGATTTACCTGAACTGGATGGAGAACATCTACGACTGGTGCATCTCGCGGCAACTGTGGTGGGGCCATCGCATTCCTGCCTGGCACTGCGCCGATTGCAAAGAAATCATCGTTGCGCGCGAAGCGCCAACCCAGTGTCAGAAGTGCGGCAGCAAACGCCTGCAGCATGACACCGATGTACTCGATACCTGGTTCTCTTCCGCGCTGCTGCCCTTTACCGCTTTTGGCTGGCCATCGCAGGATGAAAAGACCAAGCAGGAGCTGGCGGCGTTTTATCCGACTTCGTTGCTCATCACCGGCTTCGATATCCTGTTCTTCTGGGTGGAGCGCATGATCATGATGGGCTGCCACTTCATGAAAGATCACCCGCAGGGTAATGTACCGTTTCGGGAAGTTTACATTCACGCCCTGGTACTCGACGCCGAGCGCCAGAAGATGTCGAAGGTGAAGGGCAACGTGGTTGATCCTATCGAGATCACGGAAAAATACGGCACCGACGCGGTTCGCTTCACGCTGGCTGCCATGGCCTCCCCGGGAACGGACATCGCTTTTAACGAGGCCCGCACCGAAGGCTACCGCGCCTTTGCCAACAAGATCTGGAATGCGGCGCGATTTATTTTTATGAACGTCGAGCGCGCCGAGGCCGCCGGAGTGTGGAGGCTCAGCGACTTTCAAAACCGATCTGCGCGTGGGCTTGCTACGCCGCAGCCCAGCACGCTGAATACATTAGAAGATCGCTGGATACTCTCGCGCCTGAACCGTGTGGCGCAAAATTTGAAAGCTGCACTGGAAAACTATCGCTTCCACGACGCCGCCAATGAAATTTACCAGTTCTTCTGGGGCGAGTTCTGCGATTGGTATATAGAGATTGCCAAGCTCCGTCTGACCGCTGGCCAAGATTCCAGCGAAGCAGAAAAAGGGCAAACACGCGTTGCCTTTGATAACCTGCTGGCGGTCTTTGAGACTTCCTTGCGGATGCTCTCGCCGTTTATGCCCTTTCTCACAGAAGAACTGTGGCACGCGCTTTACGATGGCAAGACACCGAAGAAATCCATTGCCCTGGCGAGTTATCCGCAAGCCGAGGCCGGGTTGCTCGATGACGCCGCCGAGACCGAGATGGCCATCCTGCAGGATCTGATCGTGAATATACGCAATATCCGGGCGGAGCTGAAGGTTGAACCCAAGCAGCGCGTTCCGGTCAGGATTTTCGCCGCAGCGGAAGTGCAAGAAAGCTTTGAGCAGAACCGTACCGTCATCGAAAAGCTGGCCAATGTGGAATCCATTGAGTTCACCGGAGATTCGCTGGCCAAGGCCCCCTCGGCGCGAAGCACCGCTCGCTTTGAAGTCGCCGTGGTGTACGAAAAGAAAGTTGACGTTGCCGCCGAGCGTGAACGCCTGAGCAAAGAGCTGGCACGCCTCGAGACCGAACGCAGCAACGCCGAGCGCCAGTTGAGCAACGAAGGTTTTCTTCGCAAAGCGCCGCCCGAAGTGGTGGAAGGCCTGCGCAAACGCAAGGTTGAGGTAGATCTCTTGATTAAAAAGATGCGCCAGGCGCTGGACGAATTGCAGTAGTGTCCTTTGTGCCACTGTACAACCGGGTGGATGAGCTTGTAACGGGATTGTGTTATTTTCACCATAACACTTTGGAGCTGGCGGGCCGCTAGAAGCCGGCAGCTAAAGCATGGATTGGAACAGTCGAAGACTCACCGCGATCCTGGAAAACGCGTTGCGCGAAGACAGCGCCATACGTGATGCCACGACCTATGCCTGCATTGATGCTCACCAGCGCGCCACAGGAACAATTCTGGCCAAACAGGATTGCGTACTGGCCGGGATCGGAGCCGTGGCCCGCATCTTCGATGTCTTTGCCCAGCTTGATGGCACGGTGGTCTCGCACGCAGAGGTGACTTGCCACCCTGAGATTTTCGACGGCGTGCGCCTGCACCGGGGGCAGCAGGTGGCGGTGGTGCGGCACAACGCGCGCATTATCCTTTCCTGCGAGCGCGTCATCCTGAATGTGCTGCAGCGCATGAGCGGAATCGCCACCATGACCAAAAAATTTGTGGAGGCCATTGCCGGCACCCATGCGCGCATCCTGGATACGCGCAAGACCGTGCCCGGCCTGCGCACGCTCGACAAATATGCGGTGCGCTGCGGCGGCGGCCTGAATCACCGGCTCGATCTTTCCGGCGGGGTGCTGATCAAGAACAATCACATCGCGGTTGCGGGCGGGATTGCCGCCGTGCTGGAGCTGGCGCTCAAAAACCGGCGCGGCGCGCAGCCGATTGAGATCGAAGTACGCAACCCGGAGCAATTGGAAGAGGCCTTGCAGCACGGAGCAGAGGCCATTCTGCTGGACAACATGACCCCGGAGACGGTGGCCGAGTGTGTGCAGCGCGTGCAGCGGCATACGCGCCGCGTCCCGCTGGAGTGTTCGGGCGGGATAACCCTGGAAAATGTCCGCAGCTATGCGGAAACCGGCGTGGATTATATCTCAGTAGGTGCGCTCACCCACTCCTCGCAAGCGGTGGATATGAGCCTTCGGGTCACGCCTGCATGATGCTTTTCTGGCCCAGGGTTTTCTGAAGAACCCCTGAAAATTCCCAGTTCAATTGCAAAAATATTTTGCTTCCTAGGATGGATTTTTGGGCCGGGGAGCAGTACAATTTTTTTAACAAGTAAGTAATTGCTTACTTACTTTAAGCGGAATGTTTAGTAATTTTGCGTTGACATCGGGTTGGCCCAGACGTCCCACGGGCATAGAGGCGAGGGCGCAGCAGCGAACCCGAGCGTAGTCGAAAGTGCGTTGCGGAGCCCTTAGATAATGGGTGAGCTTTTGATGAGCGCTGTCGCGCGCGAATCAAATAGCGAGGGCGCAGCAGCAGAACGAAGTGGAGCGTTGCGGAGCCCTTAGATAAACGAAAGGAGTCCCCCCATGCGCAGAACAGGCACTGCGTACTTTAGTGGATTCAACGTTGCGTTATTCCTTATTCTGGGCGCGATTGTTTTCTTCTCTTCGGTACGTTCTATTTTCGAGTCCGCACACTCTGCACACCACGATCGGGCGCCCCAGGTGAAGCAGCGTCTACCGATCAATCCATCCCCGGCACTCGGCGCCGTCAATGCCAAAGCGACCGATCCCCGATTGCCGGGCAATGCTTCATACATGGCGAAACCGGAAGGAAAAAAGCCGCAAGATAAGAAGCCGTGAGGCAAGAAGCCAACACAGTTGGATTCAGCCCTCACAGCAGAGACTTTTAGGATTAAATTGTAAGTATCAACGAATGAGCTTTAAAAGGAGTCCCCCCAATGCGCAAAGTCAAGATTGCATTACTCCTGGTTGTAATTGCAGTTGGCTTTTTCTGTTTGGTTCGTCCGCTTCTCGGCGGCGAGCCCCGGCCTGCACCCGAGTTGAAGCGACGGCCGCCTGCAGCCAGCCCGCAGCCGCAGGGCCAACATAACTGGATACCCAACACGGTCAAGGTCAACACCCGCCTGGTGGTGCTGGAAGTAGTCGCCACCGATAAAAAGGGGAAACCCATCACCGATTTCAAGGCAGGCGATTTCACCCTGCTCGAAGACGGCAAAGAACAAAAGGTGAGCATTTTCCAGTTGCAGCAACCCACGCCGCCGTCGAATGCAAAAGCGCCCGCCCAGCTCCCGGCAAACGTCTTCACCAATGCCGTGCAGCTTCAAACATCAGGCCCGCGCAACGTCATTGTGCTCGATGCCTGGCGAAGTTTGCCTGAGAACCAGTCTTTTGCCCGGTCGCAGATCATCAAGTATGTAAAACAGATGCCGGTGAACGCTCCTACGGCAATTTTCGAATTCGGCAATGGAGGAATTCGAATGCTGCAGGATTTCACCACCGACCGCAACTTGCTCCTTGAGGCGGCCAAAAAAATCAAAACCGAGCTTTCCCTGGTACAAAGCCGCGGACTGCAATGGGGCATGAGCGGGCACTCATCATTGTCAGCAGCCCAGTATCTGGCAAACATAGGAGCAGGAGACGAGAGGCAGATGCTACAGGATTTTGCCACCACACTGGCTGCATATCCCGGCCGCAAGAACCTGATCTGGATCTCTGACTCGCTGATGACAACTTCTTATCCTGACGGCGCGCTGGGGATGAGCCCATTTCTCGGTGGATCGCTGGTGCTGGGAGCTTTTGACTTCACCGAGAGTGAGCATGGCGCAGAGACGAAGAAGACTGCCGAAGCTATGATTGATTCTCAGGTTGCGGTTTATCCCGTGGATCCAAGAGGCGTGCCGGGGGTTCCGCCGCCCTTTACCGCTGAATGGGGCGGATCTCCTTTTTCCGCGGCGAATGGTTCGTTTGGCGGGTTCGGAGGTTTTGGAGGCCCCCGACTCAGCGGAGGCTTCCTAGGTCCCGGACGCGGATATTTCGGCGACCCTTTCGATGCCTTGGACGCCGGCTTCCAACTCCGGGGGCCGGCACTGTTTCGAGACGGACCTTATCTTTCAACGCTCTATCATCAAATGGATGATCTCGCCGCGCGCACCGGAGGCAAGGCCTATTACAGCCGCAATGATCTGGCCAAGGCGATCAGCGATGGCGTTAATGATGGCTCAACGTATTACGTGCTTGGATACTATCCCGACAACAAATATTGGAACGGGGCCTTCCGCCGGATTGAGGTGAAAGTCAACCGTCCAGGGATCACCTTGCGGCACCGGCCCGGCTACGTTGCCCTTGATCCCGAGACCTATACCTCTAAGCCTGCTGCGATGCAGGATACCGATCTGCACCGGGCACTGAACCTGAGTACTCCGGTGGAAACCATGCTCACCATCTATGCTGTGGTGACGCCGCCTTCTCCGCAAACCCAGAATAAAGTCAGCGTGCAATATGCCATTAACGCGCAGGGTCTGGATTTCCAGCACGGAGACGATGGCCTGGAGCATGCCAGCGTGGATTGCATCGTGCAAGCTTTTACCGAGAAGGGTGTGGTGGTGAAGGCCAGCGCTAATACTTATCTGGCGTCTTTGAAGCCCGAGTCGTTCAAGCGCGTTTCCCAAAACGGGTTCCCCTGCATGCAGAGCCTTGACCTGCCGGCGGGAAACTATCAGCTAAAGCTGCTGGCGCGCGACAACAGCACCGGGGCCATCGGAACCGTGAATGCTAAAGTGACCGTGCCCAAGGAACTGGTCAAGGTTCCGGCGGCCGCCAAGCCGTAAGAAACAGAAATCGGGAAGATGTAAGAAGCAAAAAGGAGAGAAGAGTATGTTCAGAATGACCAAGCCACAGGTATTTTGCCTGATCTTCATGATGGCCTTACTGTTGGTTCCAGCCTTGCCCGCGGCAGCGCAAGCAGAGGACACAACTTCAGCGCCAACGCCGCCTCCGGCGCCACGGGTTGTGGTCAAGCCCGCTCCCCTGCCGTATCAGGTTCAGGCGGCGAAAAAAATCTTTCTCTCCAACGGCGGGGCAGAACCAGACGAATTGTTCACGGGAGGGCCCGACCGCACTTACAGCCAGTTCAACGATGCCATGAAGAGTTGGGGCCGATATGAACTCTCACCCGCGCCTGCCGAGGCTGATCTGGTTTTCGAGATCAGTTTTCGTGATCCCATCTCGTTCACAGAAAAGTTGCCGGTATACAGTCCTGAGCTCAAGCTGGTCATTCTCGATCCCAAGACCCATGTTGTGTTGTGGACCTTCATTGAGAGTGTGCGAACCGCATTGCTTCAAGGGCACCGTGATGAAAACTTCGACAAAGCGATGACCAAGCTCGTGGAGGATGTAAAAGAACGGGTTGACCTGGGCCACAGCCAATGACCCGGCAAGGCCATTCCAGAATGAAGGAGGAAGCTATGTTCAAGATTGCCAAACTACAGATGTTTTGCCTGGTCTTCATGATTGCGTTGCTGGCAGCTCCACTCTTACCGGCGGGAGAACAAAAGGATCCAGCCCCGGCTCCGGTGCCGGCGCAAATCCAGGTCGCGAAAAAAGTATTTATTTCCAACGCCGGCGGAGAGTTGAAAGATTGGTTTACCGGAGGGCCCAATCGCCATTACGACGAGTTCTACGCGGCCATGAAGGATTGGGGACACTATCAACTCGTGGCCGCGCCTGCCGATGCCGACCTGATTTTTGAGATACACGCCACTGGTTTGTACCTGAGCGAAAGGGAGGAAATCCCCAAGTTTGAGCTTGCGATCTACGATCCTAGGACCCACGTGGTGCTATGGGCGCTTGCTGAGCGCCTCGATCTGGCAATTCGAAAAGGGCACCGCGATGCAAATTTTGACCGGGCGATGGATAAGCTTATGCAACGTGTAAAACAACTGGTGGAGCAGGGCCATGACCAGGTAGTACCGATTCCATCCGCCCCGTGAATTCCAAAATCTTACAAAGCTCTCCCCTGCGCTCCCCGCAGGCAAATAGATGTAAGCCTGCGGGGAGCATTTTTGTGAACTTTCCTGCCCCGTAAGCTACAATGCTTGCCTCCTCGTAAGCACAATTCAATTGCATTCACTGGAGGCATTTATGATCCGGGCTCTCCGCGTTCTATTTCTTTTCCTCTTAGCAACAATTTCCACTATCCATGCACAACAACCGGTACAGATGGCCAGCCTGTGGCCGGCGCAGGAGTTGCGCTGGCAGCGGATTTCACCCTCAGCGCAGAAGCCAGATGGGCCGGTGCTGTATCAGCTTGTTTTCACTCCCGGGACCCCGGGCACGATCGCGAAATTCGACAGCAATCCCCGGCACCTCGTCAGCTCTAACATTACAGATAACGGCGGCATTGTGGCCATCGGATCGAGCGGATTGACCATCAACGTCGGCACGGGCGTCATCAGCTTTGTCGGCGCGCAGACTTTTCCCGGAACGGGACTCAGTGGCATTGTCGGGGTCGCCAACGGCGGCACGGGGTTGAGCAGCAGTGGAACCACGGGGAATGTTCTGCGCAGCAGCGTCGGCGCCTGGACAAGCTCGCCTATCCAGGCGGGTGATATCCCCAGCCTCTCGGGGAGCTACGTGGATTTGTCGAGCCCACAGTCCATCAATGGTTTCAAGACCTTTGCTGCTACGCTGACGACCAATGGCGGAATCAACGCAACAGGAAGCGGCACCGGGCCAGGCGTTTCCGGTTTCGGCGGGAGTGGTGGCGGCACCGGGGTAGTCGGATTGGGTACAGGAGGCGGCTATGGCGTAACGGGGACTGGTGGACCGGGTGGCGGTATCGGCGTCGTGGCCACCGGTCAAGGTGTCGGTTCCGGTTTGGTGGCGTATGGCGGAAGCCTCGGCGGCTACGGCGTCGCCGGAACCGCAGGTGGATCGCTCGGAGTGGGTGTTTCCGGGTTGGGAAGCCAGCTCGGAGCGGGCGTCACTGGCCTCGGCGGCAACGCATCTGGAAATGGAGTCACTGGTACAGGTGGATCTCCCAATGGAAATGGTGTAGTCGGAGTGGGCACCGGGAGCGGCTATGGCGTGCTTGGCACGAGCGGGCCGAGTGGCGCGGCCGGCGTTGTTGGCAACGGTGCGGGCACGGGTGTCGGCGTAAGAGGTACTGGTGGAGCCAGCGGAGTTGGCGGTTTTGGTGTGTCTGGGCTTGGAGGTGGAAGTCAGGGAATCGGCGTTGTTGGGAGTGGAAGCCAACTCGGGGACGGAGTTTATGGCGTGGGTGGAAGCACCTCAGGTAATGGCGTCAGAGGCTCAGGCGGAGCGCCCAATGGGAATGGCATCGCAGGAAGCGGCACGGGACTGGGAAGTGGCGTCTATGCCACGGGCGGATCGGGTGGCGGCGCCGGCGTGCTGAGTAACGGTGGCCCGGGCGCGGGCGGAGTCCTAGGCTTTGGCGGAGCGAGCAGCGGCGATGGAGTGAATGGCACCGGTGGATCTCCTAATGGCAACGGTGTGGTGGGAACTGGAACCGGCAATGGAGCAGGAGTTGTGGCCACTAGTTTCAGCGGCCCGTATGCAATCAAAACCAACGGCAACGCCTCCCAAGCGGTGTCTGACAAAGGCTGGCTCAAGGCGGCCGCGTCGGTTAAGATATCGGGAATAACCCCAACCATCATCGCGTGCTATAACAACCAGGCACTCTCTTCGCCGACGGTGGCACCATGTGGCTTTACCGTTACTCGCAACGCCGCTGGGGATTACACCGTGGATTTTGGGTTCTCCACCACCGGACAATTTTTTTCCGTGGTTCCCTTGGTCAGCGGTACTACTCAAATCATCACCACTAATTTGATCATCCCCGGAGGAGGAACCCAGGCAGAGGTGTTCCTGACCACTTTCACCGGGACCGGCCCAATCACTATTGTGGGCAGTGATACGTCATTCCAAATTCTGATGTTTTGAGAGAAGGGCCCTTAAATAAAAGTTGCGACTCCAGGAGCCCTGAAGCGTCTAAGATGTTGGTCTGGTCAATTTCAAGAACATAAGGATAATTCCATGAACATGCGGAAATCTGCGCTGGTTTTGACGGCAGCCCTGTTCCTCTCCACGTTGGCTTTTGCCGCCGATGAATACAAGATTGATAAAGTCCACAGCACGGTCGGCTTTTCGGTCAAACATCTGGTCATCAGCTCCGTACCCGGCCGCTTCACCGATTTTGACGGCACCATCGTCTACGATGACAAGGATGTGACCAAGTCTTCGGTCAAGGTCACCATTCAGGCGGCCAGCATCAACACCGATAACAGCCACCGTGATGACGACCTGCGCGGTCCCAACTTCCTCGATACCGCCAAGTATCCCACCATCACCTTTGAAAGCAAGCAGGTCAAGAAGGCGCCGAATGGCCTCGTCGCCGTTGGCACGTTGACCATCAAAGACGTTTCCAAAGAGATCGAACTGCCTTTTACCGTTAACGGAAAAGTTCGCCTCGGCAATTCAGAACACCTGGGCGCCGAAGCCAGTATCCAGATCAACCGCCAGGATTACCACCTCACGTTTAACAAGATGATCGAAGCCGGACCCATGGTAGGCGATGATGTGAAAATTACGCTTACCGTGGAAGCAGTGAGACCGTTGGCGCCGGCGGCGAAATAAAGCCGGCGACCGCCGCGCGGATAACTCTGGTTTCTCTGTGCCCCCGTTGGTGGAATTGTCTTTGATGAGGGCTCTCTCGCATTGTGCTACATCTTCCGGCTTCATTTATGCTGTTGTAGTGGCAGTTTTTTATCGCGAATGCGCTGTGATGGATGCGGCCCTGGGAAGACTGCTGCAAGGCACCATCTTCGCCGAGCGCGTGTACCGCTTTCGCTCGATTGATTCCACCAACTCCGCGTTGCTGGCCGATGCAGCGTTAAAAGATGCTGCCGGCGCGACTTTGCCGGAAGGCACAGTCTACCTCGCCGATGAACAAACCGCCGGACGCGGCCGTGGCGGGCACATCTGGCACTCGGCTCCTGGAGTCGGACTTTATCTTTCCGCGTTGCTGCGCCCCAATCTGCCGCCGGATGAAGTGCTGGGCATCACGTTGGCAGCGGGCATCGCTGCTGCCGAGGCCATACCCCAGGTTGCAGGAGTGGATTGCGATGTGCGCTGGCCCAATGATTTGCTGGTCCGGGAGAAAGCACAGGTAAAGAGTGCTCCGGCGAAAAAAGCCGGAGGCATTTTGACCGAGATGAACTCCAGCAATGGTGGCGCGGTCGTCGTGGGATTTGGTATCAACCTCAACCACGCCAGTCTTCCGCCGGAGTTGCAGGAGAGCGCGACCTCACTATTCCTGGCGAGCGGAACGCGCATAGATGCGGCCGCGCTGACCGTAGCTCTGCTACAATTTTTTGACCGCGAGTATCGCCAATTGGCACAAGAAGGGCTGCGGGCTTTGTTGCCGCGCTTTGAGCCGTATTCTTCGTATGTGCGTGGAAAGCGCGTCGTTGTGGGCGAAGCAGGGGGTTATGAAGGCACCACCGACGGTCTGGATGAGCGCGGCTTTCTGCGCGTGAAAACGCCGGAGGGAATTAGAACTGTGCTCTCGGGAAGCGTGAGGGCGGTAGAGAGGTAAGGGATGACAATGCAGATTGAATTTGCTTTGTATCAGGGCACGAGTTTACTCGTGCCGATGAGTGAGCTAATGGATTGGGCTTCAGCCCCTGCACACGGTAATACCCACCCGAAATGCCGACGCGAGAGAAATCCTGAGCTCTTCACGCACTTGTTTCTCTGCCCGCGTGTGTGTCAGGGCACAGCTAAAGCCGTGCTCTTCCGAAAGATTTTGGCAACATGTTTTACTTTAAATCACCATGCTTTTAGTTCTTGATGTAGGCAATTCCAACACGGTCCTGGGAGTGTATGAGCGCAGCGCCACGGGCGGCAAGCACGATACCCTGCGTGCCCACTGGCGCGTGACCACAGTACGCACCCAGACCGTAGACGAATACGGCGTGCTCTTCCGCAACTTGTTTGCCATGGAAAAGATAGAGGTCGCAGCCGTGCACGGCATCATCATTTCTTCCGTTGTGCCGCCGCTCGACTCCACCTTACGGCAGGTATGTGAAAAATACTTCAACAGCACTCCTCTGTTTGTCGAGCCTGGTGTCAAAACGGGAATGCCAGTGCGCTACGAGAACCCCGCCGAGGTCGGCGCCGATCGCATCGTGAACGGCGTGGCCGCCTTTGAAAAATACGGCGGGCCCTGCGTCGTTGTGGATTTTGGCACCGCCACGACCTTCGATGTAGTCTCAGCGAAAGGTGAGTACATGGGCGGAGTGATTACGCCCGGCATCGGCATTTCGGCGGAGGCATTGTTCCAGCGCACAGCGCGCCTGCAGCGTGTGGATATCCGCAAGCCGGAGCAGGTGATCGGCACCACCACGGTGGGCAGCATGCAATCCGGGTTGTTTTACGGATACCTGGGATTGGTGGATGGCATCCTGGAACGCCTGGTGGCCGAGCTGGGTGCGCGCACAAAGATCGTAGCCACCGGAGGCCTGGCGGCATTGATCGGCTCCAGCTCCAAGTACATCAGCGCCGTGGATGACCTGCTGACCCTGTAGGGCCTGCGCATCATCTACGAACGCAACGCCCAGGCGCAGGTTAAATCGAAAAAAAATACTCCTCAAACATGAAGCCCCGCTTGAACCAGAAAGCTCGGATTCGTATGTTTTCCCAAAAAAACATCCTTCTACGCTGTTTGGAAAAAGAGGGAAGCTTGTGTCTCTTAAAGTCCAGCCCCGGACACGGGGCGGCATTTGGTAGCCCAGGGCGGAAGCCCTGGGTAAGAAATGCAAACAAAACAACTCCGCTCTGCCGAAGGCCAGCGCGCAGCCGGGTGAGCGGATGGCAAGCGCTATCTCGCGCAAGCCAAACGCAAGGGCGCAGCAGCGAAGCGTTGCGGAGCCCTCAGATCAAAGCGAAGCGCGCTCTCGATTTGCCGGGCTGCATTCTTCCGCAGCATTAATAAACATTGTGGAAAACTACTTCAACTACTTCACGGAAATCGAAGAGCATTTTCAGCGCCGCCGGGGGAGCATTCTGCTGCTCTCCACATTAGACTGGGCGCTGATTGAGACCTGGAAGGATGCCGGCGTGCCCCTGGAAGCCGTGCTGCGCGGCATTGATGATGCTTTTGACCGGTATGACCAGCGTCCTACCAAGACGAAGACGCGCAAGGTGAACAGCCTGGCCTACTGCGCGCAGGCCGTGCTCGCAGCCGCGGAAGAGATGAAAGAGGCCGCTGTAGGCGTCGCATCTCCCCAGGAAGGGGCAGCAAGGCGAGATGACAAATTCACTCCGGCTGAGATCGGGGCATTTCTGCAGCGCAATACTGAAATTTTGCGGCAGCGCGGCGCCCAGCTCCCCGTTTTGGTACAACCCATAGCGGCAGAAGCCACCGATTCCTTGCAGCAACTGGCGGCTTCGCTAGAAAATGCAAATACGAGTTTGCGGTTGGAAGATTTGGAGCGAAGGCTGACCGTGCTGGAAGAAAAAATCTTCGCTGCTCTCACCGCCGCGCAATCGGAGCAGGATTTATTACAAGTGCGCACCGAAGTTGACCGCGAGATGGCCCCATATCGCGGCAAGATGAGCGGCAGCCAGATGGAGCAGTTGCGCAAGCAGTATGTCCATAAGCGTCTGCTGGAGCGCTATGAGCTGCCGCGGCTGAGCCTGTTTTATATGTGATGTTTGGTAGAGTGTGTTTCAAAATAGGTTTGTATCAGGGCACGGATTTATTCGTGCCGTAAGTCGCAGAAAAATAACACTTCCTCGCTGCCGCAGGCCGGCGCGCAGCGGAGCGAAGCGCTCAAAATAACGTTTTTCCGCAGCCTATTTATCCGTGCCGCAAAAGGCTTAAAATGCGGGGTTTTAGCCCCTTGAGGCTGTCCTCTCGTCAGTCCGCGAGCCATTTTTGAAACAAGTTCTAGAGACGTAGCATGCTACGTCTCTATTGAGGCAGCATCGTCGTGTAATCTGTCAGCGTGCAGTTGACCATTGAAAAGCTGATTTATGGTGGCGACGGTCTGGCTCGTCTGATCGATCCGAGCGAAGCGCGCGCCGAAGAAGCGCAGACCAAACAAGCGCGCGGCAAAGCCGTTTTTGTTCCCTTTGTTCTGGCGGGCGAGCAGGTCGAGGCCCGCGCCGTGGAAGAGAAGCCGGGATTCGTACGCGCCGCTCTGGAAAAAGTTCTCGCCCCTTCGCCCGAGCGTATTGCCCCGCTCTGCCCCTACTTTCAACGCTGCGGCGGATGCCACTACCAGCACACGGAATACGCTCATCAGCTTGCCATCAAACGCGAAATCCTGAGCGAGACCCTGCAGCGCACGGCAAAAATAAAGTGGGAGGAGGAGATTCATGTGCACCCTTCTCCTCCGTGGGGTTACCGCAACCGCACCCGCATGAAAGTCCAAGTCCAAATTGAAGCCAAAGCCACGCCCTTTGCCCTCGGATACTATCGCCACAACTCCCACGAGCTGCTGCCCGTGGAGAGCTGCCCTATCAGCTCGCCGCTCATCAACCGGGCCATTGCGGCAATTTGGGAGCTGGGCCGCAGCGGAATCTCTGCAGAATGTCCTCTCTCTGAAATCGAATTCTTTGCCGATCATGCCGATGTCAAACTAATGCTGGAGTTGTACGCAACCCAGAGCAAGCCGAAAAAAGTTTGGAAAAAGCTGCTGGAAGAACTGCGCTCTCACTTGCCGGCAATAACTTCGGTTTCTGTTTTTTCAAACAAAGATGATTCAAAAAAGAAGAGAGCGGAGCCAGAACAGCAAGAGGAATATTCCTACCAGCCGGAGCCGTTCGTCTATGAAACCCGCCTGGCGCGCTACCAGGTCAGCCCAGGATCATTTTTTCAGACTAACCGTTTTCTTACCGAACGCCTGCTGGAAATTGTTTGCGCCCAGGCACACGGAAAACAAGCCCTCGATCTCTATGCCGGCGTGGGATTATTTTCCACCGCGCAGGCCAAGACGTTCGAGCGGGTCGAAGCTGTTGAGATTGCGCCGGCCTCCTTCAACGATCTGCGAAAAAATGTTCCACAGAATGTTCGCGTTCATCGCATGACAACCGCAGCGTATCTCAACAGTGCGGCTGTGCCCAAAAATCTGGATTTGGTTGTGGTTGATCCTCCGCGTGCAGGATTAGGAGTCGAAGTCTCGCGCAAACTTGCGGCTCTTGTTCCAGCCCGCCTTACTTACGTCTCCTGTGATCCGGCGACGCTGGCGCGCGATCTTAACGTCTTCCTGCAGTCGGGCTATGTCTTGGAGCAGGTGCACATGGTGGACCTGTTTCCCCAGACCTATCACATCGAAACGGTTGTGCATCTTTCGCTGAAGAGCGGCGCATGAGCGTGAGTAGATGGCGTTGAGATTTGGTAACCATGGGCGTCTTCAAGGCTGATTGCGCTAATATGGCGTTCGTGCGAGATTCGTCAGCATCGCATTTGAACTTATGGAAAAAGCGGCTCGGACGTGTGCCCGATTCTGTATGGGAACGAACCGAGCTCGAAACCCTGGTCCTGGCTGAGAATGAGCTGTCCGAAGTGTCCGAGCAGATCGGGCGCCTGAAGGGGCTTCGCATGCTCGATCTCGGACACAACAAATTAACGCAGGTGCCAGCCGGCCTGGCCGACCTGGAGGGTCTCACTGATTTCCTTTATCTTCACGACAACCGATTGACCTCGCTGCCGTTGTCTCTTGAGAAACTGACAAAGTTGCGTTACTTAAACATAAGTGAGAACGCATTCGAGGTGTTTCCGGAATGCGTTTCCAACATGTCGGGCCTGATCGAGCTTAGGGTATCCGGCAATACCCTGACGTCACTCCCTGATTCCATAGGACGTCTATCACGCCTGCGAGAGCTGCACCTCAGAAACAATAAGCTAACCTCGTTGCCGGAATCGATCGGCGGGCTGCAGGAACTACGGCAGATTGATCTCCGGGGTAACCCGCTAACACATTTGCCTGCGGCGACCGCCGCGCTGCCCCGATTAGAGAAACTGGATTTGCGGTGGGTGGCCACGCTGAAACCACCTGCCTGGATAGCAGACCTCGAAGCACGTGGCTGCACCGTCTACAAATGATGCCCTTGCACTGACCGGAGCCGCGTAAGCCTCCGAAAGTACCGTTATGCCGATCAAAGGTATAACTCTACCCGCACATGTCAACAAGTGCGTATCATGGCTGCGAATGAAAACCATCGTGCATCCTGCGCCGCCGGCTCCACTGCTGGGTGCGGCTTTGGCCTTTGCCGCTGGAGTTGTGTTGGCCTCCAGAGTCTGGCGTCCGCCGGCGTGGTGGTGTGTTGCAGCGACGCTCTTGTTGTGCGCATCAGCATTTTTTTACAGACGAAGACGCTGGCTGGCTCGCCCACTGTGTTTACTTGCACTGGCTTTCCTGGGCGCGCTCAATCTGCAGCTTCGAGAGATCAGCGCTTCGCATTCGGAAAATGATGAGCGCTTTGCCCAGATCACCGACGGACGCGAGGTCATCGTCGAAGGCTACGCCTTGCGCGATGGCGTCAGCCGCCCCTCAGCCTTTGGTGGAGAGGCGCAGTTGGTGGATGTTGCGGTGGAAAATTTGTTCGACGGCAATGTTGCTCTGCCGCTGAAGTTTTCCATCCGGCTTAACGTCTACTCACAAGAAAGCTACAGCGAACAGGCGGAAGATTCCACGAACTCAGGCGAAACCCAGCAGTTTCTATATAGCGAAAGACTTCGCTTCCCCGTCAAACTGCGGCAACCGCGCAACTTCGGTGATCCCGGCGCATTCGACGAGCGCGGATATCTCGCGCAGCTGGGCATCGTGGCTTTAGGTTCGGCGCGGATGGCGAAGGTCGAACGCCTGCCGGGGAATTCAGGAAGCGCATGGCAGCGCCGGCTCGCTTCGGTGCGGCGGAGCCTGCTGGCCAGGATCCACACCTTGTGGAAGGGAGAAGATGGCGCGCTGCTGGCCGCTTTGCTCATCGGCGACCGCACTGGACTGGACCGTGAGACCACGCTGAACTATCAACGCACCGGTGCATATCACATTCTGGTGGTGGCCGGATTGAAGGTGGGCATTCTTGCCTTTGTCGTGATGTGGTTTTTGCGGCGGCTGCGCCTCAATGACTGGCTGGCAACCGCGGGAACAATTCTGGCCACAGTTTTTTATTGCTTGATTACTGATGGTGGCGCGCCCGTCATCCGCGCGACGGCGATGCTGGTGCTTTATCTGATAGCGCGGTTGCTCTATCGCGAGAGTAATCCCTTGAATGCGATCGCCGCAGCGGCTCTGCTCATGCTGGTTTGGGATGCGCGCTCGCTCTTCGATCCCGGATTTCAATTGAGCTTTCTTTCCGTGCTGGCCATCGTGGGCATTGCGCTGCCGCTCTTGCAGAGAACGGTAGAGCCTTACCGCCAAGCCTTGCGGCACTTTGACTCCACCGAATATGACCGCGAGCTGCCGCCGCGCATGGCTCAGTTCCGGCTCGACTTGCGCATGATTACCCAGCGCCTTGCCCGCATTATGGGAAATAAGGTTGGAAACAAAGCCGCAACCTGGATGATGCTCGGCACCTGGCGCCTGGCGATTGCAACCGCCGATGTCATGATGATATCGGCGATTCTGCAGATTGCTTTGGCGCTTCCCATGGCAATTTACTTTCATCGCGCCATGACCTTGGGACTCCCCACCAACATGCTGGTCGTGCCGCTGCATGGAATTCTGCTGCCGGTGGCGGGTGTTGCCCTGATGTTGGTGTACATCTGGCCCTGGCTGGCCCGCCTGCCGGCGGCGTTGACCCTGATTGTGCTGCACTGGACGAACCACGTCGTAGAAAAGCTGGCACACCTGCAGGTTCACAACATTGCAGTCGGCGACATGCGCCTGGCCGATCCCAGTTGGTGGATCGCAGCGTTCGTGATTGCAACACTCATAATTGCGTTTGCCACAGTGCAGCGAGGAAAAATCCTGACTTTATGCTCTCTACTCTTGCTGCTGGCCGGCGCAATCGCGGTTCTCATTCCGCCTCGACCGCAGCTCGAGGCCCGCGTGCTCGAGATCACCGCCATTGATGTTGGCCAAGGCGATTCAATTCTCGTGGTCACTCCCGAAGGGCGTACGCTTCTGATTGATGGCGGCGGCTCGGTTGGCGCCGAGGCCCGCTTCGATACCGGTGAAGATGTGGTCTCGCCCTACTTATGGTCGCGCGGCATTACGCACCTGGATGCAGTCGCGCTCACCCACGCCCATGCCGACCATATTGGCGGCCTGCACAGCATTATGTTGAACTTTCGTCCGCGCGAGCTGTGGCTGGGTGCGGAGCCGATGATCACGCCCGTCAAGGCGCTGCTCGCGCAGGCAAAAGCGGAGAACACCGTAATTGTGCAGCGCGCCGAAGGCGAAGAGTTTGCTTTTGGCGGAGCAAGCTTTCACGTGTTCGCGCCTCCCCGCGATTGGGTGCTGCATGAGCGCGCAGAAAACAACGACTCGCTGGTCATGAAGGTCACCTATCGGCAGACATCGGCGCTGCTCGAAGGCGACGCCGAGAAAAAGATCGAGCATCTGCTGGCCAGCGATGACGTCAGTGCAGGATTGTTAAAAGTTGGTCATCATGGCAGCTCGACTTCAACCCAGCCCGATCTGCTGGCGGCCGTGCATCCCCAGTTTGCCGTGATTTCGGTGGGCTACAGAAGTTTGTTCGGCCATCCCAAACCTGACGTACTGGAGCGGCTGCAAGCGGCCCACGTGCAAACCTTCCGTACCGACACCATGGGCGCAGTCACCTTCTACCTGGATGGAAACAACATCACGGCCAAGCTGCCCATGGAGCGCTAGGGCGCAGCTCCAATGTACAAAATCCGCGTAATCCGTGAAATCCACGGTGAGTTTTGTTTTACTTCAAACACGGTACCACTCTGATATCAAACAACTCATTCCCTGGGAACTGTATGTCAACATTGTCCTTGAGGTGTGTTTAGAGCACGCCGGGGTTTTTGACCTCTTAGGTCCTTGAAAATTCGCAAAAGCAGTAGTCGGTTTGATCACTACTCCAACCGCTATCTGAACCTCTTTATGTTCTTGAATTGTAGTGACTTATCAGCACTTGGACTACTCGAAGCAATGGGGTGGGGTGGGGGGTACTACTCGGTATAGAACCGGGCACATGGCTGACAGATTAGAGACCGAATTACGCCGCCGATGGATCGTTGGGCGTGCTGGGGTCGGCGGTGACGGCAGTATCGCTGTCGGTTGTGGGATGGGCGCGCGAGTCCGCTATGATCCGCCGGGCTTCATCGGCCTGCTCTTCCCGCACCAGGACCACGGCGCCGCCTACGCCGGAGAGAACGTCCGGGGCCTCGCGCCAGATGATCGTGGCTTCGATGCCTGCGCTTTCCAGCAGGCCGGAGACGACCATGGCTTCTGATTCCTGCGTGGTGGCAAAGACCTCAACCAGGTTCTCGTTGGGTTCTCCGTGGTTTTCATTTTCCATGGTTCCCTCCTGCAATTTGTGTGCCCACCATGATAGCGCGCAAAGTTCCCTGGAATCAGAAGAAAAGTAATTTTTTTTGAAACGTAAATAAAAGAAAGGGAAACAAAATTTGCTGCGGTGGTGTCTACTGCATCCTGTTTTACTGCCCTCGCAAAATTTTCTATAGGGCTGCGATAAAGCGTTGTATTATGCCCAAAGCAGACCACAATTCCCTTCGTCAGGAGAGCAACGCATGAAGCGCTGTTTTTTCGCGGTTGTAGTGAGCCTCGCAGTGATTATCACAAGCTGTTCCAAAAGTTCAGACAACGGAGGCGGCCTGCTGAGCAAGGCCGAATCTGCCCTGACACCATCGGACCCCTGGACAGAGTTTGCGCTCATGAGCGCAGCCCGTCTTAAGGCCACAAGCTGGCGCTCCAAGATGGTAATGAACCAGGCAGGGAAATCTGTCGAAATGTACAGCGAAGTCATGTGCCCGGATAAGCAGCACACCAAGATGACTCAGGACGGCAAGGTGACGATGGAAAGTTACGACATCGGCGGCACCATGTACGTGAACGCGGGTGGCCGCATGATGAAGGTGCCCAGCCACATGTCGGCAGCAGCGCTACAGTGCCCTGGAGCGAATTCGAGTACAGCTTCTTCGGCGCCGTCTTCCAAGTTATCACTCGGGTCGCTGCCCAGCATGAAGGACCTTTCCACCGGGCTGCAGGAGATGGAAAAGTACAAACAGAATGTGACTATCACCAAAGGCGGAGTTTCCACGGTAGAGGGCTCGTCGTGCCAGGAGTGGAACATCGTCTATAACGATCCTCAAACCAAGCAGAGTTATAACTCCAATTATTGTGTAGGAATAGCCGACCATCTGCCGCGGCGCATGGTTGTGGATAGCGGCCCGCAAGGAAAGATGGAAATGACCTACTGGGATTGGAATAGCAACATCAGCATTAACCCACCCACGACGTAGGGTGTTGAGATAGCAAAACCTGGCTCGTAGTTTGTTTTGACCATGGGCCGTTAGATTTGAAGTAAAGCGTGGCGGAGTCCTTAGGGCGATGCCGCGCATCTAATTTAGAGCAATCCTCCCCCGCAAGCACGCATTACAGTTTTTGGGGCCATAACTATGAATATTCCGGAACGGCAAGCCACGAACTTGGGTTCGGAAAGTTCGACAGCAGAAACCGATCCCACCCATCAAACTTCAAACCAGGAAGAAATCGAAGACGAAAACCGGCGCATCCGCCGCCTGCAGATCATGATGAACATGGTCATGGCGGTGATCGCGCAGGAAGAAATGTCGCTGGAAGAAGCCTCGGAGATGGCGGCCAACGCCAAACGCGCCGCGCTCGCCATGTTTCCCGACAAAGAGCTGGCCTACGACCTGATCTACAAACCGCGCCTGCAACGGCTGCTGCGCGAACGCTTCCGGCTGCAGTAAGTAGCTTAACCACAAAGGGCACAAAGGAGCACCAAGGGATTATTGTTTCTGATCCTCTTCTAATCCTTATGTGTCCTTGTGGTTCAACTTTCTATTTTTCTGCTTCGTGGGCGAGTTCTGAGAATGGCTTGCGTAGCAGGAAGTAAATCAAGACAGCGACGGCAATCCCGGCCGCTAAAGCGACAAACTTAAGCTGCGGGTGCTCACGGAAGAGCTCGGGGAGTTTCTCGACAATCGCTGGACCGAAAGAAACCACCAGTTTGGCCAGAATGAGCCAGCGAATGAACCTTCCCAGAAAGATGGCCAGCAAAAAGTCGCGGACCTTCATCTTAAGCGCTCCTGCGGCGAAGACGAAGAGCTTGAACGGCATCGGCGGCGGGAGCATAGAGGGAATCATGAGAGCAATGAATTCCTGGCTCTCAAAGCGGTCGCGGATGGCATCAAACCTGGCCTGCGAGACGCGCTTGCGCAACGCAACTTCACCGCCTTTGCGTCCGATGACGTAGACCAGCAGGCTGCCTACAGCCGAACCCACCGCGGCCATTGCGGGATACAACAAATATAACGACGCGAACCAGTGCAGCGATACCGGCTGCACTCCACTGGCTTCGAGCCAGCGCAGCGTGGCGTAGATGTAACCCGCGATAATCAGGTCGAGCGGGAGCCCGAGCGAACTCGAATCCACGGCAGCGATGGCGAATGCGCCCCATGGACCTAACGGAGCAAGCACCTTCAGAAGGAAGGCAGTATATTTTTTCAGGAAGTTTTTCAAACTTTACAGTGCGGCCTTTTCTGTTGTTGTGAATCTTCAATTGTACGCGAAGAAGACGCCAGAGCGCCGTCAGAATGACGCGGGGCTTCGGAATGGAACTTCAGAATGGGACAGGCTGTGCCTGTTCGCGTCATTATGGTTTAGTTGCGCGAATCTTTAGCTCCGCGCAGCCTTCGGAGAGGTCGGGTGAACCCTGCGCCAAACCCGCCGGAGCTGGCGTGCGGATGCGAAGCCGGAGCGCTCGGCGACGTGCTCCATGTCGAGCTGCGTGTTCCCAAGAAGTTCGCGGGCAAGGGCCACGCGTAAGCGGTTTCTGTAATCTGTCAGGCTGATGCCAGCATGCTCTTTGAACAGCCGGGAGAGATGGCGTCTGCTGGAGCCCGCGATCCGGGCAAGCGACTTGATGGTCAGAGGCTTTGTGGGATCGGAGGCTATGGCGTCCTGAACGCGGTGCACCGCCGGATGAACGTGGTTGCGTGCCTCAAGCCACGGCGATAGTTGCGGATCGGTCCCGCTGCGGCGCAGGTAGACCACCAGGTAGCGAGCTATCGCAACCGCACAGGTGTCACCGATAATCCGCCGGACCAGATACAACATGAGATCTATCCCGGCTGTAACGCCGGCGCTGGTGAAGCGCTCGCCATCCTCAACATAAATCCGGTTCTCCAGCACCTTTGCCTTGGGTGCGAGCTTAGCGAGATCGGCACAACAGCTATGATGGGTAGTGCAGGTGTATCCATCGAGAAGCCCGGCGCGCCCCGCCAGGAGCGCACCCGAGCAGATACAAACGAGTTTATGGCTTGGCTGAACCACCGCTCTCAGCCAAGCGACAATCGCAGCTTCGCCGGCACGGTCGTCATCTGCCGCTTCGAACTGCCGACCGACGCTCATAACCTCGCCCACATCGCCTGCCACCACGACCATCGCGTCGCCGGGCAACGATCGCGGCAGCGGCTCGATTCCAGTCAAAGCGATGCCGATCGAGGTCAGCACCGAGTCAGCCGGCCCGACGTAGTGCACGTCAAAACGTATCGCTTGCTGCACGCGGTTGGCGACGCGCAGCACCTCCAGCGGACCTGCTAGGTCGAGCAGCAAAGTCCGCGGCGGGAGCACCACGTAAACCGGAATGCGACGAAGGTCCTGATGGTCCGTCAAATGCCATTCCTAAAAGTAGAGCAGTCTTAGAGATGATCGAACATTAGCTGTCCTTCTTTTCCGCAAATCCTTTTTCCGCAATCAGGCGGCGACTCTCATCGCAGCCCCGGCAAGTGCTTGCTCAACGGTCACAATGCGAGCGAAGCGATCTTCCAGCACGAGCTCAGTCCGGGCTTTGATCTCTTCTGGGCTCCACAACTTTCCCTGGCGGTCTGTCATTGCGAAGGTGAGCGTAGCCTCGGTGACATAATCAACTTCGTAGCCGCTGTCGGATGCATGGCGCGTCGTGGTTTCACAGCATTGCTCGGTGCGGATGCCAGAGACGATGAGCCGCCGGATACCTCGCTGTACGAGCCAGACATCAAGTCCAGAGCCAATGAGCGCACTATGACTGCGCTTGTGGAAAATGGCATCGGGCTGGATGGCAATTCCTGCAAAGGTCTTCACATGGCCGGAAGTCAGAGAAAAAGCGCCCGCTTCCTCGACGTGGAAGACCTGTACTACAGGAACCCCGCCGGCCTTGGCGCCGTTGATCAGGGCCTGTAAACGGTCAACGAAAAAAGGGACATCGCGATCGCTCCAATAGGGGCGATGACGGAAAGATTCTTGCGCATCAACGACGAGAAGCGCTGTATCAGATTTGGACATGGAATGCTCTCCTTTTCACAACTGAAATATTTCGTTCCAGCACCGATGGTAGGCCATGAATAGCAGCTAAACAAGACATGTAGCGGTCGAAAAGCGGACAGAAAGGGACATTCCCAAAAGACATCGCGGTAGCCCAAAACAGCCCACACTTGCATTGCGTAAGTGTGGGCTGTCCGAGATCGCGTTTACTTCAAGCGCCGCAGCGACATCGGTTCGCCGCGGGCCTGCTCGTTCAATCCGTTCTGAAGAAAAAAGTCCTGGAGCTGCGCTGATGTCCCCGTAATGATAGGGTGGTCTTCCAACTGGTAATAGGTGAGTGACTTGCTCTGCTTCGCCTTCTCCTGGATCCACTTCGAATCGAGGAATTGAATCTTCAGTCCGTTTTCCAGGCTGCTGATATATACGAAGGCATGGCCAGGGATGGTGAAAGGCCCTGCATCTGAGCTAACGGGAGTTACATCGAGAATCTTCTGCCCGCCGATCTGCACCAGCCGTCCGTTCACACGGTATTTATCGTTATCTTTTGTGTCTATCCAGAGAATGTCATAGTCGCGTTTGTCGCCCTCGCGCACCGAGACGATTACGCTGTTGCTGCCGTCTAAGTCGCTCCAGGTGCCGATTAAATTGGGATCAAAGGTGGTGTTGCTATCCGTGGCGAGAGGCGCTACGGATAGCAGGTCACCGCAGGCGGTAGTGAACAGGCTCGCCGCCAGGATGGGTATAAGCCACAAAGTACGCTTGGAAAATAGAGTAAGCATGAAAATTTCCTTTCACAGAAGAACAGCGTCACGAACCACCGGAAATTGCAGTCATTTTTAAATTTCTTTCAGCAGCTCAAGCGTGCCGCCACCAACGCGCCAGGCCAACCTTCAGTGGAGAATAGCGTGAAGCCGCCAGCATTAATGCCAGGCCAACCGCGAGCAGACAGGTTGGCCACAGCGCCCGCTCTTTGAATAGATCTTGTTGCAGCCGGACAATCCCGACAGCCAGAAACAAAAGCCCACTGGCGAAGAAATTCTTCATCTGCTTGGGGATGCTGCCAAAGACGAAAGCGGCCGCGGCGATAGGAAGCAGTATCTCAAACAAGCGCGCTTCAAATTTTCGCTCCGGTGCTCCTGGCAAATCATGCCAATAGTCGGTTGCGGCGAGACCCAACAGCAGCAATGAAACCAGCACGTGTCCGGGAATGACAAAGCGAAAGGCTTTGGCTACAGCCCGCAATTGCGACGAAGAAGGAATCTCAAAGAACTTTTGCAATGCGAGGTAGAGAACGGCGTTGATCAGGAACAGGTACTCCTGTTGTCCGCGCGTCCAGGGCGCGACAGATTTGAGCCAATTAGCGTAGGGTTCGTGGAAGGTGGCCAGCCCGGTGAGCGAGACATAGGCAAACAGCACGAAGAGAGGATAAATGTAGCGTGAATCATCGGTACGGCGCAGATATTCCACAATCAGACCAGCCGCGAGGAATACAATCGCCCAGGGAATCAGATAAAAATATGGCTGGCCCGGGTCTTTATCCAGCCACTCCAACAGCCCCATGCGTAACAGCCAGACCGGGCTCCACAGGGCCGCGAACACAGCCAGTACCAGCGAAAATACTGTAGAACCAGTGAAGCGGCGCAGCCAGTAATACACCGGTAGCGAGAATAAAATGGCCCACCAGAGTTGTGCGTTGCTGGTGCGATGAAAATCGGGCAGCTTTGAAAAAAGCTCCAGGTCTTCTCTTCCTCTTGTGGCCGCAGCGAAGAGGCCATACTGGCCCATACCCACCAGCAAGGTTACGGGAAGCAGCAGACAGAAGGCGAGCAGGAAGGCAATGGCCAGGCGGTGTTGCTGACCGCGCCATAAGCGCAAGCCGATGCCTGCCGTTACAGCAGCAGCGGCACCCGCGAGCAGAACTGCGGTGATGCCGTGCAAAGCGGGATAGCGCACCAACACCAGCAGCGCTGCGCCCACCACGAGCAACCATCCGCCCAGATACAAGGTCACCTGCTGCAGTGATAGCCGCCGCGTCTCCATGATCCAGGCGTCTTCGCGTTCCACCAGGCGGCGGTAACCTTTGCGTATGGCCTCGTGCTCAGATTCATTCAGAATGCCATCGTTCTTCCAGCCTTGCAGCTCGTGGAGGTGTTGTTCGATTTTTCCCGCCATCATCCGCGAATAGGAGGCGGGCATGGCCATGACCGGTTCGCCGGCGAGAAAACGCTCGATGTCTGCAGCCATCTCGCGCGCCGAGGAGTAGCGATGGGCAGGATCTTTTTCCAGCGCCTTGAGGCAGATATTTTGCAACTCCGTGGGCACGCTGGCGTTGACACGCCGTGGGAGCCGCGGGTCTTGCTCGCAAATCTCGCGCACTTGTTCAGCCACATTCTGGGCCTGGAAGGGCAGCTCTCCGGTCAGGAGTTCGTAGAAGATGATCCCCAGCGAAAAGATATCGCTGCGCTCATCGAGCGGGGTTTCTGCCCGCACCTGCTCAGGGGATAAGTAATCAGGCGTGCCTACAATTTGTCCGGCCTGCGTCAGCCGAGTTTCCGGTGTGCGGGTTTCAAGAGCCAGTCCGAAGTCGAGCAGCTTCGGAGCCAGGTCATGCCCCACCAGAATGTTCCCCGGCTTAAGATCGCGATGAATAATCTGGTGCTCATGCAGAAATGCGACCGCCAGCAATACCTTGTGCATCAACTCCGCTTTTTGCTCGTTGGAGAGCGCTCGCGCGGCTTCGGTCAGCGGTGCACCCTCAACGTATTCCATAACGAAGTGGGGTTGCTCGTGTTCGGGCCCGAGATTGTAAATGCGGATAATGTTGGGATGGTTGATTGCGGCCATGGCGCGCGCTTCGCGCATGAAGCGCTCGCGCAACTCTGAGTTGCCGGCGTAACGCGGATGCAGCGTCTTGATCGCCACCTTGCGCTCGAGCCGATCATCTTCTGCCAGCAACACGCGACCCATACCACCGGAGCCGATCTCGCCGAGCACACGAAGTCCAGAGAGCGCGTCAGCCATCGGCACCGAAGCTTGCCTGACCGGCGCAGCAATAGGATCACCCGGCGCCGTAGCCTGATCAATTTCAGTGGCTGCTTCGAGGGCCGGGCGGAGATCTTCCGCCAACTCAGGATATTTCTTGAGAAACGTCGCGATGGAAGGGCCTTCCTCCCGCGCCTGCTGGTCGAGAAACTCGGCCAGAGCCGAAGCGAGCAGTTCTTCACGTGTGGTCTGCTGGTCGCTCACGTTCTCTTCCCGCTTAACTTTTCTCGTTCCACCAACTCACGCAGACGCTGCAGCGCGCGAAAGACCAGCAATGACACGGCCTGCCGCGGCTTCCCCAAACGTGTTGCAATTTCTTCCGTGGTCAGCCCTTCGATCTTGGCCAACAGCAGTGCCTCGCGATAGTGTTCCGGCAGCGCGTCGAGCTTGCTGAGCAGTGCCTGCAGGCGTTCTTCCTGCGCCAACACACGGCTGGGCGTGAGTAAATCCACAGGCTCGGGACCCTCGGGATTGCTCTCGGAGCGGAAGCTTACTTCGTTCCCCTGGCGTCGCGCACGGCCGGCATAGCGCACCGCATCGGTAATCGCGTGGTCGGCAATCGCAGAGAGCCAATGCATGAAGCTGCCGGGCGAACGATAAGTAAATTGCGGCAGGTCACGGTAGGCACGCAGAAGCGTCTCCTGGACCAGGTCGTCGGCATCGAGTTTGCCGCGCCATCCCGGTCCCAACTTGTAACGGATGAGCACCGCCAGCCGGCGACGGTAGCGCTCAAAGAGCAGGGAAAGAGCGTCGTCCGCTCCTTGCCGGGCGCGACCCAGCAGATCAAAGGTAGTGGTTGGCTGCATTCCGGCTGCGAACACGCTGCCAATCTTAATACGTAATGGGCTGATAGTCAGCCGCGTAAAACCGTGGAGCGCATTCGTACCCTGGCACTTATGCTCGTCAGGTAACTTCAGATTTTTTGTAAATTGAAGAGCATGTTGGGATTTGGGCCCTTTTTAACTGCTTGTATGTTGTATGCAATGGCAGCTAATCTTTCAGCATCACTAAGTCTCACATTGACATCCAATGCTTACGATGTATGCTTACATCGTATACACAAGTGAAACAAGCCATCCGAAATCGAAGAAAGATTCGCGTTGCGCGGGCGCGCACTACAACGACCTTGCGCGACGTGATCCGCAACACCGCCCGTGAGCTTTTTGCCCGGGCGGGATATGAGAGCGTCTCTCTGCGCCGCATCGGGGCGGAGGTGGGCTGTTCGCCCATGGCCATGTACCGGCACTATGCCAGCAAAGAAGACCTGCTGATCTCCATTTGCGAAGAAACTTTCGAGCAGATGCTCCAGACGATTGACCGCGAAGCCGGCAGGCCAGGTACACCGCTGGAGAGACTGCGGGCCTGCGTCAGCACTGTAATTGACTTTCATTTGGGCCATCCCAACCATTTCAAAGTTACGTTTATGACTGAGATTCCTCCTGGCCCAGCGGCTCAGCGAAAGGTGGCCATGGGCCAGCGGGTGCTGGACCGGCTGCGCACAGGAGTCCGCGAGTGCGCCGAGGCCAAAGGCCTGGATATTGACGTAGAGCGAGCGACCCAGATGCTTCGCATTGGTATGCACGGATATGTATCGCTCCAGATCATAACCCGCAAGGCGTGCCCCATGGGCGACACCGAACAGCTCAAGCACGAGCTTATTGCCACCCTGACCAGGCAATTCGAATAACATTTTTATTTTGCATCGCTGCGTACATCGTACACATCTATTTGCACTATGAGTTTACGCCGTAAGCAGGAGCGCCAATGAGCACCCAGGCCATAGCTGGACCGGTTTCTTCCCCGGTTGCCCTCCCCTACAGCCGGCAAGCGGCAATCAACCCCTGGCTGATCGCCATCACCGTCACGCTTGCGACGTTCATGGAGCTGCTCGATACCAGCATCGCCAACGTTGCCCTCCCCCATATCGCCGGCGGTCTGGCCGTAAGCTACGACGAGAGCACCTGGGTGCTGACCAGCTATCTGGTGGCCAACGCCGTCGTTCTTCCTTTGAGCGCCTGGCTGAGCCGGGTGTTTGGCCGCAAGAACTATTACATGGCCTGCGTGGTCATGTTCACCATCAGCTCTTTTCTGTGCGGTCTTGCCCCTAATCTTGGGCTGCTGATCTTCTTTCGCATACTGCAGGGTGTGGGTGGAGGCGGGCTGGCGCCGGTGGAGCAAGCCATCTTGGTTGATACTTTTCCTCCAGCCAAGAGAGCCGGAGCGTTTGCCCTCTACAGCATGGCCATTGTTACGGCGCCGGTGATCGGTCCGCCACTGGGCGGCTGGATCACTGACCACTTTACCTGGCGCTGGGTCTTTTTTATCAACGTCCCGATTGGCATTTTGAGCCTGTTGTTGACCAGCCGGTTGGTCTCTGATCCCCCACAGTTTATTGAGGAGGCCAAGGCGGCCCGCCAGAGCGGCAAGCTGAGAATTGATTACGTTGGAATCAGTCTGATCGCGCTGGGATTCGGCGCGCTGGAAATCGTTCTCGACAAAGGCCAGCGGGAAGACTGGCTCGAGAGCCACTTTATCGTCGCTTTTCTCACAGTCGCCATTCTTTCTTTGGTTTTCGCCGGCATCTGGGAGTGGCGGCATCCCGACCCCGTGGTGGAGATCAAACTTTTTAAAGAGCGCAATTTCGCCCTATCCAACATTTTTTATTTCCTCTTTGGATTCGGGATTTTCGGCAGTACCGTACTGATACCGCAAATGCTGCAAGCCCTCTTCGGCTACAGCGCCACCGACGCGGGACTGGTGCTGGGCCCGGGCGCGTTCGTGATTGTGGCGCTTGCTCCCGTGGTAGTCAAAATCCTGCCCAAGGTTGACCCCCGCAAAATGATCGGTCTGGCATTTTTCATCGTTGCACTGGCAATGTGGCACTTCGCCTCACTTGACCTCGGGACTGATTACGCCAGCTACGCATGGGCGCGTGCCTTCCAGGGTCTGGGACTGGCATTTCTTTTTATCCCTGTGAGCCAGCTTGTCTACTCCTATCTTCCCCCGGGGAAGAACAACAAGGCTTCCAGCATTACAAACCTGTTTCGCAATTTAGGCGGCAGCTTCGGCGTGGCTTTTGTGACCACGATGCTCGAACGCCGTACACAATTTCATCACAGCATTCTGGCGCAGCACCTCACGCCCTCCGATGCAGGATTTCAGCAGACGCTCGACTCCATCACGCAGTACATGATTGCCCGGGGAAGCAGCGCAGCCGATGCCGCGCAGCGGGCGTACGGTGTGATCTCCGCAACGGCAGAGAAGAACGCCGCCATGCTCGGGTTCCTCGATTGCTTCTGGCTTTTGGGGTTCGTCTCGTTAGTCGGGCTGGTGCTGTCATTCACCATCAAGAAATTCGGCAGCAGCGGAGCAGCCGGCGGTCACTGAAGATTGGAATTTATGGAAATGTCATACAGAAAACGAAGCTTCATTCTGATTTTAATCATTGTGTTGGGTTTGATGGTTGGCCAGCCGCGGATGGCGTGGCCGCAGCAATCCGGGTCAGCGTTTGAGTTGGGCAGCATCGCTACGCCGCGCACCATCAATCCTGCGGGCAACAGCAATACGCCCAGTTCGCTTGCCGGGCAACAGCAGAATCCATTCCTGGGCAGCGTGCCTACGGGGCAGGCTACGGCAAATCCGATTGATCTTTCTTTGCAAGAGGCCGTCGGCCGCGGGCTGCGCTTCAACCTCGGAGTCATTGAGAATCAGGACTCGCTGAATCAGGCACAGGCCCAGAGATTGCGCGCGTTGTCATCCATGTTGCCGAATGTGGGCGCGCTGGTGCGGCAGAACCTCGACGAGCTGAACCGGGTTGCGATTGGATTGAAAATACCGGGCATCCCGGCTTCCACCGGACAGTTCAGCTACCAGGAGAGCTACGTCACTTTTTCTGAAAATGGATTGAACGTCGAAACCGCTTACCGGCTGCGCGCAGCCCAGCGAAGCGCTGACGCGGATAAATATTCTCTTGAAGACGCACGCGACGTGGTGGCACTTGTCGTAGGTACAGCCTATTTGCAGGTCATCGCCAGCCAGTCACGACTGGATACAGCGCAGGCGCAGCTTGAAGTGGCGCGCACCCTGGAAGAGCAGACAGCCAACCAGGTGCATTCCGGTCTTTCTCCGGAAATTGACGGCTTTCGCGCGACCGTGCAGCAGCAGACAAATGAGCAGCGTGTCACTGTAGCCAAAGCCAACCTGGAGAAAGACAAGCTCACGCTGGCGCGCCTGATCGGCTTGCCCTCGGGACAGCAATTCAAGATCACGAGCAGTGCTCCTTATCAGACATGGAGCGGGCCGGAGTTGTCTGCAGCACTCGAACAAGCAAAGCAGGGCCGGTCCGATCTGAAGAGCGCACAAGTATCGGCGCAGGCAGCCAGCTTGCAAAAGAGAGCCGCCCAATTCGAACGCCTGCCGGCACTTTCGGTGAATGGCTACTACGGCGCCATCGGAACCACATTGGGACACTCCGATCAGACCTACACCGTGGCGGCAACACTCTCGCTGCCCATTTTTACCGGAGGCCGAATCCGCGCGGATGTAAAGGACAGCTCCGCGCAATTCGATCGCAAGCAATCAGAGTATCTGGATCTCACCGGCCGCGTGGACTATGAAGTGCGCAATGCTTTCACGGATCTCACCGCAGCCGACAGCGCCGTGCACGTTGCCGAGAGCAACCAGCAGCTCGCGCAGAAGACCCTGGAACAGGCGCGTGACCGCTTTGCGAACGGCGTGACCAACAATCTGGAAGTTGTAGAAGCACAACAAGACGTGGCGGCTGCGAATGAGAACTACATCGCCAGCCTCTTCGCTCATAACCTTGCCAAGCTCGCATTGCTGCGGGCCCTGGGCACAGCGCAGCATGACATGAACCGATATTTGGGGGGTAAATAACATGGCACAACAGACCATCGAGACCTATCCGGCAACCGGGAACACCGATCATCTTCCAAACCGCAAACCGGTTGAGATTCCACATCGTGAACCTCATTCTGTGATTCACGAAGAGAAGCTGCCGCAAGCACCTCTGACGCCGCGGCAAAAAATCGTGGAAGCAGTTAAACGGCGTCCGGCAATTTTCGCCCTTGCACTGGTCGCCGTGGTGGCTATTGTTCTGGGATCGTGGCTCTACTTCAGCTCTTACGAAGAAACCGACGACGCTCAGGTGGATGGACACCTCGATCCCATCAGCGCGCGCATCAGCGGCACCGTTGTGAGTGTGAATCCTGCGGTGGAAGACAATCACTTTGTCGTGGCCGGCACGGTGCTGGCGGAAATTGATCCGGCGGATTACCAGGCGGAGGTGGATCGTGCCCGTGCTGAGTATCAACGCTTGCAGGCCAGTGCGTCGGCAGCACAGCAGGATATTACCGTGACCTCTTCCGGCAGTGCAGGAAGACTGAACCTCTCGCAAGCGGCCGTGCACGAGGCCCAGGATTCCATCGCCTCGGAGAGGGCGGCACTCGATGCGGCCCAGGCGCGCCTGGCCCAGGCCGAAGCCAGTTATTCCCGGGCAGAAGCGGACCGCCAGCGTTATGAGCGGCTCCTCGCGAAGCACGAAATATCGCAGTCTGAGTATGACCGCATTGCTACCGAATCCTCCACAGACCGCGAAGCGGTCAACGCAGCCAGGGCGGAGCTGGTGACGGCCCAAATACGGGTGACCCAGGCCGAGAGCCGTCTGGCAGAGCGCAAGGCAGATGTGCTGGTTGCAGGCTCAGCGCCCGAGCAAGTCAAATCGTCCATCGCCAAGGCTGCGGCGGCCGTCTCAGAAGCAGATCGCGCTCGCGCCCAACTCACCACGGCGGAGTTAAACCTCAGCTACTCCAAAATCATTGCTCCCGTAAGCGGAATCATCGGTCGCAAAGTGGTCGAGGTTGGCCAGCGGGTGCAGCCCGGCCAGCAATTGCTCGACATTATTCCCGTGGATGACGTCTGGGTGACGGCAAATTTCAAGGAGACCCAGCTCAAGAAGATGCGCCCCGGCCAGCCGGTCACGATTCATCTCGACTCCTATGATCGCGACTATCACGGCCAGGTGGATGCCATCGGCGGCGCGACTGGTTCACGCTTCAGCTTGCTTCCACCGGAAAATGCCACCGGAAACTATGTGAAAGTAGTGCAGCGCATTCCGGTAAGAATCTTGCTCTCGCCGGGAGAGAATTCCGATCATTTACTTCGACCGGGAATGTCGGTCGAGGCACACGTAAAACTGCGTTGAGCCGCTCTGCAGACAGAGAGGAGAAAAACATGGCTGAGAAAAAAGTAGCTTTAGTGACGGGAGTTTCATCCGGAATCGGACGTGCAATCGCAAGCCTGCTGTCAGAGCGAGGCTTCCGGGTCTTCGGAACCATGCGGAAGCCGAGCGAGGCCGACCGATGGCCGGGAAACGTGGGCCCGATTCGCCTCGATGTCCGCGATGAAGAGTCGGTGCGTTCCAGTCTGCGGGCGGTGCTCGATCAAGCTGGACGAATTGACGCGCTGGTCAACAACGCCGCTACACGTTGGTTGGGTCTCTGGAAGAGACCAGCATCGAAGAAGCCAGGGAGCTTTTCGAGACGAATTTCTTTGGCGTCCTGCGCATGACCCAGGCGGTTCTGCCCTTCATGCGCGAGCAAAAATACGGACGCATTGTGAACATAGGCTCGGTGCTGGGATTCCTGCCCGCGCCGTATCAGGGAATTTATGCCGCGAGCAAACATGCTCTCGAGGGTTACTCGGAATCGCTGGACCATGAAGTGAGGCAGTTTGGGATTCGCGTATCCGTGATCGAGCCCGGATTCATGCGAACCAATATCAGCCAGAATGGCCGTCTGGCCGGTCAGTCTCTCGCCGCTTATGCCAGCCAGCGCAACGGCGTTCTTGATGTGCTGCGAGAAAATATCGCAAAAGGCGAGGACCCCGCGAGAGTAGCGTCGGTTGTCTTGGAGGCGCTCGCGAGCCGCTCTCCCAAACTGCGATATCCGGCAGGACAACAGGCAAAACTTCTAAGCTTTTTGAAGAGACTCGCTCCTCGAAAGCTGATGGATAGGGGCGTTCGCAAACAGTTCGGGTTGTTGGGCGAGAGTGCCGCAATCCGCACATAGGAACAAGTTCAATAGAAAATCTGCCGACGGCGTTCGTCCAACTCCAATGATTCGAGGTCATTTCGACTGATCGTCACCATGGCTGGTGTTGCCCTGCAGCAACTCAAGAGCATGCGGTAGCAATTCGATCACAGCTTGCAGTGATTCCACCGCGGCTTTCGGACTTCCGGGAAGATTAATCACCAGTGAAGTTCCACGGATGCCGCACACTCCACGGCTCAGAGCGGCTAAGGGGGTCTTCTTCGCGCCTTCGCTGCGCATGCGTTCGGCGATGCCTTCCACCAATCGAGTGCAGACCGCACGGGTAGCTTCAGGAGTCACATCGCGCACGGCAATGCCGGTGCCACCGGTGGTTATCACTAAGGGAGCAGAAGCTGTAAGCCGGCGAAGCGCGGCCTCGATGACCCTTTGATCATCGGGAACGATCTCTATTTTTTCCACAACGAAGTGATTTTGCTGCAGGAGCTCTTTTACAACGGGGCCGGAAAGATCTGAGCGTGTGCCGGCAGAGGCGGAGTCACTTACGGTCAGGATGGCTACTTTCAAGCTTCCACGTTGTCCTTGTTGGTTTCATCTACCAGGCGCAGGCCTTCCATGAGCAGTCCCTGGGTAGAGCGGGTAATGGTCTGCTCGGTGCTGGAGCCGGTGAAATCAATGAGAAAGTTGCCGGTCTGCCAGGTCAGTACCTTATATACAGCCTCATCGCCCTTCAGGTTGCCGCAGGTAGCGTGGTTGATCTGGCCCTCGCTGAAGTACATGTCGCAGCGGTCGTTATTGCTGGTGATGGCGAGAGAGCAGCTCTTGCGGCCCATTTCCAGCGATTGCAGCAGGTCGAGGCAGCTCATCTGCACCAGGTTGCCGCGGACAGTACTTTCGCCGGCGGCTTCGCGGGTGAGCTTTTCCAGCGCAATCTTATCAATGGTCTTCTTGATGTGCGCGATGGCTTCTTTCAGGAAGAAGGGTTTCTCTACGAATTCCTCGACTGCATCCTGCAGGATTTTGAGTTTCTCGCTGATGTCGTTCTTGCTGGCCAGCAGAATAATGGGGATGCGGGCGGTGTTGGCTCGGCCCTTGAGCTTTTCCATGAGCTGACGCCCGTTCATGCTGGGCATGTCGTAGTCGCTGATAATCAGGTCAGGCGGATCATCAATGGCTTTGAGCAAGGCGTCGGCCCCGTCAGTGCCGGTGACCACGGGCGTGGTCAGCTCTGCCAAGTCGCGCCGCAGCATCTCCAAGATCATTGGATTGTCGTCAACAAGCAGAATTTTGACATTGGCCGGCATGAGGCTACTTCTTTACTCGCTTATTCACAATTGTCGCTGGCCCTGGTCGGCGATACTCACCACTCTTCCCCCCTGACTTACGCTGCAAAACGACCTCACGGATTTCCATACTCTTATCCAAGGCCTTGCACATGTCATAGATGGTAAGAGCAGCAACACTCGCTGCGACCAGTACTTCCATCTCGACGCCAGTGGGGGCCGTCGTGGCGGCGGTGGAGACGATTGAGACGCCATTTTCGCACAGCTCAAGGCGGACATCAATGTGAGAAAGTGGCAAGGTATGGCACAAGGGAATCAACTCCGCAGTGCGCTTGGCGGCGCTGATGCCGGCAATCCGCGCGATTTCAAAGGGATCGCCCTTGGGATTGTGAGGCAGCGCTTGGATGACCTCCGGTGACATAACCACAAAGGCGCTGGCCTCGGCCTCACGCCGGGTAGAAGGCTTGGCAGAAATATCTACCATAGCAGCCCGGCCACGGGCATCGAAATGCGAAAGCTTGGCCATGAGGTCGTAGTTCCTAGGGTAACACTATTTTCCTCAAAGCTTTACCCGCGAATTAGGACCTCAACCATTTCCCCTGCCGGGATAGAGGGGCGGTCAGGTGGAACCACTACATAGCAGTTGGCCTGGGCAGTGGCTGCGATGTCTCCCGATCCTTGCCAGCGAATTATTTCGACTCGCGGACCTTCCAGAAACGCCGGCAAAAAACGGGTGAGGCCGGTCTTGGTCTTGATTTCCGATTTAAGCCGGGCCTGCAAAAGCTGCAACGGCCGAGGGGGGGTTCCACGCAAGGCATCAATGATGGGCCGGGCAAACAGCTCAAAGGTGACCATGGTGGAGACGGGATTGCCTGGCAATCCAAAGAAATAAGGAGCTGCCTGACCAGAACGGGCACGGCCAAAGACAATCGGTCTGCCGGGTTGGATCAGAGCGCCGGTAAACAAGAACTTGGCGCCGAAGCCTTGAAGCACCTGCTCGACCAGGTCATATTTGCCCATAGAGACGCCACCGCTGAGCAACAACAAGTCAAATTTCAGCCCCTCTCCAACTAATTCTCGAAGACGAGGAAGATCGTCAGGTGCGATAGGAAGCTGCACTGCCTCGCCGCCTGCGGCTGCAACTTGGGCTGCAAGGGAATAACTGTTGGAGTTGCGGATTTGATGGGCCTGGGGAATGGCGTTGAGCTCCACAATCTCATCGCCGGTGGAAAGAATCGCAATGCGCGGCCGCCGATACACTTGCAACTGGGCCCTGCCCACGCTCGCCGCAACTGCGATAGCAGCGTGGTCAATGCGGTCTCCAGGACACAATAGCGCGACGCCCTTGCCGGCTTCACTTCCGGCAGGAACAATATTCTCACCCGGCTTTACCGCACGCCGCACATGAACTTCATTTGCATTGCGGGACGTGTACTCCACCATAACCACGGCGTACTCATCGCCAACTGGTGCCGGCGCGCCGGTCATGATCTCCAATGCTTCGCCTGGGTTCAAAGCTCTGTCATATTGCGGGGCGCCGGCTTTAGTCTCGCCGACGACCCGCAATGAAACCGGAGCAGTCTCGCTGGCATTTGCTAAATCCTCTGCTCTTACTGCAAATCCGTCGCGCGTGGCGCGGTTGAATGGCGGAAAGTCACGGTCTGCTGTGATCTCTTCCGCCAGCACGCGGCCGGCACTGCTGAGTAGATCTACTTTTTCGGTTGAAGGCGAGCGTGTGCGCAGGAGATTATGGCCAGCTTCTTCAACAATCGTGCGGGCTTCTTCAAAAGGAAGAACGCGCTCGGGATGGGGTGAAGACGACACTGGAAGCAAGTTTCTAATGCACTCAAACATTAAGTTCTTAGAGCGTGTTTCAAAAATAGGGTTGTGTCAGGGCACGGATTTATCCGTGCCGTAACGCTCCCTATAAATACTGGGCTTTAGCCCCTGAGGTTGTCCTTCCGTCAGTCCGCCAGCTATTTTGAAACAAGTTCCTGATACGCTCGCACTTTCATTCTGCAAACTGCACCCATTCAGAATATAAAAGAAAAAGGCGGCCAAGCGGCCGCCTTTTCGAAATGGAGTTTACCTAATTACTCTTACTTTTGGTTGGGGTCGTGGCTTTCGCTTTCTTATAGGTGGTAGTCACAGTCGCGCCAAAGCCTTCAATCAGGCCTTTGGCTTCTTCCACGTGCTTGCCCTCAGGCTCGAGTTCCAGATATTTGTTGAAGGCATCAATGGTCCCAGGGGCCGGAACCATCTTACCGCTCTTATCAATGGTGGCCATGGAAGTCAGATTGATGCCCTTCTGATAATAAGCTTCAGCGTAGTCCGGTTTCGCGATAATCGCTTTGTCGAAAGCATTGTTGGCTTCGTCAATATCTTTCTGCTTGACGGCCGCATTGGTTTCCTTGGTGGCAATGTTGGTCAAAGTGGCGCCGGCGTTGAAGTAATACATAGCGGCGTTGGGGATGTCGTTCTCTGCCGCGGTAGTGTATTCATCCAGGGCCTCTTTTGGTCTTCCACTCTTGGCATAAGTCTGGCCCAGGTTGTTGTGGTACTTGCCTACGATGGCCTTGTTGTCAGCGGGTTTCTTGTCGGTCCCTGCGCTTGCCGGGGTGGCCTGGGCAAGCTCGATGGCTTTCTTATAAGCCTCGACGGATTTATCGAAATGCGGCGCGGCCTCATCTTTGCTGGCGGCAGCGGTCCCGGCGCCATACTCTGCGTCTCCCAGGTGCGCCCAGATAACGTCGTGGGTAGCATCCATGGCAAGCGCGTCATTCAGCACCTGAATCGCCTGCTGCCAGTTTCCGGCCTGCTCGTCGGCGCTGGCATCGGTCAGCATTTTATTCAAGGTATTGATCTTTGCGTTTTCCTTGGTTGCCTCGACAGTCTTCTTCTGGTATTCGGGGTTTTTCTGCGCGTCTCTCACTTCTTTCTGCAAATCAAACGCGAGTTCGGTGCCTTGCTCATCCAGCTTTATGCCAATGCCGGTGTAATAGTGGATGGTCTTTCCGTCTTGTATGAGGTTGACCGTATATTTGCCCGGCGAAATGGCGATGGAAGCGAACTCACCTTTATTGTCGGTTTTAAGATCGTAGTTCTGCCCCGTATCCGCGTTATGAAATTGCACGGTAATGCCGACCATGGGAATGCCTTCAAC
>Ga0207130_1033_pt1 | contig 50313 bp, 41 predicted proteins | sample Alteio_BWMinHeat_16_FD_153545 | JGI IMG/M metagenome (GOLD analysis project Ga0207130, IMG submission 153545) | Enriched cells from forest soil in Barre Woods Harvard Forest LTER site, Petersham, Massachusetts, United States -... | ecosystem: Environmental > Terrestrial > Soil > Temperate forest >... | reverse complement strand
GCTTGATTTCTATGATCTTGCTGCTGTCCTCACCCTTCATTTTGATTTGGGGATGGGTTCACTACATCAAGCTTCCAAACCGTGCAGGCTGGAGAAATCACGCCAGCTTAGTCGGATTGTCTTCGCCGATTCTCAGTTTAGTTGTTTGGAGTCTGATGGCGTTGGCTCTTCCTGGAACGGCTCTGTATGTTTCCGGTGCCCAAGCAGATCACTTCCTGATAGTAGGCATGGCGATTCCAGCGATCGGATTGATCATAGGACTGGTCGGTCGTCCGCGACTCATACCCGCCATTGTTCTTGCCTGCATCGGCGCATTGCTCTTCTGGATCGGAATTTCGGATTGATTCCAGCATATAGACCTGCGGGAAATTCCGTGGACGGCAGCTACGGTCGTACGGTGTACGCAATCGTGTTCGTAAATTTCGGAGCGGAAATGCGAGCGCTGATATCGTCGATATACACTCTTAAGGGTAGTAGAGGGCACCATCGATTATGAAAGTCACCGAAAAAGACGTCACCACGGTCGCCGATCTTGCCAATCTGGAGCTGACACCCGCCGAACGGGAGCGCATGGTCAAAGACCTGAACTCGATCCTGGGATACATTGACCTGCTCAACGAGCTCGATACCTCCAATGTTCCTCCCATGGCGCAAACTGCCGACCGCTTCGGTATTGACGCCGGCAAAACCGGCAGCGAACGCTTTCTCTACGCTATGCGCCCGGATACGCAGAGGCCTTCGCTTCCGCGCGAGGCGGCGCTGGCCAACGCGCCCGATTCTGACGGAAAATTTTTCAAAGTGCCGAAGGTGATTGAGCGCTAGTTTCCCAAAGGAGGAAACCCGTATGAGCAAGAGAGAAAAAGAACTGGTAGTTCCGCCCGCAGCCAAGAGCGACGCCAGCTCCCAGGAGATGCTGAGGGCCTGGATCGCAGACGGCGGCCTGCATTGCACGCTCTCTATCGGCGCCTGGGGAGACAAGGAGACCATTGGCTGGGGGATCTTGCTGACGGATGTGGTCCGTCACGTTGCCGATGCTTTGCACCAGCAGGAAGGCATGGATCCCGACGATACCATCAAGCAAATACGGGCAGTCTTCAACAAAGAACTGGATGCACCCACGGCAGATGCCAAGGGCAACTTTATAACTCACTAAAATTCATCATTACATTATGGATTTGAACCTTCTTACCGTCGCTTCCACGCGCACCGCCATCGCCGAGCGCAGCGTTACAGCTACGCAACTGGCAGAGAGTTTTTACAAAAAGATCGAAGCCGAAGATAGCGAGATCAACGCCTACCTGACGCTCTCGAAAGAGCGCGCCCTGGCGCAGGCCGGCCGCATTGACACGCTCGCCGGCAAAGGGGACCCTTTGCCTCCGCTGGCGGGAGTTCCTGTGGCGATTAAAGACGTTATGGTGACGCGCGGTGTACGCAGTACTGCGGGATCGAAAATTCTAGGAAACTATATTCCTCCCTACGACAGCACGGCTGTGGCCCGGCTGGAAGAAGCCGGGGCTGTGATTCTGGGCAAGACCAATTGCGATGAGTTTGCCATGGGCTCTTCCACAGAAAATTCTGCCTACGGTCCGGTGCGCAATCCGCGCGATAAGAGCCGGGTTCCCGGCGGATCGTCGGGAGGCTCAGCCGCATGTGTGGCTGCCGGCACTGCAGTAGCGGCGCTGGGGTCCGATACTGGTGGTTCCATCCGCCAGCCTGCAGCTTTTTGCGGTGTCGTAGGCGTCGTGCCCACCTACGGACGAGTCTCGCGCTATGGCTTGATCGCGTTTGCTTCTTCGCTTGACCACATCGGCCCGCTCACAAAAACCGTGAAAGACTCAGCGCTCATTTTGCGCTACATCGCAGGGCGTGATCCGCTGGATTCGACATCAGCGGAAGTGCCGGTTCCCGATTACGTTGCTGAGATTGAAAAGCCGGTGCAGGGTTTGAAAATTGGAATTCCCAAGGAGTATTTTGCCGAGGGGCTTGATCCCGAAGTTCGCGCCACGGTGGAAACCGCAATTGCTAAACTGGAAGAAGCAGGATGCAAATCAGTACCCATTTCGCTTCCCCACACACCTTATGCGGTTCCTACGTATTACCTTGTGGCCACGGCGGAGGCCTCTTCCAATCTCGCCCGCTTCGATGGTGTGCGCTATGCCTACCGCAGCAAAACTGCCAAGAGCCTGTCGCAGATGTACCGCAGTACGCGCGACGAAGGCTTTGGCGCTGAGGTCAAGCGGCGCATCATGCTTGGCACCTACGCGCTCAGCGCCGGATATTACGATGCCTATTATCTGAAGGCCCAGAAGGTCCGCACTCTACTTACACGCGACTTTGAAAATGCATTTCAGAGCGTGGACGCCATCGTAACCCCCACGACTCCCACACCGGCCTTCAAATTGGGAGAGAAAACAGACGATCCGCTGGCCATGTACCTGGCCGATATCTACACGGTTACGGCAGACTTGGTTGGAATTCCGGGAATCTCAGTGCCTTGCGGAAAGTCGAAGAGTGGCTTGCCCATCGGGGTGCAGATTCTGGGCCGCCACTTTGATGAGCCCACCATCCTGCGCCTGGGACATGTAGTGGAACATAGCTTGGCTGGAGCTATTTCGTAAAGCAAACCCATTACACTTTAGTAAATTTCGACATGTGCTCGTTCTGTACCGGCAGGCAACTTCCCCTTACCCACTTGCTGCTCTAGTGTCTGCAACTGTAAATCACTGTAAATGATTGACATGTAAATTTCTGTGGAGCACCAGCTAGCTGGTCAGATCATGTCAGGAATATTAACTCGTTTATAAACTAGGGTGCGTGCACGACGCCTGCGGCTCCTGCAGGGGCAAGGCTGCAGGCACAGCCGAGATTCCGTCAGCGCGAGGGAAAACTCCAAGCGAAAGTCCGATTTCAGTCGTGGGTGATTCCCATCGCCATCGGAGATCCTTCGCCACGGGGCTCAGGATGACAGACTTAACGATCCGGACCCGGGTGTTGTGAGGGCGGATGTCACGATCCGCTCAGGAAATTAAGATTTCAAAGACCGAAAGGGGGCGCGCCCCCGCATCCTGGGATGCTATAGACGCACTTTTCAGGATCATGATAACCCAGATTTCGACAGGATTGGATTTTTGATACCATAATGGTACCAGTATCCAGGGCAGGCGTCTCTTAATTTTGGTGCAGCTTCCCGTGGTTGAATCGGGCCATTCCGCTGTTGCTTTCGGAACAAGGTTTCAGCATCCCTTGCTCTGCGTCTTCAAGGAGCAATCGGCGTGTAATAACTCTCTCCCGCGCAGGCACGGCATAGCACTCGGCCTTCGCGCCGGACTTCACGGTGGAAGTTAATGCCCTCGCCGCATTGCTCGCAGACGACGCGCTCGCCTTTGTATCCGGGAAACTCCTCGGGGCCAAGCTCGACCTTCACCCACTGCGTGTCGAACAGGTCATCGTCTTTCATCTCGCGATAAGCCAGCATCTGTTGCTGGTTCTTCTCCGGGATTTCCGGATGCATCGTACGCGCCAACGCCTTGGAAGATTCCTTAGCGGCAACGCGCACGGCCTTTCCTGTGGTCACATCCACAAATGTAGCCGCAACCTTGCCCCAGTCGCGGAATTTCAGTGCGCGCTTGCCCAGCCTGCATCCTGTGACCACGGCGACGGCGTCAGTGGCGCAGCGGTCAATTTCGACGAACGTGACCAGGCGTTTGCGGTCTTTGCCACGCGGGTCTTCTATGCCGAGTTTGCTGATTCCCAGCATCGCCAGCCGCACACCCAGCACCTGGCCGGCGCACAGGTGGCCGTGGGCCTGGGCAGCGTCTGCAAGGTATTCGTCCAGAGTTCTCACACAACCATTATGATGCATGGCCGCGATCTGGCAATGAAATTAGGTTGGGTCTTAAATAGGTTGATTTTAGCGATCTGACTTTGTAGGGCGCAGCAACGCAAGGGTCTCGGACTGGATTTGAATTTTGACCGGCAAAGAACCGAGAAACTCGCCATCGGCCTCGGCAAGAATCTCTCCGCTGCCTTGGCGGTCGCCGTTCCAGCCTTCAGGCAGGCTTTCATCTTGACGTAGCTCGCGGCAGGTGAGTTCGCGAACCCGAACCAACTCCACGTCGCGGATCTTTCCCGGCGGTGCGCCCATCAGGTTTCCTATCAGGCAAAATCCGTAAGCCAAATAGCGAAGAGCGTTGGGAGTCTTGAACAGGATTACGTGCAGGTCTTCCGAAATGCGGCCACTGCTGTTGCCATTGCCATTTCTTTGTGCTGCCAGACAGCGCCCAAAGTAATCAATGCGCTCGGCAACAATCTGCGTGACAATCTCCCGGCGCGGTGCGTTGCTGCCGCTCTCCTGGAATTCGACGACAAACGGCGGGAACTTGTAGCGGGCCAGAAGCAACTGCCGGGCTGACTCGGCGTAGTAGGCGTAGATGCCGTAGCGCGCCTTGAACTCGTGATTGATCTTGCAGATGACATGCGCATCGGCGCCTACTCCCGCCGCAACAATCCAGTAGCGGTGGGCCATCTCGCCAGTCGCCGTGCGAAATTCCATCGAAGCCACCGTGGTAGGCTCAGGATGAGCGGTCAGCAAAGCGCGGGCGGCTTTCAGCGGATGGCGGGGGATTCCCAAATCCTTGGCCAGAAGATTACCTGAGCCAAAAGGGATGATGCCCAACGTTACTTCATCGCCAGCTTCCACCAAAGCCTGCAAGACTCCGTGCACCGTGCCATCACCGCCGCAAACAATAAAATTGGTGAACTCATCGCGCAGCAGACGCTGGATCTGTTGTGAGACCGAGTCCGAGCTCTGGGTAGGGAAGGTAAGCACGTCGTGACCTTCACTGCGAAGCACGCCGGCAGCTTGCTCCACCTGGCTTATGCGCCGGTTGCGGCTGGTTCCGGATGCGGGATTGTAAAGCAAAGCAATCTTTTGCATGTTTCTGGGAGACGCTGCACAAACCTTCGTTCAGCTTACCTGCTTAATCCAATTTTATGCTTTTCTCAGGAGTGCCAGTAGTGATGGTCGCGTAGAAAATATTTGTCATTCCAGGTGTTCAGCGCCGTTCTGAAAAACATGCCCATGATCTTGATGTGCCCCATCTTCATGAAGCGGCGGTTGGTGGTGAGCGCTTTTCCACGAACAATGCCGAATTTTCTGCACGCTACTTTTTTACTCAACAGATAGTCTTCGGCGTAAAGGGCCTGCTCGTGGAAACCTCCCAACTCTTCGAAACGTTTGCGGTCAAAGAGCATGAACATTCCTGTGCTGAACGGTTTCAGCAGGCGCGAGAACTGCTGCACGACGTTGTTGCCGAAATAGAGAGTCTTATCCATGAAACGGCCGTCGCGGCACCAGATGTTGGTGGTAACGCAATGCAGGTTCTTTCGTTTCACCAGCTCGAGGGTGCGGCGAACCAGCGTGGTATCGGCCAGTTCCATATCAGCGTCAAGAAACAGTACGTAAGGCGTAGTGGCCAGGCGGGCTCCGGCGTTGCGTCCGGCGGAAGGCAAGCCACCGGGGATTACGCGGACATCAATCCGGTCACGAAATCCGAGGGCCAGATCGGGCGTGCCATCGGTGGATTGTGCATCGGCGACATAAACCACGGTCTCGCGGATGCCGGGGCAATCCTGCTGCGCTATAGATTCAAGCAGCCGGGGAAGCAATGCGGATTCGTTCTTGGCTGGGATTACGATCGTCAATTCTTGACTGGTATTCATGGATTTGTACGCCCTCCTCGCCAATCGTGATGTAAGTAGGGCAGGAGCTGGTCCAGCAACCGGCATTGTAGTAGCGGGTGCCATCCTGCTCCGCCTGTAAAGGTTGATGGGTATGCCCGCAAAAAACGCAGTCTACCCGATGATGTTTAGCATAGGCCAGCGCACCTGAGGCGACTTTGGGTGTGAGCCGCAACCATGCGCTGTTCATGCGGTCGAGAAAGCGGCTGAACCAAGCAGAGCGCGAATCCAGTCTTTGCAACATCAAATATACTGAAGCGCCCAGCCTGCTCAGCAGAACATTGTTGACAACAAAGCGGTCGAATTGATGTCCATGTACAGCCAGGTGGCGTTTTCCCTCGAACTCCCAAAAATATTGCTGATACACGCGCACTCCCACCAGGTGTGACATGACATGAGAGAGTCCCTGGTCGTGATTGCCTTCCACCCAAACCACTTCAATGTCTCGCTTGGGGTTCGAAAGTTTGCGGATATAAGAAAGAAAGCGCCAGTGGTCTTTTTTGAGACGCGCAAAATTGAGGTCGCAGAAGATATCTCCCAGAAGAATGAGCCGTCGGAAATTGTGCTCTTGCAGCATTTCTACTGCATCGGCTGCCCGGCTGAGCCGCGAGCCCAGATGAAGGTCGGAAATAATGACGGTATCGAAAGAAGATGCTCTCATCTGCCGCTTCTACCGCGCGCGAAAGCTGCATCGCCGCGCCAGTTCATGCGAATTCTCCTAAGCTGCTGGTTCCGTTTCCGTTTGCCCGGCGCGCCCGTGCGGCCACGCTGCGCAACTTGCGCTGGATGGCATCGAGTGCGCGGTCAATGGCAGCATTGAATTCCTGGCCGTATTTCGCTTCGCGTCCTTCAGCGAGCATCGTGCGGGCATCCTGGGGTGAACACCAGGTGGGTTCACGGAACGGCTGCTGGGGCCTTTCCAGAGAGCTCACTTCCATCAAATAGGCGTGCACCTGGAACTCTTCCGGCACCCGGCAGAATTGCTTCTTGGAGCCAAGATAAGTGTGGAAGGTCTTTTCTGCGACCTGGCCCAGTGCGCCCGCCTCTTCCCAGGCTTCACGTTCGGCGGATTTTCGCGCTCCCAGTTGGGGATCAATACAGCCCTTGGGAAAGGTCCAGCGGCCACGATTGGTTCGCACCAATAAAAACTCGATGTCAGAATCAATTTGCCGGTAACAAACGGCCGCCACTTGAAAGGCGGTTTCAGTCTGATAAGACGGCAACAAGCGCCGATTCCCATTTGGATTAGTTTGTTTCTGTGCCATGCATTTTAGTCGCAGTCGCCTTAGCCTTCCGAATTTGGTGAGAAAAGGTCAAACCGAAACATGCACCTGCATCTGTGCAGGTTCAGAGCCGAGAGGAGCACGCAACCGCCCACAAGCCCCAGTATGGCCATAATCCCACCTACGCCTAAATGATGGCCGAAATGGTGTTAGAAACAGGTAAATAAGGGATTAAAACTTGGTAAATATTGCACCAGAATCGGGGCAGCACCAGAACCAGGGCAGTTAAGTAACCAGGGGGCAATTAAGTTGAAGATCAAGCCGCTTTGGGAATTTCCTGAACCGGGAATTTTTGGATGACTGACAGGTGAGCCGCGACTTTTTGAAGCTCTTGCAACTCTGGAAACTCTTCCATCACCAGGCGAAGCGTCGGCGGCGGAGGGGTGGGAATAGAGATAAAGTGATGCTGATTGAAGACATGATCCACCAGCTCTTCGAGTCGCTGGATGATGTTTGCAGAGTGCCAACTGCGATGTTGTTCGCCTGCCTGGGTCGGCATTTTAAGGGTCTCCAATTGTGCTTCTGTACTGCTTGTGGTTCTGTGTTGCAATTGGATAGCCGTCTTGGCGCAGTATTTTCAATCACCTAGCAGGCTAGAACTTCTCGTGAAGACATAGATTCTCTTTATGGGAAGAAGTTTTTACACTAACCCGTAGAAAAGATGAGGTTGGTGCCGGGAAAGGGACTTGAACCCCCATGGCCCGAAGGCCGGCGGATTTTGAGTCCGCTGCGTCTGCCAGTTCCGCCATCCCGGCTTGGTTTTAAGTTAACACAAACTGCCGCTTACTTGAAGAATCGCCGCAGTCGTATCAGGGCATTGACTTTGAGTTTCATGCAGTCGCATTATTCTCCAACATGGCAAGAGTACCGTAATCTATTACTGTGTTCCATATTGATTAGCCCCAGTTCCGCGCTAAGCCGACCGGCGCGAAACGAAGATTACGCTGAAATCGTCTGATACTCCTCGTAGGCGCCCTTGAAGTCCTCAATTTTGCGGTCCTCAAAGTGCCAGATCCTGCTGGCGACCTCGTCAATCACATCATGGTCGTGGGTCACTAAAAGTATTGTTCCCTGATAGCGCTGCAGCGCAATGTTGAGAGCATTAATGGATTCCAAGTCCAGGTGGTTGGTGGGCTCATCCAGCACCAGGACGTTAGGCTTTTGCAACATGAGCTTGCAAAAGATCAGCCGCGCGGCCTCACCGCCAGAGAGATTATCGGTGCGCTTGTTGCCCTCATCACGCGCGAACAGCATTTGACCAAGCAGTCCGCGAATTTCCTCGTTCGAGGCTGATGGGTCCCATTGATAGAGCCAATCGAATACAGACATGTTTTTTTCAATGAGGGTTTTGTGGTCTTGGGCAAAGTATCCGACGAGTGCCTCGTGTCCCCAGATCACCTTTCCACCATCAATGAATGCGCCTTCGTAGCCGCTGGTTGTTCGCAGCTCGGTTTGCGGGACCGTACCCGAGTTTGCCAGGAGAGCATTCAACAGGGTCGTCTTGCCGGTGCCGTTGCGGCCCATCAACGCGATTTTTTCTCCACGAATCACGCTCGCGGTAAAACCAGTGATGACCTGGTTGTCTCCGTAGGATTTGGTCACTCCCTCCAGCTCCAGAATGTGTTTGCCGGAAGGCCGCTTGGGCTCGAATTTCAGAAATGGCCGTTGGATATTCGACCTCGCCAGCTCGGTCACCTGCAGGCGCTCGACCTCTTTGCGCCGCGACTGCACCTGGCTGGAGCGCGTGCCGGCGGAGAAGCGCGCGATGAACTCATTCAGTTGCGCGATCTTCTTTTCGCGCTGCGCGTTCTGCGACTCGATTTGCGAGCGGATCTGGGTCTTGGCCATCACCATATCGTCATAGCCGCCGGTGTAGGTAATGATGGTCTCGTAATCAATGTCGGCAATGTGCGTGCAAACACTGTTGAGAAAGTGGCGGTCATGTGAGATCACGATGAGCACGCCGTCATAATTATTCAGGAAGCTCTGCAACCAGTGGATCGAATCCAGATCGAGGTGGTTTGTGGGTTCGTCGAGCAACAGGGCTTGCGGATGTCCGAACAGCGCCTGCGCCAACAGCACGCGGACTTTTTGTCCGCCTTGCAGTTCACCCATATTGCTTGCGTGCAGCTCGTCGGGAATATCCAGACCTTGCAGCAGGATGGCGGCGTCGCTTTCGGCGGAGTAGCCATCCTCTTCACCCACGATGCCTTCCAACTCTCCCAGCCGCATGCCGTCTTCATCGGTCATTTCGGCCTTGGCGTAGATCTTCTCGCGCTCTTCGAGCGCGGCCCACAGACGCTTGTTGCCCATAACCACCGCGTCAATCACGCGAAAGGTGTCAAATGCGAATTGGTCCTGGCTCAAGGTGCCGAACTTCTTGGGGCGAACGACAGAGCCCTTTTGCGGCTCCAACTCGCCGGTCAGGATCTTCATGAACGTGGATTTGCCGGCACCGTTAGGGCCAGTGAGGCCATAACGCTTGCCCGGCGTGAACGCCGTGCTGACCTCTTCGAACAGAACTTTAGCGCCGTAGCGCATAGAAACATTACTGACTGAAATCATGTTTTTTATAGGGAACTGCGGGAAAAATTCCGACCAGGCGGGAACGCAGCTATCGTATTTAGAATATCATGCGCGAGGTCTCGAAGGCACCCGATTCAGCGCTGTTCTTCGGCCAAGCGGACTACTCTCCTCGTGGAATCAGCCCAACTTTGATCGTGGTTTTTTCATTGGCCTGAAGGCTGACTTGGGCGGCTTTGGAAGCATACTCACTCAGGACTTCGGGACCACGGCGAAGTGGCCGCATGTCGCCGAGAAAGATAACTTTAACATGCCGCCGGGAGAGCGGTTGACCGCTCTCCCGTGCCTTGGCACATTTGTTAAAAGGGTCCGGTGATGGTAACAGCACTTATGTAAGGGCAGCGATCACCTTGAGTATTTGTCGTCGGATTGCCAAACACAAGCTTGTTCGTCCCGGCTGGTAAGGCGATGGAGCCAATCTTCCATTCCACCGGGATCTTAAAGCTCTGGCCAGTAATCAAAAAGGGAGAGCCTGATGCCTGCGGACCACTTTCGCTGCCAAGCCAGACATAAAGGACGCGCGGATATTCGGTCTCCAAAGCGGCCGAGAGGTCATAAGTGCCAGCGACGGGAACGGTGAAGGTGAGTACCGCATAATTTGAGGAGCCAAAACCGATCTGGTCAATCATGTAGCCGCCTGGGACCAGTGAGTTTCTCTCAAAATGCGCCAGGCCGAACAGCTTCCAGTGAGTTGGCACGCCGTTACAGGTGCCGGCACAATAAGTAACTGAGCTTCCGGATGCCGCCGGAGCCGGACTGCTCGTTGCGTCAGAGGTTTGGGCATGCAGGACGCAGGGGAGCGTCATTGCTGCCAGCAGTAGGAGAGACTTACAAAAAGTAGACCACGAAAAAGACATAAGCGGGAATTCCTCCAGTTGACGAATTTGATTCAAAACGTCTCGGACGTTGAAACGGTGCCTCGGACTTTTAAATAACGTCTCGGATATTGCAACAATGTCTCGGATTTTGAAACGCCTGAATCGGCGGCCAATTTAATGGCGTGGGAAAGGCCTGGCAAGTGAATTCACAGTTAAAGTCGCCGACGTGTACAGCTCACCTGCAAGCAGGAGATTTTGCAGTAACTTAGATTGAGTAGCTCTTTACGTAAAGAGGCGAGTAACACTTTGAGGGGAACTCTGCTTGAGATATACCATTCTGGTTTGCAGCGGAGACATGGGGCCGGCCTGGTTGAATGCAAGAGATCTGCCCATTTTCGATGGTATCCAGTTCAGGGTGTTTAAATTCCCAGTTGTTACTACGGCCTGTGCAAGGCTCATTCTTGTAGTCCTGGTGAGCCTCCTCTCAAGGTGATTGCCTAACTGGCCGCTATCCTTAGATACATAGCTACTCGGTTGCAGAGCATGTAGCGGATCGATTTCTAAGTCAATGATCTAAACCATAGACAAACGTTTGTCTTATATATAGACTTCTCTTGTTCTATTGCGAGGTTTGGGAGGGGCCTTCAAGGTAAAAAGAGCAAGATGCAAATGCTTCTGCCCTGCCCCTGAAAGTTGCCGAAACCACTCTTAGCTGAGGGCGACATGCGGTCTTCAAAGTCGTTGCTGTTGCTATTTCTGATGCTAAACACATCGATCCTTGCAACTGCGCAAGGAGGTCCAAGGCAACTGCGCGTTGCGCCCTCCGACCAGCTCATCGCCCCTTCCGCGACGCAGCAGTACGCTGCGGTGCTTGCTTTCTTCAAGGGCATGGGCAAGCCCGGTGGCGAACGCGTGGTCACGAACGCTGTCACTTGGTCTTCTTCGAACCAGAGCGTGGCCATGATCGGTCCGCACACAGGATTAGTAACGGGCGGCAGCACAACCGGGAGAACCACCATCACCGCTGTAAGCGGTGCTCTACGCGTCTCGGTGCAGTTAACGGTGAGCAATGCGACGCTGAATTCCATTACCGTCACGCCCGCTAACCCCTCGGTTCCACTGGGCAGGTTGGTCCAGTTTACCGCCACGGGGAATTACAGTGACGGCACGCATCACAACCTCACAGATGCGGTCACTTGGAACTCGGGGATAAAAACGACAGCTACCATCAACAGCCTGGGACTTGCTGCCACCAAAGCTCAGGGCAGCACCTTGATCAGTGCTACCTTGGGCAGCACGACCGGAACAAGCACCCTGAACGTAACCGCTTCGGTGCTGGATTCGATTCAAGTCACGCCGGCCAACGGCGCGGTAATCTTGCCTGCAACTCGGCAATTCACGGCTATGGGAATTTTTTCTGACGGCAGCACGCAGGACCTGACTACCAGCGCCACCTGGAACTCCAGCAATGCAGGTGTGGCAACTATCGGCGCCAACACCGGGCTGGCTACCGCCGTCGGGCCAGGAACCACGACGATCTCAGCCACCTTCAACGCGGTCACAGGCTCCACTTCGTTCACAGTGATCGCTCTCATCTCCATTGCCATTTCACCTTCCAATCCCAATGTTGTTTTCGGCTCCAAACTGCAGCTCACCGCTACAGGGACATATAGCGACGGCAGCACGCCTGACATCACGGCTACGGCGGCCTGGAGTTCCACCAGTCCGGGAGTCGCAACCGTCAATGCAACCGGCTTAGTAACAAGTGTGCACGAGGGGACGACTACGATCCATGCGACCCAGAACGGTGTGATTGGCTCTACGCAGCTCTCTGTCGTCGGCTCTGCGGTTTCCATTGTTCTAACCACGGATGATCAGTCGCTCAGGATGCAGGCGCAGCCGGGCACTAGCTTCACCACAGCAAGCGGCGGCAACAACGTGGTTTATGTAGACGAGGCCGAAATCTATCAGCCCATCGAAGGTTTCGGGGCTTCATTTACCGACTCAGCAGCTTATCTTCTCAACCAGGTTGCATCGCCTAAGTCCTCGTTGAACATGGTCATGAGCGATCTGTTCACGCGAAGCGGCAATGGCATTGGCCTGAGCTTCATGCGGACTCCAATGGGAGCATCCGATATTGCTCGTTCGATATATTCCTACGACGACAATAATGGCCAGGCCGATATCACGCTGGCGAATTTTTCCATCGCCCGCGATCAGACCGATATCATTCCTATCATCCTGCAGGCACGCCAGCTCAATCCGCAGATGAAACTGATGGCGAGTCCCTGGAGCCCGCCCGGGTGGATGAAGACCTCCGGCTCGATGATCGGAGGTGGTCTCCTTTCCAGCATGTACTCCCCCTTTGCCAACTATTTTGTGAATTATCTAAACGCCTATCAGGCTGCAGGCATTAACGTGGATTACATCTCCTTAGAGAACGAACCGCTGAACTTGCCTTCTAATTATCCAGGTATGTGCATGCCGCCTTCTCCCGGAGCAAGTTGCAGCGGTCAATCCTGGCAGACCGACCAAACCACCGCGCTCCGCGATTACGTCCTGCCCGCCCTAACCGCGAACCAACTGACAGCCAAGGTGCTGGTCTATGACCACAATTGGGACCAACCAGGTTATCCGCGGTCCGTACTCTCCGATCCGACCATTCAGGCGTCGCCTCAAGTCGCAGGAACGGCTTGGCATGGCTACGGCGGCACACCTGGAGTGATGAGCACAATTCAGAATTATTTCCCGACGAAAGGAAACTACCAGACGGAGCACTCCGGGGGCACCTGGATCTCGGACCAAGTCAAGGCCGACTTTGAAGAAATCACGCAAACGATGCGGAACTGGGCGCGATCTTACGTGAAATGGAGCCTCGTGCTTGACCAGAACATGGGACCGCATACCGGCGGCTGCGGAACTTGCACTCCAATCGTGACCGTGAACAGTTCGACCGGGGCGGTCAGCTACGACATCGAGTACTACACAACCGGCCACTTCAGTAAGTACGTCTTGCCCGGAGCAACCCGCATATATTCCAGCAATGCCTCAGGAATCGTGAGTGCGGCGTTCCTGAATCCGGATGGGTCCAAAGCGCTCGTGGTTTTCAACGATTCGGGTTCGACACAAAGCTTCCAGGTGCAGTGGGGAAGCCAGTCCTTCACATACACTTTGCCTTCTCTTGCAGGCGCGACTTTTACCTGGATGGGCAACCAGTCGGGCAGTTACACCGTGAGTGCGACCTCGCAAATTCAGGCTTCGAGCTTCAACAGCACTGCGGGCAACAATGTTATCGGGGACAACACAACTTTCGGCTTGCAGACTGAAAGCACTTCTGACACCAACCGCGGCTATGACCTTGGCTTTTCGAGTGATGGCGATTATGCAGTGTACAAGAATGTTGACTTCGGAACGGGTGTCAGCCAAGTCAGTGCTCGCCTGGCTTGTGCTGGCCATTGTGGAGGGACGCTGGAATTTCATCTTGACAGTGCTTCCGGCACAACCATCGCATCGGTAACAATTCCGGCGACGCCTGGATGGCAGGCCTGGACGACCGTCTCGGCGCCTGTAAGCTCCGCAACCGGTGTCCATGATTTGTATGTGGTATTCAAGGCCCCGGCGAGTGGAACCTCGGCTCTGGGTAATCTGAATTGGTTTCAGTTCAACTGAAACTTTCTGCTGCGTGACTATCGTCGATTTACAGTGATCTGATCATGGCTTCTAATGTTTAGGCTGACCCTTTGATTACCCAATACCGTCATCTATTCCACTGGATACGGTCCGTCAGAGAATAGCTCGGCATGGTATCCCTTCGATCCAACTAACCGCGCGAGAGGACTTCTCGGATCATCGTCCGCTGTCAGGCGATTGATGATGTAGTTGAAGTCATATCGCGGCCGCCAACCAAGTTCGTTTCGAGCACGCTCGTTGACATACACCCGTCCAATGCTGGGGAACATTTTCCAGCGCCGCCGCTCATATTCAGCTTCATAATCCGGGACGCGCTCGCGCACCACTCGGGGCGCGTCAACCCGTAGATCCGCGAGATCGCCGGGGCGGAATGGCGTAGTTGCACTAATGATGTATTTGCGAAAACCGATCGAGGGTGCGTGTTCTGCGGCCAACAGATGCGCGCTCACAACATCTTCGATGTCCACACGCCTGTAGAGATATTCATTCGCCTTTACATTTGCGTCTGAGTAGGCTTCCCGCACTCCCCTATTGTCATCTTCCTCGGGGAAGAATCGGGATGTCCTGAGTACGATGCAGGCAAGCCTCTGGTTGCGATGGAACAACTGGCAGAGATCCTCGGCTGCCGCCTTGGTCACACCGTAGATGTTCTTGGGAACAGGCGTGGCCTCTTCAGTGATCCATGCAGCAGGAGCTACTGGCGGCGGCGCAAGAGCGTCACCCAACACGCTGGTTGTGCTGGTGTAGATGAAGGACTCGACGCCTGCTGTGACGGCCTCTTCCAGCAGATTGAGCGTGCCGCTGATGTTGGTGTCCACGAAGTCCTGTCGGCGGTGCGTAGCAACGTGAGGCTTGTGCAGGGTGGCGGGATGGAAGACCGTCTGAACGCCGCGCATGCAACGCCTCACGCAGGAACGATCGGAGATTGAGCCGACGTGAGTGGTAAACGGCGATGCAATGATGTCGAGCCCGACCACCTCGTGTTGCGAATCAAGCAAGGTTCGAACCAGGGCCTCGCCAAGGTGGCCGGAACTTCCTGTAACCAAAACTTTCATGCTCGCGTCATTTCCTTTGCCCTATCTGAATCAGGCCGGCCATGCAGCCAATTCTTGCATGATAAAAGACAAATCGGAACGATTGGTTCCGAACATGGCACTCCATGAGCAACGGATTCATGCTCACGCATCAGTATCGCCCAGAATGCGCACGCCGTTGGCAGATCACAGCATACAACGATGTCACATCACGCTGGCCTGTGGCTCATTGCATGCCTCAGCTACGTTCGCACGAGCCTGGGAAACAGGAATAATATTGTTGCCAGCATGACCGTCCGCAAAATCGTCCATATTGATATGGACGCATTTTATGCTTCCGTCGAACAGCGCGATGATCCGCAACTGCGCGGCAAACCTGTCATTGTCGCCTGGCGGGCCAGCCGCTCCGTGGTCTGTGCGGCATCGTATGAAGCCAGAAGTTTCGGAGTACGCTCGGCCATGCCGGCGATTCGTGCGGAACGATTGTGCCCTGATGCCATCTTCGTGGCCCCGGATTTCACACGCTACCGGGCGGTCTCGCGCATGGTGCGCGAGATCTTCAAGCGGCACACCGATTTGGTGGAGCCGCTCTCGCTTGACGAGGCCTATCTCGACGTTACCGAGAACAAGACTGCCTTGCCCACAGCGACGCGGGTTGCGTGCGTAATTCGTGAGCAAATCCGCCAGGAATTGAAACTGACAGCCTCCGCCGGTGTAGCCCCCAATAAATTTCTGGCAAAGATCGCCTCTGACTGGCGCAAACCAGATGGGCTCTTCGTCATCCAGCCTGGCGACGTAGATACATTTCTGTCGCCACTGCCGGTTGGACGTCTGCCGGGCGTAGGCAAAGTGACGGGAGAGAGGCTTGAGAAACTTGGAATACTGACCGTAAAGGATTTGAGAGGTCTGGATTTACCGGTGATCGAACGCCACTTCGGCCGTTATGGCCGGCGGCTCTACGAGCTGGCCCGAGGTCTCGACAATAGCGAAGTTGTCCCAGACCGGCCTACAAAATCCATGTCGGCCGAGGATACGTTTGAGCACGATGTACCATTGTCCGAAACCGAGCCCATGATCCGCCGTCTTGCGGAAAAACTTTGGTCCGCTTCGCGCAAGGAATCGCGTGTAGCGCGCACCGTAGTCCTGAAACTAAAGACAAGCGAGTTCCAGATTCTCACGCGTAGCCATACGCCAGGCTCTCCTCCCTCGTCTTGCGAAGAATTGACCAACATCGCCTTATCGCTGCGAGAGCGAGTGGAACTCGGCCCGCAACAGCGTTTTCGTCTCGTTGGCGTTGGCTTAAGCAACTTTTACGAACCCAATGAAAAGAAAGAAAATAAAAAAAAGGAAGATCTGTCGGCGCAGCCACCTCTGTTCGAGTAACTGCACATTTAGACAGGAGATTCTTACGGGAGGATGTGGTGATGGGAAAAGTCCGCGGCCTCAGAACTCTACTCGTGCCTGAAACGCGATCATTCGGGGGCTGCTGTCGCCGCCCAATCCAACTCCGAGCAAGCCAGTGGGCGGAGATGTCGTGTACGTCAGTGCGCCGAAACCAGTTTGTGTAGAAGGCTTTCCCGGAACACCGGCCAGTACCACGCTAGGGAGGCCGAAATTTGGATGATTGAAGAGGTTAAAGAACTGAGCGTCGAATCTCAGCTTTACGCGCTCGCTCACTGGAAACCATTTGGTGAGGTAGAGATCACTCCAGAAGAAATGAGGGCCGCGCAGGGCGTTACGGCCAAGGTTTCCGAATTGGCAATCCTGGGGATTGTCGCCTCCGTTGCAGGCACCGGTTCGCGGATCAATAGCCGAGACGAACGCGTCTGGATTGAGCCATTGGATAGTTCCGGGTTGCGTTACTCCCGGAATGGGATGATGCTGATAAAGCGGCACGCTGGGTACTACATTTGCGAACTGCGGCCCAGCGCCTTGCACGATACCGTTTCCTTTCGCTGAATAAGGTGTGCTCAGGACCGAGAATGGCACGCCGCTGTGCCAAAACACGCTGCCCGAAACTTGCCACCCATTCAACGCATATCCCAGCGCGTGACTCCGCACTCTCATCGGCAACTGGTACACATATTGGGCAGTGAAGTTGTGCCGAATGTCGTAATCGCAGGGTCCGTGATTACGGGCAAGTTCACCTGGCAGTGGCGAGAGAATTGCTCCCGCTGAGAACTGCAGAAATCCACCGTTTGAAACCTCGTCGAGGCAATGACTCCACGTGTAGTTGATCTGACCTTGCAAGCCACGCCCCAGCCGCTTCATTGCGGTGAGTTGCAGCCCGTTGTAGTTGCTGCCCGCTCCCGTGGAAAACTGCGTGACCGCAGCAAACCTGGGGTCGGTCGGCTGCCTGTAAGGAAATGGGGCGAAACAGCCCAGGCACACCGTTTGATAACCGTTCACCTGCGTCACATAGGGCTGGTCCACGGCACGCGTACCGACGTATTGCACCTTTACGCTGGCTGTCGTCCCGAATTGCTGTTCGAGACCCAGACTCCACTGCATGAAATAGGGCGCGTGGAGCTTGCCATCTGGGACTGCCGTGATGTTCACCGGAGGAAGACAGGTTGCCGCATTTGACAGGGATGATGCGCACGAAAGCTGCCGCTGTGAGAATCCCGACCCGAAGCTCTGATTCGCAGCGACCGTTGCATCAACCGCACTGTTTGGTACCCCGGGCGCAATGGCTGTGCCGCCCACGGTACCCAACAGACCGCCCTGAAACGTTTGCACGTAAGGCGGGTTGGTCCCGATCATGTCGGCAATGCTTCCCGGCATGATATCGCTGAAGAGGCCAAAGCCTGCCCGGAGAACTGAATCCTTCTTGACCTGCCAGGCGATTGCCGTTCTGGGTTGCAGGATGGCGATGGGTGTGGAAGAGAACAGATTGCCGAGATGAGTTTGAATAACGGCACTCAACGGTTGATTAACATCATGGGAAATTGCGGCAAATGATCCGTGAAGGCGGGCAATCTGCTGATGCGGATTTGCGGGGTTGGAGTTAAACGTATCGCGCAGACCGAATGTCCAGGTCAGTTTCGGGGTCACTTTCCAAGTGTCCTGCGCATACAAGTCAAGGTTGAGGAAGTTGAATGGTTCATTTGACGCTAGAGGAAAGGTCTTGGTTGCCGTGGATGCCACGCCGTAGGTGAACTGCAGCAGGGTCGTGTAGGTTATGGTCGGCACAGTACCTTGACCAAAGTCGAAATCATTGAGCCGAAAAATCCTGGTGTTGGTCCCAAATCTCAGTTCATGAGCGCCGCGGCTCCAGGCAAGGTTGTCATTGATAAAAAACCGGGACGCCCGCCTTCCTTGGATCCAGTTGTTATCGAGTCCGCCGATGGTGGTAAAGGGCGCATTTGCGCCGCTTCCCTGCAACACAATTGGGAAAGCCGAGAGGGTCTTCTGGAAGTCTTGGGGGCCGAAGAGACTCTCATACCACGAAAATGCCGGATTGAAATAGTTCACCAGGTTCTGGGAGAAGACGTGGGCATGGCCAGCCGCGAAAGAATACAGAGGCTGCGGGGACACCGAGTCAAACACGGGATTGATAGGGTCCGTGTAGGCAGCTTGCACGCCGGTGTCGGCCTGGAAACGAAACCACGCGGTGTCTTTCTCGCTGATGTTGTAGTCAATGCGGGCCGTCTGCACTTGTTCGTGGTCGGCACTGGAGTGGGAAACACCTCTCCGATTCGCACAGCCGTTCCCATTCGGTGGATTGCCTGACGCCGAAGTTCCGTCCGAGTTGAACGGACACCCGAGTACAGCCAAAGCCGTCCCGCCGGTGGCCCTATACAGCGAAAACATCTTCTGGTAGAAAGGCACCAGTTGCGGAGCGGGCGCATAGGTTGATCCCGTCACCGAGTCAGTCCCGCCTGAAGGAAGCTGTTGCAGCACATACTGTTGGAATGCTGTGCTCGGGACCGTTATGGTGGAGAAGATTGGCAGGGCAATCCGTACCCACTCGCTGTCGAAGAAAAAGAACAGCTTGTCATGCACAATCGGTCCGCCCAGACTTCCTCCGAAGTGGTTTACGTTCGAGCGTGGCTTATGATTTCCGGGAGTCGCGTTCGTAAAATAGTCCGCCGCGCTCAGAATTGACCCACTCCACAGTTCGTAAAGGTTCCCATGAAACTGATTTGCGCCGGATTTGGTGACGTAGTTGACCTGGGATGCTCCATACCGGCCTTGATCAACGGAGTAAGAAAGAGTGTTGACGGTTACTTCCGAGATCGAATTCAGACCCAATACTAGGTTTGTTGAAAGGCCGCTGTTAAGGTTTGTGAGTGGGTCGTTTGTTTCCAGGCCATCAACGATGTAGCCGTTTGAAAGAGCGGGCAGCCCGTTGAATTCCACGTTGCCGAACCCATTCGTCCCACCAACGAAATCGTTGCCGCTGCCGGCAGTATTGATCAGGGCTCCCGGCGCAAACTGCAAGGGATAGGTCAGATCGCCCCCGGGATTCGGCAAGTTCTCCAGGACGGGCGCATTTAGAATCGTTGAGGTGTTTGCGTTTCCGGGGTTGATGATTGACGCTTCGCCACTTACCTCCACAGTTTCTCGTGATTGAGCCAACTTGAGTGTGAAATTAGCGACCTGCTTCTGCCCCAACCCCGCAAGAATATTGTCGTCCTGCTGCGGAGCGAACCCCGGCGCTTCCACCTTTACCGTGTAGCTGCCTGGTTTTAACTGGGGGAAGTTGAACCGGCCCGCGCCATCGGTCTTGGCAGTACGTTTAAGGCCGTTCTCCTTGTTGGCAATCGTCACCGCTGCTGCTGGCACGAGCGCACCCGATGTATCTCTGACCTCGCCAACAATGGCGCTGGTGGTCTCGCCTTGAGGGAATGCTTCTGCAGGAACCACAAAGGCCGCAGCAAGCACGAGAGCAAGAAGGCGGAATACAGGACACAGAACCGCGAAACGCGAGGTCACGATATATTCCTCCTGATGTTTAGAGCGAAGAACAGCCGTGAGCGTTCTCACTCGTAAAGCGGAATATACCAGTATTGTTAACTATAGTAAACAAACAACCGATATTTGGATTAGGATTTACTCACCCAGATTTTGTCGGCAGCGGCCGCACCCAGGCGAATCTGGCGCTTGCCCACTGAGACGGAAACTGTGCCATCATAGTTTCGCGCTTCGATGCCCACGCGAACACCAGGGCGGATCCCTTCTTTCTCAAAGAACTCCAGTAATTTCCGGTCGCGCTCATAGACGCTGGCGATCTTGTATCGTGAACCCGCTTCTGCTTCGTTCAGCAGACGCAAGCCTCTTTTTCGGCGTTCCGCAGGGCTGCGGAGCGCCAAGTCGTTTCCGTGAGGACAAGTGTCCTTGTAGCCAAGTTTCTCCACGAGCTTCTTCTCAAATGCCGGGGAAACGGCGTGTTCCAGCCGCTCTGCCTCGTCGTGGACCTCATACCATTCCATCCCGAACATCTCAGACAACATACGCTCAATAAGGTGGTGCCGCAGGATAGTCCGTTCCGCAACTTGGCGTCCCTGCGTCGTGAGCTGGATGTGCCCATCAGCCTTGATAGAAACCAGGCCATCCTTTGTCAGACGTTTGAGAGCAAACGTTACTGCTGCTCTCGTCACCGAGAGCCAATGAGAAAGCGTCGCAGCGATAACGGTCAGGCCCTCAGCTTCAGCCTCTGCGATGGCCTTGAGATAGTCCTCTTTAGAGATCGTGATCATCGTCGCGGGGAAACCTCAACAAATACGTGCAGTCTAACACCTGTGACGTTCGGTATCAGAGCGGCCGTTGCTGGCTCCCTCTCGCAGTCCTGCTAGTGTCCAACGCTGCCCGCATGGATGAATCGTCGCCCGGGCACCGGCAAAGCAAAATCATTCTGGCGCCAATCTACCATCAGGAGAGATTCTTAACTTTGACTGGGCGCCATTTCTCTTGAACTTGACCTGGTACGCGGCAATCAGGCCTGAGGCCGATTTTACGGTTTCCAACCCAACGATCTTGCCATTGCCAACCGAGCTTTCAATGACCTTCCTGGCTGCCGGCGATACTTTTGACAATGCTATCTTTTCCCTTATCTGCAGAACTGTTCCTTTGCTGTCAATAAGAACTGTCCTTCTCGATACACCATCCTTGAATTGAACCTCATACACTTCTTGTTCGTTCAGTGATGTGGTCTCTAATCGCAAAATAGTCGCTCGCTGTTCTTGTTCCAGCACGGTCTTCTGAACTGCTGCAGGAAGATCCGCAAGGTTGAGAGACCGTTTTGCGGCGGAGTTGGCTGGCATTGCCAATACCAAAGCTACCGCCATGACTAAGATTAAAGACGCTCGCATTTCGTAAACTCCTGCCCTGGGGTACAGCGATGCTGCCAAGAAAAGGAGGCCGCAAAAGCGGCCTCCCGTGTGGCGATTCAAACTTGCTTGAGAGTTAGTGTAGTTTGAGGTCCCAAACTCCCCGGCCGTAGGTTGCAATCCGCAGGAACGATCCGTTGGGAGGCATGTAAATGTCCCGAACTTCTACTTGCGGCAGGCCGTGGCCGAAGCGAGACCAGGTGGTGCCGGCGTTGGTCGAACGGTATACGCCGAAATAAGTGGCCGCATACAGCGTATTAGGATCAGTCGTGCTCACCCGAATGCGGTTGATGGGCACATTGGGAAGACCAGTGCTGGCATCGGTAAACGTGAGCCCTCCATCGGTTGACTTGGCTACGCGCGCTCCGGGAAAAGGACTTTCTGATGCTACATAGAGCGTGTTGTTACCGGCCCACTCGACATTCGAATTGAATCCTTGCCAGTTTGGAACGGTTCCGATCAAACGGGTCTGGTGCCAGGTCGCTCCGCCGTCGTGGGTCACGACAACCCACCCGGAATTGCAGACCACGGCAACATTGTTGATTCCACCGCTGGCATCGGGACTCACGCCGATTCCATGAACGGTGTCACGGAACCTGCGAGTAGCGCCTATGCCGGGCGAGGGGGCGCCGGGAAGACCGTTCTGGCCGATGTTGACCCAGTTGTTCGCGCCATCTGTCGTCCGGTAGATTTCAGCGGGAGTGTAGGTAAAGAATACGTGACCGCTTGGATCTGCCGGCGCGCTGGGTGTGGCCAACGCGGTAAAGAATGTCGCAAAATTAGGATCTATTCCATTGACGGCTACATTAAACTCAGTTTGCAGAAGCGGGTTATCGGCCGTGGATTGGAAGATGGTTGAAAATTCAACGGTTCCCAGGACAATATCGTCATTCGCCTGGCTCCAGGCAGAGCCTAGTCCATCGCCGCCGATGGGCTGCTCCCAAACCTTCCCATGATCTTTGCGAACAAAGGTGCCATTGTCTTGCAACCCCATAATGGCACTTTCCGGACGTTCGGGTGTTGAATTTATGCTATAGCCCAGCGTTGAAACAATGCCTTCATTGTGGTCGTCATCCCAGGTGGCGCCGCCGTCCTGACTGGTAAACAATCCGCCGTCCGTCCCGAAGAAAAGGGTTGGTTGCCTGCGGTCATTGTCCCCGTGGTCCTCCTCCTCCTCGTCTTCACCGTGGCGCTTTACGAAAATGGCGGAGGCGTGATAATCCGCATGCACGTAGGGCAATCCAAATTGCGCCAGCCAGTTTGCGATCACCGTCCAGGTGCTTCCGCCATCGGTGCTCTTTACCGAGCTGAGTTGGCCACCCAGGTAGACTGTATTGCGCATCTTATCCGTTGGGTCAACCAGGACCATCTGGTTGTAAAATGCCTGTCCTTCCATAACGTCGAGGTTGGGTTGATCCGCGTTGGGATTGGTTGGAGTTTTTGCGGCGAGATTCAGCGCTTTCCAATCCTGGCCGCCATCATCGGACCGGAAAAGGTCAAGCTGTGCGGCATCGCCGGTATTCGCGGCAAAAGCATAAACCGTCTTATCTCCCGGACGTCCTATCCCCAGGGTTGTGCGTCCTGCCCCGGTAAAGACATTGCCACTGTTGGCGATGGGCTGCCAGGTTGCGCCGTGGTCAGTGGATATGACAAGCGCTCCTACACCATCGGTTGCCGGATCGCCCACAAACGGGTTCTCCGTGGATGCCACCCATCCTGCGCTCGTCCGGGCAATGCTCCACACTGTGCCGCTGAACAGCCCGAAGATTGTGGAGTCAAGAAAAACCGCATCGGGGGCGCGATTGTAAGTTTGTCCGCCGTCGGTTGACGTGTACAGACCAAAGTCGGTGGCCACGAATACCTTGTCCTGAGGACCGCTGGTATCCACCTTCACATCTCGAATGTTGCTCACATTCGGAAGAGCAAAGGGCGCGCTGAAGGTCTCACCGCCATCCGTCGTTTTAATCATGAAGCCGCCCGCCGAGAGCGAGTTCTCAAAGGGATCGCCTAACCCGACATAAATGGTCTCCGGATCTCTTCCGAATGCGGCTGCGCCACCTGAGGTGGTGATGGTGGAGTCCGTCTTTGGCTCCCAATGCGGATGCTCATCGGTGAAATTCGTGGTCTTCCATAACCCTCCGGAGGAAGTAAGAAGATACACAATGTCAGGATCTCTTGGATGCGGCAGAATGCTGCGCATGCGTCCGCTGTCGGTCACTTTCAGGGTGACGCCATTCTGGATGTAATCGTTCTTGGTGGGTCCTATGTTGACCCAACGAGGAACCCCGGAATGATGCGCCGCACCGGGCAGCATATGTCCAAATTTCAGGCGCTCTTGCTCCGCTTCGTTGAGCATGTGAACTCTGAAACTCGGGTTGCCTCCTCGACTCTCGCGCATTGCTTCCTGGCGCGCCAAGGGGTCATCGGCTTCATGTTTTTTTGAGTGATCCAGGCCGGAAAGATAAGGACTTACATATCCAGAATCATTGGGATCGCCCTTTTGGTTGGTCACATCACTCGCGAAGGCTGAAGAAAGTAACAGCAAAACCACAGACAACTGCAAACTAAATACTGGTCGCATGGGGGGAACTCCAGTGTGAAGTTTTGAGCTAGGCTCAAAAAATGAGCACCCATAGTGCCTTACGCTACGAACATTGTCAAATCTTGCGGTTGGTCGGCAATGCTTTTAAGTCTGTTGGGGCAGGCTGAAATGCGTATTGATTCTATTGCGCTTATAAGTTTGTTCATTGGGAGCCCCAGGCGAAGAGTCTGTCATGAGCGAAAGCCGAAGGGGGATTAGAATCATTCGCGGCTTCAAGACTGCACAGTCGCCGGCCACATCAGGCAAAGGGCGGGGAAGTGCTCACCAGAAATAAAAACCACCACCGCAAAATAGGTGCAATTGCGAATCCTTTAGAAAATCTAAACTTACCCTATTGTCAATTTGCGGGAAGCAAAACGGCGGCTCGCTATATAGTAGTGGGCTGCTCTCACAGGCAAGGGCAAGCTGATCCTCACAATTCAACCAGGGATTTCCATGAAACTTTCCGTATTGGTATTTTTTATTGCACTGCTTGTAACAATCGAACCTACTGCCAAGGCGCAAGACCCACAAACCGCTCCCACTGCTCCAGCCGCGACACCTTCGCCCACGCCAACACCCCAACCCAGACCTACACCCGCACCCTCGGCAGAGGTCCTGCCGGGCAAAGGACTGGCGCAGCATCCTTTTCTATATTGCGGTGAGTGGGATACGCGCAAGCCCGAGCAGACCATGTTCATCATCAGGGATGGCAAAGTGGTCTGGTCTTACTCGATTGCCAACGAAGAGGAGCTGGATGATTGCACTCAGCTCTCCAACGGCAACATCATCTTTGCCCGCAAGGGCAAAGGAGCGAGCGAGATCACGCCCGACAAGAAAATCGTTTGGAATTACGAGGCGCCTCCGCATACCGAAGTCCACTCCGCCCAGCCCATCGGGAAAGATCGTGTGCTGATTATGCAGAACGGAAACCCGGCAAAGCTCATGCTGATCCAGAAGAAGACAGGAAAAGTAGTGAAAGAGCTGGAGCTGTCCACGCGGCAGCCCGATAAAGTCCACGGCCAGTTCCGGCATATTCGCATGACGAAGAAGGGCACGTTCCTGGTGGCTCACCTTGATCTAGGTAAAGTGGTTGAATACGACCAGAACGGAAAAGAAATCTGGTCGACGCCGGCACCCTCGGCGTGGGCGGCCGTTCGGCTCAAGAACGGCAACACTTTAATCAGCGGAAACCAGCACGGCTATGTGCGCGAGGTGAACCCCAACGGCGAGACGGTATGGGAGATCAACAAAGACGATCTTCCCGGATACCCGCTCTATACGGTGCAAGAGGTTGAACGGCTGGCCAACGGCAACACTTTAATCAATAACTGGAGTGGTGGCCTCAAGAAAACCGATTGGCCCGTGGTGGTGCAGTTGATCGAAGTGACGCCCGATAAAAAAGTAGTATGGGCACTCCGCGATTGGGATACTCTCGGACCGGCTTCCTCCACCCAGTTGCTCGATGAGCCGGGCGTGCCCGAGAAGGGTGACCAGCAGCGTTGACAACCGAACGAATTACTCACCACAGAGACACAGAGAAAAATTGGTAATTTTGAAATTTGGCAAGTGAGAGATCGGGTCACAGGTCTTTGTTTATTTATGAATTGAATTGCTATTGTCCCACTACGAACTTTTAAAAACTCCAGGAGAAATGATGAAACGACGCATTGTTTTCTGTATTGCATTGCTGGCCGTGTTAGGGCTCGCCGCCAGTCAACTTCGGGCCGAAGTTTTCGGCGTTAAAAAATACGGGGCTGTGGGCGATGGTAAAGCGCTCGATTCCCCCGCAATCAATAAAGCTATTGATGCCGCCAGCGCCGCCGGCGGCGGAACGGTTTATTTTTCTCCCGGCACTTATCTTTCCGGTTCCATTCACCTCAAGAGCAACATCACTCTTTATCTCGAGCAGGGCGCAACCATTCAGGCCTCCGATAACCCTGATGTCTACGATCCGATTGAAACCAGCCAGAAGCAGTGGGATAAATACCAGGATTTCGGCCACACCTACTTTCACAACAGCCTGATCTGGGGCGAGGGCCTGGAGAACATTGCCATCCTCGGTCCTGGCGTTATAAGTGGCAAGGACGCCCTGACGCGCAAGGCCGACCTGCGCGTGGGCAACAAGGCCATCTCCCTCAAGCTCTGCCGCAATGTCACCATTCGCGACGTTTCCATTTTGCTGGCTGGCCACTTCGCTATTCTGGCCACCGGAGTGGATAACCTCACCATCGACAACATCAAGATTGACACCAACCGCGACGGCATTGATGTTGATTCCACCCGCCACGTGCGCATCTCCAATGTCAGCGTGAACTCGCCCTATGACGACGGCATCGTCATCAAGGGCACGCATGCCCTTGGTTTTGCGCGCGAGACCGAAGACATGACCATCACCAACTGCGAGGTCACCGGCTTCCAGAACGGTACCTTCCTCGACGGCACCTACAAGCGCAGCAACACGCCTCCGCTGACCCACGGCCCCACGGGAAGAATCAAGATCGGCACCGAGTCCGAGGGCTCGTTCCGCAACATCACGATTTCCAACTGCGTCTTTGACTACGCCCGCGGCCTCGCGCTCGAGACCGTGGATGGGGCTGAACTCTCTGACGTCAGCATCAGCAACATCACCATGCGTGATATCGCCAATGCGCCGATTTACATTCGCCTGGGCGCCCGCATGCGTGCGCCTGACGGAGTGCCGATCGGCTCGCTGCACCGCATCAACATCAGCGACGTCGTGATCTATAACGCTGATCCCAAGAACGGATCGCTGATCATGGGCATCCCCGGACACGATATCGAAGACGTGAAGCTGAGCAACATTCGCATCTACTATCAGGGCGGCGGCACCAAGGAGCAGGCCGCGATCAATCCGCCGGAAGAAGAGAAAGAGTATCCCGAGCCATACCGTCATGGTGACATGCCGTCGTATGGATTTTTTATCCGGCACGCCAAGGGCATCGAGTTCACCAATGTTGAGGTGGGCTATATGAAAGAAGACCTGCGGCCGGCGTTTGTCCTCGACGACGTTAAGGGCGCGGAATTCAATTTAGTCAAAGCCCAGCACGCCCCGGCGGTACCAACGTTCTCGCTCAAGGATGTTACAGATTTCAGCTTGTTCCACAGCGGTTCACTGCCTGATCTAAAACTGGAAAGCGTAAAGGAGAAGCAGTTTTAGAATTATTTTGATCAAGATGGCGCGAGAATTGGACACTATAATGATTAAGGTTTTGGGAACGCCTGCCGTACATGGGAGGGCGATATGAAAAGACGCCTCGTTCTCGCGCTAGTTCTGCCGATGGTTGCTTTGACCTACGTGGCAGCACAACAAGAATCTAACATGCTGAAGGCTGCCTCGTTCACGCAGGCAACTCTACCGGCTCCCAATAGCACAACGGCTTACCATCCTTTCTGGTCATTGGGGCGTGGTTTTTGGAAGGGCGACAATCTTATTTTTCTAGATCCACGTGTGCCCCGCGTTGACCTCTACGACAAAGACTCGATCCACAAGTCAGTCAAGGTCAAGTTTCCCGATAACGCCGATGTCCGCCTGTATGACGCTATTGTGACTGCAGACGGCCATCTGATTGTCACTGGGTGGTATAAGCCCGATGTTGGACCGCTTCATTCTTTTATCGGCATGCCCGACATTGAAGGGCATGTTTCGCCGATCATTGACACCGGAAACTTTGGTCCAAAGACGATCAGCACCTGTGATAATGGCGCCACGGTTTGGGCGTTTGGACGATCACGTGATAGCTGGAATCCACAAACCAGAGTCCACGATGCCTATGACGCACTGCGGCAATTCAGTTTTAGTGACGGCAAGATGGCTACGTCCCTGCTAAGCACTTCAGCCCTCTCGATGGGGCCCGATGCTGCAGGTGCAAACCCGCCCGATCAGATCATGCAATGTCACGACAAGACTCTTGGGATTTATGTGGGCCTAAGCGACCAATGGATTGAGTACGACACCTATGCAAACAAGCTAACCCGCTGGCAGTTGCCGAAGCGCTTTCATCACTGGGCCGAGCAAGATAGCCAAGGTAAATTGCTCCCGGATCCTGTGGTGCTGAAGTTCGTAACTGGTTTTGTCATGCTGGACTCTGGCGTCGTGTATGCAAGTTTTGACGATCATGACAATAGCTCCGGGAAGAGCGTCTTGGGGCTGTATCGGCTGGAGAAGAACGGGGATCAGGGCACATGGATCCCGGTGGCCGGGACCGAAGGAAATTACACGCAAAAAGGTACATTTCACCAGCTCGAGGGCACCGACGGCAAGAACCTGGTGTACTCGCGGTTTGGCGAGCAGTGCTGGTACTTTTCCTCAGCACCGCAATAGCGGCCGTTGAATCGAGTTTTGAGCTATTTCGTGGCACCCGCCAATTTCCCAGTTTGGGAACCAGGCTTTGTCGCCGCAGTCAAAGCCTGATCAAGATCAGCGATGATGTCCGCAATATCTTCAATGCCTACGGAAAGGCGAATCAACTCTGGCGTCGTGCCGGTTGAGCGCTGCTCCTCTTCTGTGAGTTGCTGATGCGTGGTCGAGGCCGGGTGAATAATCAACGACTTCGCGTCGCCAATGTTGGCCAGCAGGCTGAAAAGTTCTACGGAGTTGATCAACTTCTTGCCCGCTTCGAACCCACCCTTGATCCCAAATGTAACCAGCGCGCCCGCGCCATCAGGAAGATACTTCTTGGCGAGAGCGTGGTAACGGCTCGATTCGAGTCCGGGATAGTTCACCCACTCGACCGATGGATGCGACTGCAGGTAGCGCGCAACCGCCATCGCGTTTTCCGAGTGCCGCTGCATCCTTAGATGTAATGTCTCAACGCCTTGCAGAAACAGGAAGGAGTTGAACGGCGAAAGGCATCCGCCGGTATCACGCAGGCCTTGAACGCGTGCTTTGATGATGAAGGCCAATAGCCCAAAGGCTTCCGTAAAAGAAAAGCCGTGGTATGACGGATCGGGATCGCTAAAGCTGGGGAATCGCCCTGAGGCTTTCCAGTCAAACTTGCCAGCATCCACCATGATGCCTCCAATCGAGGTGCCATGGCCGCCGATGAACTTGGTGGCCGAGTTCACGATAATATCCGCACCCCACTCGATAGGACGGCACAATGCCGGAGAAGGCGTGGTGTTGTCCACGACAAGCGGCAGCCCATTCTTGTGGGCGATGGCAGCGAGGCGTTCAATATCAGAGATATCAAGCTTCGGGTTGCCCACCGTTTCCGTGTAAACCGCCTTGGTTTGCTTGGTGACTGCCTTCTGCAAGCCATCGAAATCTGCGGCATCTACAAAGCGGACTTTGATTCCCCATTTAGGAAGCGTGTAATGGAATAGATTGTAGGTCCCGCCATAGAGTGACGTGGTGGAGATGATTTCATCACCTGCGCTGGCCAGCGTAATCATTGCCAGGGTCTCGGCAGCCTGTCCCGAGGCCAATGCAAGGCCCGCAGCACCGCCCTCAAGGGCGGCCAGACGCTTTTCAAACACATCCGTCGTGGGATTCATGATGCGGCTGTAGATATTTCCGAACTCCTGCAGCGCAAAGAGACGGGCCGCGTGATCAGCGTCGTCGAAGACGTATGAAGTCGTCTGATAAATAGGGACGGCGCGTGCCTTCGTGGTGGGGTCTTTCTCCTGGCCGCCGTGTACAGCGAGGGTTGCGAGTTTGTGCTTGGCCTTATTTCCGTTGTCGCTTGAGGACATTTTGAATTCTCCTATTGGTTAGAAACGTTTACGGTTTGGGGCGGTGACATCAAAATCGGTTCCAATTTTGAATCCCAACAGTTTAACGGAAGCGAGGGAGCAGGTAAATCCGCAGTAAAAGACCCTCGTAGCTTATTGCGTCACTTTTATAGACCGGGCCATGAACGTGGCTTTTGTCCAAGCTCCCTTACTGTCATTGGGGTCATGCGTATAAAAAATCCAGAGTTGGGGGGCAGTGCCGTGCTCCCCGCCTGTTTGTATCAGGCTTGGATACCTGACCCAATACTTTGGCCGCTCGTCCAGAGTGGCAAGCGGCAGTAGTGAAGGGTTCCACTCGACCAGGTTCGACGAAGTGCGAAACGCGATGGTGTGTTCATTCGGAACCTGGTAAGCAAGAATCGCGCGGCGGCTGGTGGGATCGTAAACAATGGAGGGTGAAAATGCACCGGTCAACACCTCTGAGTAGAGGCCTGAAGGTATGTTGTTATTAACATCGGTTGTGGCGGCAGGCTCATCGAAGTTTCCGTTATAGTATTTCCGAAAAAGATAGGGGACGGCCGCGGTGTTGGTGTCATAGACAGCCTTGATCACGTCCGAGAGTCGCGCGCGGGCTACGGCCAGGCACTGATTGCCGCCGCAAACGCCCGGAGCCTGGTCAATATAGAAGACGTAGAGATACGTCTTCTCCGGGTCGGCATCATGTGGGCTGACTGGATTATATTTTTCATCGCCCAGTATGAACGGCCCGTTGCCCACCGAGAGCGACTTGGTGGGGAAATGCTTGATCCAGAGTTTGCGGCTGGAATGCGGCTGAATGATCTGGCCAAGCTTCCGGAAGGTCTTGCCCTCATCCGTCGAGACCGCCAGCCCGAGAGTACCGAAAAAGAGGTTGGCTAGGTTAGAGCGTGGCCGGCCATACTGAAACTCGGCGTGATAGGTCAGCAGAATAAACTTGTTCTGGCCATCGGTAATCTCCATGGCCGGTCCTCCACCCAGGTAGTCACTGTCGTAGGGCCCGGTGACGCCGCGTGGCGTTAAATTGCCCTGTTTGTTCAGAGGAAATAGAAGCGCACTGCAATCGGCTGAATTGATGTGGGTCGGTTCGTTCGCATCCGGAACCAGCCGGTAGACACCTTGTGTATTGGGAGTCCCCTTGCAAGTCGTGGAGTTGCTCTTGGCAGAGCCGAAGTAGAGGTATCCGTTGGGCTCTTTCACTGCTCCCATCACTCCATCAACATATCCGAATTGGAAGCCGAAGTTGTAGCGCTCCTGGTAGCAGGAGACCACGCGACAAGCACTGAGCGAAAAGTGAAACTCGGCGGAGTTGCCAGTAGAGTCGGGACAGTCAGATTCCTGAATTGCACTGCTGCTGCAGGCAGGTTGCTGTGCAGCACAGATTCCAGCGCTCCACCCGACCATAAAGGCAAGTAACAATGCAAAAGCGGTTCTCAACCACATCTGCTGAGTCATATTTCCTCCTGTGCGTGATTTGTGCGCCAATCTCTTGATCTTGCTGGAGCATATGGTAAGAACAACAAATTCTAAATCAGAGGGCGCACGTTATAGGTCCTATGGCGCAGTAAGCAAGCGAATTAGTTATTCAGGTGTACCCAGGTCAAAATCAGGAAATTCCTGAAATGGCACAAATACGTATCTCGAACCGAGATCTGTAAGCTTTTCTAGCGCCGAATAGCGCGATACTGGCTGGGTTCCCGGGCTTGGGGGAATAAACTCGCATCTGCATGAAACCTGAAACACTTACAGGGTTACAGTCACCATAAGAATGAGAACTTCTGTATTTTTTAAACATTCCCGAAAAGAATTTTTGACCGAGTGTTATTCTTTGTGCCCGGAGGGGAGCTATGCCGACAAAACCAAACCTGATTGGCCCGGGAGGAAGGCTCTTCGCCGAGCCCGCTCCGGGCAAAGATGAAGCCAGTTTTCGCGTGAGCAATACCAGCTCGCAGTATTACAACTCACCCTATTATCTGGTGCACAAGAGTCAGGTGCAGCCTATACCGCCTGCCCGCAAGAATGTGCCCATGCATTTGGATTTAGCCGACTTTGTCGGGCCACAGATCATTCAGAACATCGCAAGCGCCGGCAAGATCAGTTTTCACTCGGTTGGCGATACCGGCGCAGCCAAGGTGAATCGCCAGCAAACCGCGGGCCAAGCCATCGCCAACGAGGCAAAAGTTTCAGACGCTATGGCGGCCGACCTCGCCGGCAACGCGTCGGATGCGCCTGCTTTCTTCTTTCACTTGGGTTTCACTTGGGCGATGTCATCTATAACTTCGGCGAAGCCCAGTATTATTATGATCAGTTCTACGAGCCCTTCCGGGCTTATGACCGTCCTATCTTTGCCGTTCCCGGAAACCATGATGGCTCTGTTTTCGGCCAGGGATCTTCCGCGCCGCAGGTGCCGACACTCACGGCGTTCTTAGACAACTTCTGCGCAGCAACTGAGGGACCTTCACCTGATGCCGGGGGGTTGGTGCGAAGTGTAATGACGCAGCCCGCAGTCTATTTCACCTTGGATGCTCCTTTTGTCTCGGTTATTGGACTCTACAGCAACGTGCTGGAGGGGCCAGGAGTGATCTCCTCGCAGGGCGGCCATTATCCCATCGTGGATGATCAACTGACGTTTCTGAAAAGCGAACTGCAGCGCATCAAGCCGGACCACGATGCCGGGAAGCGCGCGCTGATAATTGCTTTGCACCATCCGCCGTTGTCAGCCGACGCCAAGCATGCCGGCTCTGATGGAGCGGAAAAAGATATTGACAATGCCTGCCAGCAAGCCGGCGTGTGGCCTGATCTCATACTGTCAGGACATGCCCACCTCTATCAGCGGTTTACGCGGCGGGTTGCGGGCAAGGAGATTCCTTACATCGTCGCCGGCAGCGGCGGTTTTGCTGCAACCCAGCCACAAACTGCTTTAGGGAATGCCCCCATTACGGTGGGCGATCATACACTGGAGATTAATCCGCTGGTTGATTTTGGCTATCTCATCGTCAGCACGGACGGACACACCCTCACAGTTTCATTCCGTGCGCCGAGTGGCAGTGGCGTGCAAGAGCTTGATTCTGTGACGGTAGACATACAGAAAGGAAAAATCACAAGTTCCGGATCGAAAGGCGGCGGCAAGGCTCCTGGCGGTAAGCCCCCGGCAGGTAAGCCGCCGAAGGCGCCGAAGCCTCCGAAGAAAAAACCAGGCGGCAAGACGCCGCACGCGGGAAAACCACACGCTGGGCATAAACCGGCTGCTCCCAAAGCAGGGAAGCGCGGACGGAAATAAATCTGGTTGTATCGCCTATATCTGTTTCATCGGCAAGTAGCGCCTGTTGCCTTGCAAGTTATCTTTGCCAACCGGGTCAGGCGATGGAGGCGGGGGGACTTGCTGGTAGTGGGCAAAGTTCCCGTGAGAGCCACAGGAGCCCCGTCATTATTGAAGAAAACCGCTTCAGGGTCGGAGACTTGCTGAGCTGTTTCGCTATCGTCATATATGTAAACAGCGGAAACTAAAGTAATTCCAAAATTGGTGTATCCGCGCGGTGCCGGGCCTGAAAGGCCCGCTCTTCCACGGTAGTGGATACGGTAATTGTGAAATCGCTATAGAAATCGCGATGGGCCATGAGTTGTCAAGGAGCTGAGGGGCACAAGAAGGTCCCGGCATTCTCGAATGTCAGAATAATAATGAACCATAATTGTGAGAAAGTCAGCGTTTTAGTGCCAGAGTGATATCAATTTTTCCGCAGGGTATCAGCGCGCGTAGGTTTCCAATTTCTTTGCAGCAGGGGCCAGCAGTTCGCGCAGCCGGGGGAAGATAGCGTTAATCTCTTCCATGGAGACCGCGCCTACCGAGAGCCGGAACCAGCCGGTATCTTCCTTCAAGCCAAAAGCCTGGAAGGGAACCACGGCGACTCCTGCTTCTTCTAATAGAAGCTGGCGAATTTCCTCATTGGTTCGGATGATGTTTCCGCGAACGTTCTTTCCGAAGAGGTCGAAACGGGCAGAAAGATAAATGGCGCCTTGGGGAGCGACGGCATCCACAGGGAACCAATCACTCTTCATGGCTGAGAAGCCTTCGTACAGCGCATCCAGGCGGGCCTTGAGCCTGGTCTTCAGATCGGACTGGAATGCCCTTATTTTTTCCGGAGCATCGAGCAGCGCGGCCACTGCTACCTGCTCAGCCTTGGGCGCCCATGCGCCGATGTGGCCCAGGATATCCATCATGTGCCTGCGAATCGCAGGCGGCATCACAGCCCAGCCCACGCGCAGTCCGGTGGCGCAGAAAGCCTTGGAGATTGCGTCCAGTAACAGCGTGTAAGGTGCAATTTCCGGGACCAGCTCCAGCGGCGTCACGTGCTTGATAGCTCCGTAGGTCAAGGTCCAGTAAACCTGGTCGTAAACAAGATAAAGCGGACGCTCGCCGTCACTCGCCATGCGCCGCTTATTTTCCTGGAGTACCTCAAGCGAAATCTGGTGCAAAAGATTGCGGTCGATTGCTGTGCCCGTCGGGTTCAGGGGCGAATTGAGGCAAATCAGCCGGGCATTCTTTAAATGCGGCCGCAGTTGCTCGATGGTAGGAAAAAAGTTTGATTCAGGAGCAACTGCGATCTCAACCGGCTGCGCACCAGTGAGAAAAGCATAGTGGTTATTGTTCCACGACGGCACGGGATACACCGCCACATCTCCGGGCGTGATCAGGGTCTTATACGCACCATAGAGTAAAGGACGCGCACCGCCGGCAACCAGAACTGATTCCAGCGGAAACTTCAGCCCCAGCTCGCGCTCATACAAGCGCACGACTGCTTCCCGCAGTGCCAGGACTCCATCCGAGGGTGGATAGTTGGTATGGCCCGCCGCCAGAGCTGCGCGGGTGCCTTCCAGCAGTTCGTTGGGAATTGGAAAGTAAGCCGGATCGAAGTCGCCCACAGTCAAGTTGCAAACCACTGCGCCCTTGGCTTTGAGTGCGCGAATCTGGGCTGAAATTTTGAGAATTTCTGAGCCGATGATGCCCCGGGCGAGAGAAGAAAGTCCGGCATCGGGATCGGGCACGGCAGAATACAGAGGCCCCACGTCCACCATGAATAAATTTTATCAGCGGGAGTCTTGACAAGATAAAGAATATTTATGCATACTATTGAATAAATATTCATGTCACCCGCAACCAAATTCGCACGCCAGAAATTGATCGTGGATGTGCTGCAGCACGGCCCGGCCGCCAGCCAGGATGAGCTGCGCAAGGCGCTGGCCAAGCACGGTCTGAAGGTGACGCAGGCCACGCTTTCGCGCGACATCCACAAACTCGGGCTGGTGAAGACCACGGAAGGCTATGCTCTCTCCGGCAACGATCATGCGCCCGAGTCTGGGCTACCTTCGGCCGCGCGTTTGCTGCGCGAGTTTGTGCTCGAAATCAGAGAGGCGCAGAACCTTCTGGTAGTGAAGACGAGTATAGGCAGCGCGCAACCTGTAGCTGCTGCCTTGGATGCCGAAGGCTGGGAAGAGACGGTAGGCACCATCGCGGGTGATGACACCATCCTGATTATCTCTCCCGACAAAAAATCGGCGCACAAACTGGCAACTCGCATCCGGGAGATGATCGCCTGATGTCAGCCCCATTGCAAACCGCGGTTGTGGGAGCAACCGGCTACGCCGGCTTTGAACTTGCGCGCCTGCTCATGCGGCATCCGCGATTGAGCACTCCTTTATTATTACGGCGCGAAAGCGAGGAGTCTTCCAAGCCAGGAACGCTGGCAGAGGTATTCCCTCATGTTTATGGAGAGCCCGAGTCTTCTCTGGAGCCGTTTTCCTGGTCAAAATTGAAGAATGCAGGCGTGTCAGTTCTATTCCTGGCCACGCCCCATGAAGCTTCGCGCGAGATGGTTCCCGAAGCTATTGATCGCGGCTTGCGGGTGATTGATCTCAGCGGCGCATGGCGGTTGAAGGTCGCTGCCAACCGCAAGATCTATGCCTTTTCCGACGAAGGCTCGGAGACTGCCGCTGCCTTAATGCAGAAGGCAGTGTATGGACTCCCGGAGCTGCGCCGGGCTGAAATTCAGCATGCGGTTTTACTGGCGAATCCGGGCTGCTACGCAACCTCTGTGATCCTGGCGCTCGCGCCGCTGGTTTGTGCCGGAATGATTGACCGGAACCATGATGTTATTTGCGATTCCAAGTCTGGGGTCTCCGGCGCCGGCAAGCAGCCTACAGCCAAGACCCACTTTGTGGAGGTCGCTGACAACTTTTCTGCCTACTCGGTCTTCGGCCACCGGCATACCGGGGAAATTCTCGAACAGCTTGGGTTCGCTTCCGGACAGCTTGTCTTCACGCCGCATCTTTTACCGATTCCGCGGGGCATTCTTTCCACGATTTATCTGCGGCTGGCAAATGAGTCGACACCACAACAGATCGAAGAGGCGTTCCGTAGTTTTTATTCAGGCAAGCCGTGGGTCAGGGTTTTTGCGCAACCGCGGTTGCCGCAAATCCAATTTTCGTTGCGCACGAATTTTTGCGATATCGGCCTGACTTTGGCGCCCGACGGCAAACGGCTGGTGCTGGTTTCTTGTCTGGATAATCTTCTGAAAGGCGCCGCCGGGCAGGCGGTGCAGAACTTGAACCTGATGTTGGGATGGGACGAAAGAGAGGGGCTGAATTGAAAATTGTCATAAAAATCGGCGGGGTCGCACTGGACGACAGTAATCTTCGTCGCAACTGCGCTCGTGCTATTGCCTCATTGGCCCAGGACCACAACGTCGCGGTGGTGCATGGCGGAGGTGTGGCTTTGACCCGCACCCTGAAACAATTGGGTAAAACCAGCGAATTCATCAATGGTTTGCGGGTCACTGATAGCGAGACCCGCGACGTCGCGCTCATGGTGCTGGCCGGCGGAGTCAATAAGCAGGTGGTGGCGGAACTCGCTGCGGTCGGCTGTCAGGCGGTGGGAATGTGCGGCGGAGATGGCCTGTCGTTCCGCGCCCGCAAGAAAAACGGTACCGCCCATGACTTGGGATTCGTCGGCGAGATTTGCTCCACTGATGCACGCTGGATCGAGGCGGTTTGGGGTTGTGGCGGCGTTCCGGTGATCTCCAGCCTGGCGCTGGGCGTTGATGGCCAGTACTACAACATTAATGCCGACCAGATGGCCGCAGCTTGCGCAACCGCCTGCCATGCCAGTGCTCTTATCTTTTTGACTGACGTTCCCGGAGTGAAGGATGCCAGCGGTGAAGTCATGCGTTGGCTCACGTTGAACGAAATCCCCACTCTGGTGGAGCAATCCGTTGTATTCGGAGGCATGCTGCCCAAGCTCGAGGCATGTGGGGAGGCTTTGCGCAAAGGCGTAGGACGCGTGCGTATTTTGCCTGCCTTGCAAGCAGAAGTGTTGCCGCAGTTCTATCGCTCGAAAATTGATTTAGGAACCGAGGTAATGGTGGCATGAACCTGGAAGCGGTCATGAAAAGAGAAGCTGCCCTGCTGCTGCCTACCTACGATCGGTACCGGGTGTTGCTGCGCAAAGGTAAAGGTGTCTATGTGTACGACGCCTCCGGGCGCAAGTACCTGGATTTTCTCAGCGGCATCGGAGTGAACGCTCTGGGCTATGGACATCCGGCGATCACCAAGGTCATGGCCCGCCAGTTGGAACTGCTGGTGCACTCCTCCAACCTGTTCTTCCATGAGTATCAGGGAGAGCTGGCCGAGCGCTTGACCCGTCTCTCAGGCATGGACCGGGCTTTTTTCTGCAACAGCGGAACCGAAGCCTGGGAGTGCGCGCTCAAACTGGCACGCGCCTATGCGCGCACACGCCGCAATGGAAGCAAGCCAAGCTGGCGTGTGCTGGCCATGGACAATTCTTTTCATGGACGCACCTTCGGTTCTTTGGCTACGACGGGACAGGCAAAATACCGCGATCCGTTCATGCCCTTGATGCCCGGAGTCGAGTTCGTGCACTACAACGATGTGGATGACCTGCGGAAGAAATTCGATTCCAGCGTTTGCGCCATCGGGCTTGAAGTCGTGCAGGGTGAAGGCGGCATTCGTTTGGTGGATAAGCAGTTCCTGCAAACGGCCAGAACTCTCGCCAACAAATTTCACGCGCTGCTGATATTCGATGAGATCCAGAGCGGGTTAGGACGCACCGGAAAAATGTTCGCTTATCAGCACTATGGCATCTCGCCCGACGTTGTGACCATTGCGAAACCACTTGCTGCTGGATTGCCATTGGGTGCAGTGCTGACCAAAGAAGCGGTTTCCCGCAGCTTTCACCCCGGAATGCACGGCACCACCTTCGGGGGCGGGCCGATGGCTTGCGCGGTTGCCATTGCGTTTTTGCAGACGCTGGAGCGGGAGAAGCTCGTGGAACACGCGCACAAGATGGGGAACTATCTGCGCGAACAGCTTGAGGCGTTGCAAGACCGGCACAAGGCGATCACCGATGTTCGGGTGCTGGGCTTAATGGTCGGAGTCGAATTGAACTCCGGCGAACTGGCCAAGACAGTTGTTAAAAAGATGATGGAGCGCGGCGTCATCATCAACCGGACCCACGAAAACGTGCTGCGCTTCCTGCCGCCTTACGTGATCGGCAAAGCGCACGTGGATGAAGTCATAGAAAAACTCGATTTAGTTTTGGCAGAAGAGGAAGGTCAGATCAATACGAGAGCGCAGGGTAAGGCGCGAAGGAGCATAGCAAGTTGAAAACACAAACTGTTAAATCATCTGCGGTCATGCCGGTTCCCGGGCAGAGGCCGCAATGGTCTAAAGACCTGATTTCCATCGGAGACCTGGGACCCGAGGGCGTCAAAGGCATGCTTGATTTGACCATGCTGGTCAAAACACGCCCGGCAGATTTCCGCCGGTCGCTCGCGGGAAAACAAATTGTATTGTTTTTTGAGAAGCCTTCGTTGCGCACTCGCATCACCTTTGAAGCCGGGATGAACGGCCTGGGAGGCACATCGCTCTTTTTCGACCAGACGAACGCCCGCCTCGGCGCGCGCGAAAAGCTCAGCGATATCGCCCATAACCTGGAGCGTTGGGTTGATGGCGTAGTGCTGCGCACCTTCGAGCACACGACTGTCACGGAGATGGCGCAGCACGCAGCCATCCCGGTCATCAACGGGTTGAGCAGTCTGGAGCATCCCTGCCAGGCCCTGGCAGACTACTTCACGCTGATGGAAAAGTTCGGAGACTTCAAAAAGATCCGCCTTGCTTATGTGGGAGACGCCAACAACGTGGCGCACTCGCTGATGCTGACCGCCGCTTGCCTGGGCTCTAAGATCACTGTGGCGACGCCCAAAGGTTACAATCCCGAACCCCACATCCTGAATACAGCTTTGGAAATCGCTTCTGAAACAGGAGCCTCAATTGAGGTGACTCACGACGCGCGCGCGGCTGTCAAAGACGCGGACGCGGTTTACACCGACGTTTGGGCCAGTATGGGACAGGAGAGCGAAGCAGAAAAGCGCAAGAAGACTTTTGCTCCCTATCAGGTCAACGAAGAGCTCTTCGCGCAAGCTGCTCCTCATGCAGTTTTCATGCATTGCCTGCCTGCCCACCGTGGCGATGAAGTCACGGATGACATCATGGATTCGCCCCGGTCGGTAGTTTTTGACCAGGCAGAAAATCGCATGCACGCTCAAAAAGCAGTCATGCTCATTTTATTAGGCGGAGAAATCAAACGCTTTCCGCAGAGGAGCGCACATGTCTGAAAAAGTTGTTCTTGCATATTCCGGGGGGCTCGATACTTCCATCATTATTCCCTGGTTAAAGGAAAACTACGGCTCCGAGGTGATCGCCATGGTTGGCGATGTTGGACAGGGAGACGACATCGAAGCGGTTGTGAAGAAAGCTTATGCCACCGGGGCGTCCAAGGTCGTGGTGGAAGATATGCGCGAGGAGTTTCTCGCCGGATATGTGTTTCCCGCCATTATGGCCGGGGCCGTCTACGAACATAAGTACCTGTTGGGAACTTCTCTCGCACGCCCTGTCATCGCCAAGCATCAGGTGCAAGTGGCTTTGCGCGAAGGTGCTACTGCCGTGGCCCACGGCTGCACCGGCAAAGGCAATGACCAGGTGCGCTTTGAGCATGCCTATCAGGCCCTGGCGCCGCACTTGAAGATCATTGCACCCTGGCGCGAATGGGATTTGAAGTCCCGTGAAGATTGCCTCGATTATGCCGAGAAACGCAAGATCCCGGTCGCCGCCAGCCGGGAGAAGATCCACAGCCGCGACCGCAACATACTGCACTTGAGCCATGAAGGTGGCGAGCTGGAAGATCCGGCGAATAAACCACTGGAAACCACCTGGCAGATGACAAAATCGCCCGAAGCTGCGCCCGATAAGGTAGAGCGGGTCGAGATTGGCTTTGCCGCGGGCGTTCCCGTTTCGGTCAACGGCAAGCAGATGGACCCGGTTTCGCTCCTGCAGCAACTGAATGAGATCGGCGGACGCAATGCCATCGGCCGGGTTGATCTGGTGGAAAACCGTTTTGTGGGCATCAAGTCGCGCGGTTGCTACGAGACTCCGGGCGGAACTCTATTGCTTACCACTCACCGCGAGCTGGAAGCCCTGTGCCTTGACCGCGACCTCATGCATTTCAAGCAATATGTGGCGTTGAAATACGCTGAGCTGGTTTATTACGGCCTGTGGTTCACGCCGTTGCGTGAGTCGCTCGATGCCTTCGTCGCCAGCACTCAGGGCGAAGTCACCGGATCAGTCGCGCTCGATCTATATAAAGGTAATGTCTCAGTTGCCAGCCGCACATCGGATTACTCGCTTTATCGTACGGACCTGTCTTCGTTCACTATGGGCGAGAGCTACGATCAGAAAGACGCAGCGGGGTTCATCCGCATTCTCGGATTGCCCTCCCGTTCGCGCGCTTTGCTGAGACACGAGGTCACAGTCCCATGAAGATGTGGTCGGGCCGGTTTCGCCAGCCGCTTGATCCGGAGTTTGAGCGCTGGCAGCGGTCACTCCCGTTCGACCGGCGATTAGTCAATGAGGAAGTTGCTGCCAGCAGCGCGCATGCTCGTGCGCTGCAGAGGATCGGTGTGTTGTCTGACAATGAGTTGGCTTCCATTCTGCACGGATTGGAAGCAATTCAATCGGCGGCGCAGAAGCCGGAATATTTCAATGACGAGGAAGCGGAAGACATCCATCATTTTGTCGAGAAGCGCCTCGTCGAATTAATCGGAGAGGCCGGATACAAGCTGCACAGTGGCCGCAGCCGCAATGAGCAGATTGCCACCGACCTGCGGCTTTACATCCGTAAGACAATTGATGAGCTGCAGGTTTTGCTGCTGGAGCTGCTCGATGTTGTAGTGGCGCGCGCCGAAAAGTCAGGCAATTCGGCCATGCCGGCCTACACGCATCTTCAGGCTGCTGAGCCGGTGCTGGTGGCGCATTGGCTGCTTGCCTACGCAGAAATGTTGCTGCGTGATTTCACCCGCCTGGCTGATTGCCGCCAGCGGTTGAATTTTTCTCCGTTGGGGTCGGGCGCGATTGCTGGAGCGCCGCTGGCATTGAATCGGGAAGCCATAGCGCAGGAACTTGCTTTTACCGCGCCCGCAGCCAACAGCATGGACGCAACCAGCGACCGCGACTTTGCCATTGAATTCGCACAGGTGCTCTCGCTGCTTTTCATGCACCTCAGCCGCTGGGCTGAAGAGTTTATTCTGTTTTCTTCACAGGAATACTCCTTTGTTCGCCTACCGGAAAGCTATTCCACCGGCTCGAGCGCCATGCCGCAGAAGAAGAACCCTGATGCTCTGGAACTCATTCGCAGCAAAGCGGCCCGCATGCTGGGAAACGCCGTGTCATTGCTGGTGACGCTCAAGGGATTGCCCCTGGCCTACAACAAAGACTTGCAGGAGACACAGGAGCCGGTTTTTCTTGCAGCAGAGACTGCGGCACAAAGCCTCAAGACCGCAATCGGTTTCATGCGCCAGGTCGAGTTTGATTATGAGCGCATGCAGCGCGCGGCCCAGGCTGGATTCATGAACGCCCTGGCGGCCGCGACCTATCTGGTTAACAAGGGAGTTTCCTTCCGAAAAGCGCATGAGCACATTGGCAATGCAGTCTGTTATTGTCTGGAAAAGGGTTGTGAATTGCGAGACCTTTCGTTGCCAGAGCTGCGCCAGTTTAGTCCCGAGTTCGCAGAAGACTTTTATTCCTGCCTGGGTTTGGATGCCGTGCTGGCATGTCACAACGTGACCGGAGGCACGCATCCGGCGCGAGTGCGTGAAGCGCTGGCCAAGGTGCGCCAGCAGATTTCGCTCTTAAGTGGAGAAGTTCATGCACACGCGTAGAGCCATTCTGCCCGATGCCGAGCAGATCCATCATCTCGTCGAAAGCTTTTCCCAGGCCGATACGCTTTTGCCGCGCCCACTCGCGGAAATCTGCGAGAACATACGTGACTTCCACGTCGTTGAAGATGACGGCAACATTATTGGATGCGGCGCCCTGCACCTGTATGGCGTGCACCTGGCCGAGATTCGTTCGATTTGCGTGACCCCCGAACTGCAAAAGCGGGGCGCGGGTACGCTTTTGATCGAGGCCTTGCTTGCGGAGGCCGATCACCATCACGTAAGTTGCGTCTGTTTGTTTACGCTCATTCCTTCGTTCTTTGCGCACTTCGAGTTCCGTGTGGTAACCCGCGAAGATATACCCGATAAGTTGTACAAAGATTGCTTGCTCTGTCCTAAGCTGCACGCGTGCGATGAAATCGCCATGGTGCGTGGTGAGCTTCCTAAATTTGCGATTCTCGGGAAAGTTCCCGTGAATTTACCGCTGGTCAAGCTAGGTGCATGAACCAAGACCACGAACCTCAACTCCATATCCCTCGCGGATTCTCATTTTCTGCTGCGACCGCCGGCATCAAAGCCAGCGGCAAGCCTGACTTGGCCTTGGCGATTGCCGCGAAAGGAACATCGGCGGCAGCGGTGTTCACCTCGAACCGCGTAGTCGCCGCTCCGATTGAGGTCGGCCGGGAGCATCTGGCGTGGTCGCGCGGAAAAATCCGGGCTGTGCTGGTCAATTCCGGAAATGCCAACTGTGCCACGGGGAAGGCCGGCTATGCGGCCTGCAAGCAGATTTGTTCTGTAATTGGCGAGAATGCTGGCGTGCCCATCCAGCAGGTTTTTCCTTCCTCGACAGGGATCATTGGCGTACCTTTTCCGGCAGAAAAGATTCTGGCCCATCTTCCGCAACTGATGGCACAAGCGGAAGCCAGTGAAAAAGCTGTGCGCGCTTTCGTTGGCGCCATCATGACCACCGATCTGCGTCCCAAGCTGGCTTCAGCCCAATTCAAATTTGCGGGCAAACCCGTTTCCATTTTGGGAATTGCCAAAGGCGCAGGCATGATCCATCCCCAAATGGCTACGATGCTGGTCTATCTTTTTACCGATGTCCAGGCCTCGCCCTCGCTGCTTAAGACTCATCTGCGTGAGGCAGTGGATATCAGTTTGAACTGCATCTCCATTGACGGAGATACTTCCACCAACGATACTGCATTGCTTCTGGCCAGCGGCTCGAGTGGTGTAGCATTGCAATCCGCTTCTGCCCGCGTAAGGTTCGCAGATTCGCTGGCGGAGGTCTGCCGTTCGCTGGCGACGCAAATCGTGGCCGATGGCGAAGGCGTACGGCATGTTGTGCGTTTGCTGGTGCAACAGGCGCGCAGCCGGGAAGAAGCCGATCGCGTGGCCCGGACAATCGCGCATTCTCTGTTGGTGAAGACGGCGTGGGCGGGAGCCGATCCGAACTGGGGACGCGTCCTCGCAGCCATTGGCAACAGCGGGGTTCCGCTGGATCCAGCACGGGTGAATATTTTTTTCGGGAAGCTGCAGGTTTGCCGCAAGGGCGAAGCCGTAAGCTTTGATGAACACTCCGCGCACGTCTATCTGTCGCAGCCTCGATATGAGATCACGATTCAGCTAGGCCGCGGCAAAAGCCACTTTGAATTTCTCACCTGCGACCTGACCACCGAATATGTTCATATCAACGCGGATTACTCGACTTAATCCAGAATCGCGCGAACAAATCCCGTAGTTACAATCCCGTAGTTACCACGTATAGTGCACCGTGTATGTAATGATCTTTTCCCCGTCCGGGGGAATGTGCACCCGGAACTCGCCGGTTTGCCCGTCTGTCTTATTGAACGTATCGGATTGTTTCACCAGGTCCCAGTTCTTGCAGCGATAGAAATGCTCGACTACCCGTATATCTGCCGCTTCTTTTTTATGATTACGCACGTGGATCTCAAAGGATTCATCAATCCAATGCTTGTCGTCCAGGCGCCTGTAATCAGTCTGGCGGCGTTCACCTTTTATGTCGAAAGCATTTCCGGTAAATATACGCAGGGTTTCATCTGCCGGGGTGTGAGAGATTACATTTTCCCCGGTAAATTCAAGTTGTCCATCCTCGTCGCGGCGATAGAAGCGGACGCGGCCTTTAGGCAAGGGCATGCCGAGATGATTAGCCTTTGAGTTTACGATCTCTTGCATCACCCAGATGTCAGGATTCGATTCGGTGCCGTAGCTTTGGTCGGTACGGAATTGCTCGGGGCTGTAATACTGATAGCGATTGGAATCAATTTTGGCGCCGTCATAGACGTAGATGCGGAGCGACTCCACCCCGGCCGCGCGGATGAATTCCACCTGTTTGTTCTCACGGTCACGCAGGGTGACCAGCCGCGGCAGAGTGTAGAGGTGATATTCATCGAAAGCCTTTTCTTTTACCTGCGGGCCTATCTCGTCCCGCGACATTATTCCATTCACGGTATACGCTTGGGCAGCTTGATATCCGGGTTGGACTTTATTAACATCACCGGCCATTAACTTGATCTTGGCGTGTTCAAAAGTTTTTCCGCTCTGGTTATCCATCGTGACCCAGCCCACGACATCGAGGATATCTCCTTTTGGCGGAGCGACGACGTTGTAATCGGCATTCCAGTTCATGCCGCCGGTTACGTAACTGAGTTCTCCGGTTGTCTTGCCTGCTTTGTCGGAGCGCAGCACCCAGTCGAGGGTGGGCTTCATGATGGTGTCATCTCCGAGGGTAGGGAAGAGGGGCTTGCCCGGCAATCCGAAACGTAGCTGGCCGTCTACTTCAACAATCGGGTCTCCATTGCCTGTGGCCGGGCTGGCGTATGCCATCTGTTGCTGATAATACTGATAGTTGTAGTTCTGAAAAGCGTCGGTGTGGGGGACATATCCGCTGCGAATGATCTTGCCTTTCACAATTTCGGTTTTCCCGTCGTGCTGCACTTCAAAATCCAGGACCTTGCCTTCATTCAATGCCAGCAGCAAGGGCTCAGAAAGTGGATCGTTGCGGTAATTCTGTTCCAGAATATGCAGCTTGTAGGCGCCCGAAGGATCGCGCAACATGACCGAATCCGGCTCTACATGCGCCGTGGTCTCGGAGAAGCGCACATGGTTCAATCCCGGCTGCAGGTCGAGCGGAATCGGCTGGCGCACAACCGCGAAGTTCTGGTTATAGATCGTGACCGCCAGTTCGCTGTTTCCTTCTTCCTCCGCGTCACCGGCAAAGCGTGCGATCTGAGTGGCCGCGAATGCGATCACGGTAATGCTGGCTAGAAACACGAATACGAGCACACGTCTGCTTTTCATTTTCACTCCCCCTGTCTTTCAATAGACACTTCCAGAGCATCTAGGGTTCCTGTTAACTAGAACGCAGCGTCGAGCCAAACTTGCAAGAAGAAAAGTGTTTACTCTCTCCGGTGCTATCTCTTCGGCTCGACTACCACAGCGGTGCCATAACACAAGACCTCGGTTACGCCCTCCATAACCTCGTTTGCGTCATAGCGTATGCCCACAATGGCGTTTGCGCCTATCTGGACGGCATGCTGGATCATGAGTTCATAAGCGTCATTGCGGGCTTTTTCGCATAATTCCGTATAGAGAGTGATATTTCCGCCAATCAGGGTTTGCAAGCTTGCTCCAAGGTTTCCCAGCACGGAGCGGGAGCGGACAATGATTCCGCGCACCACGCCCAGGTTGCGGGCTACGGAGTAGCCATTCAGTTCAAAAGTAGTTGTCGTCATCGTATGAGGGATCATTGGTTTTCCACTCTCGCGCACATAGTACAGTCTTAGCGGCAGCTAGTACAATCCCAATGCAAGAGTTTTTCGTCCGGCTGTGGTAACATCCGCAGCCATCTTTCGGTACGGAGCAGGAAAATGGCGCTTGTCTTACGTCCGTTGAGCATCGGCGAAATGCTGGATCGGACCTTCAGTCTTTACCGCGATCACTTCAAACTATTTGTGGGGATTTTCGTTGTTCCCCAGCTTGCAATTTTCGTGGTCAGTTTTGGAATGCAGGTCATCATGCATGCGGCCACGACCTCATCTACCGCAGCGCCAATTGCCGGTATTGGCCTGTTGCTCTACCTGCCGATTGTTTTTGTCATCGCATTGGCCACATATGCTCTAAGCCAGGCAGCGACAGTTTACGCCGTTTCACAGGTATATCTTGAGCGTCCCACGACCATCAGCGAATCTTATTTGTTTATCAAGGACCGCTTCTGGAGCATTTTGGCTGTAATTGTGCTGGTGGGCTTGGCCGGAATTGTGGGGGCCATGGTCGGAGTGATCGCGCTGCTGATCGGAGCGATTGTGATTCCTGTGCTTATCGTTTTGTACAGTTCATTGGCTGTGCCCGTGACGGTTTTGGAAGGACGCGACCCCATCGAATCCATCAAACGTAGCTACTATCTTGTGAAAGATGACCTGGGGAGGATCTTCGTCGTCTGGCTTTTATTTACGGTAATCCGTACTGCTGCGGGCTACCTCGTCGCGATTCCGACCTTCGTTCTTACGATGATGTTCCAGCAGCATGGGCAGATACCACTTTGGTTCAGTGCAGTGAGCGGTCTTGCAGGTTTTATTGTGGGATGCGTCGTCGGACCACTTCTTACCATAGCGCTCTCCATTGCCTACTATGACGAGCGTGTGCGCAAAGAAGCTTTCGACATGCAATTTATGATGGCGACAATTGACCACAGCGCCACGCCGGCGGCTGCGTCGTCTGGTAGTTCCCTGGTTCCTCCTTCAGTGTGAGTTCACGGCAGGTTGAACTGAATGGCTGCTCTGCAGCATGGTTTTCCACTCTCGCGCACATGGTACAGTCTTAGGGACAACTAGTACAATCCCAATACAAGAGTTTTTTCGTCCGGCTGTGGTAACATCCGCAGCCATTCTTTCGGTACGGGAGCAGGAAAATGGCGCTTGTCTTACGTCCGTTGAGCATCGGCGAAATGCTGGATCGGACCTTCAGCCTTTACCGCAACCACTTTAAACTCTTTGCGGGGTTGATGGTGTTGCCGCAACTCGTGATCTTCGCCATGTCCTTCGGAGTGGTCCTCATTCCGGTCCTCGTCGCTTCGGCCGGAGGGAGTTCCTCATCTGCCGCTGTCATCGGGATGATTGGCGTCCTGATCTATTTTCCTGTTCTTCTGGTGGTCAATTTGATTGCATATGCGATGGCCCAGGGCGCGACCGTCTATGCCGTGTCTCAGGTTTATTTGGAACGCAGCACCACCATCAGCGCGTCGTATGCGTTCGTACGTGGCCGTTTCTGGTCGGTTCTCTTCGTTGCCGTGTTGACTTCTCTCGCTGTCGGTTTCGGCTTCCTTGCTTTCATCATCGGGGCGCTGTTCGCCGCCCTCTTTTGTTCATTGGCGGTCCCAGTCACGGTTTTAGAAGGGCGAGACGCGATTGAATCCATTAAGCGTAGTTTTAATCTTGTCAAAGACGATCTGGGCCGGATTTTCCTGATCATGTTTGTATTTGTGTGTATTCAGTATGCGATCAGTTGGGCGATTGCTATTCCCGCAGTCGCGCTTGCGACACTGCTTCCTTCGCACGGCCAGGCTCCGCTCTGGATCAATGGGCTGATGTATTTCGGAAATTTTGTCTCCGGCTGCCTGGTTTCGCCGCTTCTTTACATCGCTCTCTCCATTGCATATTACGACGAGCGCGTGCGCAAAGAAGCTTTTGATATGCAATTCATGATGGCGGCAATTGACCGCAACGCCATGGCGGGTGCGGCGATGGCGGCGAGTCCCATGGTTCCTCCTTCAGTGTGAGTTCACGGCATGTTGAGATACCCGCGCGAGTCTATCAGGTGCTTTAAATGGGCGTTTTGGCTCGTTGTTGGCATCGCTTTTCATCTAGGTGTTCTGTTGCCTCCGCTGGCTGCGCAAGGCAGCACGGCCAATGTTGATCTGATTACCTATCGTGCGGAATTGGACCGTCTCGCTGCGGATGTCAACCGTCTGGAGCAGCATCCCGAAGAAGGGCAAGCGATACGAGATGCACTGCCGAAGAAATGGATTGTCAACGACCAGGGCACAACCTATGAAGTTTCCACAGCGCGCCTGGCAGAAGACCTGGACCAGTGGCAAAAAGATCGGTGGCAAAAAGACCCGGGAAAAGGTTCTCTCGACTCCTTGAAGCGTCGCATTCAAGCGTTGCAGGCGGAAGCGGATGCATTCACGGCAGGGCTTTCACCTTCCAGCAGCGCACGGCAAAAGTTGCAACAGATTCTGAGCCGCAAGGAATTCGGCTCAGCCGACGGTCCCACGTGGCTTGATCGTGCATTAGGGAAAATAGCGCAATGGATCGATCGACTGCATCTTCATCTTCCCTCTTTCGGGCGGGCGAAATTTCCCTCTTGGAGTGGCTGGCTCATTATTTCGATCGTTATTGCCGGCGTCTGTCTCGCCCTGGCGTTTGTCCTGTGGAAATTGATTACGCGCACGCAGGAAAATTTGGAATTAAACCTCTCGGGAGGAGAGCAATTTCATAAGCAATCGCGCGAGTGGGTGGCTGATGCATTGTCTGCCGCTCGTCGCGGAGATTACCGTAGTGCCATTCGTTGCGCCTATTGGGCAGCGGTCTTTCGCCTGGAGGAGCTTGGACGCTGGGCCCCGAATCGTACCTTGACCCCCCGCGAATATTTGCGCATGTTGCCCCGGGACCATTTTCAGCGGCCCCCTCTCGCTGATCTCACGCAGCGTTTTGAACTCCACCGGGTTCTGCGTGGCGAATACGGTAAAGAAGTTGGAAAGTGGATGGCGCGCTCCGTCAATCGTGACCTGCCGCTCTTCCATGGATTCCAGCAGCGCCGCTTGCGTCCGCGGAGGGGTGCGGTTGATTTCATCTACCAGCAGCAAGTCCGTGAATACCGGACCACGATGGAGCGTGAAACTCGAAGCCCCCATGTTGAATATATTGGCGCCCAGGACATCGGCCGGCATGAGGTCGGCGGTGCACTGCACACGCTGAAAATCCAGTTGCAGCAAGAGCGCCAGGGCTTTGACGGCCAGGGTTTTTGCCAATCCGGGGACGCCCTCGACCAGCCCGTGGCCTCCACAAAGGATGACCAGCAATAACTGATCCACAGTGGCCTCTTGCCCTACGATGACCTTGCTCAGCTCGCCGCGCACGTGCGCCGCCAGCTTGCTTACCGATTCGACATTGCTGCTTATTGCGTTGCCGGCTGCTTCCATCCGGTTTTCTCCTTCAGAGTGCGCGTTGAAAGACGCAACACCCGGGTGTACTGCTGTAATGCCTGTACAAGCTGCACAGCTTCATGCTCGCTCAGCTCCGGATCGAGAACTGCGCGTTCACAACGATACATTGTCTCTACAAATCCAGGTTCTTTCCAACCCATCTGCTCACGGACGGCGTTATTGAGGTCTTTGGTGCTGGTGGTATTGGCCAACGCCAGCCGCTTGATCAACAGATAACGAAAGCGCTGGTGGGCCACCTGGACTGCCGCCGAAGCCGCGTGCGCGCGCTCATAGAGCCCGCCCAGGCTGTCCACAAATTCGAGGGGCGAGAGGCGAGGTTCCGGCACAAGAGGCCTCACCAGACCGCTACGCCGCGAGTAGGTGAAGAAAATTGCCAGCAGGCCAATCCCCAACTGCAGCGCCCCCCAAATCAAGGGCGTAGCTGCAAAATACGCTGTCAAGCCGGGGCGCTCGCCGTGAAAATATTCGTCCCAGAGAATCCGCCGGCCTTGCGCGGGACCCAGCGAATTCAGCAACAGCTCCATGTTGCCTGCTTCTTTCAACCCGGCATTGGTCAGTGGAGTCGAACCGGACCACCAAATCACGCGTCCTTTGCCGTGCGCATACGAAACCACAACGGCATGATCTTCATCGCCAAAGATAACAGGCTCAGAAGCCGTTTTTGTCTCCCAATAACCTTCGGGTTTCATGGTGATCTGAGAAATGCCGCGATTCAAATCACTCGGAGCTCCAGCAGAGAATTTTTTCCATTCAAACTCGTAGTCAAATTTGGTCGCGTGTTCGGGAAGGGCGGTACTGGCCTGGTAGCCGGTGGCCAGGACGATGCCGCCGCGCTGCAGCCAGGATTCGAGCGTTTCCCGGTCTCGCGAGGTGATGCTTTCAACCGGGTCCGCCAAAATCAGCACGGTAGCCGTATCTTCGGGCGAAGGAAGATTTTCCAGCGGCGACTCCCAGCGCTCGATTGAATATCCGAGCTCCTGCAGCAACAGATAAGCC